>ERZ724522.463-NODE-463-length-25969-cov-8.725168_pt1 | contig 25969 bp, 41 predicted proteins | sample MGYA00376055_ERZ724522 | MGnify/ENA primary metagenome ERZ724522 (study PRJEB28724, sample SAMN07190884) | wastewater metagenome | isolation source: effluent of sewage treatment plant in Hong Hong | place: Hong Kong | collected 2016-03-17 ...
GGCTGCGGCCGATGGAGCGGTGGGCGCTGGCCGTCGAGGTCGAGGCCGAGGGGCCCGACCGGATCACGAACTACCTCTGGCGGCACACCGCGGCGTCGACGCTGCTGATGATGGGGGTCGACCCGACGACCGTGGCCAAGCTCCTGGGGACCTCGGCCGAGATGGTCTTGAAGGTGTACGGCCACCTGCTCGACGACCACCTGGTCGAGGCCGCCGGGCGGCTGTCGCGGCCGAAGCGGGTCTCTTGACGCCGCCGCCGGGGCGGCCCAAGATATGTTCGACGCCTCGGTGACGACCGGGTGTCAGTCCGAGCCCGGCCGACAGCCCCCGGGCCTTCGCGAGAGGGCCCGGGGGCTGTTCTCTTTCACTCGCGCGGGAAGCCCCGGGCCTCGTTGGCGCAGACCATGATGTTCGAGGCGATCTCTTCCGCGTCGTCGGCACTGCCCATGGTATGCAGCCCTACGCCGCGAAAAACGAACCCGATCATGACATCGCCTGACTCCGGGATCGCCTTGACCTCGACGGTCGGCTTTCCCGCGAGCTTGTTCAACAGCCAGCTCAGCATGGAGGTACTCCGGGGTTGGGGACTGAGATGGGGGCGACGTCGCCCCCGGCGGCCCGCCTCGGCTTCGGGGCGTACCTTGATCAGGGCCTTCCACCGATCGACGGTCGGGCCGTATTTGGCCTCGTCGTTGACGTACATCGTCAGGCCGCAGTGACGGCACCAGATCTTGTCGCCGTCGCCGAAAACGGCCGGGTGGTCGCAGTTCGGGCAGGGCAGGTCCGGCACCGGGTCGGGCATGCGGGGGCGTCCGGCGTGAGGTGTCGTCTTCGACTGATCCACGCCTAGTATAGCGTCGGACGCGCGTAAAACGACCCCGGGGTGCCCCGAACACCCCGGGGTCTGAGCCGAATACATATCTGCGATTCGGGGGATTACTTCCCCCAAGATACTATCGGCCGGCGCGCGCAAAAACGCCGCCGCCCCAGGAGCGACCCAAAGGCGGCGGCGCTGTCCACATTCAGCGACCGCGGTTCAAGGGCCTAGTTGTCAGGCCGGACCCGGGCCGGCGCACTCACGGCTTACCGTCGGCTTGGGCCAATTATAGCCGCCGCCGGTCGCGACTGAGGCCGTAGCCGACCAGGAGCCAGAATCCCAGGCTGATCAGGGCGACGGCCAGAAGCTCGGGCCAGGTCACCGGCCCGCGCCTCCGGTCGCCAGCAAGATCAGGCAGCCCAGGACGCTCAGGGCAAACCACGCCAGCAGGAAGTAGAAGATGCACCCGGTCCGCCGCCTGAGGACCACCAGGTGGCGGTCGATCGCCTTCAGCCCGTCGAGGACCTCTTTGTCGAGCCCCGTGGGCTGAACCGGCTCCGGGGCCGGGAACGGCACCTCGACGTCATACTGGCACCCCGTGCATTTCGCCGTAGTGCCCGCCAGGGCGTCGTGGGCCCGCATCCGCTTGTTGCACCGGGGGCAGACGACGGGGATCGGCACGGCGGGTCTCCTGGGTCGGGCCTGAAAGCGTCCGCTGTGATCGTAGGACGCGGGCCGGCGGGCGGCAATTTTGGCGTTCGCAACAAATCGTGACATCCGATTGTCACCACCCGTGCGGATGTGGAGATTTTGTGAACCGGCCCCTTTACCATGCCGGGCGCGCGGCGTAAGAAGGGATTCGCACGTCCCCGTGCGGGTTCCCCTCCCATAGTTAAGCACCGAAAGAGGCAGGTAGGATGCACGCGAAGACGCAGCCTCACCACTGGGTCGACCGGGAATTGACGCTGCACGTTCCGCCGTCCGATCAAAATTGTCCGGGCCAGGGTTGACTGACCAAAAATTGTGGTGTATCATCCCATCGTTGGGTCAAGACTAACCGGGAACCCGGAGGCCAAGTGGTCGAGCGCATCAAGCAGAAGACCAGGCTTCACACGCGGGCCACGACTCTCTGGATGCGGCCGGAGGTCTGGAAGGCCCTGAAGGTCTTCGCCGTCCAACGGGAAATGACCGTCCAGGACGTGATCGAACGTGCGGTCTGTTCCACGATGGGCCGCGAAGACCTGTTGTCGGAACCCGCCGAGCCCGCCGCCGCCTCCTGATCATCGCCGGGGCGGCCCCGCAACAAACCGTGTTGATAAGACCAAACACCCCGCGTTGCGACGGCGCGGCATGCGGGGGTGCCGACGAAGGTACGCGCCGGGGGAGAGACCGAATGTCCGAGACAGCGATTGCGACCGAGGAACGCCCGGTGATCGTGACCACGAAACATCGCGGAGTCTTTTACGGCCTCGCGACCGACACGTCGGGCGAAGTGATCAAGCTGAAGCGTGCCCGCATGGCGATCTACTGGGGCACCACGAAGGGCCTCATGCAGCTCGCCGAGACCGGCCCGACCGGATCGTCCAAAATCTCGGCCCGTGCCGACCTGGAGCTCCGCGACGTCACCGCCGTGTTCGAGGTCACCCCCGCCGCCGCCGAAGCCTGGGAGGCCGCCAAGTGAGCGACCTGGCTTACAAGCCGGTCGTCACCGTGGCCGACGTGCTGGCGGCCGGGGCCTGCATCGAGGGCGTCGTCGAGTGGGTCGAGGGCCACGGCAGGCGCATCGCCGGCGACCCGTCGAACTTCGACGACGAGTGGATTCAAAAGGCGGCCAACGCAGACGGCTACGGCTCCGGCTCCGGCTACGGCGACGGCTCCGGCTACGGCTACGGCTCCGGCTACGGCTACGGCTCCGGCTACGGCTACGGCTCCGGCTACGGCGACGGCTACGGCGACGGCTCCGGCTCCGGCTACGGCGACGGCTACGGCTACGGCGACGGCTACGGCGACGGCGACGGCTACGGCTCCGGCTCCGGCTACGGCTACGGCTACGGCGACGGCGACGGCTCCGGCTACGGCTACGGCGACGGCGACGGCGACGGCTCCGGCTACGGCTACGGCGACGGCGACGGCTCCGGCTACGGCGACGGCTACGGCTACGGCGAAGAGTAGTTCTCGCGCAATTCCAAACCCTTTGATTTTCGGAGGAACCATGCCCACGACGTTCGACCTCATCAACACCTACCGTGCCTCGGTCCGCCAGCGCAAGGCCGCGGAGCAAGCCCTGGCGGAAGCCGAACAGGGCTACCGCGACGCCGTCGAGGGGCTGCACGCAAGGCTTTGCGAGCAGGGCCCGATGGCCTTGCAGATGGTCGTCTACTCGGCCGGCCGTAACAGCGCCGGAATCCCCGAGATCCTGGAGAAGTCGTTCCGCTACGCGACGGACCTCAGCGACCCGCTGAGCGTCGTCGAGGCGACCCGCGAGCGGCTGTTCCGCGACAGCCGCCCAGTGATCGAGCCCGAGCCGGACGTCGACGACCTGGTCGAGGAGTCGGCCCACGTCGTCGAGGTCGGACACCGCAGCGCTCCGCGACTGATCGGCCGCGACCTCTGACCGAAAGGGGGCCGGCATGTGCTGGGAGTGCGCCGCGCCGCTGGTCGTTTCCGCCGTCTCGTGCGGGGCCATGCTGTCGCTGTCCGCCGGAACGTGGGTGCGCGAGACCTACGGCCGGCGGTGGAAGAAGTCGAAGCGCAAGACCTGGGGCCCATCGTGAAGGAGCAACGTGGATGCCCGCCGAACTGATCGACCTGGAAACCTCGCTCGTCGTGCCGCCGCCGCCGCAGGAGTGGCTCGACAAGCTCACCCGGGCCTACGAGACCGCCAGGCGTCTCCCGAAAGGCCCGAAGACGACCCGCGTGGAGAAGCTCTTTCTGACGCTCGCCGAAGCCCTCGGTTGCATCGAGAGCGGTGGAGTGAAGTACGTCACGAACAACGCGGGCGAGGTACTCCGCGTGCCGATCCTGCCGCGGAATCAGAGCAACCGGAAGCTGCACCCGGCGGTGCACGGCTACGCCGAACCCCGCGCCGTCGCACGGGTCACCATGTACCGCAAGCCGCTCCGCGAGGAGGACTAACGTGCTCAAGACGTGGAAGGCCCGACTGAAGCGGGGCGAGCGCGTCGTCATGCACGACGGCAAACGCACGATGGTCGCCTGCACCGTGACGCGGCTTGCGCGGGGCGAAGTGCTCATCGAGTTCGACGTCGACGAGACGCTGAAGATCGTCCGTCGCGTGACCGACGAAGGCCCGAACCGGGCCGCCTGAAGACAGCCTGAGGACTGCGGAACAGGACTGAGGCACCGGGCCAAAGACTGGCACCGGGAAGGGGGCCCGGGGAGGGCCTTTCAGGGACGAGAGGCCCTCTCCCGGACGTTCCGGCCGGGTGCAAGCCGGCCGCTGTTACAGGAACTCTATCACATGCGTTTCACTCGCAGAGAAACCTTGATCGGAAGCATCATCGCGATGTTCCGGGGCGACGTTCCGGCCCCGCCCTGCGGCGATCCGCCGCCGCCCGAAGACCGCTTCGAGCCCGAGCCCGAAGACGTCGCCTGGTGGCACGAGCAGACGAGGCGGCCGTGAGTTCGTTCCCCGGCTTCGGGGCCTATGGCGTGCCGCCCCCGAAGATGTTCCGGACGCCATGCCCGGTCTGCGGAAGGCTGGGCAGGGCCTACCTCCGGCCCGACACGATCCACTACGCCTGGTTTGAGTGCTGCGACGGCAGACACAACCGCTGGCTCAAGAAACCCCGACCCGCAACCACACCCGAAACCGACCCGACCCGAAAGGACACGACGATGGCCAAGATCGGACAGATGTTCCCGAGCAAATACCTGAAGGCTTCCGACTTCGACGAGTCCGGCAGCGTGCTCACGATCGACCGCGTCGAGATGGAGACCGTGGGCCAGGGAAAGGACGCCGACGACAAGCCCATCGTCTACTTCAAGGAGCTGGAGAAGGGCCTGGTCCTGAACAAGACCAACGCCGGCATCATCTCCAACCTCCACGGCGACGACACGGACGACTGGGAGGGGAAGCTCGTCACCCTGTACGCCACGGAGGTGCAGTTTCAGGGCGACATGGTCGAGGCGATCCGGGTCAAGAAGAAGGCCCCCAAGCCCTCGGCCGCGAAGAAGCCCGCGCCCGCCCCGGCGAAGACCGCCGCGAAGCCGGCCCGCGAGCCCGGCGACGACTCCGCCGCGGAGGTCGAGGGCGACGACGACGGGGACGACGAACCGGTTTTTTGAGCGGCCCGGTCTGCCCGCTCTGCTACCAGCCGGGTGAGCGGGACGGGAAGGCCGGGGGCAAACCCTTGTACTTCTGCAAGAGCTGCTGCGTCGGCTACCAGGCCGAGCCGCTGCAAGGGCGACGTGAAGCCCCGGGGAAGCGATGACCGCACTCGACACCGCCATAGACCTGCTGCGCCGGGGCCTCTGGCCGGTGCCCATCACGCCGATCGACGACCCCTCGGCGCTCGCGCCGGGGAAGCAGCCGATCGGGTCCGCCTGGGGGGTGGAGCGCCACACGGAGAAGACCCTCCGGGCGCTCTACCGCCGCCACCCGGACGCCGGGGTCGGGCTCAAGCTCGGCCCCGAGGGCGGCGTCGTCGACATCGAGATCGAGGACCGCCTGAAGGGGCAGGCCACTCTCGACCTCCTGTTCGGGGGCGAGCGGCCGGAGACGCTCGGCTGGGAGAGCACGCGCGGGCCGCACCTGGTGTTCGCCTGGGACGAGCGGTTCCGCCGCTACGGCAAGGCGATCATCAAGGGTCCGGACCTGCCCGGCGTCGAGATCCGCATCGGCTTCTCGGACTCCGGCCAGCAGTATCAATCGGTCTGCCCGCCGTCGCCGGACGCGAGCGGCACGGCCCGGGCCTGGAACGGTTTCAGCGCCGTCGCCCGGGCCCCGGATTGCCTGTTCGCCGCGCTCGACGAGGTCTTCGCCGCGAGGGACGCGAGGAAGGCCGAGCGGCCGGCGATCGGGACGGACGCGCTGCGGCCCCGTTCGGTCCGCCTGTGGGACGTCGAGCGCCGGGCGACGGCCTACTTGAAGTCCTGCCAGCCGGCGGTCTCCGGCGAGCGGGGGCACGACCAGACGTTCAAGGTGGCGTGCAAGGTGGGGCCGGGTTTCGACCTGGCGCCGGAGGCGGCGCTTCGGCTCGTCGCGTCGGTCTACAACCCGACGTGCGACCCGCCCTGGTCGGAGAAGGAGCTGCGGCACAAGATCGAGGACGCCTATGAGGAGGAAACCCGGCGCGGGTGGCTGCTCGGCATGACTGTTGAGCAGCCGGGGGCCGGCGGCGGGGGCGGGGACGAACCCCCGCCGGAGCAGCCCGGGGCGGGAGCGCCCGACGAACACCCCGACGACCCGCACCGATTGGCCCGGTCGTTCCTGGCGTCGCACGCCGGGCCGGACGGGTTCCCGACGTTGCGGTACTGGCTCGAAGAATGGCACCAGTGGGACGGCTGCCGCTACCGGACCGTTTCCGCGTCGGAACTCCGCGGCCTGGTCGTGACCCACGTCAAGCGTGAGCTGGACGAGGTGGCCGCGATGACCGGACGGCCGGCCGCGCGGGTGACGACCGGGATCGTCGGCAACGTCATGCAGGCCCTGACCGGCCTGGCGCTTCTGACGCGCCGCGACTGTCCCGAGCAGCCGGCCTGGCTCGAAGAGGTCGGGGAGGAGTCCCCCTCGCCCTCGGAGGTGATCCCCGCCGACAACGGGCTGATCCACCTGGCGGCCGTCGTCGAGGGCCGGCGGGGTCTGCTCCCGCCGACGCCGCGGTACTTCAGCCCGAACTGCCTGGGGTACCGGTTCGACCCCGAACCGCCGCGGCCGGACGCCTGGCTCAAGTTCCTCGACTCGGTCTGGCCCGACGACCCGGACTCGATCCGGTGTCTACAGGAGTGGTTCGGGTACCTGCTCACCACGGACACGAGCCAGCAGAAGATCCTGGTCCTGATCGGGCCCACCCGGTCCGGGAAGGGCACGATCGCCCGGGCGCTCTCCGCCGTCGTCGGGGAGCAGAACGTCACGAGCCCCACCCTCTCGGGGATGGCCACGAATTTCGGCATCGCGCCGCTGATCGGCAAGACGGTGGCGGTCTTCCCGGACGCCCGGCTCTCGGGCCGCGCCGACAGTCAGGTGATCGTCGAACGGCTGCTGTCGATCAGCGGCGAGGACTGCCAGACGATCGACCGCAAGCACCTGTCCTCCTGGTCGGGCAGGCTCCTGACCCGCCTGGTGCTGATCTCGAACGAGCTGCCGCGGCTGGGCGACAGCTCCGGCGCGATCACGGCGCGGACCGTGATCCTCCGCATGACCAGGTCGTTCCTCGGCCGCGAGGACACCGAGCTGTTCAAGAAGATCCAGGCCGAGCTGCCCTCGATCCTTCTCTGGTCGATCGCCGGGTGGGCGCGGCTGCGGCGTCGCGGCCGGTTCGTCCAGCCCGAGTCGGGCCTGGAGCTGCTGGAGGACCTCCGCGAGCTGTCGAGCCCGATCGGCACGTTCCTCGAGGAGCGGTGCGACCTCGACCCGGAGCTGTCGGTGGAGGTCCGGAAGCTCTACGAGGCGTGGAAGGTCTGGTGCACGGACCACGGCCGCGACCACCCCGGCGACGAACAGGGGTTCGGCCGCGCGATGCGGGCGGCGGTGCCCACCCTGAAACTCAAACGCCCCCGCAAGGAGGACGGCCATCGGACCCGCGAGTACGTCGGCGTCGGCCTCAAGGCGACCTTCTAGCCGTTTCTGGTCCGCGATGGTCCGCGGACATTTCAAATGCAGCGTGTACTCGCGCGTGAAACGAAGTCAAAAAGTCGCGCGTGCAATAAGTAATGTCCGCGGACCATCGCGGACCAGACATGAAGGGGAGATTTTTTGATGTGGGGTCCGTCGTGGCTGAAGGGGCTTGAAGTGCTGGAGCCCCCGAAACCCCGCCTCGAAACGCCCAGGAAGGCCGCCGTCGAGCCGCTGGCCGTCCCGACGCAGAAACCATCGTCCGCCGCCCCCGAAGCGTCCTGCGCAACGCCAGGGCCCTCCGACGACCCCTTGCCGCTGCCGTGGCGGGAGACCGTCGCCGGCTGGCCGACCGCCTGGCGGGAGCGGTGGGGCCTGCGCGCCAACGAGCTGGAGGCGGCCGGCCTCGACTGGCGGTCGGCCGAACAAACCGCGTTCGACGAGATGACCGCGGAGGACGACGAGTGAGCGACGCCGCGCCGGTCCGGATCTGGGTCCCCGGCGAGCCCCAGCCCGGCGGCTCGAAGCGCGCCTACGTGGTCCCCGGCAAGGGGGGCGGGAAGCCCCGGGCCGCGGTCGCCGACGACGCGAAGGGCTCGAAGGACTGGAAGTCCCGCGTGGCCCTCTTCGCGTCCCAGGCGATGGCCGGGCGGTCGGTTTTCGTCGGCCCGGTCTCCGTCCGGGTGCTGTTCTTCACCGCCCGCCCGAAGAACCACTTCGGCACCGGACGGAACGAGGGCCGCCTGAAGTCCGGCACGCTGCCCTACCCGACCAAGAAGCCCGACGCCACGAAGCTTTGGCGCTCGACCGAGGACGCACTGACCGGGGTCGTCTGGGTGGACGACGTCCAGGTCGTGAAGCAAACCATCGAGAAACACTGGGGTGACAACCCCGGAGCACTCATCGACGTGTTCCCGATCTGATTCGACGACCGACGGAGGAACCGATGGGGATTGAGTACAAGCCGGCCGACGACGACGTGATCGCGATCATGGACCGCGTCATAGAACGACACGGGATGTTCGCCCCGATCGCCACCCACGACGTCAGGGTCGAGATCCTGATGGCCTGGAGCGACAAGGGGGCCGCCGTGAAGGTGCACGGGGCCCCGGCGCTGGCCTCGATCAAGGTGGTGAGCGGCGAGGAGCGGGCCCGCGGCGGTCCGGACCTTCGCATCAAAATCGACTCGTTCCGGTTCGGCCAGCTCTCGGCCCGGTCGCGCGAGGCCGTGATCGCTCACGAGCTGTATCACGTCCGGTTCAAGCACCACGGGTCGGACGTCGAGCGCGACATCTACGGCCGCCCGATCGTCCGCCTGATCCCCGACGACTGGTGCATCAACGGGTTCCGTCGCGTCGCCGAGTGGTACGGGGAGGATTCGGTCGAGCGGATCAGCTACGGACGCCTCGGAGAGATCCTCGGCCAGAAGTCGCTCCCGTTCGACGAGGAAGAGTCAGAGGCGGCGGCGGCCGACGAGAAGGTCGACGTCGACGCCGAGCTGACGGCCGGCGTCGCCGAGGCCGAGGCGGCACGGGCGGCGAAGCTCGCGGCCGATCCTGACTTCATCAAGGGCGAAGCCGAGGGTGAGGCCTGGCACAAGGCGCGGCACGCCGAAGACTGGCGGTCGATGCCGCTTTCCGATCTTCGTGGGTACGGCCTGGGGGCCGCGACCATCACGGCCCTCTGGGAAGCGAAGGTCGACGCCCTCGGCCCGCTGTTCGACCTGGCCGAGGCCGGAGACCTCGACACGCTCGAGCTAAGCGACGACCAGGTCGACGAGGTGCTGGCCGCGAAGCGGTCGTTCCTGAAGGGGTCGCTCGCCGCACCCTGGCGGGGGCTCGGCGTGGCGTCGCTGGCCGTCCCGGGCCCGGTGTCCGGCCTGCTGTACGACGCCGGCGTGAAGACGCTCGGCGCCCTCGCCGACCAGCTCGACGAGGGCGGCTACAGCGACCTCGGCCTCTCGCGGAAGTGGAAGACGACGGTCTTCGAGGTCGAGCGGGTCCGCAACGCCCTGGAGGCGATCCGCAACCCGCAGGACGCCCTCCCCGACCCCTCGGTCCCCGCCGGCAAGTCCTGGGAGGACTCGAAGCGCGACGTCGAGGCCGCAACGGCCCAGGGCGTCTGCCCGGTCTGCAAGGGCGCGCCGAAGACGATGTGCCCCGCGTGCGGGAAGCTCGGCGACCCGCCGGCCGAACCCGAGAAGAAGCCCCGCAGGCGACGCAAACCGGCCGGCCCGGCGGAGGCCCGGCCGTGACCCGCCGGCCCTCATCACTGGCCGAGAGCCTCCCCGTCCTGGCCGCGGCGGCCGCGCTGTGGGTCGCCGCCGTGTTCATCCGCTGGATCTTCGGAGCACGCTGAGATGGCCGCCGTGATGCCGAGAGTCTACAGCCCGCGAGAGGCCGCCGAGCTGTCCGGCGTGTCGGTCGAGGTCCTCTCGCGCGAGATCCTGACGCACCGCTACCCGTACATCGCGCTCAAGCCCGGGGCCCGCCCCGGCGACCGGGCGAAGAACCGCTGGGGCCTGACCGTGGAGCAGCTCAGCGCGATCGTCGAGGGCCTGAAGGTCCACCCGCCCACGCCCGAAGCAGAGAAGCTCCGCGCCATGGCCGCCGCCGCGACGAGCTGGACGCCCCCCGGCGGCAAGAGCCGGGTGAAGAAAAAGCCGGGCCTGATGTGATCGAACCTCAGAGTTTCAGGAGTTCAGGATGAGCCTTCCCGCCTTCAGGCCTGTTCTGAGATACCACGGCGGGAAGTGGCGCATCGCCCCCTGGGTGGTCTCGCACTTCCCCCGGCATCGGGTTTATGTCGAGCCGTTCGGCGGTGCCGCCTCGGTGCTCCTTCGCAAGCCTCGCAGCTACGCCGAGGTCTACAACGACCTCGACGACCAAATCATAAACCTCTTCCGTGTTCTGCGCGACCCGGCGCAGGCGGAGCGGCTCCGCGAACTGGTCTCCCTGACTGCGTTCGCCCGGGCTGAGTTCCTCGAGGCCTACGAGCCGAGTGCGGATCCTGTCGAGAAAGCCCGCCGCCTGATCGTCCGGAGCTGGTTCGGCCACGGGTCGACCGGCTGCCTCGGTGGGACCACGGGCTTCAGGGGCGACGTGATGCGCCGTGGCACCACGCCCGCCACCGACTGGGCCCGCTGGCCCGCCGCCCTTCCGGCGATCGTCGAGCGACTCAGAGGGGTCGTCATCGAGAGCCAGCCTGCCGACGGCCTGATCGCCCGCCTCGACGCGCCCGACGTCCTGTTCTACGTCGACCCGCCTTACCCGCACTCGACCCGCACCTCGGTCAAAGAGGGAAAGCGGCACTACCGTCACGAGATGACCGACGACGACCACCGCCGCCTGGCCGGGGTTCTGCGATCGGCCCGCGGGAAGGTCGTTCTGAGCGGCTATTCCTGCGACCTCTACGACCGCGAGCTGTACCCCGACTGGCACAGGGTCGAACGCCGCGCACTCGCCGACGGGGGTCGAGAGCGCACCGAGGTCCTCTGGCTGAGCCCCGCCACGCGATCCGCCCTCGGGCCTCGAGGCCTGTTCGACCGGACGCCGGTCTAACCGAACACCCGCCCGACCGGGCGAAGTGTCCGCGCGGGCGTTGTGGCCCGCGCGGTGTTTCCCAGCTCTCTCATGGAGACGAGACATGCGCAAGTTCAACGTTTCGCTCGCCGTCGCCCTGGCCGTCGTCGTCGCGGCCTGGCTGAGCCCCGCCCCGGCGAAGGCCGGCCTGTTCGGACGCCGGGCCGCTTACGCCTACGGCCAGGCCCAGGCACCGGCGTGCGCCGGCGGGTCGTGCGGCGTGCAGTCCTACGCGACCAGCGCCCCGGCCGCCTACGCGGGCCAGACGCCGCTGTATCACCCGGTCTACACGGTGCCGACGCCGGCTCAGGCGGCCCCCCACATCGACCCGAGCTGGGTCCAGGCACCGGCGACGATGGGATCGACCTACGCCCAGGCCCCGGCCCGCGTGTACGCCTCCCCCTCGTCGCCGGCGGAGGACAGCCCCTCCGGGTTCCTGGCGGCGCTGAACGCCTACCGGGCCGCCCGGGGCAAACACCCTCTGGCGTGGGACTCGACGCTGGCCAGCTGGGCCGCCGCGAACTCGCGCTGGCCGCACGGCACGATGGCACCGGGGGCGGCTCAGTGCAGCGCCCGGACGGTCAGCTACCTCGACGCGCTGAACCAGTGGATCAACAGCCCGCCGCACCTGGCGATCCTGATGTCGGCCACGACGTCGGTCGGCGTCAGCCCCTGCGCGTTCGGGATGACCGCCAACGCGAAGTGAGGTGAGGGAGTGACGGAGCGAGAAAGGCTCGCCCTGCTGATCGCGGCCTCGGACCGGCTCCGGCTCGCCCAGAAGGCTTACTTCAAGATGCGGTCCGTCGACTCGCTGGAGGCCGCCAAGGAGGCCGAGAAGGCGTTCGACCGGACGCTCGAAGAGGTCCGCAGGTCCGACTAGCAGGCCAAGCTCTTTTGACCCGACCGCCGGCGCGGTCCGTCCCGCGCCGGCGGTCACCACCCACAAGGAAACCCATGCTCAAGTGGCTCAGAGAGAAGCTCAGCCCGAATCTTCGATACCGCTTCAATTACGCGACGGGACGTCAGAGCTTTGGGGTTGGCTGGGGCTTTCTTCGGCTCTCCACCGACCTGACGCCCATGCAGGCGGTTTGCATCGCCGACGCGATCCTGACGCGCAACGGATATGAGGGCGTCGACATCGAAGCCGACCCGGACGAAGACGCCATTCAGTTCGAACCACCGGCGGGCGCAAGCGGTGAGAGCGCCCTCCAGCCCGGCACTGACCCTCAGCCCCCCGGGCTTTGATCCGCCGCAAGCCGCGACGGCCCGCACAACCGCCGGGCGCGGCGAGGCCGGGGGAGTCGACGACGACCCCGGCCGACCCTTTCCCTTCCCACCCATCAGATCCTGATCACACGAAAGGCGATCCGACGATGAGCGCGACCGCGACCGAAAGGCAGAGGACGATCAAGGACATCGTTCCCTCGATGGAGGAGATCCAGGCTTACGAGGTCCAGAACAAGGAGGAGGCCCGCCTGATCCGCGACCTGAAGCGGACCCGCCAGCGCCTGGACGGCGGCGGCCCGGCGAAGGCCGAGGAGCCGGCCAAGGGCAAGGCGAAGTAAGCAACGCCCCGCGTGCGGAAGGTGCCCACGGCGGGTTCGACTCCCGCCCGCACGCCTGGACATGGACGATTGAACCTCCGAACATAGCCAGCCGGGATGCTGACTGCATGAGACCATACCGACCGAGGCCCGACCCCGATGAGCCCGATTCTGTTCCTGCTGGTGTTCGCGACGTGCTTCGTCTTCGCCGCGTTGGCGGTGCGAGACATCCGATACGGCGCGGCTTCCGGCAAGCTGCCGCTGTGGCTCTCGACGCGGCTGGCGTGGCTCGCGCCGCTCGCCCTCTTCCTCGCCGGCCCGGTCGTCGCGGCCGTGCTGTTGTTCGTCCGCTGGTGGATGGCGAAGTGACCCCGGCCCGCCAGGCGCTGTGCCTGTGCCTCGGGTGCGCGGCGGTGGTGGTGATGGCTTGGTGGTTCGGGTGAGGGGGACGCATGACGCTGGAGCGATTCGAGCGAATCGTTTTGAGGCTCGCGAACCAGACGGCCGTCCGGTACTGGATTCACTGGAATTATCCATACCAATCGCCGTGGGTCATGGCCGTGCGGGCCTATCCCACGAACGGATTCAACCCCACGGAGGAGAAGCTAACCGCTGACCTGGCCGCCCACGGCCTTGAATGGGATGAAGACGACAGGCAATTCTATGCCGATCGGACAAACGAGGACGGGACGCCGTTCCAATGCTCCCTGTGAGGGCCGACCAGTGAGCGAAATCGAATGGGAGCGGCGACTACAGAAACGGCTGGCGTTTGACCGGGAGATTCTCGGCAAGGGGGACGGGGTGAGGGAGCAAGAAATGAAAGTCATGTCACTGATGCCACGCTCCGAACTGGTCCGACTCGTGAAGGACCGGGAAGCCGAGTTCGTGGCACACGTCCAGATCGCCCCGCCTCCGCCCGACGGCCGTGATGCGGACGTTCTGGAAGACCCATACCAGACGTTTGACATCGACCGCGAACAGGTGGACGCGGCGGTCGCTCGTACGCTTCATGTGGCCGGCTATTACGCCGAGATTGACGCCGAAGGCGGAAGGAAGACGGTCATTCTCGGGAAGTGCCTGAGTGACGAGCAAAGGCATTTGTGCCCCAGGGACCGAAACGCAGCCATCGACATTCTTCTATTCAGGGAGGCAGAGCTTCGCGGACGGCTCGCGGTCGAGGTGGAGCGGCTGAGAGACCAGCTCGCGACACTCCGAATCGCGTGCTCGGAAGCGATCGAGATGGCCCGCGACGGCCTGCCGAATTCTGCGGTTCGGCGGCTGGAAGATGCGATGCGTGCCACGAAAGGAGCCCCCGATGCCCCCGCCTGACGTGGTCGGGTTCGTCGCAATCATGGTCGTCGGCGGTGCCCTCGGCGGCGTCGTGCTGCTGGGGTTCTGGGTGTGGCAGACGCTGAGGGGGTGGAGATGAGTTACGGTTACTGCCCGAGGTGCGGTTCGAGGGGCAAGCTGCGGGAGCGCCGCCCGGACGGCAACGACGTCTGCGAAGCCGGCCACGTCTACCCGTCCCGCGAAGCGACCGGCCGGCCGAGGGCCGACGCCCTGGAGGCGATGCGGGCCGAGGTCGCCGACCTCCGCCGCCGGCTCGACGAATCGGAGCGAGTCGCCGCGGCTTACCGGAGGCAGGCCAGGAGTAGCATCCTGACGAACTGGCAGCACGAGCACATCGAGGCGGGCCGGGCCCAGTGCAACGCCGCCGCCGATCGCGTGCTCGACCAGATCCGCGACGAGGCGATCGCGGGCGGCGACCCGCTCTGCCCGGAGTGCAGGAGGCGACCGGTCGGAACGTCCCAGGGTTTGTGTTCACGGTGCGACGAGGCGCAGGGTTCGGGCCCCCGACCGGAGTAGATGTTAGAATCCTCGCAGAGTTGCGACCGACGCAACCGACATGCACGAGGAGCAAGACCGATGGCCAAGAAAGCGGCGGCGGCGAAGGGTGGGACGGCGACCATGAGCAAGACGGCGGCCACGAAGCCGGCCCCGGCTGCGGTCGCCAAGAAGAAGGGCAAGGGCGGGAAGAAGGGCTGCTGAGCGGCCCGCGCCTGCCCGGAAACACGGACGCCCCGGGGCTCGCGCCTCCGGGGCGTTTCGTTGCGCCTCACGCCAGGCCCGGGCCCGCGTCGGCGTCCGGCTCCGGCGTCTCGGGCCGCGGCAGGCCCGCCGGCCACCAGCTCCCGACGACGACCGGGGCGCTTTCGGCCGGGGCGGCGGGGGCCTCGACGACCTCCACCAGCAGCGTCTCCACGGCGACGACCTGGTTCTCGACGCGGTAGTACGTCGTGACCTGCGCGCGGCCCGGGCTTTTGGCCAGGACCGACGCCTTCCCCGCGTCGACCGGCAGCACGGCGGCCACCGGGTAGTTCGACGTGCCCCAGCTCGCGACCCCTACGTACAGGTCGGACTCGATCGGGTGCATGTCGCCGACAGTCAGTCTCAGCATTGGCTCCTCCTGATTCGTCCGCGTGTGGCGACCGCGCGCCTCACGCCAGACCCAGACACCGGGCGCAGTTCTCGACGCTCGTGCGGACTCCGTCATCATAATCGCCCTTGCCGGCCCGGCACGTCGGCAGGTCGCACCCGCAGTGCACGTCGATCTCCGGGCAGGCCCGCACGCGACGGTGAAGCGCCAGCCGCTTCGCGGTCGCGGTCGCGTCGCGTGCCCGGGCCAGAGACTCGGCCGGGTCGGGCGGGCCGAAGCCGATCGCCAGGCGGTTCCGGGCGTGGAGCCGCCTGTTCTCGTCGGGGTCCGTCAGCCACTCGCGCATCAGGCGTTCGAGGTCGGTCATCCTCACTGGCTCCACGAGAAGGGCCCCGTGAGCGGCGGGCCGACGTAGCTGGCCCCGGCCGGGGGAAGGGTCCAGGTCGACCCGAACGTGCCCGAGCCTGAGATCGGCGACGCGCTGAAGGACGTCACCGTGCCCGTCATCGAGGCGCTGAACAGCAGGCCGCAGTTGACCGGGTCGCCGGACGCCACGAGTTCCAGCGTGCCGCCCCGGTCCTTCATCGGCGCGCCGTAGCCGACGACCCAGCAGCCCGAGACGAGCCGCACCGAGATGGTGATGACCGCCGGCACGGTGGCCCCGCAGTTCGGCGTCTGGTCGTCGATGCCGGTGCCGTAAAGGGTCGTGTTCGCCAGCCAGGTCGGCACGCCGAACAGCTTCGGCAGGGTGACCGTATGGCCCCCGGCCGTGAAGTAGATCGGGGACGTCGACGTCGCGGCGTCCCCCTCGTTGAGCGTCAGGTTGACCGTGCCGCCCGTGGGGCAGGTGATCGTGATCGAGCCCGACGCGCTCAGGTAGTTCGCCTTCGAGGCGGTGACGGTCCACGTGCCGGCCGCCGCCGTCACGGTGGCGTTGCCCGACCCGTCGGTCGTCGCTGTGTAAACCGTCGCCCCGCTCGTGAAGGTGACCGTCGCACCGGACACGGCCCCGCCGCGGCAGTCGACGACGTGCGCCGTGAGCGAGCAGCCGCAGCACGAGCAGCCGGGGGAGTGCTTGTTGATCCCGGCCACGTCAGCACGCCTCCGACGGGACGACCCACATCTCGACGCCCGAGGCGTTCACGAACTTGCCCAGGTAGATGTCCTTGTTCGCACCGACCGCCGACCCGAAGTAGTTCCAGGCCGTGACGGTCGTCGTCGAGGTGACGGCCCCGGTGCCCGCGTCGATGTCGTAGAGGGTGACCGTCGCGCTGCCCGCGACGCCGGCCGTCTTCGCGCCGATCCCGCCGGCCCCCGTCTTCGCCGGCTGAAGGGCCTGGAAGAGGAAGCCCCCGTATTCCGGGGGCCGCTCCGTGGCGGTCTGGAGCGCCCGCGCGGCCGCGTCCTCGACCTGGTCGAGCCGGCGCAGGGCCCGCCGCAGTTCGAGCTCCAGGTTGGCGATCCGGGCCTCGCCGTCCCGCGTCATAAGGAACCCCCGCCCGTTCGGGCCGACTCGGTTAAAAAAGGCCGTTCCAATCCGCTACCCCTTGTGGCCTGGTGAGGTTCGGGATGGTCGGCTGCGGCGGCATGGAAGGCACCGGGATGGCGGGCATCGTTGGCAGGGCCGGCGTCGGGAGAATCGCCCCGAAATTCGCCCCCGTGCTCGCACTCGAAAGGGCCGAATAGAGCTGAGACATGCTCGCGGCAGGGTTCAGCCCGCCGGACGGCATCTTGAACCCGAGCTGCTCCAGCCGGGTCGGGTGGAGGTACTGGCGGTCGCCGGTGGCCGGGTTGCGCCTCGACGAACACCGCACGAACGTCTTCATGAGCACGCCCCCCGCGCCGTCGGAGACCGTCCGCACCGTGAAGCCGCGGACCGGGACGGCCAGCGACTCCTGCCCGGTCGAGTACCCCGTCCCGGCGAGGTTCAGGGACGTTCCGTAATCCTTGAAGGCCGAGAAGTACCCCAGGACCGGAAGCGTCCCCTCCCAGACGACGTCCTTCGTCGCGGTGTGCAGCATCTCGGCGTACTGATTCAGCTTCGCGGCGTCGCCCTTGTAGACCCAGCTCTCGACCTCGACGTAGGCCGTGCGCTGGAGGCCGAAGAGGCTGTAGGCGGTGCCCGAGTACACGGGCGAGCCGCCGGAGTCGGGCGGGTAGACGGTCGTCAGGGCCCCGCGCGAGTACGCCAGGAGGGCCCAGACGTCGCTCGGGTAGGTGACCGCCGAGCCGCCCGTGACGAGGTTCGTGCGGCTGTTGAAGGGCTTGGTCACGGGCTCGTCGAAGCGGATCTGTCCGGTCGACGGCACGATCTTGAACGACGCGGGGAAGGTCGAGCCGGAGCCCGAGACGACCACGGCCTTCGGGTAGCGGGTGAGGACCGTCGAATCGCCGTAGTAGCCCATGAAGGCGACGTCGGTGGGAAACCGCTTGACCAGGTGGGCCTCGACGTAGTTCCCCGGCGTGACGACGTCGTAGAGCCGGCCGACGTCGACGCGCTCGTAGCCCCCCGAGCCGAGGGCCCCGGCGGTGCCGACGAGTCGGTAGGAGTCGTAGGCCGACGCGCCGGCGTTGTCCAGGTCGTAGCCCAGCGTGAGGTCCGACGTCCCCCCGGCCGACAGCGACGTGCAGGCGGTGACCGGCCGCGACTCGGTGAACGTCAGCCCCGAGCCGGCCGACTTGAACAGGTGCACCCACGCCTGCCGGCCGCTCCAGAAGTTGCTGGCCCACGTCTTCGCGGCGTCGGTCGATTGCACGCGCACGACGTTCGCGCCGACGACGGTGGTGACGGCGCCCGAGTCGGTGGCGTCGCGGGGGGACTCGTAGTCGGCCAGCGACCATGCCGACTGCTGGGGCGAGGTCCAGGCCGGGACGAGGGTCCCCTGGGAAACGCTCGCGTAGAAGGGTGCGACGTCGGCCTTGCCGCGGACGACCACGCGCGTGGCGCAGTCCTCGACCGAGTACCCGAAGCGGAACGGCATGCTCGGGTCGGTCATCTCCGTGACGGTGACCGGGGTCCCGGCGGTGGTGTCGAGGAACCGCACCTTGCCGGCCGGCGTGAGCATGAAGACGACGTTTTTGGCCCACGCGCGGAGCACGGAGTCGATCGCCTGCCCGAGCCGGCCCGAGACGACCACCGGGTCGGCCGGTACGAGGGTGAGCGCGGCGAGCTGGCTCGCGGTGGTGGCGTCGGTCGAGACGCCGCAGGCGGAGAGGGCCGAGGCGCTGTCGGTCAGCACCAGGTCGAGGATGTCGCCGACGGTGAGGCCGCTGTTCGAAGGGATCCAGTCGTCGTCGGCCGCGTCGAGGTTGTAGACCGCGCTCCCGGTCCCGTCGGTGGCCGTGTAGGGGTACTGGTTGAGCCGGTGCTTGTAGCCGAGGGCGCGGTAGCCGATCGTCCAGCCGACGTCGGTGAACTGCGGGGCCGCGACCGAGACGACGTCGCCCGTGAATTCGAGGGTGCCGCCGACGGTGAGGGTGACCTCCTGGCCGGCGTGGAACGAGGGGACCCACCCCGCGCCGGCCCCCTCCTCGCGGAACTCGACGAAGGAGTCGGAGTCGTAATCCCAGCCCCATGCGTCGACGATCACGCCGTCGGAAGGGCCCTTGGAGGCCCCGCCGACGGTGAGCGCGAGCGAGGGGTTGGGGAGGTTGGCTGAGCCGCCTGCCATGGGGTCAGTTCCCGAGCCAGGAGTTGAAGGGGTAGGACTGGAACTGCTGGGCGCGCCACATCTCGGCGTCCTGCTGCACCGCCTGCGCGTTCTGGGCCGCGACCTGGCTCACGGCCTGGAGCTTGGCCATGAGCTGGGCGTTGAGCTTGCGCTGGGCTTCGAGGGCCTGCCCCAGCGACTGCTCGGCGGGGGCCGCCGGGTTCGCCTTGTCGAGTTGCTCCTGCGCCGAGTCCTGGAGCGGAGACGTCGTGCGGGGCGCGTTCAGGTTCTTCGAGCCCTTCGCGTCGGCGCGGTTCTTCGCGGCGATCTTCCGGTCGGCCTGCTCGTTCCTGGCCCTCTGTACCGCGGCTTGCCGCTGTGCCGCCTTGACCCGGCCCCGGGCCTGCGCGGACCGGATGCGGTCGTTGACCGTGCGCCGGCCGGTGACCGGCGTGAACTTCTTCACGGCCGAGAGCTTTCCAACCCCGGCCGCCTTGAGCGCGTCGAGTGCGGCCTTCTGGCCGACGTCGCCGGCGACGTCCTCGCCGACCCCGGCCGTGCGGGCGAGCCCGGCCGCAAAGTCCTGCAGCTCCCGCTGGGCCTGCTCCGGCGACGCGCCGCGGGCGAGGATCTCCTGGGCACGCTTCTGGATGGCGGCCCCGGCCCCCTTGTCCTGGCCGAGGATGCCCATTCCGGCATTGAACCGTTCCCGGGCGGCGGCGGACCGCGCGTCCTGGTTCGCCCGGTCCCTCGCGCGCTGTTCGTTCTCGGCGTCGGCCAGCTTCTGCTGCCGTTCCGCCGCGGCCTCGTCGCGCCGCTCCCGGGCCTCGATCTTTCGCGCCTCCCGCAGCGCCGCCGCCTCCTCGGGAGAGCCCGGCATCATGCCGACGGCCTTGCGGAACTCGGGCGGGAAGGCGTCGGGGGTCCGGCCGATGACGCCCTTCATGGCCCCGATGGCGCCGATGTCGCCGGTGAGGAACTGGCCGACGCGGTCCTTCGCGGCCTGGCCGACCGCGTTGTCGATCTGGGCCTGGATGTCGCGTTGCTGCTGCTGGGCCCTCTCCCGGGCGGATTTCCGTAGAGTGTCGACCGAGAGGTTCCCGCCGGCGGCGGCCGACCGCGACGCCGCGGCCGCGAAGTTCGCTTCTTCCTGGGCCGTGAACTCACCCCGCGCCGCCCGCTCGGCGGCGGCCTTCTGGTCGAGCATCGCTTGGGGGATCACCGACTTGTCGCCGCGGCGGATGATGTCGCCGGCCACGGCCGTCTGGAGCGCCTCCGAGCCCATCGTCTCGCGCGTGGCCTTGCCCGCCTGCCGGGCGAGGTCGGCCTCCTCCTCGGTCTGCCGCGCGGCGTTGAAGGCGGCCTGGGCCTTCTCCAGGGCTTCGAGCTTCTCCTTCGCGGCGTTCAGCTCGGCGAAGTCGACGGCGAGCTTCAGGGGATGGCTTTCGAGTTCCTTGATGCGTTCCTTGAGCTTGTCGATGACCTTCTCGCCTCCCGCCTCCTCCCAGAACTTCTGGAGGGCGGGGATCGCCGCGGCGATGATGGGGACCACCGCGCCGAGGGCCAGGCCGAGACCGCTGAAGCCGGCGAAGACGCCGGGGAGGTTGTTGGCGATCGCGTTGAGCCGCTGCTGGAGGTTGCCGGAGACGCTGAAGAAGTCGTTCAGGGCGTAGCCCAGAGCGGTCATGTTCTGGCCGTATTTGGCCAGGCCGGTCTTGCTGGCCTCGCTGAATTTCTCGATCTCCTCGCGGTTCTTCGCGAGGATCGGGGCGGAAAACTGGATCGCCTGGCGCCAGGCGACCTCCTTCGCGATGGACCCGTCACGCGCCTGGTACGCCTTGACGAGATCCTCCTCCATGAGGCGGATCTCTTCCCGGAGCCTCTTGACCTCCTGCTCGCCCGTGACGCGGATCGCCAGGAGTTCTTCTTGCGTGAACTGGGGCATGGTTCAGACCTTGTCGCCTCGCATCACGTAGGCCGCCAGCCGCTTCCGGATCTCGTCGAGGTCCTCGGCCCGGTAGCCGAGCGACCGGCCGAGGAAGTGGACCGCGGGGAAGTCGGGCCAGGACTTGGTCACGGAGAGCCGGCCCGGCCCGGCCTGCACGCCGACGACCAGGTCGGTGATCGCCCGGGAGCCCGACCCGTGCGGGACGCCCCGCGGGCCGGACCGGGGCTTCTTGAGTGTCGAGGCCGCGAGCGGCCGGACGGACGCCCCCGTGTCCTCCCGGCCCGAGAGGAACATCTCGCGGTTGCCGTCGGTCACGATGCGGCGCACGTCCGGCGCGAGCGGCGAGAGGTCGCCGCAGCGCCGGGCGAGCGCGTCGAGCCGGTCGATGATGCGTTCACGCATAGGCGATCGTGAAATCGTCGCCGGGGGAGCTGTCGAGGAACGCGGTCGCCGAGACCGACGCGTAGGAGTCCTCGTTCAGCGGGAAGTTCTCGTCGAGCTGGTCGATGTAGCTCTTGCTGCGGAAGTTGAACGTCAGGGTGTTCGCGGTCCCGGGCTTGGTGAACGTGATCGTCGTCGCCCCGATGGCGGTGATCGCCTCGTAGTAGCTGTACCGCAGGTCGTTGCCGTCGAGCCGGAGGTTGAGCGTGAGGGTGACCGTCCGCCCCTGGTGGCTGATCCGGTTCACGAACCGCGAGCCGTCGTAGTACGGCTTGAACATCTGCTGGCCGCGGATCGAGAAGCTGTCGACATAGCTCAGCGTCGTCGAGTGCGACGAGATCACGGCCTGGTAGAACGTCAGGGGCAACAAGGGGAGGTCGGCGTAGGCCGGCTCGGGGAAGGCCGAGCTGTCCGGGGCCTCGTCCACGCCCGTCGTCGTGGTGATCGCGTTCGGCTGCGTCTTCGAGCCGACCATGTCGTAGCGGAACCGCAGGAACGGGTTCGCCGGGTCGGACCGCGCGGAGAACTCCCAGGAGTTGCCGATCTTCATCCCCAGACCGCGCATCCGCTTCAGGGTCAGGTCGTAGTAGCTGTACCCGAAGTCGCAGGTGACGCTGGCCAGGTCGTTCGGCCGCTGGTCGGTGGGCCAGGGCGTGGTCTGCCCGCTGTTCACGCGGAGGGGGAGGTACGCGAACTTGTAGTTCTCCCAGTACATCTTGCCCGACCACTGGGCCCCGACGGCGTAGACCTCGGACCCGCGGACCCTGGGCACGTTGAGGGCCGGGTCGCGGATCGACCACTGGGGGCGGCTGGTCATCACCTTGAACGAGTTGTCGTCGTCCTGGGGGTCGTAGAGCGCGAACGCGGGGGAGCTGGAATCGTAAGTGCCGTAAACCTGCTCGGCCGTGACGCGGAGGAATCGTTTCATGGGTCGCCTGCCTCAGATCACAGGATGGCGGGGATGTCGAAGTGGAACGTGAGCGCCCCTTGCACGAGGTAGCCCACGGCGTTGTTCTCGAATCGGTGCTTGGCGAACCCCAGCCGGTCGAGGCTGTAGGCGGTGCAGAGCTGGAGGTTGAGCTTCGAGAGGAACTCGCGGTCCTCCCGGAAGACGGCCCGCGCCAGGGCCTCCCAGTAATCGGCCGCGTCGCGGACGTCGGACCCCTTCACGCCGATCGTGACCTTCGCGGCGACGACGGCCCGGAGCGTCCCCTGGCTGGCCCGCTTCGCGACCCCGTCGTCGAGGTCGACCCGCAGCGCCGGGAGCAGCTCGGCCGACCACTTCTCCAGCGGGATCTCGTCCACGCGCTCGCCCCGGCCGAACTGCCAGGTGCGGATGCAGCGGTCGAGCTCCGTCCCGGTGTTCGGCCGGAGCTGGTCGGCGAGGAGGTCGAGGATCGCCGCGACCCGCCCGCGGGCCGGCTTCGCCTGGGTGTAGAGGTTCGGCATGGGTCGGTGTCACCGGATGGAGAGGATGCCCAGGTGGATCGCGTACTGAGCGACCCCGTTCACGTCGGGGTCGATCGTGGCCGTGGTGCAGGCCAGCCGGTTCGAGGCGAGCCGCCGGAAGTAGGCCGCCTTGCGGGCGTAGGCGTCGTCGTTCTCCATGCCGACGCGCTGGCGGCAGACGAACTCCAGGGCCTTCAGGGCGCACAGCTCCTTGATGCCGTCGGTGACGACGAGCTTGTCGGCCGCGAGCTTGTCGGCGATCGTCTGGTCGGGGGTGTCGATGGGTCCGGAGACGCTCCAGAAGCCGCCGTTCTTGACCGAGGACCACGGCCGATACCGGCGGGCGATGATCTCGTCGAGCCAGCTCCGGGCGCGGGCCCGCTCGCGGGCGAAGTTGGTCTGGCCCTCGGCCTTGGCCAGGGTCTGGAGCCAGTCGCCGCCGCCGTAGTCGCGCATGTCGAGGTACGTGCAGTAGACCTTGGGGGCGGTCGCCGAGCCGGGGGCCTCGGTGACCGAGAGCCAGGCGTCGAGCACGACGAGCTTGGCGCCGTCGGAGGCGCGGAGGACCTCGACGAGCAGCCGGTACAGCCCCGGTGTGACCGCGCTCTGGGCGTCGGTGACCGAGAGCCGCATGGTGCCGTCGGGGGCCGAGTCCCAGTCGACCGCCGGGCTGAAGAGGACGCCCTGGTCGTCGCCGGCCCAGACCTTGGCCGAGGGCGTGTCGGAGGTCGTGAAGGCGATCGGGTCGCCGGCCTCGTCCTCGGCGGACACCTGCCAGAGCCCGTCGCGGCCGGCGACGACCGAGAGGACCTGTTCCTGGGCTGCGCTCATAGGGGCCGGACCCTCCCGAGTCGCGGGTTGGGGTGAATCGTGACGACCCGCCCGGCCCTGGGGCTGGGCGTGAGCGGCGAGACGCGGGGGCGAATGGCCGCCGGGCTCAGGATCAGCACGGAGGGGGTCCGAAAGCCGTCCGCGAGCGCGCCGAACTGGGTGCCGCCGAACAGGAACTTGCCGAGTGCCACGGGTTCACCCTTGCCGATCAGTAGAGGACGTGGACGGTGCCGGCGGAGTCTTTCCAGCAAAGCTTGTTGCCGTGATCCGACCCCTTGAACAACGTGTCGTTTGGCGCGGCCGAGTCGGCGACGGCCGTCGAAAGCGTGAGTTGCCCGTAGACGGTCAGCCCCTCGGTCCCTAGCTCCATCACCAACGAACCGCCGTTTGTGCCGTTCCTCCACCGCCACCGGCCGGTGTTGCCCGTGCCGAGGTGGTCGAACGCGAGCAACGCCCCGCCCGCGTAGAGCGTGCTGATCCGGGCCGTCGGGAAGAACGGGGAGGAGAAGTTGATTTCGCCGCCGTTCCCGCCCGAGACCATTCCCTCGACCTTCACGCCCGCCGTGAACGTGCCGACGCCGGACTGGCTCAGGCCCCCGGCGATCGTGAGGTTCCCGGTCGCGTCGAGCGTCATCCGGGTCGACCCGGCGTTGGTCCCGTTCCGCCATCTCCAGTAACCCGTGTTTCCGGTCCCCAGGTGGTCGAACGCGAGCAGCGCCCCGCCCGTGTAGGCCGTGCTGATCCGGGCGGTGGGAAACCACGGCGACGTGAAGTTGATTTCACCGCCGTTCCCGCCGTTGACCATCCCGTCGACCTTCAGGCCGCCCGACGACGCCACGACGCCGGGGGCCGTCAGGACCGAAGACGAGTAGGTGAGGCCCGAGTCGGTCGCGAGGTTTTGCGACGCGTTCTCGAACAGCACGCGGTTCGCCCCGCCGCCCGAGACGGCGTTGCCGACCGTGAGGCCCCCCGCGCCGGCGATCGTGATCGAGCCGCCGCCGTTGGTGATCGTGATGTTCGCGCCGGCCGTCAGGTTGGCCACGGTGTAGCCGGTGCCGTTGCCGATCAGGAGCTGGCCGTTCGCGGGCGTCGACGTGACGCCCGTGCCGCCCCGCCCGACGGCCACCGTGCCCGACGCGAGCGCCGAGGCGTTCAGCGACGTGAGGGCCGATCCGTCTCCCGAAGGCGACAGGTAATCGGTCCCGGCGGCGGCGGCCGAAAGCACGCCCGTCGACGCCTTCAGGATGCCGGTCAGGCTCGCGAGGACGGGGGCCGTGCTGAACGTCTTCGCCCCGGCGACCGTTTCGGTGCCCGTGTTGTGAACGACGGTCGAGTCCACGGCCAGCGTGGCGACGGTCGTTTCGAGGGCGTTGATGGCGGTGTGCTGGTCGCTCTCGGTCTTGGCCGTGTTCACGACCGCGACGACGTCGTTGATCGCGAAATTCTGGGCGGTCCCCTCGTCGAGCGTCAGGCCGGTAAGGGTGTCCGCCGTCCGCCCGGTCGCCTTGAAGACGGCGACCTTCGTGCGGTCGGAGATCCGCCCCGAGCTGTCGAGCGCGGACAGGGCGACGACGGTCACCCGCACGGGGGCCGACGGGGAGGGGCTCCCGAACAGCGCGCCCTGGCCGCTCGCGACGACCAGCGACGTCCCGCCCGAGGTGTAAGCCGCCCCCAGCGTCGTGGAGACGTTGTTCAGCGGCGTGCAAAAGGTCGTCACTGGTCAACCTCTCGGAGGGTGGTCAGACCTGGAAGGCGACGCCGTAGGGCGTCACGTCGTCGGCGGTGACGACCGGGATCGGCTCGTCGACGGGGCCGCCGGAGCCGGCCGGCAGCACGAACGCGACGACGGGGCCGGAGCCGGACGGGAGTCCGGGGATCACGGCGACCTGGTACGTCGAGAGGTCGGCGGCCTGGACCTTGTTCAGGGCGATCCGGGCGTTCGACGGGTTCGACGCGAACGCGCCGGAGGCCGGGTCGAACACCTTGCCCAGGCCGTCGACGAGGACGACGGAGAGGTCGCGCTTCTGTGGGTCGGGGTAGCAAATCAGGGCACGGGACATTCAGGCACCTCGATAAATCGGCCGTTCGGTCGAGTCGGTACGGTACGAGGAAGAGACGGCGGCCCCGGCGGAGCGCGGGGCCGCCCGGGGCTCAGCGGTACGCCTTGGCGGTGACCCAGTCGACGAACAGGGTCTCGACGTTGGACCCGCTGGCCTTGATCCCGAGAGAGATGCACATCGGGTTCAGGCCGCTCAGGGTCACCGGGATGCGGGGGATCTTGTTGAACGAGGCGTCGGTGCCCTGCTGGTTGAACAGGAACTGCACGTAGCCCGTCACGCCGTCGCCCGGGTCGAAGGCAATGGCGATGTGGATCGGAGTGCCCGAGACGAACGTGAAGGCCGAACTGTTCGTGTTCTTCGTCGAGCCGTTGGCGGTCTCGCACTTGACCGTGGCCGCGCCGGTCGGCTTCCAGACCAT
>ERZ724522.465-NODE-465-length-25954-cov-4.073439_pt1 | contig 25954 bp, 29 predicted proteins | sample MGYA00376055_ERZ724522 | MGnify/ENA primary metagenome ERZ724522 (study PRJEB28724, sample SAMN07190884) | wastewater metagenome | isolation source: effluent of sewage treatment plant in Hong Hong | place: Hong Kong | collected 2016-03-17 ...
CCCCCCGCCAGAATCGGTATTGACTTCACTGGTGAGAATATGCCACCATTGATGTGAGTACACAATCACCATACGCACATGACACCAGCAGAAATCGTAATCTCTGAATTCAATGGCGTCAGGGCGTTAGCCCGCGACCTCGGCATCGACCATTCGTCCGTAGCACGATGGCCCAAGCCCAAATCGGAGAGAGGTTCCGGAGGATTGATCCCCTCTCCGTATCATTCTCGCATCCTTGATTTGGCCCGCGAGCGGTCGCTCAATATTTCAGCACTCGACCTGATTTATGGTCGGAAGTAGCCCGCGCATTACCGAACGGCAACCTACCATTCCAGAGGCTGTGGATTGGATTTTGCAATCAATTACCCGTGAATATCGCATTCAGTGCTTGCATTTCTGGCGTGAGAAATACGGCGACGAGTACGCCGACCAGGTTGAAAAGCGTGTGCGTGCGGTGTGGGGTAAGCGTAAGTGATTAAGCTCCGGCCGTTTCAGGAAGGGATGCTCGAAGAGGCGCGCGGGTATCTGCGGGCTGGCGTAAAAACAATTCTGCTGCAGGCTCCTACCGGCGCTGGTAAAACAGTTCTGGCAGGCCATATGCTCAAAACCGCCAGCAGCAAGGGGCATCAAGCGTGGTTCTGCTGCCACAGGCGCGAACTGGTGACGCAATCCTCCCGCACCTTCGCGCGATTCGGAATCGAACACGGAATCGTATCGGCCGGCTTCCCTGAGAATCGATTCGCTCGCGTGCAGGTCTGCGGCATCCAAACCGTGGCCCGCCGCCTTGATCGCCTGCCGCGCCCGACATTCGTCGTATGGGATGAGGCACACCACATCGCCGCAGGGCAATGGGATGCGATCTTCAAGGCTTACCCGGAGGCCATCCATATCGGGCTGTCAGCGACGCCCGAGCGGCTAGACGGCACCGGCCTGCGCAATTGGTTCTCGCACATGGTTCGCGGCCCGCGCGTGGCCGATCTGATCGCTGACGGTTTCCTATCGGATTACAAGATGTTCGCGCCCACCGGCATCGACTTGTCCGGCGTGCATACCGTGGCCGGCGACTTCAATAAGAAGGAACTCGAAAATGCGCTGGAGAAAAGCACGATCACGGGTGATGCGATACACCATTACCTACGCCTTGCGAAAGGGCGAAGGGCTGTTGCCTTTCATGTCGGCATCAAGCGCTCGATGGATATGGTCGAACGGTTCAATGCGTTTGGTGTTGCTGCCGAACACGTCGATGGAGATACTGACCCGGCTGTACGTGATGCGGCGCTGCAGAGATTCATTCGCGGCAAAACGCTGATCCTGTCGAATGTCGATCTATTCGGCGAAGGCGTCGATGTCCCGGCTATTGAGTGCGTCATCGACTGCGCGCCGTCGATGTCGATTACCAGGGTGATGCAGCGCTGGGGGCGGGCGCTGCGGCCGGTCGATGGAAAGTCGCACGCCATCCTGCTCGACCATGCTGGCAATGTGAAGCGCCACGGCCTGCCGGATGATGAACGCGAATGGACGCTCGACGGCCGCCGCAAGTCGCCGCGCAAGAGGAAAGACCAGGACGACATCTCAATCAAGTCGTGCCCGATGTGCTTCACGGTCACGCAATCCGTCGCCAGTCAGTGCAAGACGTGCGGGCACGTCTTCACGCCAAAGCCGCGCGAGATCGAAGAAGTCTCCGGCGAACTGTCAGAGATTGACCGGGCTATCCAGCGACGGGAAGCAAAAAAAACGCAGGGCAGGGCGCAGACGCTCGAAGACCTGATCGAATTAGGGAGGCTGCGCGGGTACAAGCGGCCGGAATTGTGGGCAAGGCATGTTTTCAGATCACGAAAGGCGGCATGATGGACGACGATTTTAATTTCCCAATGGGGTACGTGCTGATTATGGCGGGCTACGGCTTTATCTGCGGTTGCCTCGGCTATGTTATCGGCGTTTCAACATGAACGAAGGCACCCTCATGCGGGCAATCATGCTCGCGCTTGCCGAATCCGGGCATATGGTCTTCCGCGCCAATGTTGGATCGTTCCAGATGGCCGATGGCAGATGGTTCGATTGCGGGCTGCCGAAAGGCTTCTCAGACCTCTTCGGATTCACCAGCGACGGCCGGCCATTCTTTATCGAAGTGAAGGCACCCACCGGCAGAGTCAGGCCAGAGCAACGGCTGTTCATCGATGCGATGCGGGCTAAGGGGGCGGTCGCAGGGATCGCTAGAAGTGTCGAAGATGCGCTGTTACTTACGGCATAAGTGTTGTGATTTTCCCACCACTTAGGGCATAATTCATATTCCATCACAACAGGAGTAACAGCATGGCCCGTAAAATCTACGACCTCGCCGTAAAGACCGGCGAATACACCGACCGCAGCGGCGCAACCAAGGGGCGCTGGCAGAACGTCGGCGCTCTCATGGAAGACGATAACGGCGGTAAATTCATCATGCTGTCTCGCACTTTCAACCCAGCCGGCGTGCCGTTCAAAGACGGAAGCGAATCGATCCTTGTTTCAATGTTCAGGCCGCAAGAGCAAGCCGAACAGCAGCAGCCGAGCAACCACCAGCAGCAGAAGCAAAACGGCTACGCGCCAGACGATAACAATCCGTTTTGATGTAGTATAGTTTTCATTCCGACCAATGAACCGGGCCGAGGCTCGGTTCTTTTAAATGGGTATTACCATGAGTGATTGCGATCACAAGCTTGCGCGCCAGTATGCCCGGCGCGTTTTTTCTAATGGCTCTGTGCATTTTTGTGTCCAATGCACCAAATGCCTCGATCTGGTCAAGCTGCCAGAACACAGCTACCGGCCATTCATCCGCCCCGACGAAATCCCAATAGGCAGGACGATCCATGAATGGATCAGTCGGGAGGGTGCATTGTGAGCCAAAAGCATTCGCTAGCTGACTTCGCTGCCGCTTACGTTTCCCGCTATGGCATGGCAATTGTGCCTCTGCCACCGCGCTCCAAGCGCCCGCTGACGGAAGATTGGGGAAATCTGGTCATTGGCGACAAGATCGCCGCCCGCAACTACTACACCAAGAACCCCGACGCTAATATCGGCGTTGCCCTCGGACCGTCGAGGCTCTGTTCTCTCGATATCGACGACGAACCCGCCGCCCGGATGATCTTCGAGGAATTTGGGTTCGACCTCGACGCGATGCGTGCCAATGTTCCGACCATCCAGGGGCAGGCACCGGGCTTCCGCTTGATGTTCCGCCTCCCAGAAGGCGTCGATCTTCCATATCATTCACTGACGTGGCCGCGCAAAGACGATCAGAAGAAGCGTTTTACCGTCTTTGAACTGCGCGCCGCCTGCGATGGCAAACAGCGCCAAGACGTTCTCCCGCCGTCAATCCACCCAGACACCGGCAAGCCATACGAATGGCTGACCCGCCCGAATGGTGATTTTCCAGAGCCGCCAGCGTGGTTACTGACGATCTGGCGCGAATGGGATAAATTCAAGCCGCAACTGCAGGATGTGTGCCCGTGGGCGGAAAAGAAAACCATCACGCCGCCGCCGCAACCGCAGCGCACAGGGGGCGGTTCGGAAAGCGTGATCGATGCCTACGTTGCTGCAACACCAATCGACGAGGCGCTGAAACGCTACGGCTATCGCAAGCAGGGTAAGCGCTGGCTCTCGCCAAGCTCAGAAACAAAACTGCCAGGCGTGATCCTGTTCGATGATGGCCGCGCATGGATACACCACGCCAGCGACCCGCTGTGCAGCGATGAATCCGGTCGCCCGGTCAATTCGTTCGATCTGTTCTGCTACTACGACCATGGCGGCGACATCTCCAAGGCCGTCAAGGCGGCCGCCAATAAGCTGGGGATCAAGCCACAGCGCCAACGCCAAGCACCACCCGCGCCCGCCAATATCGACAGAGAAACCGGCGAAATCATCCCGCCCATGGCCCCTGTCGATTGGATGACCATCCTCGAATGCACTAAATCCGGCCCGCTGAACAATCTCGACAACGCCGTGCGCGTCATTGAGCACGATCCATCACTACGCAATTCGATCTGGTACGACGAATTCAAAGACCGCATATTTACCACGTGGCAAGGCCCGGAACGCGAGTGGAAGGACGCCGACGATATCAAGCTCCAGCTATATCTGCAGCGCCATATCGGCATGACCAAAATCGGCGTGAATACCTGCCACGACGCCGCCGTTGTCGCAGCCTTTCACGACACCAGAAACGAATGCAAAACCTATCTGAGCAGCCACAAATGGGATGGCGTGCCGCGCCTGAACCATGTCATGCACGAAGCCTTCGGCGCTGACGATAACGCCTATTCAGAAGCCGTAGGCCGCTGCTGGTTTATCTCCATGGTCGCCCGCGTTATGCAGCCCGGATGCAAGGTCGACACTGTGCCCGTCTTCGAGGGCAGCCAAGGTGCTGGTAAATCCACGGCGCTGTCCATCATCGGCGGCAAGTGGTTCGCCGAATGCCACGAAAACGTCATGTCGAAAGACCTCTATGACGTGCTGACCGGCACTATGCTGGTCGAAACCGCCGAGATGCACTCCTTCACCCGCGCCGAAGTCGAGCGCGTCAAAGGCATCATCTCGTGCCAGAAAGACCGCTACCGCAAAGCCTACGGCCGCAACGCAGCAGACCATCCGCGAGCTACGGTGCTGGCTTGCACCACGAACCGCGACGACTGGCAGCGCGACGACACGGGCGCTCGCCGCTTCTGGCCCATCCTCTGCCGCACCATTGATCACGATTGGCTGCGCCGCAACCGCGACCAGTTGTTCGCCGAGGCGGTGCATCTTTATCACGAAAAAACGCCGTGGTGGGATGTCCCTGCAGAGCATCAAAAAGACGAAGTTGAGAAGCGCCGTGAGGTCGATGCATGGGAATCAACGATCGAAGATTGGCTCATCGGGCGCAACAAAATTACGACCAAAGAGATACTTTCGCACTGCTTGCAGATCGACATTTCGAAGCATGATCAGCTATCGCAGAAGCGTGTCGGACGTGTTTTACGGTGCCTCGGCTGGAAGAGTCAGACGTTACGGGAAGGGGAACGCGTTACACGTGGTTGGACAAGGTATGTGTAACATCCGTTACTTGTAACACCGTGAAAACCATTGTCAATACTGAGTGTAACGGATGTAATGCATGTAACAGTATGTCTATACTAATATACGCGCAAAACCTTGGGGTAAAAAATAGTGTTTTGTATACTTTTCAAAAACGCACGTGTTACGCGTTTCAGGCGTTACACCGTTACACCACCACCCGATAAAAACCGTTGCGAAATCACCACCACCTGATATACGATCACCATCATGGAACTGAACCTAAAACAGAAGGCTTTCGTCGAGGCGTATGTGCGGAATGGGGGCAATGCCACTCAGGCCGCATTGACTGCTGGGTACAGTCCGAAGACAGCCGACCAGCAGGGCCATGCGTTGTTGAAAAACCCAAAAGTTTCCAGCGCGCTTTCTGGCCGCATCGAAAAGGTGGTCGGCAAACTCGAAATCTCAACAGAGCGCATCTTGCAGGAACGCGCCCGTTTGGCGTTCTACAACCCGATGAAACTCGCAGGTATTCAGACGCTTGAGCAACTGCAGGCGCTTGATGAGGATACGCAGCGTGCGATTCAGGGCGTGGATATCCTGCCGGATGGAACCTTGAAGATTAAGGCGGCGGATAAGGACAAGTCGCTAACGGCGCTCGAAAAGATCAACGGGCTGTACAAAGACAAGGAAGACGGTAGCGGCATCCTTTCGATTGTCATTAACCTAGGATAACCATGAAACTCACCGACATTTCAATCCGCCGCTCTGGCGTCATGCAGGCATGGATGATGGAAATCACCGTGCTGACCCCGCTGGGCGAGATGAAGACGACGCAGCACTTCGACGACATGGGCGGATTCCTGACGGCGGTCAAAGAGGCAGCGACGTTCTTTGCTGTGCGGCTGGGGCGGATCAAGTCATCCGAGGCGAGCGCCAGGCTGCTGACCCGCGACCTCGCGCCTAATCCTGACGGGGCGATTCGATGAACGAAGTCCTAGACACCCTGCGCAATGAATTTCCAGGTCTGACCATCACGGGCGGCGACCGCTCCGAGGGCTTCTGGATATCCGTGGATGCGCCAACGTGGGGATGGTCATGGGAGCGCAACCGCATGAGCAGCACCGAGGCCATCCTCGAAGAAGCGCGCAAAGCGATCTACCTGCGGATGAGCCGTGGCTGATAAGTCAATCCACTACAACCCTCCGGGGCCAATCGCACGCGACTTCCTGAAGTCTGATGCATTCGTCTGCGGCATCATGGGGCCAATCGGTTCTGGGAAATCCACCGCAGCCGTCATGAAGCTCATTCGCGGGGCACAGAAGCAGAAGCCCTTGCGCGATGGCTGGCGTCGTCGGCGCACTGCGATCATCCGCAACACCTATCCCGAACTGAAAACCACGACCATCAAGACGTGGCACCAGTGGATACCGGCGCATGTCGGGCACTGGCGTGACACCGGGCCGCCGACGCACCACATCATCGATCCGGGCGCAAAGCTCGATTGGGAAATCATGTTCATCGCGCTGGATCGCCCGGACGATGTGCGCAAGCTGTTGTCGTTGGAGCTGTCCGATGCATGGATCAACGAAGCCCGCGAAGTACCCAAAGCTATCCTTGACGGACTGACCGGGCGCGTAGGCCGCTTCCCGCCGCGTGATGGCGACTTCGGATGCACTGATCCTCAAATCCTGATGGATACGAACCCGCCAGACGCCGACCACTGGTGGTATGTGCTGGCAGAGCGCGACACGTCCAACGAGCGCAACCGGCTGTTGCAGGAGTCGATGGACGAGATTGAGGAACAGCTACGCCTGCAGGGGGCGCTACGGCGTGACCAGCGCCTGTTCCAGTTCTTCCGGCAGCCGGGCGGCGAGGATGAGGGCGCGGAGAATCTACCAAACCTTCCGCCGGGCTATTACCTCAAAGCCAAGGCTGGCAAAGATGAGCAGTGGGTGCGCGTCTATGTGCATGGGCAATACGGCTTCGTGCTGGATGGCAAGCCGGTCTATCCCGAATACCGCGATTCGATTCACTGCCGTGAGTTCTCCCCGATTCAGCGCCTGCCGCTGATGATCGGTATGGACTTCGGGCTGACACCTGCCGCCGTCTTCGGGCAGATGATGCCGAACGGTCAGTGGCGCAAGCACTCCGAAGTCGTCACCGATAACATGGGCATCATCCGCTTTGCGCAGGAAGTGAAGCGGCACATCGCCAAGCACTACGAAGGGTTTGTCGTGCAGACCATCACGGGCGACCCGGCTGGAAACGCCCGCAACGATGACGAGCGCACCACGTTCGACCTGCTGAAAGCCAATGGGATCGATGCCCGGCCAGCGAACACGAATAGCCCAACGCTGCGCATTGAGGCTGTGCGCGACCCCATGAAGCGCATGATCGACGGCGAGCCTGGCATGCTCATCAATGGCATCCTGTGCCCCACGTTGCGTAAAGGCTATGCAGGCGGGTATCATTACCGCCGAGTTCAGGTATCGGGCGACGAACGCTATCAGGACGTGCCGGATAAGAACCTGTTTTCGCACGTGTGCGATGCGGATCAGTACCTGTGCATCGGGGGCGGAGAGGGCAAGGCGATCATTGCTCAAGGCCGCATCCCCATGCGCGACCGCCCGCAATACGCTATCGACGATTACGACATCTTGGGGTGACAATGGCCGTAGGCTTCCTCGACATCACCGACGAACGAGTGCAAGAGTTCCTGTGGGAGCATATCGTTCCGGCTGACATCGCTTGCGATTACACCAAGGCCGATGCCTTCAAATTCATTTACGAGCAAGTGATGCGAGGATCGCAATGGCTGGTGGGCGATCTTGACCGCCGGGTGATGTTCCGCATCTTCGTGTGTAACCCCAAGGTCATCGAGCCGCACATCATGGGCAGCGCCGTGCATATGCGCACAGTATTCGCCGAGGCGTTACCTCTGGCGTGGGAGCGTGGCGTTGAAAAAGTGATGATCTGGACACAACACAAGCCAATTGTGGCAATATTCGAGCATCTCGGCTTTGAAGTCGAAGGCCACTTTAAGCGCATGCACATGGTCAATGGCGAATTGCTTGACCTAACTGTTCTCTCACTGGAGAAACCGAAATGAGCAAAGGCGGCGGCGGAAAGGGCAGAATGGCGAATCTTGCTTCGCCTTTGCCTGTGAAAGTTGATCCGGTAGGTAATGCCACGTCAAAGGCGCTCTTCGGCACCAATGGCAAGGACGACAACAAGCAGCGGCAGGTAGCCGCATCGCAGGAGCAGTCGCAGGAGCAGAAGCAGAGCACCACCAGCGCAGTTTCGTCGCTCACCGGTTCGGTTAAGAAGGATGACGAAGAGACGCGCAATACTTTGGGGATCTGACCATGAAGCGTAGATCGATTGCAAAGCAATTCCTTTTGGCGCTCGACATTGACGACGAGTGCGAGTTCATTCGCGGTACCAGCGCTAAATGCTTTGGTGGTGGTAGCCGCAAGGGTGGCGGTCAGCAAGCAGCAGCGCCACCTGCCCCTATTCCGCCCCCGCCCCCACCGACCGTCGAAGACGCCGATCAGCGATCTGAGCAGGAAGCCGCCCGCATGCGCGCCCGCGCCGGCCGTGCATCAACTATCCTGACCGGCAAGGCTGACGGCGATTCCAGCCAGCCAACCACCGCAACGAAACAACTTCTTGGGAGCTAATCATGGCACGTCGCGCACGAATTGACCTTGCATCTAACGCTGGCGCAGGCGCTGGCACCGCTTTCGATTGGCCGGGTGGCGACGGCGTGTTCATGGCTGAAGCGACATGGGGCGGCGGTAACGCCAAGCTCGAAATTCAGTCGCCGAATGGCACGTGGCTTGGCGTGCAGAACTACGCCACGACCACACCAATTTCCCTTACAGCAAACGGCACCGCTAACTTCCGCGCACCTGCTGGCCCCATCCGCGTGAATATCACCACGGCGTCGGCAGTCTACGCCTATGTCGTCGGCGTGCCCTCCAACGTCGCGGGGTAATCCATGGACAGCCGGGCGGAAGATTGCATCAGGGAACAAGAGCAGCTTCAGGGCATGAGAGGCCCATGGGAGCTACACTGGCGCGAAGTCGCCGAGCGCGTTCGCCCGGAGCAGAATTTTTTCCAGATGATCCAGCGCCCGGACGGCGACAAGCGTAACGAAAAGATTTTCGACGCGACCGCCCCGCTGGCCCTGCCGAAGTTTGCCGCCGCTGTTATCTCGATGGCATTCCCATCGACGCAGCAGTACCAGAAGCTGACCATCCGCGATGAGGATTTGGCGAACCGCTCTGACGTGCGGCGCTACCTCGATGACGTGAATGACCGGCTGTTCAAGGCGCGCTATGCACCGGCCGCGAACTTCCAGTCGCAGTCCGGCGAAATGGTGCTGGACATCGGCGCATTCGGCACCGGCATTCTGTTCGTCGATGACGTACTGGGCCTTGGCATCCGTTACAAGTCGATGCCGCTCTCCCAGTGCTTCCTTGCCGAAGATGCCTACGGACGCATCGATACGATTTACCGCAAGTTCCAATGGACGGCGCACCAAGCCGCGTCAAAATTCGGGATCAATAAGCTACCCGAGATGATGCGTAAATCGCTGGACACCGAGCCGAACAAGAAATTCTGGTTCCTGCACTGCGTCAAGCCGAACCCGGACAAGAAGGCAGGCCGCAAGAACTGGGAGGGCATGGACTTCTGGAGTTGCTACATCTCCATCGAGGAAGGCCGGCAGATTCTCGATGAGGGCGGTTATCGCACCTTCCCGTTTGCCGTGCCGCGCTTTGAGACATCGCCCAATGAAGTCTATGGGCGCTCTCCGGCCATGAAGGTACTGCCGGACATCAAGATGCTGAACGAGATGAGCAAAACCATCATGCGAGCCGCGCATATGGTCGTGTCGCCCCCGGTGATGCTCTCCGATGACGGCGCGCTGCAGGCGTTCAATCTGCGCCCCAACGCACTGAACCACGGCTATGTCGATGACAATGGCCGCCCGCGTGCGCTGCCGTTCCAGACCAATGGCCGCGTGGATATCGGGCTGGACATGATGAACCAGCGGCGCGAGGCGATCAATGATGCCTTCTTCGTGACGCTGTTCCGCATTCTGGTCGAACAGCCGCAGATCACGGCCACAGAAGCCATGCTTCGCGCGCAGGAAAAAGGGCAGCTACTCGCCCCGACCATGGGCCGGATGCAGACTGAATTCCTCGGGCCGCTGACCTCTCGCGAACTGGACATCCTCGCCCATGCTGGCGCACTGCCGCAGATGCCTGATGCACTAGTGGAATACATGCAGGCGGGTGAAGGCTTGCTCGATATCGACTACCAGTCGCCGCTGAATCAGGCGCAGAAGGCCGGCGCAGGCTTGGCGATTATGAACACGCTGCAGGCCGTGGCCCCGCTGGCGCAGATCGATCCAAGCGTGATGACCCGCTTTAACCTCAGTGAAGCCGCCGTCGAGATTGCGCGCATCAACGGCGTGCCGGAAAGCATCCTGCTGTCCGACGAAGAGGTCGCCGAGAAAGAAGGCGAGCAGGCCAATGCCCAGCAGGCGCAGATGCTGCTGCAGGCCGCGCCGGTCGCCGCATCGTCGGCCAAGGATTTTGCACAAGCCGCTGCAATGGCTGGTGCATCACCTGAACAGCAAGCCCCCGACCTCGGCTTGCCTTCATAGGAGAAAGCAATGACTGACGAAAATCTCATCGAGCAGATCGAAGACGTGGTTGATACTGCTGTCGTCGATACCGTGCATGCCGTCGAAGAGGCCGTCGATTGGGTCGAACACGAAGCCGCCAAGCTGATGTTCGAAGCGAACGAAGGGCTGTATGCCGTGAAGACCCGCTTCGCTGACGGCATCGTGCGCATGCTTGGCCGTGACGGCTCGATTCTGTGAGCCTGGTCGACCGCATTCTGCGCCGCCGGTCGCACTACCGGGAAACATTCAAGCAGGGCAGCGCATCGGCGCAGTTCGTTCTCGGCGACTTACGCAGGTTCTGCAAGATCGGGGAGCCTGTTCTATCTATTGGCGCGAATGGTCAAACCGACATTTACGCCACTGGAATGGCAGCGGGGCGGCAGGAAGTCTTTCTCCGCATCGTTGCCCACCTGCATCTTGACGATGCTCAACTGTTGAAACTCAAGGAAACCTACGATGACAACCAATAGCGCAGCTTCGGCTCTCTCCGGCGAATCCGCCGCACCCGCCGCCGCTTCCGCTCCTGTAGAGGGCGGCGCGGCACCTATTGAAACTGGTACGCCAGCCCCGGCATCTGCGTCGAATGATGCGTGGTACTCAGGCATTCAGAACCAAGAGGTTCGCACATGGGCCGAGGCGAAGGGGTTTAAAGACCCCATGGCCGTGGCTGAGTCTGCCTACAACCTCGAAAAGATGATCGGCTTCGACAAGGCCGGACGCACCGTTGTGCTGCCTGATGAGCATTCATCGCCCGAGCAGATCGCCGCATTCCGCACGAAGATGGGCATTCCTGAAACGGCGGACGGCTACAAGCTGCCCGTGCCGGAAGGGCAGGATACGGCGTTTGCCAAAGAGGCGTCGAACTGGATGCACGAAGCCGGCGTCCCGGCTGGTGCCGCCGAGAAGCTGGCAACGCGCTGGAACGAATATCAGGCGCAGCAGATGGCCGCGCAGGATCAGCAATTCCGCGCCCAGTCCGAACAGGAGTTCGCCAGCCTGAAGGCTGAATGGGGCAAGGCGTACGACCAGAACATCGAACTAGCCCGCCGGGCTGCTACCCAGTTCCTGCCGGCCAAGGATGCCGCCGAGCGTGAGCAGATGCTGATGGCGCTGGAGCGCGTGACCGGCACTGAGAAGATGATGAAATTCTTCGCTAACATCGGGCATGGGCTTGGCGAGCACAAGACCTACACGGATGGCGGCGGCGGCGCGATGACTCCGGCGCAGGCCCAGCAGCGCATTGCCGAACTGAAGTCGAACTCTGATTGGTCGGCGAAGTACCTCTCCGGCGACAAGGCAGCAGCGAAGGAATTGCAGACCCTGATTTCTCAGGCGTACCCGGAGGGTTAAGCGATGGCCCCCGATGATGCGAAATCACAATCGCTATTGACACAATCTCAACGCATTAGGCTAGAATTGCTGTCAATGGCCTACCGCCACGACCGCAGCCCGGACGACGTGATCGACCGGGCGCGGAAAATGGAAGGATATGTCCATGAACTGGCACCGGAGGCCGTCGAGAAATCGCCGCGCAAACGGGGAAAAGATCGAGAAGCCAATGCCGATGGTCCGATCTGATGCGGATAACTCCGCCGGCTGCCGGTCAGTTACCGGAAGTGGTGGCCCCGATAAGGGCAAGCCTACTGCGAAAACCTTTAGCCGCGCCGCTGGCGCACTGAATCTTTTCATAGGAGGGCCATCATGTCCCAAAGCGTAACGACCCATTTCGTGCAGCAATACACGACCAACGTGCAGCTTCTGTCGCAACAGAAAGGATCGCGCCTGCGCAACTCCGTCTCTGTAGGCCAATACAAGGGCAAACAGGGCGTGCCGGTTGAGCAGTTCGCCGCCACCGTTGCAACCAAGCGTACCACCCGCTACCCGTCCCTGACTCCGGTTGAACAGACCGCCGACCGCCGCTGGGTGTTCCCGTCTGACTACGACTGGAATGACCTGATCGATTCCATCGATAAGCTGCGTCTGCTGATCGACCCGCAATCGTCCTACGTTCAGAACGGCACCGCCGCCATGAATCGCGCGATGGACGATGAAATCATCGCCGCCTTCTTCGGCACTGCAAAGACTGGCTCTGACGGCTCTACCTCGACCACCTTCCCGGCTTCTCAGCAGGTTTCTGCTTCTGAAGGCGCGTCCGGTGCAACTGGCATGAACGTCGAAAAGCTCAAGGCCGGCATTCAGATTCTGCTGGCTAACGAAGCCTGGGACCCGTCCAGCGGCGACCGTATCACCTGCGTGATTACCGCCAAGCAGAACCGTAACCTGATGGACGAAGTTCAAGTCATCAACTCCGACTACAACGGCGAAAAGGCTGTTGTGAATGACGGTTTCGTGATGTCTTGGGGCAAGGTGGATTTCATCCACTCCGAGCGTCTTTCTACCAACGGTTCTTCCCAGACTCGCTGTCCGATGTACGTCAAGGCCGGCATGCACTTGGGTATGTGGCAAGATATCAGCGCCGATGTCTCTCAGCGCAAAGACCTCGCTGGCCTTCCGTATCAGGTTTATCTGTACGGCACCTTCGGTGGCACCCGCCTCGAAGAGAAAAAGGTTGTAGAATTGCCATGTGCGTAACCGTTTAAATTCAAGCACTTATGGCAACCACTCTCGACATTGCTTGGGCAGCAGGTTTTCTCGAAGGCGAGGGTTCGTTCATGCAAAATAGAACGTGCCCTTACATCGAGGTTGCTCAAGTTCAGAAAGAGCCGCTTGATCGGTTGCTTGCAGTGTTTGGCGGAAAGGTATCATTCCACAAGCGCAAGAATGCCAAAGCTGAATGGAGTGATTTCTATCGCTGGACACTGTATGGAAACAAAGCCGCAGGAATGATGATGACGCTTTTCAAACTCATGTCGCCGAAGCGGAAAGATCAAATAGAGGTTGTTGTAAGTGCGTGGATTAAACGTGGCAAACGTGGGTCGCATCATCGTAACATGACGCACTGCAAGGCCGGTCACGAATACATCGAGGGAAGCTGGACTCGAAAAGGCGAGAATGGCCGGCAGTGCAAAATCTGCATGAATACTTATCGAGCAGCATACGCTGCAAGAAAGGAGCAATAAAATGGCTGTCGTAAATACTAAATCCACCGTCATCACCAACCGTGACGCTACTCCTGCCGTTATCAACGATGGCCGCCTTCGTGGCGGCACGCTGAAAGTCGGCTTCGGTTCCGTCGCTGTTGGCGCTGCTGACTCTGCAACCTCTTACTATCCGCTGGTTGAAGTTCCGACCACGGCCATGGTGCGCCGCGTGTTCCTGACTGCTGTTACCGGCATGACCACGTTGGCCGGCAATATTGGTGTGTTCAAGAACACCAAGAACTCCGGCGGCTCGACCACGGGCGTGGCTGCAAACACTGGCTCTGACACCATCTTCGCCTCGGCGACCTCGATGGCGACCGTGCAGAACCAAGCGGACGTGACCAACGTTGGCACCAGCTACCCGACCGACAAGCGCGAGCAGCCCCTGTGGCAAGCCATCGGCCTGTCTGCTGATCCGGGCGGCACCTTCGACATCGGCATTGTCGTGACCACCGCGAATACCGGCGCTGCCGGCCGCGTGGGCCTCGAAGTGCATTACGTCGACAACAGCAACTGAGTCTCTCCTGTAGCAAGCATTACCCCCGGCCTTCGGGCTGGGGGATTTTTTAGAAGGGGAAGCACATGGCAACGAAACGCTATTCCATCAACCCGGAAGACAAGCAGCAGGACGTGACCGAGGCCGCAGGTGCCGCTGTTGCGACCAAGAAGATCGAACTGACTGTCGATTGGGATACGCTGGCAGCGCTGACGCCGAACATGACGGGTGCGCATGCACGTCTGCAGGTGCTGGCTGCGCTTGAAAAGCTGGCGTCCTATATTGAGCAGTCCGGCAAGTTCAATCAGCCGTCTTAATCTCCGATGGCTTCTCAAACGGAGATCGTCAATCGGGCGCTGCTGAAACTCGGCGGCAGCCCCATTACGAGTATTGCCGACAATTCCAAGGCAGCCCGCGTCATGGGCGGCTTATGGGATACCGTGCGTAAATCCGAACTGACCAAACGGTTCTGGAATTTCGCGTTGGCTCGCACATCGCTGGCCGCGCTCTCCGATGTTCCTGATTGGGGCTTTGGCGTGAAGTATCAGCTTCCGATCGATTTCCTCAAGCTGGTGCAGGTGAATGATTTCTTCGTGTCGCCAGGGCTGCAGGACTATCGCAACATGGATGACTCGCCGTGGGCCATTGAGGGGCAGGAACTGCTGACCGATTTCGGAGCACCGCTGAAAATCCGCTATGTGCGCGATATCACCGACCCCGGAACGTTCGACGCACTGTTCTGCGAAGTGATGGCCTCAAAGCTGGCCTATGAAGGCTGCTACGCAATCACGCAATCCAGAGACGGGCAGCGCCAAGCGATGGACGATTACAAGCTGGCGATCCGCGAGGCGGCACTATCGAACGCCATCGCCAAACCGCCGCAAGGGATGCTCGACGATTCTTGGGTATTCGGGAGACTGTAAATGCCACGTGCAGCGCCTATGCTCTCCGCCTTCAACGCTGGCGAGCTATCGCCGAACGTGGAAGGCCGCGTCGAGGTTGGCAAATACGCCAACGGCTGCAAGACTCTCGAAAACTATATCCCGCTCGTACAAGGCCCGGCCAAGCGCCGCGGCGGCACGCGCTATGTCGCCGAAGTCAAGGATTCGTCTAAACGCACTTGGCTGGTGCGCTTCGAGTTCAATACGCAGCAAGCCTATCAGCTTGAATTCGGCGATAAGTACATTCGGTTCTACACCAACCACGGGCAGGTGCAGGTATCAGGCGTGGCCGCCTATAATGGCGCGACGGCTTACGTGGTCGGCAATCTGGTTTCCAATGCCGGCGTCAATTACTACTGCATCGCCGCGACTACCGGCAACGCGCCGCCGAATGCCACCTATTGGTACCCACTGACCGGCACGATTTACGAGATTCCGACGCCGTGGGCTTACACCGACCTGACGGCCAGTGACGGCACCTTCGGCCTGCGCTTCGTCGAGTCGAACGACATCGTTTATATCTGCCACCAGAATTACGCACCCCGCAAGCTGGCGCGCTATGGCGCGACGAACTGGCAAATCACCACGCTGACGCCGCAGAACGGCCCGTTTAAGACGGTGAATACCACCGCCACGACCGTGCAGGCATCGGCGCAGACGGGCGCAATTACCCTGACGGCATCGACCGCGATTTTTCAGGCATCGCATGTCGGCTCGATATTCTACATGCAGCAGGCCAGCGTTCTGGCGATTGCGCAATGGGAGGCCGGCAAGGCAGTCGGCGCAGGTATGCGTCGGCGATCCAGTGGCCTGAATTACTACTCGCTGAATGCGGCGACCACGGGCGGCAATAAGCCTATCCACACCGAAGGCGCGGTCTATGACGGCGACACGGGGGTGCAGTGGCAGTTTGAAGACCCCGGCTATGGCTATGCGCTGATTACGGGCTACACGTCTGCAACTCAGGTCAGCGCGACGGTTATCAAATCGATTCCGTATTACGCATCCACCGGAGGCGCGACGACGAAATGGGCATTCGGCGCGTGGTCGGATGTCGAAGGCTGGCCGTCGCAGGTGTCGTTCTATAAGGAGCGGCTAACATTCGGGCGCGGTCAAAGCGTCTGGATGAGCGTTACCGGCGACTATGAGAATTTTGCACCCAAGGACGACTCCGGCACGGTGACGGCCTCACAGGCGATCACGCTCACGCTGCAGTCGGACAAGGTGAATAATCTGCAGTGGTTTGCGTCGTCCGATTCCATGGTATGCGGCACCGCAGGCGGCGAGTTCGCCATTCAGCCGATCACGACCAATCAGCCATTTGGGCCGGACAACTGCACCGCGCCGACCGTTTCCGTATTCGGCAGCCGGTCAGTGCTGCCCGTGCGCATTGGCGATGCGATTCTATTCGTACAGCGTTCCGGGATTAAGCTCCGGGACATCATCTACGACTACCTGTCGAATAAGTTCAATTCGACCGACCAGAACGTGTTCGCCGACCACATCACGAAGGGCGGCTTGCTGAACATGGTTTATCAGCAGGAGCCTTATTCGATTGTCTGGACGACACGCGCAGATGGGCAGCTTGTCGCCATGACCTATTCCCGCGAGCAGTACGAGAATCCGCCGTTTGGCGGTTGGCACCGGCACCCGCTGGGCGGCTCGTTCTCTGGCGGCTCGGCTGTGGTCGAATCGCTATCGGTTATCCCCGCGCCGACCGCCGACCGCGACGAGCTATGGATGATCGTCAAGCGCACGATCAACGGGGCGACCAAGCGTTACATTGAATACATGGCCCCGGAATGGAAAGACACCGACGCGCAGGCCGATGCCTATTACGTCGATTGCGGCGCGACCTATTCGGGCGCTCCGGCCACGACTGTCTCCGGCCTTGACTGGCTGGAAGGGCAGACGGTTTCCGTTCTGGCTGACGGCGCGGTGCAGCCGAATCGCACTGTCACAGGCGGGGCGATCACGCTCGACGTGGCCGCCTCGAAAGTGCAAGTCGGACTGCCCTATGTGACCAGGCTGCAGACGATGCGCCTAAACGCAGGCGGTGCTGATGGCACATCGCAGGGCAAGACGGCGCGCATCAATAAGCTGGTCATCCGCTTCCTGAATTCGCTGGGCCTGAAGTATGGGCCGTCCTTTTCGGCGCTGGATGAAATCGATTTTCGCACCGTGGCCGATGGCATGAATGCGCCGCCAGCCCTCTTCACGGGCGACAAAATTCTCGATTTCGACGGCGACTACTCGAATGATCCGTGGGTGTGCATTCAGCAAGACAACCCACTGCCTTCGACGATTATTGGTATCATGCCGACGAATTCCACTTACGACCGGGGGTAGTCGTGGAGATTACGGAGTTTCACCCGTATGACCTACAAGAATTAGAGCTAGCCGATGCTGAAGGCTGCATGACCGTGATGGAGTCGGCCAATGTGCTGGCGCGCTTCGAGTCATGGACGGCAAGAATGAATGGGCGCGTCGTGGCGTGCGGCGGGATCATCCCGATTTGGAATGGACGCGAACAGGTGTGGGCGCTGATTTCTGATACTATTGGGGCTCAAGGCATGGTGCTGCTCACCCGCGCAGTCAAGCGCCGCATGGCGATGCATGAGCGCGGTCGGATTGAGGCGCACGTGGCGGTCGGATTCAAGGCAGGCCATCGCTGGATGAAGATACTCGGCTTCAAGCCGGAGACGGGGATTTTGCGCCAGTTCCTGCCTGATGGGCGCAATGCAGTTCAGTATGTGAGGATTCGATAATGGCACCAGCGATTCCGTTCATTATGATGGCCGTGGCGGCAGCCGGGTCTATTATGAGTTCGCAGGCTCAAGCAGCCGCTGCGAAACGCCAAGCGCAGGCGCAGGAATACTCCGCCGCCGTGGATCGCAATAACGCGATTCTGGCGCAGGCGAACGCTGACAATGCGCTGAAGGTCGCCTCTGTTCAGGAAGACGAGAAGCGCCGGTCGAACGCCATGCAATTGGGCGCGCAACGCTCTGCGCTCATCGAATCCGGCATTGACACCACCAGCGGTTCAGGGGCCGATCTGGTCAATCAGTCGGCGATCAACAATGAACTCGACGCGCTGAATATTCGCTACGGCGGCCAGATCAAAGCCAATAGCTATCTGAACCAATCCAATAGTGCGCTGGCACAAGCCGACCTTGATACGATGGCGGCCAATAATTCGCGCGCCAACGCAAGAGCAGCGACCGGCCCGGCCATGTATATCGGCGCGGCGTCTTCGGCGCTGAGTGCCTACAGCGGCTCGCGCTACACCGGAAGGGCATAATATGGTCGGCGTGCGTATCCCCATTGTCGATCAATCTGTTGGCCTGACAAGCCAAGGCGTCGAAGGCGGCCCAAATCCGCGCATGACCGCTGTGCCGGTCAGCAATGCGATGGGGGAGGCACTGCAGCAGTTCGCCCATGCCGGCGCACAGTACAATCGCCTGCTCGAGCATCAAGCCGATCAGGACGCCCGCGCGTGGGTAACGAACGCACTGCCGGATGTGTCGCTGAAGGCGCAGTCACTGCTGCAGCAGAACAAGGAATCCGCCAAGGAAGGCGCGGCGGGATTCACGCCCGGCTATCTGGAACAGTTCGATAAGTTCGCGCAGGATTCCATCCAGAACGCACCGACCGAAAAAGCGAAGAAGTACATGCAGGAACACATGGCTTCGCTGCGCAGTCAGTTGGGCGCGCAGGCCATGCACTTCGAAGCCGGCGCACGCATGGCATGGCGAGCCGAACAGGTTTCCAAGGGCATCGACTCATGGTCGGCGCAGGTGGCAGAAGGCAAGATCACACGCGAGCAGGCACTAGCGACCATCAACGACTCGATGCCGGATGTCGGGCCGGAGCAGCGGCAGAAGCTGATGGACTACGCCGACAAGGTTTTTAAGCAGGCATCCGGGCAGCGCGCCGTGGCGGTTGATCCGGCTGGCACCCTCAAGGCAGTCAATGAGCTTCTGAGTGTTCCGGGACGTGCTGGTGCTGCTGCATCGTCCGCACCGTCTGGCGGCTCGAATGCCATCGCACAGGCGATCTATGGGCAGGAATCCGGGGGCGGAAAGGCCGACACCTCGCAGGTCAATTCGCAAAATGTCACCGGCCCCATGCAGATGCAGCAGGGCACATTCGAGGGCATGAAAAAGCTTGGCTTGATTCCGTCCGACTACGACTGGAAGAACCCGGAGCAGAACAAGGATGCCGGGTTCAAGTGGGTCGATTACCTGTCGAAGAAGTACGACGGCGACCCGGCCAAAGTCGCGGCGGCTTATTACGCGGGGGAGAAGGCCGTCAATGCGGACGGCTCCATTAACCGCGACTGGAAGAACAAGCAGCGTCCAGGCGACCCGACTGTCGGCCAGTATGTCGATCAGGTCATCGGCCGCATGCAGAAGCAAGGAGCGAAATACGCGGCGGCCGACACCGGAACTATGACCGATGTGGCAGTTGGTAGCGGCGACACCAAGACGACCGTACCGCCGTGGATGGCCGCGATGAATTCGCAGGAGCTATTCCAATTGAAGCACCACGCGGAAACGCAGGTGCAGCATATTAATCAGCAGGCGCAGACGGCGCTGAATTTGGCGATCCAGAACGCCGAGGCGCAGGCGCAGACAGGCACGGCACCGACCGACCAGCCCATCGGCAAGGAATCGTTTCTGGCGGCCTATAAAGACCCGGTTGCCGCCGAGGCGCACTATGCCCGCTACGCATCCGCGCGGGAGACGGCGACGGCTATTGCCAGCATGCAGACGCAATCCACGGCGCAGCTTGTCGAATTGCTAGACGGCAAGAAGGCGCAGAAACTGAATGGCGCGATTACCGACCCCAGCGACCCGGCCTTTGCGATTAAAGAACACAACCGGCAGATTGCCGAGCGTGCCGCCGCGACGATCATCCGCCAGCGGCAGGCTGACCCGTGGGCCTATGCGATTCAGAACAGGGATTTTGCCGCGCAGATCATCGACCCGACTTCGCCGGATTTCGGCAAGCAGTTGCAGGCCCGTTCCGCTGCGCTGCCTGGCATGATGCAGAAATACGGCACCGGCCCTGTGCTGCTGTCAGATGCTGAGACGAAGGCGCTCACGAACCGATTTGCAGAACTTCCTGCCGATCAGCGTGTTGGCATGCTCAAGCAGATTCGCACATCCATCGGCGACGATGGCGCGTATCTGCAGCTTCTCAACTCAATTCGCAAGGATTCACCCGTCACGGCGATGGTCGGAAATATCGCTGCCATCGGCGGCACGATGCGCGTCGGGGATGCTGATATGCCGCTCGATGATGTGGCACGCCGCATCGCTATCGGCGAAGACCTGTTGAACAAGACGAAGAAGGATAAGGGCGAAGACGGCAACAAGGGCAACTTCCAGATGCCAAAGGAAGCGCAGATGCGGCAGTACTGGGTCGATCATGTCGGCAAGGCATATGCCGGTTATCCTGACGCAGAGGCGCATGCCTATGAAGCGTTCCGCGCCTATTACGCCGCCCGGCAGGCCGAGAAAGGCGTCAATGATCCAAAGGCAGGAATTGACGACAAGGTAGCAAAAGAGGCGATGACTGCCGGCACCGGGGGCGTTACCAAGTGGGGCGGCTTCTGGTCATCCACGCCGCTGGTGCTGCCATATGGCATGAGCGAGCCAACCTTCAAGGATAACATCGCGCAAATCTGGTCAGTCGTCGGGCTGCAGAACGGCTACAAGAAAACCGGCGTCGGTGAAATTGGGCTGAAGTCTGCCGGCCGAGATGGCGAATATGTCGTCATGGTCGGCGACAAACCGCTGCCCGGTAAGGACGGCAAGGGCATCATCATAAACGCCCGCCAGATTCCGCATCTGGTGCCGGGCGAGGTTCCGAAGTAATGGCTTTCTTCAATACGCCCGTGCGCGAGCGCTATGATGCGCTCTATAGCACATTTGAAAACGGGATGGACGAAACCGCCCGCAAGCGCGAGGTAACGCCTGACGCGCCTGTTATCGGTTGGGGGGCGGCGCTGGAGCCTGTAAAGGGGCTGGCGGCTGGCATGAACAAGGCGTCACTACTACTGAATGACGCATTTGCCACTATCGAGCGCCCTATTCTTTCTGGTGTCGATGCTGTTTTCGGAACAGACGCGCTCAAAAGTTACGACGAAGCGGCGGCGCGTGAAAAGCAAAACATCATGTCAAGCCTGCACTCCCTCCGCCCCGATGCCCAGACATCCGGCTATGTCGGAACAGTGCTGAACGGCGTTCTCGATGTCGGCCCGCAATACGTGGTCGGCACCGTGTTTGGCGGCCCCGGCGGCGGTGCGGCACTGGCCGGCTCTGTGCAGGGCTATGCTGGCATGCAGGAAGGGATAGCGGAAGGCTTGACGCCGTTAGAAGCCGCCGGGAAGGGTTTTATCGAAGGCGGTTTCACGGCAGCCGGCGCGTATATCCCCGGCCATTTCGCATCGAAGAAGGTTATCTCGATGCTTGGCGGCGCTGGTGCGATGGCAGCACAGGGCGTTGGTCAGCGCGCATCATTGCATGCCTACCTGAACGCCATCGACCGCCCGGAAATGGCCCAGCAGTATCAGGCTTTCGACAAAGAAGCGGTCGCCACCGACATCGTGCTGGGTGCGGCTTTCGGCTGGCTTGGCGGCGGGAAAACGAAAGCGGTAGCGAAGCCGTTGCCTTCGACCGTCGACGCCGCGCTGGTTGCCAAGCAGTCGCACCATTACGAGATCGATACAGCCCCAGGAATCCCGCTGACGACCGAGGCGCGGCAAGCGCATGTCGCAGCCATGAATACGGCAACGGCGCAACTGATGACCGGTCAGCGCGTCGATGTGGAAGCGATCACGCGCGGTCAGGAATTCGGAGAAAAGCCTCTGCCGGAAGGTCTGGATGTGCAGGCGATGATCCGCCACGAATTTGATAGGGCAGGGGCCGGCGAACTGCTGCGCGATGTCGAACGGCTCGAAGGCGAGGCAAAGGCACGCGGGCTTGCCGTTGATGAAGACGGCTTGACGCGGCTGGTGCATGGGTTGCCGGATAAACCGCCGGAAGTCGCGCGGGGAATTCCAGACTCTGCAGAAATAAAGCGCAATCAGGGAGGTAAAGAGACTCCTGATTATCACGATTTGAATGCTTATGGCCGCATCCTATACCGTGAGACATCAATTGATTCGATCAAAGATTATGCAGGAATAAGAAGCAGCGATCTTGGCGCGGACTCCGTGTATTTAGCAAATAAACCAGAAATGGCTATCGGCCAGGGAAAGAACAAGGGTGTTATGCTTGAGTTTGAATCAGCTGGGTTGCGCGGTTTTGTGAATACCAAAAAGCCCGGATGGGAAGCCCTTTGGGATACAGATAGAGCAGGCGAACTTGTAGGAAGAAACCGGCAGTCTGATTATGAAAGGTCTTTGCGGAGAATAACCATCAAAGATGCGAAGTCAGCAGAGGCTGCCGCTTTTGAGGGTGCGAATAGACATCACTTAGAATCAAAAGGATTTATCCGCCACGAAGACGGGGAAAGCATTGTATATACAAAGGCCGTAGAATCCAAGCCATCAGAAACGCACGCGGCAGTGACAGACACGCTCGCGGCAGTCGGCGTGGATAAGGATACGGCTCGTCTCGTTGCCGATCATGTCGCACCTATGGTGGATCATGTGGCGGGTAGGGCAGGGGGCGATAAGAAGGTCGAAAGATTTCCGCGTGTGGATTCTATCGATAGATTCCCATTTGGGCCAACTTCTATAAAACCAAAAACAATTGCAGAAGGAATGCCGTTGTATAGAGAGACTAACGGCGAAGGTCTGTACGATCTTCTTTATTCCGAAAGACAATTTGGATTTCATAAAGCATACGTTACGGATAACCCGGATATCGCTATCGGTCAGGGATCAAACAAAGGAGTTATGGTGCGATTCCGGGCAAATTCTTTAAGCGGCGCTGAACACAAAAAGCCAATGACCGGGGATTTGGCTGGGCGCGAATATGTTACCGATGTTATCGCGCCGCGAGCAATCGACAGAATTGAGTTTTCACGATCAAAAGATTTTGATTCATTGCGCGGCATAGTTAAGCGCATCCTCAAAACCGAGTTTGTAAAAAAAGAAATGACTGACGGAAAGCTGCTTTTTGAGCGTGCGCCCGCAGAAACTGGTGCTAAACTCCAATCACCCGAAGTCGAAAACCCATCAATGACGATTCCAGACGAAACAGGCCAGCCGGTTCTAGCGAGCGAAGCAACGGCCCGCGCTGTTGCCGATCTCGTGGCCCCTGTTGTCGATCACATCACTGGTGCTAAAATCGCACCGGAAGTTATCGTCCGGGGCATTGATGAAACCGGCCGCACCGTCGAAACGAAGATGCGCGCCGATGAAGCCCTGAAAGACAACGCGGAACGCATGGAGCGCATGAAAGGGCTGCTTGAATGTCTCGGGTAATTCGCTTCCTTCCTTCGATGCCAGAGGCTGAACCAGCGCCAGAACCGCAGCGTGACGACTCCGCTTTGCTGGCTGCGATCAGCGAAAACACCGCCTTGTTGCGCGAAGTCTTGGCCGAGTTACGCACGAAGAAACATTTCACTTTCACCGTAGCGAAGGATGCCACCGGCCGCCTCTCGCACATTGACGCGGATCAGAAATAAATGGCGACTGTCTATAGCCTCGCGTGCTTCGGAGGTAAGAACGGCAAAACCGTTACGATGACCATTGCCACGCCTTGTGTGGTGACGCTCACTAATCACGGATTGCGCGATGGCACGGGCGTCGTGTTCTCAACAACCGGCGCGCTGCCTACTGGCGTTACGGCAGGCACGACTTACTACACGCGCAGCACGGCAAGCAACACATTCAACCTCTACGACACGGCAGCGCATGCGATTGCCGGTGGTTCTACCGGGCGGGTGAATACCAGCGGTTCGCAGTCTGGCACGCATACCATCAAGTCTAAGGTGATGATTGATCTGATGGCGACCTATCCAACCAGGTGGGGCGCTGTTGGGTCTGAGCGCATCTACGATGGTTACGCCTCGTGGGTTTCTGGCCGGTCAGGGGCTTCTAATCTCGACACCGAAGTCTTGGAAATCGGCGAAAACTACACCGAAACTCTAGCGTCTTCGCTGTCCCATAACATTCCGTGCGCCTCCGCACGCGCAGAGACAAAGATTAATGGCGTGCGCACCGCTGCCTATCACGGCGGGATTGTCGATTCCGGTTATACGCTTTACCAGTCTAGCAATTCTTCCAACGTCCTGACCATCAGCCAGCCTTATGTGACCGTAGATGGCTTCACGATCAAGACCGGCTCCGGGTGGTTTGCCACAACCGGGCTACGCTTGGATGGTTTTGCGGATCGCGCTATCAACATGGTGATTATAGGGCCGGGCGGATATACCTCGGCAGGCGCGAATGGGTACGGCATTTTCAATGCGACTTATGGTCAGTACATCGTCAATAACGTAGTCACTGGCTGGCTGAACGGCATCTACATCAACGCCTTCATGACCGGAATTCTTGTTGCCAATAACACGGTGACGAAGAACGGAACGGGGCTTTACCCTCAGTCTTCGACCACGAATACCAACGGCTACTTCTACAACAACATCTCAGTTGGCAATACGACGAACTGGGGGTCTACCGCTGGCTTTACCGCAGCGACCGGAAACGCTGGGCTATCTGGCGAGGCATGGAAAGACGCCACCGGCACCCGCATCACCATTGCGACCACGGATTTTTACGGATACGGCTCGACGCCGATCGATCTAAGGGCAGCTAATTCATCTTCGCCGCAAGTTGAGACGGGCATCGAGTATTACCTAGCGCCGACCTACGACATCGCTGACGCCGTTCGCCCAAACTACATGAACGGGGCTGCAGCCTACTACGATGTCGGCGCGTATGAATTCGACCACGGCTATGGCTTGGCACCGATCACGGTCACGTTCTCGAATCTGGTATCAGGCTCTACCGTCCGCATCTTCACGACCGGCACGCAAACGGTGCTGGCTTCGACCACGAGCAGCGGCACCAGCTACGCTCCGTCAGGGCTTGGTGTGGCGACGGTCGATTACCAGATTTTCAAGGATGGCTACCTGCCGATCCGCGTCACCGGGGTGACGCTTTACGATGGGCTCACAATCGACGGCACGCAGACGATTGACCGGGCCTATCAAACATCTTCCGGCCTGACCTACGGCACCACGGCGACGATCAACACCAGCACGAAGGTTTTCACCATCGGTGCAGCGACGACCGGACAAAACTGGTACTCCTTCTGGGTCGAGCAATTCCGCAGTAACTCGGCGCTCTACAACACCGCTTTCCCGCTGCAGGCCAATGGCCCGAATAGCTTCACCCTGCGCAACGGCTACGAATTCAGCGGCTCCAGCGACCTTGCCTACATCACCCGCGACGGCATCCGTTATACCGATACCAGCGGCACCATGACGGCTTCGTGGGCGGCTGTGCTGTCTGTGGGCGTCCCTGCCGGGCATCAAGTGCGGTACATCCAGTCCGATGGCGGATCGCCTACCAATGCGGTGAATACCGGCAACATCGACCAACTGATTCAGATTTACGGCGACGCCTCGCACGGTAACTTCGACCGCCGCAGCTTTCTTGTCTGCAACGTGCAGAAGCAAGGCTACGACCAAGCCGAAGCCGATGTTCTGGCGCCGTATGGAAACCTTCAAGACC
>ERZ724522.466-NODE-466-length-25935-cov-5.084158_pt1 | contig 25935 bp, 35 predicted proteins | sample MGYA00376055_ERZ724522 | MGnify/ENA primary metagenome ERZ724522 (study PRJEB28724, sample SAMN07190884) | wastewater metagenome | isolation source: effluent of sewage treatment plant in Hong Hong | place: Hong Kong | collected 2016-03-17 ...
AATGAGTAAAATTAATCCGCTTGTAAAACCTGAATCAAAATTCAGTAATGAAAGAACAGCTGGTGGAGCTGGTATTAAAGCTGCTAAGCAAGATGATATATCTATGCTTAGAAGAATAGTATTAGCAAACCTATTATGGGAAAAAAATGCTTATGTAGATGGTATTACTACATCACAGCAAATCTCAGAATTAATACCAAAATGCAACCCTGAGGAAGTTGCTAATTTAGCTATTGAAACACGATTAGTTCAAAAGCTAAGACACACTCCATTATACATTGCTGTAGAAATGCTTAAACACAAAGAGCATAAGAAATATGTAGCAGATGTATTAGCTAAGGTAATTACCAGAGCTGATATGTTAACAGATTTCTTAGCCATTTACCAGGTACAAAATGGTGGTAATATCAAACCAATAGCTGCACAGGCTAAAAAAGGTTTAGGATTAGCATTTAATAACTTTAGCGAATATCAATTAGCTAAATATGACAGAGATGCTGCAATTAAACTAAGAGATGTATTGTTCTTAGTGCATGCCAAACCAATGCAAGGTAAAGAAGAGTTATTTACCAAGATAGCTAACAGAGAATTAAAAACTCCTGATACTTGGGAAGTAGCATTATCTACAGGTAAAGATAAAAAACAAACCTGGACCAGATTAATTGAAGAAGGTAAAATTGGTGGCTTAGCTATGCTAAGAAATATCAGAAATATGATGGAAGCAAGTGTTGATAAGAAAGTAATAAACAGAGGTTTAGAAACTTTAAAATCACAAATGCTATTACCATTAGATTTCTTGAAAACTGCCAGAGTTAATCCGGAATTTAGTAGAGAAATAGAAGATGCTATGATTGCATCATATGCTAATCTACCTAAATTACCAGGTAAAACACTATTCATTGTAGATAGATCAGGTTCAATGAATCAAAAAACCTCAGATAAATCTGATTTCTCAAGATTAGATCAAGCAATAGCTATGGCTATGTTAGGTGCTAATCAATGTGAAGACTATACACTTGTAGCTACAGCAGGTGCAGACCATAACTGGACACACACAAGTGAGCATATTAAATATCCTAAGAAAGGATTTGATATTGCAGAACAAATTAAATCTTTAAAGATTGGACATGGTGGAATTTTCACCAGACAATGTTTAGAGTGGTGTGAAAAGAATATTGGTAAACAATTCGACCGTATTATTGTGTTCTCTGATTCACAAGATATGGACAGAAAGAATAAGATTCCTAAACCTTATGGTAAAAATAACTATATTGTTGATGTGTCAGCACATAAACATGGTGTTAACTATAAAGGTGTATGGACTGCTGAAATCTCAGGCTTTTCAGAGCACTTTCTTACCTATATTGCTGCCTATGAAGGCTTAGAAAATGCGTTCGTGGAAGACGACGTTTAAATATAGATATACTGTAGTGTATTACAGGGTTACTTCTTTTGGTGAAATAATACCCCTGTTAAATTGTTCTCAGTATAAAATAAAGGTGTCGTTCGTCTAGTGGCTCAGGACGCTAACATTTCCGTTATGAATGTTCTCTCTATGTCATGCATATAGATGTAGTGAATTTAACGGTTACTTCGATTTTGGTTCGAGAAACACAGGTTCGAATCCTGTACGACACCCACACAGGATGGTGAATAAACAGTTACATCAGTACAGAATTTTTAACTCTATTAACAACAATACTGTTTAAAATGTTCCTCCTTATCTTTTATTGACATATAGTGGTGTCTTATAGTGTTACATCAAAAATTGCCACTTTTAATTTTCTCATACACTATATAAATGTTCCCTACGATGTCAAAAACACGCGTATAGTTTAGCTGGTAAAATGATTCTCTCCAAAAGAATTGTCTGTGGTTCAAATCCATGTATGCGTGCTAACTCTATTAGTAGCTGAGAAGCTACTGGGTTTATAGTTTTATGGTTTTTGTGGCTAAATCCAGGCCGAGAGTAATACCAATTTGGTACAGCTAAAGCAACCTGGATTTAGACTACAAAACTCGTTTATTGGTTTTTAGTGAGAGGAGTTTAAGAATCGGTTTCGACTAGCTCATAACTCCGAATCACTAATTTTTTACACATTTTAAACAAAAAAGAAAACAATGAAGCAATACATTTTAACATTATTACTTATATTTACTCTATGTTTATTAACAAAAAGTAACGATTGTTATTATCATACTACTTTTAAAACACTTCAGAGTGAAGAGAAAAGAGAGTGGATTAAAGATACTATAGTATTTGAATTTGATTTAAGAGATTCAATGCTATCTATTAAAACTGAAAGAGAAGATAGAGATTTTAATATCTTATCTATAAGTTTCAACGATTACAGAATTGGAAATGATAATAAAGCAGATATATATAAATTATCAGAAGGATACTATCTTTGGATAGAAAAGAATCCTAATAATCTAAATATATTACAGCTTATATTATTTGACAACAAAGAACGACATTACATATACCGATAAATCTAAGCGCACATCAGATAAAACCTTGCAGCGCTAGGTTGTTTTTTATTATTAACACCCCAAACCAAAACTGTTATGAAAAAACTTTGTTTTATCTGACTGTGGTACTTACTGTCCTTGCTAGCTTCGTGCAAGAAGGATAAGACCTGCAATTCACCCGACAGAAACTATTGTTATCGTGAGATAGCAACACATAATGTCGTGGGATGAAACGCGTAAGCAACAATTCCGTGACGCATGCCCATCCGGCTATGAAGTCATATGGAATCCGTAGCTTAGAGATTGTTTTTTTGCTTAGCGCAAAGGCGTACCCCGTAAAAAGGGTACGTCATTTTTTATTAACCTCAATGTTAAAATTTAAACTAATTCAAGAATATCCAAATAGTCCCAAAAATAGGAACTGTTATTAGCACAAGAAATGATTCACTAAATAAATGGCCTCAATATTGGGTTCAAGTGTGTCTTAAGTGTGAAACTAATATCAGAGTTTGTAAGACCTTTGGATGTAAGAAAAGATAACCAAAACTCATTAAAAATCAAAATTTATGACAACAACACAACCAACCAAAAATCCATACACTTTTAGTAAAGATGCATGGCATTGTAGACTATTTAAATGGATTCGTTTATTTACTAGGCTATTGTAAGCCACTATTAAATATATTTCTTATCTTTAAATACATCGCATTAGGCTTTGTATTAATAGGTAAGACAATATATGCGATTTATAAACAGTATTGTCCTATTATTACCTGGGTTGAAACTGAGTAACATGCAAAAGTTAAAAGTTAATTGTTCTGCAATCATTGACCGATGTAACAAATGGTTAAATGATTGCAGAATACATAACAGAACAGAGCAATATATAAACACAAATTTTGCTGCAATGTTCTTACACCTCTGTAAAGGTAATAATAAATTAGCATTCTTATCATCTTATGAAAGCCGATTATTACAAAACAGAGGCTTACGATACAGGATAAAAGACTATCAGCTATTAAATATTGAGTTTCTTAGTCCTTGGAATTCTGAAGATTATTTCAAGAAAATTGATGAAATAAATAAAATATTTCTCATTAACTTACCTGCTTCAATAAATGTTGAACCTGTAAAGATGGAATCACATGAATTCAGAAGAAAAAGAACAACTAGCTCCTTAATATGGCGTAGAAGATTCTTACCAGTAAGCGAAAGAATATTTTTAGCTATTGACCAAACTAAAGATAATATAAAGAGCACTCAACACTCTGTTGATTATCAGATGCGAAAGCTAAAAAATTTTTCATTTAAATAACTAAAACAATTTCCAAAAAATGGATCCAACTCAACAAAACCAACAACAAGGCGGTGGTGACGCCAGTAAGATTGAAAAGAAATTCGATACTGCCTTTGGCAATATGGTTTCTGTATTCAAAGGTTTAAAAAACTTCAAACCGGTTAAGCTTAAAAGTGATGTAGTATCAAATCTGGTAGATGAATTACTGGAAGAGAGAGAACAAGAAGCTGTAAAAAAAGCAAAAGAAAAATTCAGTGCTTTAATCGATAAAAAGCTACAATTCGACAAAGACAGTAAAAAGGCAGAAGACGATTACAAAAAACTTGTGCTGGAAAAGAAAAAAGCATTTACAGCAGAAATTGAAGATGCTTTACAAATTATTGCCGATATTGGTGAAACAAGAAAAGCTTACGAATCAACACTAAACGAATTGAAAGAAGGTGATTCCGAAAATCAGCAACAGGCACAACAAGCAAATCCTGAATAACACCGAGTACACACAGATATAATAAATTGCGGGTTAGTAGCAGTTGGTCAGCTCGCCAGGCTCATAACTTGGAGGTCGGGGGTTCGAGTCCCTCACCCGCTATTTATTTATCTAAAAACAACAAGTATGGACATATTAGAAATTAATGTTGCAGTTAATGGTAGTACTAAAATTGTTATTAGTGCTAAAAATGATCTGGGACGTGAAGTACTTAAAAGCATAAAGCCAGGTAATTCAGTCGTAGAGATAACTTCAGATGTAACACAAATTATGGGAAAGCCCATACCTGAAGGTAGTATTATAATAACGACTACAGAATAAATGCAATATTTTATCAAAAACAAGGATCAGATTAAAGCTGAAGACTTACCTTACTTAACACCAGAGAAGAAATTCAAGATGAATGATTATCCTGATGTAATTTTTGGAACGAAATTAACAGATAGCCAGTACAGAAATGCAAAAATGTATGGTACTGTTACGATTCAAAGAGAAAGTAGAAAGTATGCTGTCAGTATTAAAATGATTCGAAAAGAGTTAACACACAAAATTCGAAGCTATGTATGATATAGGCGATGTTTTAATTAACAAAAAAAGCCCTACATTAGTAGTAAGAGTTTTAGATTCGAAAACAAGAAGTTGTGTAATTGTAGATTCAAAGAACAGTGAGTATATTGGAAGAAAATCCACATACAACAAAGACGAGTTCTATAACAAATTTGAACCAAAAACACAAGAAGATAATCTAAAGCTAATTCGATATAAACAAAAGTGTAGAACTTACGAAAAGCGAAAAAAGGAGAAAGTAAGAACTTACTTATAATCTCATTAATCATTAAAAATCAACAACAAAATGAAAGCAAACATTATAAAAGTTGCGTTGCTAGTCTTAGTATTAGCTTTAGGTGGATTTAAATTCTACCAATACAAACATCCGGAAGCAGTTCAAAAAGTAGTAGAAACTGCACGACAGCAAGAAGCTGCTCAAACAACATCTTCTGATGGAACATCAACATCACAGGTAATATATACCAATAACACTTCAAAACCACAAATCAAGCCAGATGTGCCTGTTAATGGTACCTATAAAGGTGTAGTGGAAGTTGGAGCATCCGGCTTTAATGCATTTGTAGTAAATATGGATGCAAATAAAAATTGGGAATTGGTGTACAAAGAATTCGGAAAAAGCTTAGCTTATGAAGGCTTCTTAACTACTGATGATGTAAAACATACATTAAAAGATTATATATCCACAATTGCTGAAAAAGGTGTAGCCGGCAGAAATATACATTTTGTTGTATCATCCGGTGCATTAAAGAATCCTAAAACTGAATTGATTATGCAATCCATAGCAAAAATGGGTTATGTAGTTAATAAAGTTGATGCAACAAGAGAAGGACAATATGCACTAAAAGCTCTTTTGCCAAAAGAGTACAAAGATAATTCCTTTACTGTTGATATAGGTTCAGGTAATACCAAAATAAGTTGGTATGATACTGGTGGTAAACTTAATTCTATTGAATGTGCAGGTGCAAAGTATTATGAAAATAATAAAACTGATGATGCTGTATATTCAGAAATAAGTGCTGCTTTAGCCAAAGTACCTTCTAATTTAAAACAGAACTGTTTTATCATTGGTGGTGTACCATTTAAATTAGCATCGGAAAGCAGAAATGGAGAAGAAAGATATACATATCTCAAAAATCCTGATGAATATTCTGCTGGTGATGATATTAAAAAGAAATCCGGTTTGAATATTTATAGAGCAATCTATGATAAAGGTTCACAGAATATTATATTCGATTGGGATGCAAATTTCACAATCGGTTTTTTAATGAATGTAAACTAATAAAGAAATGGAACAAAAACTGGACTTAACTGATAATAATCAGAAAATCTTTGCAGGAATATTAATTGCAGCTACATTAATTGCATTATATTTCCTGTTACCACCATTAGTATTTTTATTTAAAAACTTGTGGTTATTAGCAATCTATTCAGTACCTATCATTTTTATTATTTTAAATCCAATGTTGGTATGGAATGTATATAAACAGATTTCCTGGGCTATGACTAAATGGTTAGTAGCATCAGATAAACTTGGATATATGTACCGGTACCATGATTACTTATTATTAAAAATAGGTAAGCTGGAAGAAAATGTAAAAAGCGTAGGTGCGATAAAGATACGCCTTCAAAGAAAGATTAGTGAATTAAAAGAAACTATTGATAATGATTCTCGGCAAGTAGCAAACTTGCAAGAAAGGAAAGCATCAGATTTAGTTATTCGTAGTGCAGCTAATCGTGTAAAAGTTGCAACAGATCAAATGAACTCTCTTTTACCTAAAGCAGTAAATGTAGAGAATCAGGAAAAATACTTGCAACAATTATATGATGCGTGGTCAGCAGATGCAGTTGATTTAAAATATGTATTAGACTCAAAAGCAGAAGAGTTTAAACTATTAAAAGAAATTAACTCTGCAACCGGCAATGCATCTGAATTCTTAAAAGGTAATTCTGAAGAATATAAAATTTATCAAGAAAGTTTAAACCAAATTGAACAATCAGTTACTCAATATACATCAAATATTGAGAACTTTGAGAGAAAGGTTAATCCTATCTTGGAAAGCTTAAATGCAAACAGAAGCGTGTCCGAAGATGCTGGGCTTAAATTAATTGAAGACTGGAAACAGAACAATTCAACCAACTTTAAGAAAATAGCAGCTTAGAAAGCTAAGAAAAAAATAATATATAAAACTTAAAGGGTATATTTTATATCCTTTAAGTTTCTTTTTTGGTTTAATTTAAAATAAAACACTAAACATGAGTTTTTTACGTCACCAGTTAAAATCTGGAAACAAAGGTATTGGATTTACCTTAGCAGCAAGTTACGATGAACAAACTGCAACAATGTCATTTGGAGTTGCTAAATGCTGTAAACATGATGCTTTCACTAAAAAGAAAGGAAGAGAAATTGCATTAGGTAGATTAGAAAATAATCCTACTTATACTTTACCTGTTCCACCAGAAAGTGATTTACGTCAGTTCTTCAATGAGCAGTTTGATAGTTTACCTGCTACATTAAAGAAAATGAACATCAAAAAATTAAAAGAAGCAAAAACACCGGTGGTTCATGCGGAACCAAGTTTTGAAATCAACTAACAGTTGACAGAAGCACAAACCTATACGTTAAATTAGCACACAACACGAAATGTTGAAAGAAGACATCAAGCGTATAAAACAAGAAGCTAATAAAAACTTTAACTATCGTAAAGGTAGTAAAAGACAAATTATTATTGCTTCTACTCTGTCAGACAGAAAGAAGGTTTTATACACAAACAATCCGTTTAGAAAATTAGAAATTATTAATCCACTTTTGGAAAAAGACATTCAACGAAATGATAGAAGATTTAAAGGAAGGAGAGTATCTGAACACAATCCAAAGATTTAGTCCATTTAAGGATATTGATTTTCCATTTTATGCAACAAACTCCCATAGTTTTGGAGTAAATAGTAATGAACGCATGATACCAGGAGAATCTATTCATACAGGATGTCACTCATTTGCAAAAACAAGAGTGTTTGGAAAAGGCTATAAGCTATGTGTTATAGTTCCTACTACTAAGATGTTTTATCAAGAAGATGAAATAACAAAGTATATTGACCTTTTAAAAGAAATTGGATTTCAAATAGACTTTAAAGGAGCTTTAACAGATACAGAAATTAAAGAAAAACACTGCTATACTGGCATTTCAGGTACAACAAAGAAATATGTTTTCTTGTTAGGAGAAGACTATACAAACAACATGGCTCAGTGTAGGTATGTAGCTCTGTGTCTACTAAGACATCTATGGAACGCAAATCAATTTTACGTACCATATAGATTTTTCGAATTTCTTAAATACTTTAAGAAGAGAAAAATCAAACCATCACTAAGTAAGATATTAATTCTTGCTAACCTATGCCCACACAATTTATTTGATGATACTTACTTATCTAAAAGATTAAAAAGTCGAAAAAACGACAAAGATAATTCTTATGAAAAGAAAAAAGATAGTGTAAATAAAGAATCAGGATTATTTGGAGCTTATTATGGTCTAATAGGTCATAGTCAATCGGATCTTAATTTAGGCCAAGATGGTTATGAAAAATTTTACAAAAGCTTTTATATCTCTTTATTATTAGCAGCAGATAATAAGTTTAATTTAGTAGATTTTATTCAGAACTATCAGAATAATGGAAAGATACCAGCTCAAGTTGGTAGTTTATTCATAAATTCTTTTGGTAAAACCAGAATGATTTGGGATGAAGAAAATATACTAAATAACAAGTTAAGAGAATTACTGAAAGAAAAACAGTATTACAAAGCATTTCTTTACCTAAAAGAATTAGCAAATCATTATAAACAATTTCCAGATACTCATTTTTCTAACGCATCAGTCGAACAAATAAATGGCGGAATTACCATAGAATTAGATAAAGAAAAAGGAAATAAATTTATTAAAGAATTTGTTGAAACAACAAGTAAGGAAAAGAAAAAATCAAAATAATGGAAAAAGACAAAATCAATAACAGCCAAATAACACTTGGCACCGATCCGGAAGTATTTTTATACTCCTCAATCGACAAAATATTTTATCCTTCCTTTGGTGTTATCAAAGGTGACAAGGAGATACCATTCCAGATACCGGATTTACCAAAAGGTTTTACTACTCAGGTAGATAATGTAATGTGTGAATTTAATATTCCACCTGCATCTAATCCACAAGAGTATTCTGATAATATTCAGAAAATCTATGATTGGTTAGAAAAGAATCTTCCGGAAGCACTAGTTGTACGAGTACAACCAAGCGCAGAATTTACTGATGCAATGCTGGCTGATGACCTGGCACACATTGTAGGTTGTTCTGAAGACTTCTCAGCTTATAGCGGAGAGAATGTTAGTGTAACAAACTTATCTGAATCAAACTGGCGTTTTGCTGGTGGACATATCCATGTTGGATATCCAAGTCCTGCTTATTTTAGCAGTAAAACCATTGTTAAATGGATGGATATATTCTTGGGATTACCGTCTGTTGTTTTAGATACAGATGAAAGAAGAAAAGCTGTTTATGGTACACCAGGAAGATGGCGTGATAAAGACTTCGGTCTTGAATATCGTGTTCTATCAAATTGGTGGACAGAAAGAGAAGAGTATCGTAAATGGGTATTCCGTCAGACTGAGAAGGCATATTATGCTTTCAAAGAGAATGTAGAAATTGGTGAAGACTTTGAAAGACAGGTACAAGACTGTATTGAGCAGAACAATGCAGAGCAGGCACGTGTCTTAATGGCACACTTTGGTGTGGCTGACGAGTCATTTACTGAGATTTTTAACATTAAAATGAAAGAATATGCAGATCAACACGCTGGATAAAAAAGAAGAAGTTGCTGGTGAAACTCCAGCAGATACTACAAAACCTGAAGCAGAAGTAGCTGTAGAAATTCCGATTAAGATACCAAGAATAGGAATTGTAGGACATATGTTACCCAATGGCTCGTCTGTTGGTGTAAACCTTCCTTATCTTACCTATTTTACCAAATTTGGTAATGTGATTATTGTAAATCCAGTTGCTACTCTCGTAGAAGAAAACTTAGATTTATTAGTATTACCAGGTGGACCGGATGTATCTACTATAAGATATCTAAAAGGTACTAATGTTAAGCATTCCTTCTTTAATCAAAAGGCAGACCAGGCAAGAGAATGGTTTGATGTTAATATGTTACCTAAGTATATTGAAAAACGTATTCCAATCTTTGGGATTAAATAGGCAGGTCCCACTATATAGTGATATATAGTTAAAAACAAGGTGAATTCATGGAAAGCTGAAATGCCAATCATGAGCTAAGCTTAGATAGAAATATCTTTGAAAGTGCAACGACTAATAACCGAGACTAAGTTTTTAGAATAATATCTGGAAATATGTCAGTAATGTTAACAAGAGCGCCTTGATTCTTATAAAAATTTATTAATAACTGCATATTTCTTGAAAATACTTCTAATTAATTGTTATTTTAAGAAAAAATAAATAATTTTTATTTAAGAATATGATATAGTCTGAACATACAAGAATAGAATTGTATGAATATAAGGATAAAGAGCCTTATAATAAACGAAGTCCGCTGCCGCGGTCACCAAACAATCGCAGTACACTTTGGTGCAAAGTTAATTCAACACTTATCTGGTCATGATCAAAATAAAGAAGATGAAAGAAATTACTTAATTCAATCTTTAGCATATTTACATACTGAAGTAGAAGATGATTTACTTGTAGTAAGAGATGTACAAGAAAGAATTGATGTAAACTCAATGCATCACCAGGCAGTTGAAAACTGTCCAGACAATGCTACAGTAGCAGCATGGACTTGTGAAATTTATTCTAATACAAAGAACAACTCTGCTTGGATGAGTTCTTATAAGTATAAAGGACACTTACCAAGTTTCCTTCCGAATAATCGCAAGCACATTATTGAAGCATTAGTCTATAACGACTATCCCATCGCCTCTGTTCAATGGCATCCTCTTCGGGGACCTCTTAGTGTGAACTAAGAGTAAACAGTGGTTAAATTCAGGGAAGCCCTTCTTAATAATTGGGTAATCCTGAGCCAAGCTATTATTTAAATGATAATAGTAGGTGCAACGACTAGTAGTTGAAACTCTATAAGAGAATATAATACTACCACGAAAAACCACTAACTTTTTATATTTATTATTTCTAATTTTAAAATTATTTTTTGTATATTTGTAATATGTATACAGAACTAAAACATTTATTTGAAACAGGAATTTACAAAATTACTTGTTTATATAATTCTAAAATTTATATCGGTTCAGCTGTTGGAATAGGAAAAAGTTTATCAAGAACTGGATTCTATAGAAGATGGAAAGAACATATATCTAAATTAGAACAAAATAAGCATAGAAATTATTATTTACAAAATTCGTGGAATAAATATGGAAAAGAAAGTTTCAAATTTGAAATAATAGAATTATGCACTAAAGAAAATAGTATAGAAAAAGAAAATTATTGGATTAATTATTACAAATCTTATGATAATAATATAGGGTTTAACATAATTAAAAATAATCTTTCTAACTATAATCAATTTTCCGAAGAACATAAACAAAAGATATCACAAGCACTATTAGGAAAACCTAGAACTCCGGACTTAAAAGAAAAACTTGGTATAAAAGTTATCCAATATGATTTACAAATGAACGAAATTAATAGATTTTATTCAATAAGTGAAGCTTCAAGAATAACTAATATACAAAGACAAGATATAGGTCAAGTTTGTTCAGGTAACAATAAAACAGCTGGAGGATATATTTGGAAAAAAGTTAAAGATATAGTCTGAACTTATACGATGAGAAAGTATAAGAATTATAGGATAAAGAGCCTATAAGATAACATAATGGAAGAGATTCATGATGAGTTTTCAGATGGACTTATAGCGATGTTAATTGCGTGTTCCAATAGCTAATAAGTTTTAAAACCTTTTTCGTAGGACCAACTGGGTACTTGTACTCCAGCCTTAAGAAATTATAGGTCTTATTAGTGAACACAAACATCTACCCGTTTTGAAATGTGAAAGCTTTCCCCTCCAAAAGGAAAGTGAAAAAACCATTTACTCGGTAAAATATAATAAGCATTAACGATACCGTAACTATCGTGCTCTTTTTGAGCTGTAGATGCGTAGATGTCTCCCAAGCCTAGATGGTGTAATAGTCAAGCACGCGATCACTACCTGTGATGAGAGGAAAGGACAGATCGTACCTGCCCTAGGCAACTAAACTTACTTAATATGAATGCAAAAATACTTTTTATTTCTGATTTACATCTTGGTCATTATAATATGGCAATAAGAAGAGGATTTGAAAACGCAGAAGAAATGAACCAACACATTATAAAAAGTTGGAATTCAGTTGTAAATAAAAAAGATACAGTATATATTCTTGGTGATATAACAATGGAAAAAGCAGCAGATTATCCATTATTAAATCAATTATTAGGATTTAAAAAAGTAGTATTAGGAAATCATGATAAAGCGCAGCATATACCACAACTACTGAAATATGTAAATTCAGTAGCGGGAATGGTAAAGTTTGGTTCACCATATGGAAATATATTTTTAACTCATTGTCCAATTCATCCTAGTGAATTAGAGTTTGGAGTAAAGTATAACATACATGGACATGTTCATGAAAATACTATTGATGATATTAGGTACAAGAATGTATCTTGTGAAAATATTGATTATAAACCGAAAAGTTTAGAAGAACTATTGGGTTGATAATCACGGTTTCGTTAGTTCAGTCTGGCTAGAATAGCTGCTTGTGGTGCAGAAGGTCACGAGTTCGAATCTCGTACGGAACCCAAAATAGGATTGGCGCATAATGGTTGTTGCACCTCACTGTCTATGAGGTTTTAGGGAGTTCGATTCTCCTCAGTCCTGCCCATTTTAAAGAAGGTTATTGAAATCAGATCACCTTCAATTTACATTAATGATTAGTAATAACAAAAAAAGACAAGACAATAGCGAAAATGTATTAAAGCGAATTACAGAAAACAAATTTAAAGTATTAAGAGACAGACATGGAGTCGCACTTAATGTGTCCTATTCACACGATGGACTAAAATGGACTATTGATGCCAAAGGTAGAAATTTATATTACCAAGATGGCAACTATGTAGAAGATTTTAGACCAAGTTATAGGATCTTAAAACAGAATTCATTTATGTCGAAATGTGAGAAGCGATGGGTTGATAAAGCTAATGCAATGCTTTATGAACAAAGACCTTTCTTCACAGCTGAAAATAAAACGAAAAGAAAAGAAGAATGTTAAATATCTTAACAACATCTGAAGAAGATAAGCAACCAAAAAAAGCTCACCCTGGAGATGCATGTGCAGACATAGTAGCAACATCGATTGTATATGATGCAAAGTACATAGAGTATAGCACAGGATTAAAGATGTTACCTGATGATGGATATTTAGGATTAGTTTTTCCTAGAAGTTCAATATCAGGGTACGATTTGATTCTATGTAATTCTGTAGGCGTAATAGACGAGTATACAGGTGAGTGGAAGATTAGGTTTAAAAGAACCAAACAACCATTAATTGATTTCTTATACCGATCTTATACAATTAAGAGAGATGAATACATTGAAAAGAGTAAATATCATAAATCGTTAAGTTTTCTTAACCCAAAAAGAGCCAGAGTCTTTGACCAGATTTATAAGTTAAAGAAAGAGTTAGAAGTAATAGACAAGCAAATTCATGAAACTGAAGCATCTGAAAAGATATATCAGATTGGTGATAAAATTGCACAGTTTATGTTCTTACCTAAAACTGAATGGAAATATACATTTACTGAGAAGATGCCAGAAACAACTAGAGGTGAAAAAGGTTTTGGAAGCTCAGATTTAAAACATGGGAAGAAGAACTAAAATAGGAAATTTCATACACTCTTCATGGACTAATATAAATATAAGATGTGGCAAATATAAACATTTACAAAATGTTAATAAATGTAAATCTTATGAAGATATTAAAATTGAAATGACAAGAGATGAATACAAAAATTATTGTATAGAAAATAAAGATAATATATTATCTTTAAAAAGACCTTCTATAGACAGAATTGATTCATCTAAAAATTACTCTTTAGATAACATACAAATTATAGAGCTTAGAGACAATATATCTAAAAAGAAAACTGCTAATAATTATACTAATTCTTTTAAACTTAGAGGAGTTAGAATATCTAGTTCAGGAAAATATGTAGCTCGTATTTATATAGATAAAAAAGAAGTTAATCTTGGAAGTTTCGAGAAAAAAGAAGATGCATATGATGCTTTTTATAATAAGTATCTTGAAATTTATAAAAAGGAACCATGGAAACATTACAAGAAGATTTAAAAGCAAATAAACTGGTAACGGTTTTTAATGATTGGTAAAATCAGAAGGATATTATAGGTACAGTATTACTCATCAAGAGATTGAAGAGAGGCTTACCTTTTATTCTGAAAGATACAGTAACTAAGAAAGTTCCTGAGAAGAAACAGTTTCACGAAACTATATTCTTTGAATGGAGTGATGAGGAAGAAGCATTAGAAACTACAAAAGTATATAGTTATGAACAATGGCTATGTAAAGTTATTAAATCTGTAAATCCTTCTTATCCAATTAACACAGAAGTAAGATTGAATATCAGGTACTTAAAAGGAGATTTTAAAGATGCACAAATTCAAAGCAACTATAAGAATCTTGATGATGAGGAATTGGAAGAAGAAGCTTACCTATCTCAATGGAAAATAAAAAATCTAATGGATAATTTCATTGAAGTTAACGGAGAAGAAATTTACTAATATCAAATACGTGATTTATGATATTGAAACACTTAAAGAGTGTTTTACATTTTGTTTCTTAGATTATGAGACAAAAAAGAGAAAACAATTCATAATTCATAAAACAAAAAACGAGTTCAATGAACTCATCGATTTCATCGTAAGGCTAAAACAGAATAATTATTATTTTATTGGATTTAACAATCTAGCTTTTGATGGACAAGTTCTACAATTTCTATTTAACAGAAGTAAAGGATTTAGAAATGCAAACGTAGAAGTAATACTTGAAAGCTCTTATAAATTTGTACAGGAATTAATAGCCCTACAAAATAGAGAAGACAAATATCAACATATGGTTGCAGAGAAGAATATGATATTTCCACAGATAGATTTGTTTAAACAAAAGCACTATGATGGCAAAGCAAAGAGAGGAACTTCTTTAAAATGGATTGAATTCACGATTGGTTTTGATAACATTCAAGAAATGCCAATTCACCATAGTGCTTCTGTAGATGAAGAGGATATAGATACAATCTTATCCTACAACTGGAATGATGTGGAAGCAACCACCAAATTCTTTGAGCTCATAAAGTTTGAGACTGATTTAAGAATCAATCTATCAAATGAATATGAACTCAACTTATTAAATGCATCTGAACCAAGATTAGCAAAAGAAATATTTGCAAAATTCTTATCAGAAGAATCAGGAATTACTCCTTGGGAATTAAAGAAGCTTAAAACAAGAAGAGATATAATTAATGTAAATGACATTATATTTCCTTATATTAAGTTTCAAACTGAACAATTGAATGTTCTCCTAGATCAGATAAAACAACTGAAGATTGATGGGAACAATATAAGAGATTCGTTTAAGAAAGTCTTTAATTACCATGGAATAGAAACTGTAATGGCATTAGGTGGAATACATGCGTGCTGTGAGCCAGGAGTTTATAGAGAAAATGAGAATCTAATTATGGAAGATATTGACGTTAAGATGTAGCGTCGTAACTGTGTGAATTACTGGAAAGCTAAGTTATATCAAAGAAGCTCCCTTTGCTAGAGATGGTGCTATAAAGAAAGATGTATAGTCTTATTGGAGGGACACCTTTGAATAATATGCTAATCAGCAGCCAAGTTAAATCGGGTTCAGAGACTATCGAAATCCTATGCCAATAGAGAGAGTAGAGTACAGCTTTAAGCTGGAAGCGCACAGAGATTTTTTAAATAATTATCCTTTATTTTTAGGATAATAAGATATTATTTTGTATCTTTGTAGTATGAAATTAAACATACAACACAGAAACAAATCAGGAATTTATTGTATTAGAAATAAAACTTAAATATAAAATTCTTCAATATACAAAAGAAATGATTCTTGTTAGAGAATATAACTCTGTAAAACAAGTTATTGAAGAAAACCCTGATTACAAATGGCAAAATATATATTCTGTATGTAATGGTTATAAACCAAGTATATATGGATATATATGGAGAAAAGAATCTAAGATATAGTCCGATCCTACAAGAAATTGTAGAAAATGTACATCATTTTATCCAAACTTAGCAATTCAAAATGACTTAAAACCTGCTCATTTAGGAGATTCTTTTACGAAGATATATAATAACATCTTCCAAGAAAGAAAGGGTATTCCAAAGGCAGATCCAAGAAATTATGTATATAAAATTATTCTTAATAGTACCTATGGATTAAGTAATGAAGAGAATTCTTACTTATATGATCCATTATTTACTATGTCAATTACTATTAATGGTCAATTGAGTATTTTAATGTTAGTAGAAATGCTTACATTAGCTATTCCAGAGATTAAAATTTATCAAGAGAATACGGATGGTGTAACTATTGGATATACTCCTGATAAGAAGCAGGTAGTACATGATATATGTAGAGAATGGGAGAGAATTACTAAATTGGAATTAGAGAATAATTTCTATAAACAAATGATTATTGTGGATGTTAACAACTATGTTGCTGTTGATACTAAAGGAAAGATTAAAAGAAAAGGATTGTTTGAATATCAATTAGATTATCACAAAAACCATTCTTTCTTAATTATACCTAAAGCATTAGAAGCATATTTTGTTAATGAGATAGACTATAAACAGTTTATCAAAAGTCATACAATATTCTCAGATTTCTTTGGAGCTGTAAAAGGTAAAAACGACTTTGAGATAAATCTTTATTCCATTGAGAATAGAGAATTCATAAAACAGAAACAACAAAAAGTATGCAGATATTATATATCAAATAAAGGTGGTAAGCTTATTAAAGATTACTATGATGGTAGACAAGTATCTGTAGAAGCTTCAAGTGTATGTAACACGATAAATGATATTAAAGGAGTAGAATCTTTTGATATCAATTATAATTACTATATACAAGCAACACGAAAAATAATTAACTTGATTGAAAAGCCAAAAGTTATTCAAACAAGTTTAATCTTTAATTAGATTAATGAACGACAACGAACAAGTAACCTTTTTAGAAAGAGAAGTAGCCAAGGTTCATTTTATAGAATCATATGGTTCAAATAATGTAAGTGAATATTGTTTTCTTGACGAAGACAATAAGCCATTACACCCACAAGTGCGATGCAAAGATTATATTCAAGATTTATTTTGGACAAGTAAACTCATTCAATCTACTAGCGACGAGAATGAGTTGCAGAAGTTAAGGACTAACCAAGTTTGTGGTTTTAAGCCTTTTCTTTACTGCGAGACTTATCCATTTATAGATAGAGACTTGTACAGAGTTGGAATTAGGTTTAGAACTGAAGGGCAAAACTTCAGACAGTACGATAATATGCACGTTGAGCTCGCTCAGCAATTAATCAGTCGTATTGAAACTGGTTTTGAGTTTCCAATTTCTAAAGTTTCACTGAGTAATAGTGGAGAGATATTAATATTTGAGTTTAGTTCTCGATGGACAACAACTCCGTATTTATTATCTCTCTACCTACTCTTGATACGAGTATTAAACAAAGCATCTATTGAGGAAATGAAAGCTATTGATAGTTTTGAAGATTATTTATTAACATACCCAAGTAAGAATAGTGGCAATGATGCTTCTAATCTTGCTGGTGCGTTATATCTATTAGAAAAACTATTCAAGCAAAGAGAGTTTCCTCAGCAAAAATGGGAAGATTATAAAACCATCAATGATATTCATAATAACTCTGGTGTATCTTCTTTTTCTAAATTTTTAAAGAAAGCTGAAGAATTAAAAGCTACTGGTGAGAAATCAATTCCATCAGCTCAAATGACTGAAGATGATTACGACGAATTGGAAGAGGAGTACGATGAAGATGATGAAGATTGGGATGATGAGGAAGACGATGACTATCAAACAACTCAACAACATGAAGGTGCTGGTTATATATCAGGACCTGATTTAGATGGGTAGCAATTAAAATAAAATTTTTATCAATCTTTATTGAGTAAAAATTTAAAGAGAGAAACCCTACAAAAAGAAGCATTACAAGCTGTCTTAGATAATAATGGATCTGGTATATTGTGTTTGGCTACAGGAGTAGGTAAAAGCAAGATAGCAATTGATTATTGTCGATTACTTCATTCTCAACTTAAAAAGAAATTTAAATGCTTACTTGTTGTACCTACTGAAAAGTTAAGAGATACCAATTGGGCAGATGAATTTTGTAAGTGGAAGTCTAAAGTAGTTTACACTGATTGTGTAGAGAGAACTTGTTATGCTTCTTTTAACAAATTCAAGCATCAAGAGTACGATTTAGTAATTCTGGATGAGTGTCATAGGAGCACTGAAAATAACTTTAAGTTCTTCAAAAACAATGTAGCTAAGAATATCTTAGGATTGACAGCTACATATCCAAAGGATGATATTAAGAAAGCATTATTTGATGAATTGAAATTAGATATAGTTTATACTGTATCTCTTGACAAAGCAGTTAGAGAAGGTGTTGTTGCACCTTATAAGATAAAGGTTATTGAGTTATTCTTAGATGATAAGAATAAGTATATACAAGCAGGTAACAAAGAAAAGTCATTTATGACCACAGAATATGGCCAATATCAATATATTAGTAATATGATACAGAAGATATTATATTCTGGAAGACCAGCTCCTCAATGGCTATTCTTAAAGAGAATGCATCTTATTTACAATTTAAAGTCTAAGACTGAAATTGCAAAGAAGGTTCTTGAATCAATCCCAGAGGATGATAGAACATTAATCTTTTGTGGTTCTATTTCTCAAGCAGAAGAACTCTGTAAGAAATCATATCATTCACAAACAGATGATAAGAACTTAACAGCTTTTTGTGACGAAAAGATTAACAAACTATCCTGTGTTAATGCTCTAAATGAAGGAATTAATATTCCTAATTTAGATAGTGCAGTGATAGTACAGTTAAACTCCAATGAGTTATCAACAATTCAAAGGATAGGTAGATGTATTAGATATCGAGAAGGTCATGAAGCGACAATCTATATTTTATCAGTAGTGCAAACTCAAGATGAAAAATGGGTTAAAAAAGCTTTAGAGAATTTTGATTCAGCTAATATTGAATACCTTAGTTACAAGAACTATTTAAAATAAAAATCTAAAAAAAAGATTTTTGGAAGAACTAAAAAAATTCCTATTAGACAGCGATTTGTCTATCGAGCAGTATTTTATACTTTCGTTATTGAACGAAGACATTAAATATCTCGAAAAGTATCTTCTGAAAATGAAGAATAAAATCGATAAAGTAAGCGTATTTCAAGATCTGTTACTTAAAGGGTTTATAACTCTTAAGGATATGGACGATGGATATATTTTACACAATATAATCTTAACTAAAGATTTATCTCAAGTCTTTGACTTGGTAAGTCTTGGTGAAGATTATGTAAAACAAATTGAAACACCGAATAACGAGTTAGAGGAAAAGTGGAGAGAATTTATTACTCTTTATCCTAAATCCGTTAATGGAAGACCTTTACATAACACAAAGGAGAAGAATAGACTAAAATATTTTAGGTATCTGAAATCGGGACTGAGTCATGAAGATGTTATGAAAGGCTTACAAGCGGAAATAGAAGCACGAAAAGGTGCTAAGTTAAGAGCTCAGTTTTTTCCAGAGTGGCAATTATTGTCTACCTATATCAATAACAAATCATGGGAGCAGTTTGTTGAGTTAAAAGAGGATATAGATCAAAATAAAGGTCTAAATTTCGATTCTAATGGACGAATCACTCGAACTTTCTAAGGAAAGTAATGATCAAATTATTGAATTAGGTTTTCAGCCTATCTCTAAAGCCGTAGATCAGTGCTATGCAAACATCATAGCAGGAAAGAAAGGTGAGAGATTTGTATTTCCCACAAAATGGAAGAAACTAAACGGACTATTACTTGGTGGATTACAACCAGGTAAAATGTACGTTATAGCGGGTAAAGTTCTGCCCCTTACATCAGCAATGGTGTTCGAATAACTCAGAATATCGGTGAAAATCTTTAAAAATGAAAGTAGAAAATATTACACCTTTAGGTAGTGGTGGAAGCCTTACCTATAAATTTAGCGAAATTGAAACAACATATGGAGGAACAGGTGCTGTTACCTTGAATTTAAATCATGATAGTACAAACTGTAAGCTTTGTTATATTCATGGCTCTGGTAGTCTTGTATCATGTAAGACAGATGATGTAAGAAAACAAGTACTTAATGAGATGTTAAATTTACCAAGTATTAAAGGCATGGTGATTTTAAACACAACTCAAAAATCTGTATTTGATTTCATTAACAAGAACTATGAAGTTTACTATGCACATGAAGTACCAGTTGGGTACAATGCAGGGTATCAATATCACATTTGTATTAGAAACCATATTAGACCAAACTCTTCTTGTAGAGTACCTGAAAAGGCTCCAACAAAAGAGGAGAAAGGCTTAACGAAGGTTGTAATCGCAAAGAAGTTAGAAAATATCCTTCGTAAAAAGAGGAGAAAGGCTGACTATATTGAAGAATTCGTAGCTTCGCTATAGTAATTTTTAATAAGACAATACCGAGGGACAATTTATTAATATGATAAGTGGAAAAAGAATTAGAAAGGCAAAAAAATTATATATAATGCTTCATTTGAGTCTATATCAAATCATGAATATGTATTTTTAAGTAACCTTTTTGATGAACTTATAAAGTTAAATAAAAAGCCCGTAGAGACTACCAATGAGCAACTTAGTGAATGCCCTAGAGGACAATGTACTTATAGTAGAACATGTCCTGGAGGATGTATGAGTTGATAGTATAGTCCAGACTACAACAGAAATGGCTATGGTGACATAGAGTAGTAAGAGACCAGGTAGTGGGAAAAGTGCATTTTCAAATAAGATGCTATTTGATATGCTTGATCATCCAAAGAACCAAGGAAGACTAATAATCTTATATTGGTCATTTGAGATGCCAGGCTATCAGCAATTGATGCGTATTGGTTCATCTAATGTAGGTAGAAAGATGTCGGAATTGTTATCAGTTGATACTGAATTTCAAGATCAACATTTTGAAGAACTTATAAAGGCAATGAACCCTTACAAAAAGTATCCTATTTATTTTAATAATAATGCAAAGGATATAGCTTATGTTAACAAGATAACACGTAGAGTAGCAGCTCTGAACCCAGATAAGATTATTATAAACTTATTTGACCATTCAAGACTGTTCAAGAAAAAGAGAGAAGAATCTGAATTACAGATGTTAACCGAGCTATCTCATACCTGCATCGAATTACAACAAGAAACAAAATGTATAACCATTTTACTTTCACAGCTGAACAGGAATATCGAAAGCAATGAAAGAGCAGCGAACTTGTATCAACCAATGTTGTCTGACCTATTTGGTTCAGATAGTATAGGACATGATTTTAAATAAAAATTATTTAATTTCATAGATTTTTAAATAAATTTTTCGTATCTTTGTATAAATAATACAAAATATGAGAAATTTACCAAAACAAAATCAGCCAAATCCTTTAGTAACAAAAAGAAGAGAAACGGTTAAAAAATTAAACAAATTAAAAAAAACAAATAAAGAAATTGCAAATATATTAAACATTCAAGAAAGAACGGTAAGAGATGATTTATCTTTTATGAAAATTTCTTGTAATCATCATGAAAATATAGAAGAAACTAATGAATTAAAACAATTTATATTAGGTTCTATATTAGGTGATGGTTATTTGTCTAAAATTCCTAACAATAATCAACAATCTTCTTTATCTTTTGCTCATTCAATTAAACAAGAAGAATATTTTGATATGAAATATAATTTATTAGTTAAATATAATTTAGCAAACAAATTTCAAATTAATAATATTTATGATAAACGAGAAAAATGGGGAGAATATTGTGAAAAAAGAACAAAATCTAAAAGAAATAAAATTTTTACCAAATATAGAAATTTATTTTATAAAAATAATATTAAAATTTTAGATTTTATAACTTTAAAAGATTTAGATAAATTTGGATTAGCAATATGGTTTATGGACGATGGTCATACATCAAATAAAACTTATAGATTAGCTACTCATGCTTTTTCTGATAAAGAAAGAGAATTTTTAATAACTTTATTAAAAATTAAGTTTAATATAAATGCAACAATTCATGGAAAACAGACTATTTATATAAAAAGAGATAGTTCTGAAACCTTTTTTAATTTAATAAAAGATTTTGTACCGAAATCTATGCACTATAAATTACATAAAAAAGTCTTGTATAAATCGGATAAATTGCTGGAAAATCAAGAGATTGACAATCAGCAGCCAAGCCTATAGCCTAAAAACTATTTGAAGGTTCAACGACTAGAAGAGTGAAACTTAGAAATAAGAATATAATCTTTTCCACGAACATCCGACAATTTACTTTGAAAGAGAGGTAAATTGATGATATAGTCTGAGCTGCATATATAATCTAACAAGAAAATGCAGAATTAAGAGATAAAGAGCTCTTAAGATAACAAAACTGGCTCATGTTGTAATGATTATTAATCGTCCATATGATATGTATAATATAACATCACCTTATTGTGGACACAATCCCAAAGGTTTATTAGCAATTCACTTGGAGAAGAATAGAGATGGAGAACTCGGCATGTTGCCTTTTGAAGCAAACATGTCAACTTTTACGATTAACGAACGATGACGAAAAGATTATTTATTGATCTTGAAACAACAGGACTAGATAATAAGAATGACCAGATTACTGAATTTGGTTATATCTATAAGGTTGGAAAAGTAATCAAGAAGAGAGGTCTCATTAAGGTACAAGTTGGGGAGAACATTTATCCTGAGATAATTAAGCTTTTAAATACTCTAATTGATAGATTCAACAAAGAGGATAAGTTGTATTTCTTAGCATATAATGCTCATTTTGATACTGATTTTATGAGAGAACTCTTCTTGAAAAATGGAAATAAATTCTTTGGTTCATACTTCTATACACCTTCAATCGACATACTGCAAATAGTGGCAGACCGAATGATGAGTAATAAAGTAAGACCGGAAAATTTCAAACTTAATACAATATGTAAGTATTACAAAATTCCTGTTATCGAGAACAAACTTCATAGTGCTGATTATGATATTAATATAACTCATGAGTTGTATAAAATACTAAAAGCAAAGAAGAAAAACTAGAAGAGTCCCAATAGGGTAGTTCTCTACTAGTTATTAAAACGAAGAAGTAAATCAAACCGTAATTTGATATTACCAACACAAAAAGTAAAAGCAGAGATACAGAGTCCTGAAACCCTAGTTGTTTATGGGCCACCTAAGATTGGGAAAACGACTTTATTAGCTACATTGGATAATTTCCTTATACTCGATTTCGAGAAAGGAACTAAGAAGATTGATGCATTAAAGTTGGAGATAAATGATTTAAAAGAGTTGAAACAAGCAGGTACAGAAATAGTTAAGGCAGGGTTCCCTTACAAAGGAACAATAACAGATACAGTTACAGCACTTGAAGAGTGGTGTGAGTGGGCTGGTACCGAAGACTATATGCAAAGTACTATGGGTAAAGCATTTAATACTAAACAAGGTCAAGTTCTACCAAGAGCTGAGTGGAAGAGTGTTTTAACTTTACCTAATGGCGCAGGTTATCTGTGGCATAGAAACGCTTTTAAAGATTGGATTACAAAGATAAATAGATTGGCAAAGTACAAGATTCATGTTGCACATGTTAAGGATATATTTTTAGAAAAAGACAATGAAGTTGTTTCATCTAAGGACTTAGACTTAATAGGTAAAGATAAGAATATATTGTGCGCTAATGCTGATGCAATTGGATATATTTATCGTAGTCCAAAAGCTCCTTTAGAGCTTAGAATATCTTTCAAAAATCACAATCAAGACCTAGTTGGTTCCAGATGTCAGCATCTAAGGAATCAAGACTTTGTATTAGCTGTGAACAATGAGGATGGTTCTATAAAAGAAGCATTCTGGAACAAAATCTATATTGACTAACGAAAGTAAAGTTAATGGAAGAAGCAGTAATTGAAATGTCAGAGGAGTTAAGAAATGAGTGCATAAGAATCTTTAAATTCGTTAGAGATTGTTATGGTACTGAAATTACCAAATCTGTACTTTTCAAAGAGTTTAACATCGGTGAGAACAACAAAGAGAAGATTTTTAAATTTTTAGAATCAAATGGTATTAAATTTGTCAAAACTTCTAAAAAACCACAGAAGAAAGGATTAGGTCAAAAGAAAGTAGCTGTTAAAGTAGGCTTTGAACTACCTGATTTTGATAATCTTTATGATGATAGTTATGTACCACCTATAAGAAAAGTAACTATTAGTTCTACTTCAGAACCTAAAGTAACAGCTTCAAAAGCTACTGCAAAATCTTTAGCAAATTATGTTATAAAGAAAACTGCTGAAGAAATTCAGAAGAAAAAAGAGCAAGAAAAAGTACTTGAAGATTTGAGAAAATTTTCTTCTCAAAGTGGATATTATGGAAAAAAGTCCGTAAGCAATTTTAATACCAAAACATAGTCAGGTTAAAAGACTATAAAACCAAAATAACACAAACAATTAATGTCATTAAATTTTAGCATTACAAAAGAAACAAAAGAGAACACAAGTAAAGGTCTTTACCCTGTAAAGATTCATGAAGGTGGTAATTTTATTACTGGAGCAGAATACAATGAGGAATTCGATTGTTTGGATATAACATTTGAGAATGATAGCTACAAGCATCGTGAAAGAATGTTTAATCCAACTAAGAATGTACCTACTTGGACTACACCAGAAAAACAATTAGCTGCCTTTCAGTCAAGAATTGCACATTATTTACGAAGATTTATGGATATCAACGAACAAAACCAAATCGAGGGAAACACTTTCCAAGAGATGTGCCAAAACGTTGCTATCGCTTTGAAAGAAAATGCAACAGGTAAACCTTTCTCATTAAAATTAGTTTATGATAAAGCATTTCAATATCCACGTATTCCGAACTTAGGTCGTGTAATAGCAGTTGAAGGTGAAGAGCCATTATCGTATTCTAAATGGGAAAAGGAAAACGTACTTTTACCTGAAGTTTCATCTGCTCCATCTAACACAGATGCGTCAGAATTGTTTTAATTTGTCTAATTTTAATTAATTTTTAAGCTAGTTAGGTTAGGGCGATTAGCTCAGTTGGTCAAGAGCCCCATATTGGTATGGGAGGTCACTGGTTCGAGTCCGGTATGGTCCTAGCCGACTAGTTTCATTTTTTAGCATGACCGTATTTAATCTAAAAAATGTATCCAAAGAAGAACGAGAGTTGACTAAGGATAATGTTTTAAAGAAAGTGTCTGAATTGCAGATTTTCGAGTATTATTTTGGAAATAGAATAACACTAAGAGAATCTTATACTAATCCTTTAAGAGCTGATAGCGCACCAGGTTGTAAGTTTTTTATAGGTAGAACAAACAAGTTACTGTTTATCGATACATCAAGACAAAACTCAGTTAGAGATTGTTTTGGTTTTGTATGTGATAAATACAATTGTAATTTGAGAATGGCTCTACAAATAATTAATAGAGACTTTAAGCTTGGCTTTGAAGGAGAAGAATTAGGACATCTTGTTTATGACTTTTCTCAACCAACTCTCGATTACTTCGAGGAACAAGAACAAGAGGAAAAAAAACTGTTATGTTTAAAGAGAGCCTTTAGATATGCAGATAAAAAGTATTGGCAACAATATGGAGTAGGTCTAATGACATTGAAGAAATTTAATGTTATACCTATTCAAACAGTATTCTATGATAACCGTATCTTATGGA
>ERZ724522.467-NODE-467-length-25926-cov-4.398825_pt1 | contig 25926 bp, 17 predicted proteins | sample MGYA00376055_ERZ724522 | MGnify/ENA primary metagenome ERZ724522 (study PRJEB28724, sample SAMN07190884) | wastewater metagenome | isolation source: effluent of sewage treatment plant in Hong Hong | place: Hong Kong | collected 2016-03-17 ...
TTGTATCGAGTGCGTCTTCAAGAAACTCTGAACATTTTGCAATCGTTTTAAAAGATAGAAATTATACTCTTTCGTCAACAATAGCCGGGAAAACATATCGAATGCAAGAAAAACAATCAAAAATAAAAATATCGACTGCATTTGAAATTGGAAACAGTGATTTTTCCAATGGACATGTCATTATTGACAATAATAGATTTAAAATTAAAAACAATTACATGGATTTAATTGTATTAGAGGGACAAATGAAATTGGATAACTCATTTGTTTCAAAAAAATGCACTCTTATAAATGAGGCAAATGAGATTCCAATTTATACAACATATATTGAAAAAATATCAGACAATATGTTTACTGGATTATATGTAAACAATAAATACAAGATAATATCAAACACTTCAAATAAATTCATAATTGATGGGACTTTGTATAACTTTGATGAAATTTCTGCAAATATTCCAACAGATGAATTTTTCCAAATTAATGGCGTTGTTCTTCTAGAGGATTTCAGTTTTAACAACAAAATAGCTTCAAAAAGATTAGATCATTATCACGAAACTAAAATGATTGGACAATTTATAAGTGGCTCTATAAACTCTATTGAAATTCAAAATGATTCAACATACAAAATCGCTATTGAATCAGCAAATGACTTAACAATATTGACAGAAAACGGGCAATTACTTTTAGGCGAGAAAATAAAATTTTATTATTCATTCAATCCATATGTAATAAAAGAAAAGACAATAGCCAAATATGAATCTGGATTTTTATATGTATACTCCCAATCTATAAGCGATTGGGACGAAACGACAGAAAATGAAAATAAAATATCAGAAAATTGGAGATTTGAAATTGATGCAAGATTTCACGGAGTAACAAATACTCCTGTTTATGAAAATTTTAGAACAGTCAAAACAAAATCGATTGAAAATACAACTTCTGAGTCTTATTCAATATTTGTGGAAAATACATCTGATTTTTCAATAAACGACAAAATTTCTTTATTATCAAGAGGCAATAGTCAATACAATGAAGTTGCACTTGTTGTTTCATCAAATGAAATTCAACTTAAATATAAAACTCAATTTGATCTTTATAAGAATGAAAGTCAAGTATTTAAAATAGAAAATTCGTTTACCAATGCACATATTCATGAAATAAAGAAAAATGTTGCAGATCTTACAAAGGTAGAGGCTTATAAACATTTGAATTATGATACGTATCATACGCATGATCTTAACGGATATATTCCAAACATAAAGGGCATGCATTCAAATAGCTCAAAGATGATAGTTTTTGGAGATTCAAATAGCATTTATTCAAAGAAAAATAATATGGGATGGAAAAAAATGACCAGTTTTGAAAACGCACATAATTATTACGAAAACGAAAATGATTATGTTTCCAATGCGACTATTGATAATGATGGAAAAGTTCTAGCATTTTCAATTGATGGACGAACATTTATAGAGAAATAATGGCAGACGAATCAAGCTCAAGTAGTACAAGTAGTGAATCAAGAAGCTCATCTAGTTCTTCTTCAAGCACATCGCAAAGCTTTAGTTCTAGTACGTCAAGTATAGATTCTAAATCTTCTAGCACTAGTTCATCAAGTTCAAGCGAAGCGTATTCCTCTCATTCAAGTTCAAGCTCATCAAGCACTAATAGTATTGATTCTTCGTCAAGCTCTGAAGAAAGCGCCGGTAATATATCCTCTTCATCAAGTAGCTCTGCTGAATATTGGAGTGAAATAAAGCCAGTATGGAGAGGCAGAAGTCTTGTATCATATTCACGAAGCAATCGTTTATGCCAGTCATTTTATTGTTTATATGAAAAATATAACATAGGACTTGTTTATTGTTATTTTTATGGACCATTTGGATCGCTTTCTGGAAATATCACTATTTCTTTATATGAAGGAAATTCAATTGGAGAGCCAACAGTATTGATAAAATCAGCATCAATTATGGCATCAACGATTGAAAACGATGGCTGGTATTCATTTGAAATAAATACTTCTGGATCTACGCCAAACAGCAAATATCTATGTTTTGTTTTGCATGCTGATAACATGACAGAACAAAATTATGCAATTATTGGACATTATGAATATTCTGGATTAGATAAATCTTTTTATAATGAATCGGGAAATTGGATAGAGCAACAGCATGGCTGGGCAATAATTGTCAATCAAAATGAATCATTGTTCGATTTGAATAATTTCAGAATTAATGCAATTAATTCTCCAACAATTGAGGAAGATTTTAAAGAATATAGTCAAGAAATTATTGGGAATTCAATAAATTACACTGATGACACTATTAAAATTAAATATTCAGATTTGATTGCTTCATTTGTTGTAGATAATAGTGGCAGCATGGGGAATATCGACAGAGAAAACAAAAAAACACAATTATTAAAAACAATTGCCGAAAAATTTAATCAAAAATATCCAGGGAAAGTATATTATGATATAATTAATTTTGGTGGAGTTATTACCGATGTTGCCAGACTTGTTAATGATACAAGTTCTATTGCAACAATAAATTTAAATTTATCAACTCCCACAAGAACAACTTACACATTTACCACAAATTCAGACATAAATGTGGCCGATGGTGATATTTACACAAATGGAGATGCAACATTTGAAATAATTGGCGGCGGTTCTTATTTAAGAACATTCCACGCAATTGGAAATATGATGCCCGAATCTCTTTCTGGAACATTAATAAAAACAAATGGACTTGGAACATCGAGTATTGAATTTTCTTTTTATAAACAAGCGAGTGTTGAAGACGGAATTATAGCATGGGGAATAAAAAATGCCGAAAATGGACACACATATAATATTGGAGAAATAAAAGTAGGAGATGAAATAATTAGCGGTCCTGATTTGCGAAATATAAACTTATTCAATTACATTTCAGTAAATCCAACCATTGAAATTGGTGTAAATGGTCCAAATGAAAAAGAATCATTAGATCTTAGTTATTATAACTCCACAATATTTAGAAAAAATATAACAAACTCTGTTTTATTAACAGAGTTGAATTTCGATGAAGTAAAACAGGGTGATAGTACAACAATTGCTGTTTCTGCAATAAATCTGAGCGAAGGGAAAGTATACGACATTATTGATGGAGATGTTGCATCAACAAATATGAAGATAAAAACAATATCTTCAAACAATATAAGTTTTTATGAAAAATCTTCCGTCGCTATTAAAAATCACACATGGAAATCAATAATACAAGAGACGGCATTGTTTGAACCTAGAAAATTTGACAATTCAACAGCCAAATTATTAATTCGTGACGAAAATGCCACAAGAAATATAACATTTTTCATGCAGACGGTAAATGGCTTACCAATTGAATGGGATTTCAAACCATTTAAAGAATGGATTTTCTCTAATTTATTTTGGATAGGAGAGGCTGCAACACTTAATTATAATTTGTATGATGAAAATGGAAATCCATTTCCAGATGGAACAAGAATTGATATTTATGTTGACACGACTGCGGACTTGACATCAATTGAAATAAAAGATAAAATATTAACCAAAAATGCATATGCAAATGAGGATATTATTTATGTTGATAATATTGACGGACTAAAGATAGGACAGACTTACGACATAACAAATTCTCTAGGAGACAGACAATCACTAACGATAAAAGATTATGGAGAATCTACGGGGGAATATTTTGTCAAAATAAATGAAACATTAGCCAAAGACTATTTGACAACTACTGCTTCTAAAATAATATATAAATTAGCACAATCATTTCAATTAGATGGAATAGCTTCAAGTCAAGACAATAAAATAAATTTTTCACCTTGTATTCAAAATATTACTCAAATTATAGCTGGCAGCAACTATCCAGCCAATACCTTGTCAGAATACGACAAACCTGCGCCAAGTTACACGAATACATACGAGAGCATTATAAGTAATAAAACATATTTTGCCTCAATGCCAGCCTCAATACCTACAATAGATGGAAAATCTGCAATAAGAATACTTCCAATTACAGAGGACTCATATAAAACAATAAAACAACAAAACGAAGACATAAAGCGTTTAACAAAACAAGCAAGCGAAGACATTTTTCCGTCACAACCAATAAGAAATACAAATGAAATAGCAATTCAGAACAATGCCACTGAAATAGTTGAAGAGAAAGACTACGCAATAGAAACACCTGTATTCTCAATAGATGGAGAAGCATCTAGCAAAATGACGAGCTATGCTAAAGAATTTGAACAGGTAGATATATCTGGTTTTTATATTCAGGGAGTTAATGATTCAAATGGAGAGAAATCTATTGTTAAAATATTTGGCAAAAAATATAAGTTACAGTCTACCATTTCTTTATTGAATGATGATGGGGCATTAATAGCAAAACAAATCCTTAAACCACAAGATACCATATTTGTAAGTCCTTATAATATTTTCTCCAATGGAGATGGACAAACTACATATTATATGGGACTAAACAATGAAGAAATTGAACGTGGTAACAATGAAGATAGCTACATCATAAGTACGCCACCTGGAGTTTATGCCAGCGGAAATGAATATAAAATAACATATACCGTAACAAACAAGTTCAACTTAATAAACGATGGGTATTTGTCTGTCAAAATATATACAAATAGAAATGTAGATCTTGATGGATTTTCCGCTAATTTGGCAGAAGCATATTCAACTCAGTTTTTAAATGTAAAGAATTCAAATTCAAAAATTGACATTTGGAGAAGTGAGGTAAAAAATAAAGACTTTTTACTGGCAGAAAAGTCTTCAAATAAAGATGTTGAAAAATATTCAAATTCTTTGGGATGGTCCTATGCCAAGCAATATTCTCAATATGAATTTTTGCTACCAATAAAAAATGGACTCGCAACATTGACAATCCCAATGAGCAATATTGTATCGCTATTGATGGTTGAAGCGTCGTACGATTTTGAAAATAATTCTAATTATGAGGCCATTAGGGCTGACTATATATTTATTTCAAATCCAATAACAGTTGGCATATTTAATCCAGAGTCAGTCACTCCACTAATTGGAACAGAAACGTTTGAGACAGGTCTAACTATCAAATGGATGAATAATTCTTTAATAGATGATGGAACAATTGTTGAAATTGGAGAAACAAAAAGCAAATTTATACCAACGATTTCGCAAACAACAAACGGACTTGCCGATGGACTGACGATAGGGCCTCATAAGCCAATTATATTTAAAACTGAAGATGGGAATGATACAAGTAACGAAAAGCCAGATATTGAAATAGTTCCCGTTTTTGTTTCTCATAAAAGCGGATATTCATTAAAAACATATCGCCTATTCTCGTGGATGCCACAAGTTATAGATACAAGCAAAAGAGAAACAAGATATGTAATGTCTGCTTCAAAAATTGGCTCGCAGTCATGGTCGGACGGATCTTTAAATAATCAAAAAATTCAAATTGATATTTACGACAATACAAACGAATATGTTTATTTATCTGATTCTAGAGGCATAGCTGCATTATGGGTTGGACCATATTCTGCTTCTTATATGAATGGACTTGGTCAGCCAGGTGATTTGCCAGCATTAGTTACTACTAAATCTTCATATTTGAAACAAAAACAATTAAGATTTATAAATGGCAAGGTTCAGTTTGAAGCAAATAATATAAACGAAAACACTGGATATCATACAAAATCAATAAAAGCAAGAATAAGTTCTAGCTACTACGACTTTGATGATGACGGAATTAAAACACTCATAAGCAGGGTTGCCTCAACAGATACTGACATAGAACGTTTCTCAATAACAGACCCAACTATTGATGTTAACGACCCATTACAAATAAATATGTATGTCGAATCTAGAGACGGATTGATGTTAAGAGATAATATTACCACTGTAGACGTAGTAGCTGACGTTTCATGGAAAGGGCAAAGAATTTCAAGAAATGTTATAATTGATGAAGGAACGACAAATGAACGTACAATAACTTATGACTTGCCATATGTTATTTTTGAATCCGGCATTTGTGAAGAATCAAATAAACTTGAAACTGAAAATGAAAATCCAACACCTTGGGAATTGGCAAAAGATAAACGTGGACCATACTATTCATGTCTTAGAGTTAGCTCTCACAAAGATATACAAATTGATAGAAACAATGTGCAAGTTGGATATTTAAGAACCAATATTCACGATGATTTGTTGGACAACAAGCATGTTCATGAATGTGTTCTTTCGGAAGATGGAACTGGAACAACAACTAGAATGATAGTATTGTCAGGGAACGTATCTTACCACTATCACGAAATAAATCAATTTGTAGTTGCAACAGAGGCCGGACACGATCACTCAGTAAGATCTGTGGCCATTACAACAATTGCTCCGACATTAAATGGTGATATTACAATGACAATTAGGGGTACAACAACATACGATCCTACTGATTGCATTCCATATGGTGATGAATCAAAAATTCCATACAGAAACAGAAAATCATTTAATTCTGTTGATGTTCTTGGAAAAAAGACATATAAGAAGAAATTGGTTTTGGATTTGGAAACAAGTCCATCATTTAAAGATAATATATACATAAATAAAGATTCTATTCCAGTATATTTTACCGCCAAAACAATTTTGGAGTCAAATAAGGGATTTGACATTAGAGGGCATCTTTATTACACTCAATATACAGACTATACGAACCCAAATAACCCTGTTTTAATTCCGCAAGAGAATATAAGCAATGGAACAAGAATTAATTTTGAGACAACATGTTATGCATGTCCAAAAGAATCATTCCTTGAAGATGGCAACAGCCTTAATGCAACAAACGATGTTCATATTGTATCATATGATAAAAGAAAATTAAATATGATTTTGCATATCAAAGCGTTTGCGTGCGTGAATGGAGATTATGTTGAAAAAACCACAAGAGTCATAATAGCTAGTGATTTACAATGGTTGCCATTAACGACTGCAACTTTCTCTTCTCCAACAAATGAATATGCCATTTTCAATAGTGAACTTGTCAAAAGCAGCACAATTGGCTCTACTCAAATTTATGATGCTATATATAAAGCGATATCAAGAATAATTGATAATTTGCAAAATGAACAAAAAGCCGTAATATTTATTGTTTCCGATGGAGAAGAAAATAATTCAACTGTAGGAATTGACAAAATTAAAAATACATTTGCAATTCATAAAGACAAAATCTCATTTGCAATGATTAAATTAAAAACAAATGATAATTTTGGGAAAATTATTGGCAAAAACCTTTCTGACAATCTGCACGGAGTTTATTATCAATTGCCAAAAAATGAAGATTTGGGTGAAGCTACAAACAAAATAATAACTAACCGTAATTTTAATTTAAATAACTCAGAATACAAAAATGATTTAGCTATACCAGCCTCTAGAATTATAAATTCGTTTTCTATAAACTCTGTTGAAATTCCATATGGAACACAAGCGCATTATTCATATCGCTCATTTTATGACAATTCATATTCATTATGGGCTGATGACAAGGAGGTTGATAAAATCTCAAAAATAGCAAACGAAATTGAAGACATTTCCTATATTATAAAATTACATGGAAATAGCGAATTTCAAAGCCCAGAAGTTAATAAATACATTTCTTCAATCGGAAATGACAAAAAAGAAACATTTGTATTTTTCAAACCAGTTTATGCAAATTTAAAATATGACGAATATGTTTCCAGCATACTTGCGACATACGCTGGAAATGTTGACAAAGCCAATATATCATTCGGCTTTGCAATTACCAATTCAGAGTTTGATAATGCCGAAAAAATTAATTTTACATGGATTGATCTTAATAAAAAAATAAGCATTCCAAATAGATATGCCGAAAATGTAGAATATTATGTAGGCGACACATATAAATTGCAATATGGCGCATGGAATGATGAGCAACTACGCATATTCAAATTTAATGAAAATAATACAATTGATTTTGAATTAAATACCAATTCGTTTGAGTTTTCAAATATTAATGGAACAATATCAATTAAATCTGACGCATTAAATGAAGGCGACTATTATATTGCCCAGTTGGAAAGAGGTAGAATACTTAATTTTGTTATTAAAATAACGAATGGAAGTGAAGAGTATAAATATATAGACCATATTAACATTGTATACAACACAAGCAAAAGGTATATTGATTCAAAAAACAGAAACACTATAAACACAAGCCTTAAAAAGAGAATCAAATGATAAGACGCTATAATTTAAGAAGATCCGATAATTTCCCATATGCTGGGAAAAAATCAATTCGTGCGACTGGAAATGGGACATTTGACATTATTACCGGATTTGCTGTTACCAGTGCAATAATTACATGGTGTTCATTACCACTCAGAGATTATGGCATAGGTGCTGTTGAAATGTCATCTTCTAGCTCGTCCACCGAATCATCAAATTCGGCTGACTCTTCTAGCTCTTCAACAAATTCGTCTAGCTCTACACTTTCGTCTAACTCTTCTAGTTCATCTGAATTATTTTCAAATTCTTCGTCTTCCATTGACTCTTCTAGCTCTTCTAGTTCAGGATGGGACTCTACCACATCTAGTAGTACAAGTTCTTCTAGCTCAAACAACTATTCAAGCAATAATTTTTCTGCATCAACTTCGTCAATTGATTCCTCCTCTTCTTCATCTATAGATTCAAGTTCATCACAATCGCTTTCCTCGTCTTCATCGTCAATTGATTCTTCCTCTTCTTCATCAAAATCATCAAATAGCTCCTCAAGCTCGTCATCATTTGCGTGGCATGGAACATTTACATTGCCAAGAATATATGTGAATGGATATTTGGATAACGGATTCACTGTTGCGTTCGAAAATATTCCCGAAGAAATTGGCTTCTTTGAATTTGCGTATTTGGCTTTCTGAGCGGACAAATCGCAAAATCCCATGTATAATGTACAATATAAATCAACATGGAGTAAATTATGAAATGGACCAAAGAAGAAAATGAAGCACTACAAAATCTCAAAAAAGATGGCAAAACAAATACAGAAATAGCAAAAAAGCTTAATAAAAGCATACATGCCGTGGAAAGAAAAACCAGTCGCATGGTATCAGCCGACGATACTACAACATATGATTTAAAAAAATGGACTGGAAGCGAAATGCACCAATTATACGCTTATTTGCAAGCGAAGCAATCATATAAATTCATAGCACAAAAATTATCCAGAAGTCCAGTTTCTGTCGAAAGAAAGTCACAAAAAACAGACTGGAAAGCGTGGCATCTTGCTTTTGGTGACACTGAAAATAAAAATGCAAAAAGGGACGACAAAGAGTTGCTCGATAGATTGTCACAAGCGTTAATAGTTTTAACTAGACATGATGCGACAAAACTAGAAAGTATAAGTAAAGATGAATTTTTTAAGAAAATAAATTTTGATCAAGAAAAAATAAAAATCACATACGAAGAAATATTGGCGAATTGTCATACCCAGCTAGATATTATTGGATTGAATAATCCAGAAACAGCAAATCTAAATGCCGGAACATATATTATAGTTGGCGATTCTCATGGCAAGCATACACGCACAAAAATGTTCAATCTGTTAAAACAGGTACAAATATTTACTAATGCGGAAAAAATCATTCATTTGGGGCATATCTTGGATGACGATAATGATATATCATACGAATGGGGAAACTTTACAAACTTAATTGTTTTAGCAAAAAAAGAAGAATTACAATTAGTTCAGCAGCAACGCAATAGATTCAATTTTAGTTACGACATTGTTCGTGGCGGCATAGTTCTCGGAAAAGATTTGATGATTATGAATCAAGATTTGATAACGGATTATGTTAAAACATCAATTGCTTCATTGGATCAAGAAATTATAGATGATAAGGCTATTGTTAATAGTCACAGGCTTGAGTTTGCGTCAAAATGCTCAGAATCTAATGCTGCTTCTTATTATGCATCGCCCGGCTGTTTATGTGAGCCTCACATTGTTAAAACGATTAAGCAAATTAATTTTGAAGACCATCAAACAGTAAAAAGAGCATTTAATGATGGATTCATAAAATACAGAAGAATGGAATTGCTCAATAAACTATGGAAAAATGGCCTATTAGTCATTACGGTTAATGAAAATGGAGATCACACAATTGTTCCATGCTCAATTAAAAAAATAGGACATGATTATGTCACATCGTACTTTGATAAAATAATAACCTCAAATGGGGTCGAAAATCCAGACAAGAAAATATTTGTTACTGGTGACATGCATTCGCCAAAATATTCGCCAGAAGCTCTAGCTCTACAGGAGCAAATTGCTTTTGCGTATAATGCCGATGTTCTTGTGAATATTGGAGATGCTCATGATAATCATGCTTTAAATCACCACGATATGGACAGAGGTAGAATTATCAAATCTGATATATTACAAGATGCCGCACAAACTCATTTTATCCTAAAAAGAATGCTCAAATGGGCAAAAAAATGCCATATTATTATTGGAAATCACGAAAGATTTTCTGAGGATTTTATTGCGAAATATCCACAATTTAGTGATTATCTTGATATTAACTTTTTATTAAGTCTTGAAGACTTGGGTTATAAAATAACCAAACTAAAAGACATATTACATATTGGACCTGCCAAGTTTATTCATGGAGATATGATTATGTTTGGCCAAAATGGCAACAAATTGGAAAAATCTTCAAGAACATTTGGAGAAAACATATTTATCGGGCATATTCACCAGCCTGGAATTAGATTCGGATGTTATAGCATAGGTTGTTCTTGTAAATTAGATCAGGGATACAATGAATTCACTGCGTCACAATGGATGCATGGTTTCGGGTTGTGCAATGAATACAAAGGTGTTGCGTTCCCAACAACAATAGCATTAAACAATAATATGTGCTTATTTGTGAATAAAACTTTTGTGGTTGCAGACGATATTGACTCATGGAAGGTGAAATCTTTTACGGCAAAAATTCAATACAGTAATTAACTTTTTGAATGTTTTTTGTTGCATAATATTGAAATAACCTGTATAGATAGTAAACATCATGGAGTATTTTAAATTATGACAAAAAATCAAATCGTAAATTATTATGTAACCGATATTGGACCAAATGGCATGCCACAAGTCTTTCGCTCGCCTGTCACGATTAATAGCGCAATAGCTAAAGAGCTATTAAACAAGCAGCTTGCAAAAAACAAAGAAAAGGTTGTTGGCGATAAGTTATTCCATGTGTGTTACGATGTTGATTCGCAAATAAGTTATTTGCCTAATGCAAATCAATTTACGCCAGAAAAAAGAAAAATGCTTTTGCAGGCTGCTGAAATAAGAATCGCTCATGATTTTAATTCAATTTCAAATAAAAGGCCAATTGATGGTTCGCCATTTAGCACAATAAGAGTGAGAAAAATAAGCTCTTTTGAGTTAGTTGAAAAAACATTAAAAGATTCATATGGCAAGAACTTTATAGATCTCACTGTGGTAGAGGCAAATTTGGATAAAATGCCAACATTTGTTAAAAGCATGGCAAGTCATTTTTCGCATGGGTTGTTTTCAGGCGATTATATTTCTCCTTCTAAAAATAGGTCTGTCACTTTTTATGACGAAATAGATAATGACGGGAAAACCAGAACAAAACCTATTCCTCTAACAACCGTTCAGGCACCATTTATTTTGATTAATATTGCTTCGTCTGCGAAAACTACAAGCGCAAGCAAAGAACGAGTAATTGTTTTAGGATACCGTGATTTCATACACGATCCTTCTATTAGACACCCAGCCCCCGAAGAGATTGAACAACATAAATCGTCTTCTTCTGCTGACATTTACGCTATTAAAAGGTTTTTGTATCAGGGATATCCATTTGAAGAAGTCTGTGAAGTGTTTCTGCCAATGGCAACAAATTTTAAAACATTATATAATGGAATAAGATTAATTTTATCTGCCAGTGAAGAATTGGTTAATGAGGGATATAAGAACCCAGCCGGAATTCCATATTATATTACATTTAAAATCGATTTGAATACATTCCCATTTGATTTTTCCAGCCTCATCGGAAATGAGGGCAAAATAAATCACAATAAACAATTACATGGATTTGAGATTGTCGAATATGATAAAGAAAATCAATATATAATAATTGAAACCCCAGCATACATTAATCCATCATTGTGTGTTAGTATATTGAAAGCCAAAACAACTCCATTTATAACACACTATAATAGTGCGCAAAAACACATAGATGTAAAATCTGGTGAAGATTCTTTTGCGCATATAAAAAGTTCTACCCAGCAAGCTGCGAAAATAAAAGCATTGACGGAATATAAACTAAAAGCTGAAAATAATGAAGAGCCAAAAAGCCTTAATTTCGTTTCAAATGCTCGCAGTAGATCGACAAGCAAATCAACAACAGCAATGTGTCATTTAAGACATGTTTCAGATTATTTATATGCTTATGATCACATTATTGAAATGTGCAAAAAAAGAAATATGGAATTTGTAGACATTCCAATTGTTGTTGGCCCTATTGAAAAAATATTTGGAAGAGGTGTTCAAGGCGGATTTATGTCAAAAAAATCTTTTGAAAAATCAAAAATAAAATATCCATTTGAAATTGAACCCGGACTATTTGTGGAACCACCACTTATTTCTGTAAATTCCGAATCAATGACTGGATACGAAGCTCAGACAGAAACAATTATCCATGAATATTCGCATAACTTGTATTCAATATCAAATCCCGATCATGAAACTGAATACAACAAGCCAGAAAATAGCAAACTTAAAGAAACTGACAAAAACAAATGGTGGTGGTTATATTTAAATGATCCAGATGAAATTTTGGCTCATACTGAAGAAATAAAATACGAGCTAAGATCTGGCAAACCAAGAGATGAAATTATACGTGACAAAGTTGGAGGAAGAGTTGACACAAGCAATTATGCTGTAGCCTTGAAATATGCGGAAATGGTTGATGAAATCATAGAGCAAATGAAAAAAGAACAAATGCCAACTCCAACGCCGTCTTTAGGTATTAAGCAATAAGATGGCAAACGAAGTAATAATAAATATTGGAAATATTAAATCCAAAATAATTGGATATATTCCAGATGTCGTTCAAGAAACATTAAATGAAAATTTGTCATATCAATTGGCAGATATTGAATATGCTCCAAGGGTCAAATTATATTATCAATATCTAAAAAATAACAATGGCAAAATTCCACCACCAGAATTGAAATTTTGGGATGGCTACACTCGACTTTACAACAAAAATCGTGGACAAGAGTTTTATACTGGATTACTTGGAATTGTATTGGAAGTTTTGGCACATTTTAAAATTCCATTTGTTAAAAAAGACTCCAGAATAATTCCTGAACAAAATATGCCTGATTTGAAATTTACTCCTTCTGGTAAATATAAAGAAAGAGATTATCAACAGGCATGCTTAAATTTGGGCATCAAGGCAACAAGAGGAATTTTTAAGATTGCTACAGGTGGCGGGAAAACACTACTAGTGACAGAACTAATAGGAAGATTAAAAACTGGCCCTTTCTTTTTTTACGTTTTGACAAAAGATTTATTAAATCAGGCGCATGAAACTCTATCAACATATTTGAATGTACCAATTGGCAAAATAGGTGGTGGTGAATGCAAGATTGAAATGATCAATGTATGCACAATACAAACAGCAATACGTGCAATAAATCTCGGCACACAAAATTTTAATTTAAAAGACTATTCATTTGACGAAGAAGATAGTGCAGCATGGAAAGACGAAGAGCTAACTTCTGTCGAGCAGGCGGCAAAAATAAGACAAGCTATACAGGCTGCAAAGGGGATTTTCGTGGATGAATGTCATCACACGGCATCGAAAACGATCTTGGATGTTATAAACGCCTCTCCTTATGCATATTGGAAATACGGTGGTTCTGCCACTCCATATCGTGAAGATGGTGCAGACTTAATGATTCGTGCTATGTTTGGCAAGAACATTGTAGATATAAATGCCTCTTATTTAATAGAACGAGGTTTCTTGTGTGAACCTTATATCTTTTTTGTTCCAATTGCTCACGAAATAAGACTTCAGGCATATAAAACTATTTATAAAGATTGCATAGCAAATAACACTGAACTTAATGCTCATGTTGCGGATACAACCAATTTTTTAATTAAAAATGGATTAACAACACTAATTCTTGTCGAGCAAATCAGTCAAGGCAAATTAATACAAAAATTCATTCCAGAAGCGCCATTTGTAAGCGGAAAAGCAAAAGATCGTGAATCTACGATAAATGATTTAAGAAATGGAAAGATTAAAACAATGATAGCTACAACATTGGCGGATGAAGGTTTGGATGTTCCAACGCTAGATGCTGTAATTATGGCTGGCGGTGGGGCTTCTGCAACAAGAGTTAATCAAAGGATAGGTAGAACCCTTAGAATCAATCCTGAAAGCACACGAAGGAAATCTGTGGCTATTTATTATGAACATAAGGCAAAATATTTAATGAAACATGCAGCTAAAGTTAAAAAGATATTGAAACTAGAACCGAAATTTAATATATTAACGTCTTCCGGTCCAGAATATATAAAAAATGAGATTAGCGAAGTTATGAATCTCAGTCAGGATTCAGACGGTATTTTTGATTAAAATTGCAAAGGAGATTTATGGCAGAAACTGATTTCTTTGAAGAAATGTCTTCGATGGACGAAAGAGAACAAATATTAAAGAAAATATCAAAAATGCCATCGAATTATGTTGGAAGCAAGAGACGCCTACTAGGGCACATATATGATGCCACAAAAGAATATAATATTAAATTTGATAGCGTGCTTGACTCGTTTTCTGGCTCTGGTTTAGTTTCTCTTCTTTTTAAACACATGGGGAAAACAGTCTATTCAAATGACTTACTAACCTCATCGGCTATTTCTGCTGTATCTTTGTTAGAAAATGATACTCCTCCACTTTCAACAAATGAAATTAAAGAATTATGCACAAGAACTCCTTCTAACAAAACAGATTTTGTACTGAGTAGCTACAAGGATAAGTTCTTTACAGAAAGAGAATGTATATTTCTAGATAATTATAGAAGAAATGTTGAAGAATTATATGGCCCCAAATTCTTCTGCGGATTAGATTTATTAAACAAAGCTACTCTTTCAAGTATTCCAAATAGCAACTTCACAGTAACTGGCAACGATCTTAAAAAAATAAGAGGCGTTCATGATGAGAACACTCCATTTTGGAAGGAAAAGTGGAGAGATACAACACGTAAAAGAAGAGATGCAAACAATGAGATTAAATTTGAGGAATCAATCGAAGAAGTAAAAAATAAATACGAAAGCGCATATTCTTTGTTTGTTATGCAGACGCACGTAAATCAAAACTGCTTTTTGGGTGGAAGGTACTACAATGGACAAACAGTTGCAAAGCTGGAGCATCGTTTAAAACACCTAAAAAACGAAGATACTGAAATAAATGATATACGTGTAAAGAGTGACGAGTTTAAAAAGATGATGACGTGCGGAAAATCAATTGTTTTTAATTCTGATATTATGAGCCTACTCGGGTCAAAAACATTAAGTGCAGATCTTATATATTTAGACCCTCCGTATGGTGGAGGAAGTAGCGATTACGCTAATTTATATCAATTTCTTGAAGAATATATATATGAGCAACCTATTGATACGCTGGAACATATACAAAACGGAGGAAAGCGTTTTGCAAAAAGAAAAGGATACCAAGCTCAATTTGAGGAATTGCTATCACTATGCAATCCATTCAAAACATGGATGTTATCTTATAACGATTCATCTTATGCAGATTTGGACACAATAACTTCTACAATTAAAAATGCTGGGAAGCAAAATATAATTGTAAAACAAATTCCGATAACATATCAGTATAGAAAGGGCAAAGGGGATGTTGATGCGGAACATTTTAAAGACAATTTTCTTGATGGTGGACATAAATTCATGTCCAGAGGTATAGAATATTTAATTTTGGCACAGTGAAAAAAAAGAGAAAAGGAGAGAACATGGATATATCTGCAATTGAAGCTGAAATTATGCCTAAAAGTAAAATAAAAATAAGAATTCCTGGCGAACAAAAACAAACAAAAAAAACACGACTAAAAACTATTTCTGCTGAAGTTTTGTCAGAAGGCAATGCCGAAAAAGCGCAGGTTGTTAAGTTTCAAAATGAAGATCCAATGGAGAATTGCAACAAGTTCTTATATTTTGTAAGAGATTTCATCAGAGCAAAATATCCAAGTGCCAAATTTTATGATTTTCAGTTCGAAAGATCAGAAGCCGCAAATGTAATTGATTATTTAATAACATCTGGCAAAGATTCTAAAGAATTTTTAATATCATGGCTTGAATTTTATTGCCAACAAAAACTAAATGACGCAAGCTGTACAAAACCAGAAAAAACATCAATAAAATCCGTTGGAAAGACTTTTGCTGAATATTCAACAAAGTACATAAATCTATGAATGATATGTTAAAAAATAATGATACTGACATACAGAAAGTTATATTTCTTAGTCGTGTTCAAAATCTGGCAGAAGCAACAATAAAACGTGCAATTCTTGCCGGAATACCACCAGAGTATCAAAAAATAACAGAATCGGAATTTCGAGAATTACTATTTGATCCGTTCTTTAATGAACGAAAACTTTCTGCTGAAAAAATAGCGAAAGCTATCTTTCAAAAAACAGAAATGATGTTTTCAAAAATGTTTATTCTTATTGATGGAGGCGATGCTATAGGATTAAAAAGAAGCAAAGCAGGATATGCAATTTTATTCAAACTAATCACAAAGGACTTTACTGGCAAGCATATTCAGGGAAAGTCTTTAATTCATTCGTTTAATGATTTTGCACAAGACAGAATATCATTAATTAATGAATATAAAAACGTAGATGCCTTATTTATAAGTGAGATTTCGTTGCAGGATTTTAGAGTTGGATCTGACGCAGGAAGCTATTTTGATGAATTACTCGAATATAGATTTTCACATGGACTACCAACGATATTATCGTGGTCTAGACCTATTTCGGCACTTGAAAAATCGGAAATTAATGACGAGAGAGCGGGAAGATTTTTGTTGCAATTGTATCATGCAGATGCTAAAAAGAACGAAGAATTAATATTCAAAGATTTAAAATCAATTCGCATAAGGGTTAAATAATGGAAGAAGCACAAGATAATGACGTTCGCATTAATAATGACGCATGGAAAAGATTGGCGGTAAAAGAAGAACAAAAACTTTTATCTATAATTTTAAAAAGCAAGGATCTGCTTTCCGAGACAATAAATTTTGGATTTATTCCTGGAAAAGATGGACATTTCGCAGGAAAAGAGACTCGCCTTCTTTTTGATATAATTCACTCGAATTACAAAAAGTTTGGAACACAATTAACAAGAGGTGCGATTGATTCAATTGTTGAATCTTCTAATGAAATAAATGGTAAAAAGTTATCAGAAGAAGATAAAAGTACCATACGTATGTTTTATGATAAAACATATAATACCCCAGATGCAAATGCAGATGATTATAAATTATTAAGAGAAAGTATAAAAAATAGATACATACAATGGAAAATGTATGTTGATTTAAAGTGGAGTGTTGAGCAAATATTAAAAGTAAACAACACTTCCGAATTGGCATTGCAAATAAAAGATAAAATAACACGTATTGATTTGATGGAACAAGATCAATATTCTCTTTCATTAAGCATGAAAGAGGGGATGGAACATGTACTTGAGCACATTCGAAATAGAAGAGAAAATCCTGATACACGTGCGGCTATTCTTTGTGGAATAAAGGCAATTGATGATGTATTTAATGGGTTTGAAAAAGGCTCCTACACTGTTGTTACTGGAATGGTAAACGGCGGTAAATCAACCATGATGTTTAATATAGCATTTAATATGGCAAAAGCAGGACATAAAGTGCTGTATGTTTCAATTGAGAAAAAGGCTGTTCCAATTTTAACAAGATTACTTGCGCTTCACTCTCTTGTTGATTATAATAGAATAAAAATAGGAGGAAAATCAGAACGAGGATTAAGTGATTATTATTACAATCGTCTTACTGCTGGTGCTGAAGAGCTTAAAAATACAATTCCAAATAATTTCATTACTCAACAACATGTTCCCGGAACCCCATTATCAAAAATAATTACGGCAATAGAAAAAGATGAAATAAAATACGGAATAAAATTTGATGCCATTATTCTTGATTATCTTTCGGTTGTAGGTAAAGAAACAAATCACCCTGGGCGTCCAGACTTAGATGAAGCTATTGTATCCCAGCGTTTTCAATCGTATGGACGTGTCAAAAATGTTGTGGCAATAACTGGAGCACAATTAAAGACGCCATCTGCCAAAGAAATAAGAGGAAAGGCCAAAAAAGTAACACTTGAAGATTCTTCAAGCTTGGAATTAGGCCCAGAAGATATCGCTGGATCAAAAATGATTATTGCTGATGCTGAAAATGCAATAGGATGTGTATTAAACTCAGATTCTCCACCAAACAAAATGTTCGTGTATATTATAAAAGCACGTGACGATGAAAGCAGAAAAACATTAATACTTGATTTCGATGGAAAACTTGGCAGGGTTTGCGATCCAGAATTCACAACAGGAATGTCAAACGAAATTGACAAACTTGTTTATAATAAGCATGTTGATATGAAGAAAGAAAAAGAAAACATATATGATACGGCAAAAAAACTTTCGGATGATATATTAAAAGACGACAATCAAGAACCATTTAATTTTAATGAACCAGATCCATTTTCTCCAATTCAGATAAATGAAACTCATGTAATAAAAAAACCAATTGCTGATAAAAATTACCAAAAAATGGTTACAGAAATAGAAAATCCAAAACAATTAACAGCGGACGAAGAATTGTTTGGTGGAGACATATTTTAATTATGAGTGAAGCAAACATAGCAACAAAAACAGATACAATATCAAGAAAAGATGTTGTTCATTTATGTGATCATATTAATAAAATAATTTCATTGCCTGATTTTTTGGAAGCTAATGGATGCGACATAAGATGGTCGAGAAATGAAACTTCTGGAGTATGCCTATGTCCATTGCCAAATCATCAAGAAAATACTCCATCATTTAGAATTAATTTGATGGACGAAGAAGTTTGGATTTTTCATTGTTTTGGTTGTGGCAAAAGTGGAAATTTTGTTCGATTTTGGCAAGAATATTATAATATATCGGATAGGCTTGAAGCTGTTAGACAAATTTGCGCCAAGTATGACATAAAAAATACGGAAGAATTGATAATCAAAAACATATTATCGACAAATAAGAAGGTAGATATTCTAAGAAAATTGGAAAATGAAAATCTTGTAATTTCAAACTTGGGAAGAATGCTATTGCAAAAAGACAAAGAAAATATAAAGTTTGTATATGATAGGTATGAAAAAATAAATAATGCAATTAACAATGCAGACGAAGAGGCAATAGCCAAAATTTCCTTTGAATTTACGCAAAAATTAAGATGAATACAATAATAAATAGACCGAATTGGCATATAACTCACATGTCAAAGGCTTTTGAAATATCGGCCAGATCGTTAGATCCAAGAACAAAACATGGATGTGTTATTATAGATGAAAATAATAAACCAATAAGCGAAGGATACAATTCTCCTCCACCAGGATGTATTGACGAAAATATTCCACTTGAATCGCCAGAAAAATACAAATATTTTACGCACGCCGAAGTTAATGCGATATTGAATGCTAATAATAACAGAGTGATAGAAGGTGCGACATTTTATATTACAGGCTACCCATGTAGTAGCTGTTTTCGTGCAATAAGAACAGTTAGAGCCAAGCGCATAATTTACGGCGCAGTAAATTCATTCATGTTAACAGAAGATCAATATGAAAAAAAGGCAGTTTTTATAATGAATCAAAATCATTCAATTGAATGCGACAAACATATAGAAATTATAAGGTTTTCTGATTTAGTCGCAAATGGCGACGATAATGCTTCCTTAGATATTTTAATAAAACATAAGGAGAATGTAATTTCATACATCAATAGCATAAGAAATAGAATCAACGGTGTATAATATATAAAAAGGAAATGTAATGGCAACTATATTTTTATCTATTCCCGTAATGGATCGTCCAGAAATGCGAATGATGACATCAATGTATAATGCATTGTTTACATCCATATTCGCAAACAAAAAACACAAAATAATACCTTATTTTAATGAAGGTGATTCTTTAATTTCAAGAGCCAGAAATGAACATATAAGCGCATTTATAAATGAATTCAAACAATGCGATTATTTTATGTCAATAGACAGTGACATAGAAATTATGAATGTATTCGCAGACAATAATATTTTTGATAGACTTGTGGCGCATGATTTGGATTTTGTTGGCGGCTTATACTCTCTCAAAAGAGCCGAAGGGCCAGTTGAATCATCTTCCGTTATGTTAGATGGCAAAAGAACGGCTGATTTTGATTCTGGCTTGGTGGAAATGAAGTTTTTATCTTCTGGATGCTGGTGTCTTAAAAGAAGTGCTATTGAAAAAATGATATTGGCGTATTCTGATTTATGGTATGATGGAGAAGGTGTAAGTGCAGGTAAGAAAAATATTGGTCTCTATATTCCTTTTATTGCAGATTTGGAAACTACTGGCTTTGATGGGTCTAAAATAAAATATAAAAAATATCTTTCGGAAGATTGGGCTTTCTGTTCTCGCTGGCTTAATATTGGAGGGAAGATATTTGCGGACACTGGTATTGCACTTAAACATTATGGAAAATACCCATACACTTTATGGAATTTAAATGTTCAGGCATATAAGAAAAGCGAATTAAAGCTTGAAGAAAAGCTAAGAAGTATCGAGGAAAAGAAAAAAGACAATAGACCACAAACATTGCCATTACCGGGATTTAATTTATGAAAAACTTAGTAACAGTTATAACGCCAACAACAGGCAAAGATAGTTTGCTCTATTTAATAGAATCCATTTCCAAGCAAAAAGACATAGACAATATAGGGGTGGAGCACATTCTTCTATTTGACAATTATAGAGATACAAAAGAGAATCCAATGAATTTAGCTGCGAATTTCGTAATTACGAATGGACATTCTATAAATCCAATTGTCATCAATGGCAACATGGTTTTTGGAGCAGCAAAAGGATCGGCCCTTCGTTCTATTGGGTTAATGGCTGCAAACACTGAATATGTAACATTTGCAGATGACGATGTTAGCTGGGAGCCACAACACCTTTTATCTATGATAAAAACAATAGAAAACAAGGAATCTCCCATTAAAGATTGTAATTGGTGCATATCTAAAAGAAGAATTTGGAAACTTACTCCAGACAAGCAATATGAATTCATAGGTGTTGATGATTTTGAATCAGTTGGAGAAGAAGCGAAAACGCCATACAAAATGGTTGACAATAATTGCATGATGTTTAAACGCAAATATGGATCAAGTGCTGCGCCTTTATATAGAGAAACTACAGAATACAATGATGATAGACTCATGTATGCATTTTTAATGAAATATGCCGGTCCATACGCAAAAACAAACGAAGCAACAATTAACCAAATTTGTCCTGAAAAACTAACTCACTTTTTTGAATTGAATTGTACAAGATAATGTCAAACGATATAAATATACAATTAGATGAAAATCATGTATTAAAAGCGAAGATTGCCAAAGCAGATTGGGCATTGCTTTTAATGAATCGTGGCGTGATTGTAAAACCAGTCATACATTATTGGCAAGGTAGTGCCAAAATAAAACCTGAAGACTTGGGACTGTGTTTCGCCTCAAAAGAAGGAAAATTTGTTTGCAATGAATATATGACTCTTGGTACAAAGAAATTGTTACCTACGTCCATAATTAAAGAATGCAAATATATAATTAATAAATCACTCAGATGTTTGGAAAAACATACTTACGATACTATGTGGGGCAATTTTATGCCATACAAGGCTTTTCCTGCTTGGGAAAAAGAAAACCAAGAATGTCAAGATTTATTTAATAAATTTGTAATAAATTTCATGAATAAGTATGATAATATTGTTGCTTTAATTAGTGATGAATATAGAAAGCTGGCAACAGAGGCATGGCAAAGACAGTATCCTGGTGCAAAAGATGTTTCAGAATCATTTGTGATTGACTACATTGATAGCAATATAAAGCTCATACCGCCAATTGAAAAAATGAGATCTTTTTTCAAATATGAATTTTCTTTTTCGGCAATTCCTCTGCCTGCTATACTGCAAGAAAACATAAACAAAGCTATAGAAAAAGAAGAAGAAGCTAGATTGAGTTCTGAAGCTAAAATACAGGCTGCTAGAATTGAGGCATATGCGAAACAAAGAATAGCTGATATGTATATTTCAAAAAAAGAAGATTTTGTCAATAACTTTCTTGATGTTACAATAAACACAATTAATCGCAAAATAATTGATATATGCAATCATATCTTAAAAACTCTCTCAAAAGAAGAAAATAGCGACATAAATGAATCTCATTTGAAAAAAATAAGAGAATTGATTAAAAGCTTTAAGCTTCTGGATATATCAAACGACGAAGAATTGGAAAATAAATTGATTCAATTGGGAAATGAGGCTGAAAAAGTAAAAGGAATAAGAGACCCAAAGGTGCTTGCGTTCAAAATACAAGAAGTGATGGACTCTGTACAAAAGTCACCATATTTCGAAGATAAGTCAAATATTGATATTTCTGCAACAGATGACATTTCCGTGTAAAGATGTCATATAAATCTCTTGACAATCAAATCAAAATGGCATATGATTGATTCATGACATATACTCCAGAAACAACAAATTCATTGCCAAAACTCTCCATTAAAGATTCAAAAGGCAGGGTTATGGGTATTTTTGAGGCAGGCAAGCCTATTGTAATGGCACGCTTTCCTGATTCAACACAAAAAGACATAGAAGTTTTCTTGGCATTTATAAAAAAAATCTATAAAAAAATAGGCATGCAAGAGGATATAATAGAACAGAACATATTAAAAGCAGCAGAATTTTTAAAATTCGAAGGTGAAGAAGATGAATTTTGCTCATGAAAGTAAAAATAAATGACAGATCATTCAAAGTATTATGATAAGTTTGATGGCGCAACCAAATTAATGTGCATTTATGCAAAGGCAGCTTCTGTCAATGCTGGTTGTTCCGTAATCCATCCAGAATCTTATTTGGTTGGAATGTTAGTTACTGGTGAAAACAATATTGTCATCGCCCTCAATGCACGATCCGTAGATTTAGAAAAAATACATAGTTTCGCAAAAAACAAATTAAAATCAAAGGCAAACAAAGACTCCTCTTCATTAGACAATATGCGCCCTTCGCCACAAGTGTGGGCAGCGATTGAAGAAGCAGATAAAATTGCGACAAAGGCTAAAAGTGAGTTGATAACTTTAGAATTTTTGTTTGCAGGTTTGTGCAATAAATGCAAAGACATAAAGGATTATTTTACAGATCTTAAAATAGATTTAAAGCAATTTTTGGAAGAATTAATAAATGGCAAGTATAAAAAGCCAACACCACAACAAAATGCTAAATCAGATCTAATAGAATCAATGTGCATAAATATAACTGAAAAAGCAGCATCTGGCAAGCTCGATCCAATTATATCAAGAGATGAAGAAATTGAAGAAGCTATAACAATATTATGCAAAAGAATGAAACCAAATCCAGTTTTATTGGGAGAAGCTGGAGTTGGCAAAACTTCAATCGTAGAAGGAATTGCGCAAAGAATAGCATCAAAATCAGTTCCAGAGAAATTATTAAAATGTCGCATTTATGCCCTTCCAATGACGAGCCTTGTTGAGAATACAAAATATCGTGGCGAATTTGAAGCAAAATTAAAAAATCTTCTCAAAGAACTAGAGTCAGATCCAAATATAATTATTTTTATTGACGAAATACATACAATGATTGGCGCTGGTGGATCAGAAGGTAGCGGAATGGACGTTTCAAATATATTAAAGCCAGCATTAGCCAATGGAAGCATGCGCTGCATAGGAGCAACTACATATAACGAATATAAGAAATATATCGAAAAAGATGAAGCACTTTCAAGAAGATTTCAAAAAGTAACAGTAAATGAGCCAAATAAAGAACAATGCTTCAGAATAATGCACGGAATAAAACATAAATATGAAGATTTCCATAATTGCAAGATCAATTCAGATGTAATTAAATCTGCAATTGATTTATCTGACAGGTATTTAACTACACTTAATTTCCCTGACAAAATGATTGATTGCATAGATACAGCTTGCGCCAAGCAAGCATGGAATATAAAAACAAAGCCATATGTGTTAAAGTCTGAAGACATAGCTAATGTTATAAGCAAAAAGGCAAATATTTCTATTGACATTATAAGAATGGGAAATTTAGAAAGAATGAAATATGCAGAAGATTTTTTGACTAAAAATATAGTTGGGCAACAAAATGCTATCAACTGTATTATTAGAACTATGCAAAAAGTACACGCAGGAATAAGAGATCCAAAAATGCCAATAGCGTTGTTTGTAATTGGTGGGCCAACTGGTGTTGGCAAAACACATACTGCAAAAATGGTTGCGGAAGCTTATTTTGGTTCTGAAAACGCATTAATTCGAATTGACTGTGCTGAATATTCGGAAGCCATTTCTAAATCCAGAATAATTGGTGCTGCGCCAGGATATGTTGGATATAACGATGAAACAGAATTAGAAAAAATAAGAAGAAATCCATATAGTGTCATATTGTTGGATGAATTCGATAAAGCACATATAGATGTAATTCGCTTATTCCTGTCTGTTGCCAGAGAGGGAACAATGAAAGATTCGATTGGTAATGAGATAAATTTTAGAAATTGCATTATCATGTTCGCTGGAAATTTTGGAATGAATACATACAAAGTAAACAATTCGATTGGTTTTGACAATAGTTCGAAAAACGAAGATATTAACCAAAAAGAATACAATAATCAAAAAGAAAGACTTATTGATTATTGCAAAGAGTATTTTGGGGCAGAGTTCGCAAATCGTGTTAGTGAATTTATTCCATACGCAACATTGACGGACGAAAACCTGAAAATGATAGCAACATTGCATCTTGAATCTCTAAAAAAACGCTTAGAAGGATTATATACAATACAATTTGACGACAATATATACGACTATATATTGTCAAAAAAGACAAATGAACATGGCGCAAACGCCTCAATTATAGATCGAATTATAAAACGTGACATTGAAGAGATAATAACATCAAAAGTTATAGAATACAAAAAAACCGAAAATGAAAAACTACTTGTGAAAATATCATATGACGGAGTAAAACTTATAGGTGAGGCTTCGTCCGTGAAGATCTCTTGCGAAAATAAAAACGAAGAAGCTAAAGAAGATTCAAAAGAAGAAAATAACGAAAATAAAAAGCAACGAACAAAAATAAAGCAAAACAATGAAAAATAAAAATTATTATGAAATCTTAGGAGTAAAAAAAGATGCCTCTGATGATGAAATAAAAAAGGCATATAGGAAACTTGCTCTAAAATACCATCCTGACAAAAATCCAAATAACAAGACCGCCGAAGAGAAGTTCAAAGAAATATCTTCTGCATATGAAATATTAAGTGATAAAGATAAAAGAAGAAAATACGACAATGGAGAAGAAGATTCAATATTGAATCATAGTAATTGGCATGATCAAATATTAAAACACATGCAAAATTTACACCGCCAACAGGCCAAAAGCTTTTATTCACAACTAGACCCAGATATACATTATACATTTAGAATATCATTAAGAGAAGCATTATTTGGCGGATCTGCAA
>ERZ724522.468-NODE-468-length-25914-cov-6.350091_pt1 | contig 25914 bp, 28 predicted proteins | sample MGYA00376055_ERZ724522 | MGnify/ENA primary metagenome ERZ724522 (study PRJEB28724, sample SAMN07190884) | wastewater metagenome | isolation source: effluent of sewage treatment plant in Hong Hong | place: Hong Kong | collected 2016-03-17 ...
CAGAACTTGACCCAAAGTATGTTCAGACTATAATCAATCGTATGATAAAGCTCGATTCTACTCTTGAAATCAAGAGAAATTGACAATCTTATAAACCTGCATTTGCAGGATAAATTCAGGAATATGCCAAAAGAAGATACGCAATTTAAGCCATGACAATCTTGAAACCCAGCATGAAAGCCACCTTGAACTAGAAGTGTCGAGACTCTCTTTCGCGATGCTATTGAAAAGATAGCAAAGGATAATCCAGAAGTGAAAGATGTAGAACGTGAGCTTATTATAACTCTACTTGCTAAAGCGAAGAAATGAGACATGAAAGCATTAGAAATGTATTTGGATAGATTGTATGGAAAGCCACAACAAAAAGTTAATTTATCATGATGAGTTGAAATAACAAGTATTGATATTATTGATGGCAAAACTCATATTTAATACATACTGAAACGAAAAACAAAAAGAGGCATTCCGCTACCTATTGTGACACCCTGAAATCACAGAGATAGGATATTGAGGAGCTGCTGGATGATGAAAGTCTTATACGTGAGTTTCTTGGTGCTGGATGATGTGTAATAAGTATCCTTGAGTAAAATACTTCTTTTGACGTGAAGAACTCAAGAGACTTAAACAAACAACGCTAGAGACTTATTTTAAGTTTCTTAATGATTATAAAATTCCAGAATCACAACGATGAATCTATAATTCACAGGATTCAGTTATCAAGTTTGAGAATGGTTCTCAGATTTTATTATTGGATCTTGCGTATTTACCAAGTGACCCTCTTTATACTCGATTTGGTTCTCTTGAGCTTACAGGATGATATATTGATGAATCAGCAGAAATAGACGAACAATGTATATCTATTCTTTCAACACGTGTAGGAAGACAAAAGAACGAAGAATACAATATATCCCCAAAGATACTTGAATGATTCAATCCAGATAAATGACACGTTTATCGAAGATACTACAAACCATTCAAAGAATGAACGCTTCCAAAGTATCGAGTGTTTATCCCTGCTCTTGCTACAGATAACAAGCGACTTCCAAAGAGTTATATAGAACAGCTTGAAAAGACCAACGAAGTCACAAAGCAACGTCTTCTCTATGGCAACTTTGATTATGATGACACTCCAGGAAGATTGTTTGATTATAACGCTATCCTAAATATGTGGGATAATCCTGCAATTCATTGAGAGAAATATATCAGTTGAGATATAGCACGAAAATGAAGAGATACTTCTTTGATTTGATTATGGAATTGACTTGAGCTTTACAAGATAATTAAAGAAGATAAGTCACAACTCAAAGACCTCTCTGACTCTATTAGGAAACTTGCACAAGAAGAGTCCGTAATGATGCGTAATACAATCATAGATGAGAACTGAGTATGAGGATGAGTTATAGATAATCTTCGATGTCAATGATTCATAAACAACGCAAGACCAAGACAACCACAGTGAGCAAATATATCACAGGTAAGGAACTATGATATGCTTAAGACTCAATGTTATTTTAAGCTCGCTGACTATGTAAACACTTGAAAGATACGAATAAGTGTAGATGATGCAGATTTTAAGAACAAACTAATAGAAGAGCTGGATGTGATTGTTGAAGTATGACTCGACCAAGACTGAAAGACTCGAATAATAAAGAAAGAAGATATAATCACTAAGCTCTGACGATCTCCAGATTGCTCTGATATGGTAATGATGAGAATGTACTTTGAGTTAGATAAAATACAACCAATAGAGCAATGATGATGGAAAATAGAATTTGAACACGAAATGGATGAACTTATATTCAAAAATGATTATGTTGACTTGGATTTTGAAGATGTAGATAATCCTTATTAAAAAAATTTGCAATGAGACTAATTCTCATTATTATGGAAATATAACTTTGCAATAATGAAAATCAAAGAATTTCTCAAGCAAGTATGAATGAGTGAAGAAGATATATTGATACAGGTTTCTTATCAAAGAAATCGGTCAATAGATTTCTGTCGAGAACTAAGAACGCAACTCCAAGAAGATAAGAACCTCCTAATGAATGTAAAAAAAGACAAGGAGGCTATTGGTGATTCTACTCTCTTCAATGTTCACTCTGCACTTGTTGCTCGCTCATTTAATTCCAAGCCTACTATTCAATTCAAACAAACAAAAGAATGAGTAGAAAGAGAAGTAACAATGCTAAATGCAGCACTGGAAGAAGACTTAGGATCTTCCTATATAAAGGCTCTTAAATACTACAAAGACTGGAATAAATATTGGGCTGGATATGTTGCAGTAGCTCGTAATTGATGGGATGGAGTTTATAAACGTAATAAATTTGAGGTAATCAATCCACTTAATATTGTATTTGACCCCCTTGGTGACTATTTCACAGGGAATTATTCATTTGTTTGAGTTGATAGGATTCTATCAGAAGGTGATTTAAAAGATTATGAAAACACCAAAGAAATGACTCCTTGAGAGACAATGACTGATGGTGCTATGAAATACAAGAAAGAAACACAAGAAGAGAAAGATTTACTCCCAGATAAAAAGAATCAGTGAGAATATGAGACATATCTTCATTTTGATATTTTTAATGGAAAAAAATGCTATGTAGAAGTAGCAAATAATGGAACTCTTATTATAAAAGCTGGAATTGTACCAGCAGGAGATAAAATGCAGGAAAAGAGTGAGGAAGCAAGAAAGTTTCCTATCTTTTTCTATTTTTGGAAGCCAATCCCTGATATTCCTTGCGGAGACCGACCGGCAAACTATGTTCGTGATGTACAGATTGGTAAATCTAAGCTTCAAAATCTTCGACTCAAGAAAGCACAAGCAGAGCTATATCCAATGAGAGTTTACAACAAAGACTTTATCAACGGAAATGATTTAAATTTTGGTCTTAATAAAACAATCGGATTCTCTTCTGGAATTGAAGGTTCAAACGTAAACCCTGCTAATCTCGTTGCTAATATTAGCCCCGAAACTCGTCTCGATGCTACTCGCGAGATAATGACTGATATGGATAGACAAGTTGAACGCTCTACCTCAATCGGTGATATTATCAATGGAACAAACCCACAAGGTCGTGAAACACTTGGGACAAATCAACTCATTCAAGGTAACACAGATATTAATCTTGCTCTTAATGAAGAGATTGACCTTATCGGAGAAGAGCAGTTTATCGAGCAATGGTTCTATGGATACTATGAGAACTTCACAGATGCAGACAAAAAGCTTGTATTTGCTTGAATCGGAACAACAGAACAACCACTTCATATCAAACGCTCTGATTTCATCATTGATGGCAATCTTTCTATTAAGCTTATCTCTACAGCAGAAACAGAGAAGCAGAAACAGCGTAAAAAGCTTAATTTCTCTCAATTCTACGCATTTTTACAATGATTACCTAATATACCGCAGATTTCTTTAATAACAGCACTCAGAGAGTTTTGAGAAGATAGTGAGATTGAGCCTAGAATACTTGAAAAGATAATGTGAAAAACTCCACAAGAAGCTTTGCAACTAAATGAAAATGAAGTATTAAAAATGTGAGAGTTTATAGATATAAATTCAACAGATGACCACTATACACATATGATAACGTGTGATAGAACTACCACTTCTTGAGAGCTTCATTGGCAAATGCACAACTATGCGTATACAGATCAACAACAGTCACAAACACAACCCCAGTCGCCACAATGATGACAAATAGTAAACCAAGCTATGGCACAAATTGGTAATGAACAAACTTCTTTAAATTCTAACCAATAATCTATGATAGAAAATATCCTTTCCAAGAAAATAGCTGACCTTACCGAAGATGAGCGTAAATACGCTACAAAACAGCTTGAAAAGTTTCTACAATCTGATGACTGGCAAAACTACGAATCAGGTATTAAGAAAGAATGTGAAGAACTTCACAAGAAAATACTTGAAACAGCAAGTGATGTAGGTCGTTCTCGTGAATTTATATACTCATTCCTTGATAAGGAATATTTCGTTGCTAATTTTATGCGTTCTCTTAACTTTGGAGAATCAGAATGAGCAAAAATCTTTGTAAAGTATATTATAGAATCGGCTAAAGGGAAAGAGGAAATGATTATCACAGCTATCGACCCGATGATTGAAAATCTCTGTTTCACTGCTCACGATTGGGACAAGCTTGAATACGTTACGAAATCAACAGTTCCTCAATGGCTCGAAATGACCATTAATCGATACTCTAAAGACCCAAAACAAGAAGAAGAAAAATGAGCTTACCAAGAATAATAAAATAGATGATTGAATTGATGCAATCTGCGGATTGTATCATTTAGCTATCTAGCTAAGCATTTAATTGCATAACCATTATTTTCTATGTCATATGACACAGAAGAGCAAATCGATACAGGCTCAGACAGTGATGTCGAAACTATCGAAACAGATGTAGACGATACGTCTGATGATTCCCAAGATACTGACTCCCCAGAGGAGAAAGCCAAGAAGAATAAATCTAATTGGAAAAAGGTATCTGAAAAAGCTAAACTTGCTGATAAGCTACAAGAAGAGCTGGAGCAGGCAAAAGCTGAACTAGAAGAATGGAGAGAATTGAATCCTGAAACTGCTAAATCTCTTACAGAGCAAAAGCGACTTGATTCAATGGAATCTCGACTCTTCTTCGCTGAAAATCCTGATGCTAAAGAGCATAAGGAACGTCTCGATGCACTAGTCTCAAAAAGTAAAGGTGCTTTAACACGAGATGAAGCTTGGGAACTCATAAAGCCAAGCATACCAAAAGAATCTGAATCAAAATCCAATTTCTCTACTAAATCTCAACCTGTAAATACTAAGAAGGATTTAAAGGATTTAACTCCTGACGAAGCCTGAAAGCTTACAGACAAGGCAAAGTATAGAGAATGGGCAGAAACTCAAGGATGGCTCTAATGGCATATCGTCAGAAACTTTAAATTCTAATTTCTGACCCTATGGCTAATACATTTACAAGTGTTGTTCGTCAACACTGGGAAAAAGCTCCACAGGCTTATCTCGAAAAATACTCTGTTGCAATGGAACTCGCTACAATGAAAGTAGTTCCTGATGGAACAGTTCTCAATATCCCTCGTGTTGCTCTTAATCGTACACAATCTTATACTAAGTATACTGATGTTACTATTGCTGATGCAACAACTGGAAGTGACACTCTCACTATCAACACAAATGCAATTGCTTCATTCAAACTCGATTATCTCGATAGTGAAGACAATTACATTTCAATGACTCCTGAAATCGGACAGCGAGCAGGTACAATGCTTCGCCAGCGACTTGATGGGGATTTCCTCAATCAGATTCTCAATGCAAACACAGTTTATGACAATGGTGGTCTCCGTGCTAATACTGGTACAATCACTCCTATTGCTCTTACAACTGGTGCTTCACAAAACATTTCTACAGTATTTGGAGGTGCTCAGGCTTCTCTCCTTGATATTGGAGTAATGGACTCTCGTCTTGCTCTCGTAGTAGACTCTTATACAGTAAACACTCTCAATACTCTCGGTCTCGAAGTAGGGTTTGATGTTGCTGATAGAGCTTACCAAGAGAAAGTATTCAAAGGTTATCGTGGTCGCTTTCTTGGTATGGAAGTATACGCTGCAGGATGTCTTACAGCTTCGACTGTACTCGATATGGCTACAAATCCAACTGCAAACGACTATATCTATATTAAGGGTGTTAAATTCACTTTTGTATCATCTATTGGTACAACTGCAGGTAATGTTCTTATCGGTGCTTCTGCTGATGCAACTCGTGTGAATCTTGAAACACTTATCAACGCTCCTGAAACAACAACTGCAAACGGTGTTGCTCTCGATGCGTTTGATCTTGCTAAGCTTGAAGGTGTAACTGCTGTTGATAGTCCATCTTGAGATACTCTTACTCTTACTTCTAAGCGTGGTCAGATGTCTTGTGTATCATCAATGACAAACGCTTCTAACGACTTCCAAGCTGAAACTCTCAACTGTGCAATTATGGAAAAGGGAGCAATCTGGGTCGCTCTTCGTGATAATGTAAAAGTTATTGACCGAGACGAGCCAAAAAGCTTCGTTACTAACTACTTCTGGCTTACTCGCTATGGTATTACTACTCCATACGCAGGAAAAGAAAGAATGGTTCGTATTGCTATCCAATCTCGTTCTGCTGAGGCATAATCTCTACAGACTCTCACCTAGGTGGGAGTTTGTGAGTTTATTCTTAATACCTAAATATGGCTCGACCTAAAAAAATTGTCGAAGAGACAAAAGTTGAAAACAAAATTGAAGAAACTATTGAAAGTGAGACTAATTCTCATAAAATGGTAGTAGTATATGACACAGTAGAAAATAAACCTGTTCTTATTGCCGAATCTAGTCTTTCTCCTCGTTATAAACATTATTAAAAATGATAACAGTCAATGACATTCTCGAAGATGCTTATGAAGAAGCATATGCAACCACTGAATACAGAGCAAGTGACACATTATGACTCAAGCATTTAAGTCAAATTGTCCAAAGATTTTGGAATCGTGTGGTTAATAGGAGAAAAGCACGTTGCAATTGGGATATTTGGACTGCAACAACAGTTTCATTACAAGATGAGTATACAAAGCCATTGGTAAGTTCTATTGATGTCTGAGCTGCTCATATTGAGACAATTTCTGTAGCTTACTCAAGTGATACTTATGCAGAAACTTGAAATAAAATATATACTCCTTGTACTCCTGCAACTGATGACCAGATTCAAGATTGGAATTATTATCTCGAAAATCAATCAAATGATAATCCCATCTTCTTTGAAAGAGATTGAAGTATTTTTATCGCTCCAGATCCTCGAAGCACAGAAGTGTGAACAAATAGACTACAAATAACAGGAATAAGAAGCATAGCAAGTTGAGATTGGACAAGTGCGACTACTGAATTAGAAATGAAACTACCACTTTTTACTCACGATGTTATAAAGCTTTGACTCGTATGGAAAATTCACTCATATCTTAGAAGAGATAGAAACATTGTAATAGATGCAAAAAACGAATATGAAAGAGAAGAGGCAAACGCATTGAATAATATGTTTGTAGAAAATCCATTTTTAGCTCAATATCCTGATTCTATTTGAGGCAATGTCTAATTTACTTATAAACTCATTCCAGTGATGACTTTCTCTTACTAAAACACTAGGACAAGAGGGAAGTTTCTTTGATTGTCAAAACATAGACTATAGAAAGAATCCAGAGTTTATAACTCTTAATAGAAAGGTGACAGAGCAAAGTTGGACTATACCATCAAAACCTAATGCAATAGCACTTACAAACTACCAGGCTTCATCTAATCTAATAGATGAAGTAAATGTATTTTGTGAGGACTGAAAGATATATGAAGCATCAACAGGAGAAATATATTCAACTGGTGGCTCTCCAATTTACAATATAGCAAATCTAAACGGATATAATTATCTTCTTTGTTCTGATAGAATTGAACGTTTCCAAAATGCAGTAAGAAGCAATGTTTTAGCGACTGATAATTTTTCAAGTGGATGGACTGGTACAAATTGGAGTGCTGGAACACATACCGCTTGATCCACAACTGCGTATACTCAATCATCTCCTATAACAACTGTTTCAGGAGAGCGATATCACATAGTAGTAGAAGTTACAAGCCAATCAGCTTGAACGTGTACGGTTTCTATAGGATGAACCACATCTTCAAATCTAGTAGTTGGTAGAAATGACATCTATCTTGTTACTTCAACTACCGCTTGAATATCATTTAATCCATCAAGCACCTCTACAATCGTTCTATCATATGTTCGAGTAGATAGAGTGTCTACACTTGCAAGTCCTGATGGACTATGAGTAGACAATGGATGGAAGACTCTCACAACTTCCAACGTAACAAAACGCCCGTTTATCAACTTTTATTGAGATTTGATTTTCGGAAATGGCTCAAGTGTTGCTCGATTAAATAAAGATGATACAGTAATTGAATACAATTCAACCACTGAATGACCTGTTATAGGTGGTTTAGATTGAACAGTATATGCTATTACACAAATAAGCACAAACGTGTATGTATGGTGCAATAATGGGGCAAATACGAACCTTTATATGTGGGATGGAGTAAGCTCAAGACCCTCTCAGAAACTAACTATATCGGATAGACCAATTATTAACACTGCTCTTCTATCAAATCAACACTACTGGTGGAGTCAAAAGTGAGTAAAATCACAAAAATTTGTTCATATAGGAGAAAATCTCCAGAATCAAGTGATTGTCAAATCAGACATTCCTCGTGACCCAACAAGTGCTTCAAATTATCCAGAGGATAGGCTTGCACTTTATGGAGAACAAACAAATGCTATAGAAACTTTCTGAGATTATATATTTTTGCCTGGATATGGTGAAATATTCTCTTTTGGAAAATACTATCCTTGACTCAAGGCTTCTCTTAATAAAGAATTCTCGTTTAATGGTGGAGAATGCACTGCAATGCTCACAACAAGTAATCCCTGAACTGGATATAGCTCGTTAGTGACTGATTATTTCCTTCTGCTTACCTATCAAAGAAGCTCAAATTACTATCTTGGAATAGTAGATTTTAGAGAATGGAATGGAAACTATGCGAGTAGTGGATATATAGAGACAATGGAATACTCAAATGGAAACTCTGGGGCAGAAAAAAATCTATCTAAGATTATAGTACCAATAATGCTTGGAAACTCAGCGTGTTCTATCAAGGTATACACAAATATTGACCAAGCAGGATATAGCGAACTCAAAACACTAAACAGCACTAACAATGGGACAGGATTTACTCTTGCAGAAATCACGCCAAGTGTATCAAAATGGCACACTCTTCAATATAAATTTGAACTTATAACTAGTAGTGCAACATACTCACCTAGACTTTATGTCTGAGTTAATACTTTATTTGAACAAACTGCTCTTAAATAATGGATTATACAGTTGTAACCATTCCCGAACCACAAACAGCTGATATATCTTACGGATATAATAGTGAACCATTGAAATGAGTTCAGATAGATCCTTCAAATAATAGAAATATATCTTGAATGCAATATTTTGCTTTTGACGTGCAGGCAACCAGTGGTACTGTTTGAACAGGGCTTTATAGAGATATAATATTTACAGGGAAAAACTGAGACTTATGAAAACTTTATACTCAGTTATTTTACGGATGACTCTGAGCAGGTAACGAAATCACTTGAACCTTCACGAAACGATATACAACCGATACATTTTATGAGCTAAATGAATCAGTAAACCAAGCTGGATGAATCATACGAATACCAAGCTGAAAAATAGCAGAAATACAAACAGCATTTAACTCTAGCACTCAAAGACTCCGATTAAATGTATTAGCTGGTTCTTATAGGTTTTTATTTTGAAGTTCTATGGATTTTTCCTCTACCAATACAAACACAACCATTATAAATAAGTGAACTACAGACCTACAATTACGAATGCAATTTGCCACTACAGCCTCAGATAGACCAATATTTTGAATACTAATAAAAATATTCTAATTTATTGATTATGATACTAATTTTTATATAATACCCTTAACCTTTATTCCTACCTTATGTCTAAGTCAAATACAACAGAAGATGACACACTTAATGCCAATCTTCGAGCAGTCGATCCATCATGGAGAAGTAACTCAAGCAGATATATAGCACTCTACACAGCCGACCCTGGTGAAGCTGGTACAGCTACTACAAATGAGGCAACTTATGGCTCATATGCACGAGTTGCGGTCACAGCAGCAACATGATTCACTGCATGAAGTGGAGGCTCTTCCTCTAATACAGGGCAAATTCAATTCCCTGAATGCACTTCAGGCTCTGAGATTATTACTCATGTCGCCATCGTTACCACTGCTTCAGGAGCAGGGCAGATTATTTATTCTGGAGCTCTCACTGCATCTCGAACTATTTCATCGGGTATCACTGCTCTTTTTGCAATCGGATGACTCGTAGTAACTGAAGACTAATTATGTATTATTGCTCTATTTGCCATTCTCAAGTACAGGTAGACCACATCACTCCTCCGAAATGCTGTGAATGAGGTACTATTGTTACTGCAATGAACTCATCACTACAATGAACAGGATGAGTTTCAGAAGTGATACCAAATAACAATCTATCGGAAGTCACCGCACTACTACTCCAAAAAATAATGTGTGCTATTATAGCAGCTGAGGTTTTTACAAATAAGAAATCTGAAGTATTCGCAAATGATGTTATCATCGAAGATGAAGCTACTCATAGAAAGTTTAAATACACAATTAACGTAAAAGAACTATGTGATTCAATGGAATCAAACAAATTGTAGATTCTGAACTCGAATGAAGAGTAAGGAACTATAAATGGAGAAAAACCCCCTCTCAAGTTACAACAGCTGGGATATGGTTCGACCTCGCAAACGCTTCTTGAATGCCACCTGCTAAACAATGGTTTGATGCCGAGCCACTCAAAGCAACTCCAGTAGCACAATCAACAGATAAGGGCATATACCATTGACCAAATGTTTCTCCGTCACAGAAACATATAAGAAAATCACTAACATGGTGTAATAGTGCGATACCTCTTCCAATGACTATGCAACTGTGTGATTATCTTCTCTACTATCCTACAATAGACGATAGCGAAACGGCACTACAAGAAATGGACAACACAAACACTCTTCCAAGATATGAAACAGGAGAATGAGTGCAAATGATGGCAATTACCACAGGAGCAAGAACATGATGACAAACTTTCACAGTAACCTATACAAACTCTCAATGAGTATCATGAAGAACATCTCAAATAAGCCAACAAAATACTTCTTCAATACTTGGTACAATCACTACAAGCACTCTAGTAGCGACAAATCTCTCTAGCGGATGACCATTTATAGGGCTACAATCTTGAGACACATGAGTTCGTAGTATCGAGGCTGTGCAAATGAATGGAGTTGATACTTGATTTATGACTATTGTTCTTGTAAAACCACTTATAGAGACATTTATAAGAGAAGTCACAGCACCAGTCGAAATAGACCACTTACTCCATACTTCACAATTTCCCAGAGTATATGACGACGCCTTTCTCTGATATATTTGTCTTCCAAATGGTTCTGTTGCTGGAACTGTAATAGAATGACAAGTCAAATTTATTTGGAACTAATTTTTAACTTCACCTTATATGCCATGATTCGCTTCTAGAGACCAAATAATCGCCGCTATGTCTAATGGTCAGACATGGAAACAGCCCTGGGGAAAAAATTTTAATCCTACAGCTGCAGCAGTAGCCAATGAGTTTCACACTCTTTTCAGAGGGGCTGGTAATCCGTGAGCTGATGCAATATTTGATGCTGGTACAAACCTTTTATTTCAAGGGGTCACAGATCAGACAACTAATGCTGGATCTATTCCACATGGATGAAACGTACAACCGACTTACTACAAATTCCTTCATAGCCTTTCAGCACAAACCGCAGCGGCAACAGTAGTACCATGAGTTCTTAAACTTATAGATGTAATTGGATTTTATAGAGTTACTTCAGTAACTACAGCAACAGCACAATCCACTACTAATACTCTTGGATACGGTGACACATTTACTGCAGACGCAAGTACTGACATCATAACAATGACTTCTACTACGAATATCCCTTCTAATATTCTCACTGGAACTCGTGTACAACTCACCACTACAACAACTCTTCCAGCAGGACTTTCTCTTGCTACGAATTATTATGTTATAAAAGTCACCGATTCAACATTTAAACTTGCTACTTCTTACGCAAACGCGATAGCATGAACAGCTATCGACATAACAAGTACAGGAACAGGTACTCATACAATGTCGCGTTTGCTTCCTCGTTATACTAACGGTGCAGGAGTTCAGGCAATATTCTTCAATCCTTCTGCAACTGCTCTTGGTGCTGCAACGCCTAACCTTTCACTTGGATATACTAATTCTACTCAAACAGCCTCACGAGCTACACCTACAGTTCTTCCAATCGGAAAGACTGCTGCTTCTAACTCACATATTCTCTATACAGGTGCTACAGGAACAGGAAAATATAACTATACTATGCCTCTTCAATCGTGAGATGCTGGTATTGCTCAAATAGATACAATCCAAAACTCGGTCTCTTATGTTTCTGGGACATATACAGTAGTCCTATTCAAAGAAATCACAGAAGTTCCACTCTCAATTCTCGGGCAATCTGCACTGATTAACTTAGAAAACGAAATGCCATCACTTCCTCGTATTTATGACGGTGCGGCTCTTTACTGGGTATTTGGATCATGAGTTGCAACTCCTGCATCTTCTGCGTTCTCAGGAACACTTAACTTTATATTCAACTAATGATTCTTGGTAACGTATCCATCTATAATACTAATTGACATCGACACATCGGTGCTTTTGGTGCTAATTACACGAACTATAAACCGAGTACCAGGTACTCGGTTTATTCTCCAGATACGACCACAACATCACAAATAAGTCGTGCATCATATCATACAGGAACACAGCCACCATATTCGTGGCTTCTTGCGTATAAATGATGAGAAATGTCGGCTACTACTACAGTTTCATGAACTGGAGCAGTAGCATGAGCATTGTCTATGGGTAAGATTTGTACTGCGAACTTATCAGGTACAAGTGAGCTTACCGCCTCTATGTCACTCGTATCAAGCATGATTGCAAGTCTCTCGTGAGTAGGAGGAATTACTGCGAATCTTTCAGCGACACTCAGCATGATCGCAAGCCTATCATGAGTAGGATGACTTTCATGAAGTCTATGACTCCTTATACCGCTTAATGCGAATCTCTCAGGCACAGGTACAATCACAGCAAATCTCAAAGGAAATGCAGACATGGCAGCACACATTTATGTAAATAGCGGAAGTGCCACAACTCAAGAACTTGTAGATGCTATATGGAATGCTCTTGCTAGTAGTTATAACACGAGCGGAACAATGTGAGAAGCTGTGCAAACAGGATGAGGTGGTGTATGAGCAACAGCTGCACAAATATGGTCATACGCTGATCGTACACTTACAGAAAGTGCAGGACTCTCTACCGAAGAGCACGACAAGCTGTTCTCTCTTGAAAACGCTACTTGAGGCGGATGATTCTCTTCTCAGGCTATCCAAACAAGCATTTCAAATGCAAAACGTGATATTATCCAAAAAATAGATGAAATACCTAGCAAAATCCCTCAAGTTTCTCTTGAAAATATTGAAGCTACTCTTAGTGAGATTGATTCTCATAATTCTTTTGCAAAACAAGAGATAATTAATAAAATAAATGAAACGGAAATAGAAGTTTGTAGTGATATAGTGAGGATTAAAAAAGAGCTGAAAGAAGATAACGTAAAAACAAGAAATCTTGTGATAAAAAATACAAAAAAACTCGATGAAAATGTGTCAAAACTCGCTGATAGGCAAGATAAAACAGACAAGATGATTGAAAATGAAGCAGATGAAATCGAAAGCGAAATAGAAAAGATTTTGAACGAAGAGGCTGATATGATAGAAAGTGAAATATATAATAAAGAGGCAGATGAAATCGAAAAATATATAACTAACCAATTTAACGATGGCAACAGCGAATCAAACAGCTAGAGAAAAATTCCTAGAGGCTCGTAAAGCCTGAGTAGATGCAGTAACAGCAAGAAAACAAGCTTACTGAGAAATTATTTCAGCACAAGAAGGATGAGTAGTGCAAGCTCAGCCCACTACTCCAGTAGCACAACCAGTTAATCCATCAACTGGTCTTTCTACGCCTCTTCCTCCTACTGTTCAACCTACAAATCCACCTGTTGCACCAGTAGCACAACCAGCACCAACTACACCTCCTGTTACACCTCCTGTTACGCCTCCAAAACAAGATACTCCAAGCCCAGTAACTCCTCCAAAAACAGAAGATTTTAATACAAGTGCTGGAAGAGAAACGCAGATTCAAGACAATGTAAGTAAAATCACGCAACAAAATCCAAATCTTTTGAAGGATCGAAACGCTTACAATCAAGCCTTTTGATACGAAACAGCAGACCCAGGAAAAAAAGCAATACTTGATGCAAGTTTTCTTTCGGGAAACACACCAATGAATCAAGATGATATAGTAAAATCTCTTATAGCAGGGGTAACTGTACCAGAACAAAAAACAGCAGCATATAGAAATGCTGTAAAAATTAGTGAGGAGTTCAAGAAATTCAACGCAATGACTGACACTCAACTCTTAGATAATCTAAAACAGGGTCAAATTGGTTCACAGATGGATTCTCTGTTGAATCAGAATCCCAACTATGCAAAAGCAAAAGAAAAGCTTTCTAAAGAGCAGAAAATCGCTTCTCTTAATAGAGCAGGAAGATATATGCTATCTGCTGCTAACTGACAGGAAATACAAACAGAAGACAAACTTAACAAAGTAGAGGCAAAATACAATGCCCCTATTTGAGCGAATCAACAAGCCTATGAGGATTTTATAGTTAAGAACCCAGATGTAATAAAATACGGAACTCAATTAAAATCTATTAATTCACAAATTTTAGAAATATCAACAACATATACGGATGCTCTAAAGCAACTTAAAAAAGATTATCCAGATATGTCGCCATCTGCTCTCATTACACTAATGACAAGTAGAACTAAAGATACAAAAGAACTACTTGATAGCCTAGAATCACAAAGAACCCTCATTGAAGGAGATTTTGACCTTGCTATGAAAATGGCAGAAGGTGAATATGGTGCAGTAAAAGAAGATATAAAATATCAACAGGATATTGAAAAGGAACAAAGAACAATGCAAAATTCTCTTGCTCTATCTCAAATGCAATTTGACCAACAGATTGCACAACAGGCTCAGGCTATGAATGACCCTACAACTGCTATATCTACAATGGTTGAAGAGTACAAAAAACTTGGAATTCCATTCTCTCGTTCTACTCAACAAATTATAGCAGACTTTCAAGCGAGCTGACTTGATCTACCAACCTATCTTTCACAACTTCAACAAACTATCCAGGCAAAACCAGAATATCAGGCAATACAGGAACAAAATCTTAATAAATGAACATCGTTTCAATCTTTCTGATGAAAAGTGTACAAAGTACAAAACTGACAACTTATTGACACTTGATTTAGCTCCATTGCCCCAGAAGCCCAAAAGACTCCAGATTGGAAACAAGATGCAAGTGGAAACTGGTATAACGCAAATTCTCCTATAAGTCCTTCAACTCAGGCATCATCACTTTCTCCAGTAGCAATATCGCAAATTTCTACAAGACTGCAAGGAAACAATATACAGTGCGGAATGGTATCTAATGATTATGCTAAAATTAAGTTTCCTAATGCCCCTAGAATGCTTGATTCTTACGCAAGTAAGATAGCAACTATTGAGGCTATATGAGAATCTTCTACCCCAGAAGTATGAGCACTATTTGTAATGGATACTGGAACAAGCACAGGGCATACTGGAATCGTAACAGCAGTGAATCCAGATGGAACATTCACAGCAACTGATGCAAATAGAAGTGGAAGCAAAGATTGATGACCATTAGAGTCTAATACTTACAAAATAAACGATAAAGTACGCTTTAGTAATCCACCAGCAAATACAGGCAATGCAGGAGAGCAAATATCATCATCATCACTTCCATTATACCGATCTTATATGGAAGATTGAAAACTTCCTAGTAAAGATGCATTAAAAGGACTCTGAATGACATCTGAGCAATTTGTAGACTCCGCACAAGATGGATATAGTGCATATTTAGCAAGTAAAGAACAAGAAATAAACTCAACATATCCTACGCTTCAAATAAAATTTACACCTTCTTATTCTAATATTAGTGCTACACAAAAAGAAAAACTAAATGAGTCTATGACAAAAATTGGCGATATAGACCAAAGAATTGAAAGATTAAAAACTTTATTTAAAAAATCTTGAACTGAGGTATTGCCTACAAAAACAAAGTCTGAAATGAATTCACTTAGGCAACAAATAATACTAAAAGCTAAAGAAGTAGAAAACCTTTGAGTATTGAATTGACCAGATTTATGAATACTTGAGTCACTATTACCTGAAACAACAGGTATAACAAGTGGATTATTTAGTTTTGATTCAAACACACTTGCTAAATTGGAAAGTATACAAAATAACTACAGAAGTGATGCGAAAACAAAGGGTATAAACTACGGTGCTAAAATCTCATTTAAATGAGAGGAAGGTACAGGTGCAGGGCAAACAATGACTGACGAACAAATAGCTGATGCAATCATTAAAAATCTTCAATCTAAATAATTATGGCACTAAAATTATTCGATAAAATCACATCACCGTTTTTATCCTGACAAACTAACACTAGCATTGCAGGATTTTGACAGCCAATACAAACACCATATGATATGGCTGCGAACCTTCCAAAATGACCTGGACTAGTAGAAAAAACAGTAACCTGACTCCAAAATCTTGGATGAAATATATATGAAGCACAACAGCGGGCAGAACAAAAAACACAAACACTACAGTCTTTAGAAGAAGTAAAACAGGATCTTATATCAAAATGAGTATCTCCAGATAGAATTGATAACATAGTCTCTATTATTCAAAAAAAAGCTCCTGACATTATACAATCACCTTGAGTAATGGATAGAATAGCAGTAGCTCTTGGAAATCGCCTAGCTACTTCCTGAGAATCATATGGAACTGATAAAACTGCACTAGAAAAATGACTATCCGCAGTCAAAGACGTTACTATGCTTCCTTTTGATGTTGTTTGAGCAGTGGCACAACCAGTTATAGAACCTATAGTAAAACCTATAATGGAGACTGCTCCAGTAAAGGCAGGATTGCAAGCTTATGGTGAGTTTAGGCAAGCTAATCCTCGACTTGCACAAAATATAGAGGCTGGAATTGGAATATGAACTACTGTTGCCCCATTTACTAAAACAGGGCAGGCTGTTATGAAAGCTCCAGGACAGCTCGTAAAAAAATGAGCGGAAGCAACAATTGAATGAGTAAAAAAAGTTGCCCCAAATGTAGTAAAGTGAGTAGAGGCAACAGTAGATATGGCAACTTCACCATTTAAATCTATTTATAATACAGCAAAACAATATGTTTGAACCCCAGACGAAATCGCCTGAATACAATCAGCTATAAAACCAAAACAAAAAGTAAAAAATGGAGTAGTACAAAGAAGCCAGAAACAAATAGATAATGAAATCCAACTTACAAATGGGATTATTAGAAATAAATGAGTAAAACCTACAGATTTAGAAACATATGCAACTGCACAAAAGGACATATTAAAAGAAATAGGAGGTGAAATAGAAAGGCTTACCTGACAACCTTTAGATATTGATGTTACCCCATCCTCTAGTAAACTTCGCCAGCTTGCTAACAGCAAAGAAGTTCAACTCCTCGATCCAACAGAGGCTCAAAAACTCATAAGAATGGCTGACGACCTTGATGCAAACCCTAGAATATCTCTTGCAGATGCAGAAGCAATGAATCAATATATTAATGATGTGTTACGAAGCACAACAAGCACTGCAAGCGAGGCATACAAAAGATGATTGCAAATACTTGTACAGGATTTAAGAGACTGACTTGATTCAGCTATCTCAAATATACCTTGAGAATTTAAAGATTTAAAACGTGCTTATGGTGCGGTACGAAATGTTTATGGAGATACAATTGCTAGACAAATTGTATTCAATAGGCAAAATATGGGAGGCTTAATAGACTCTTTTGGAGCTATAGAGTGATTTGGAAATATCGTTTGATGAGCTGGTAAAATTGTTACAGGCAAGGTTTGAGAAGGATTTGTTGATATTGGAAAATGAGTAACACAAAATGCTGTTGGGCGTTTTATAAAATCTAAAAACAACCCAAATAACATTATTAAAGCAATTTTTGAAAATTGAGGAAAGAAAAGCACAATACCAGACATAAAGACAAAGCCAATCCCACTTCTTCCTGCTCGGGCTACTCCTCGCACAATTTCTTTATGAAAATCACAAGAAGAAATAATTGCCGAATCCAAAAAAGGTTTATCTCCTAATGTAAAACGACCTAATGGAAACAATACAATAAAGCCTCTCACTACCGATCAAAAACTCATATAAGAATCAGAAGCACAGATAAAAAAAGCCAATGAGCTTTCTAAAAAGATGAAACCGTTTATGAAAAAACCTAAAAAATAACCACAATCACTATGCCTATATCTAAATGAAAATCTCCTAAGACTATCTCAAAAAACATCTCAAAACTCGTACACGAAAAGCCTTGAAAAACTCGTGCAAAGGCTATTGCTACCATTGCAAAAAAAGAAGGTATAACACCTAAAAAAGCTAAGCAAAAACAGGCTGTAGCAATTGCATTATCTAAAGCTAAATAATGAGTACTTCTTGGAACAACCCATCTCGACCAACAGGAACTTCCTATAACCAAAGAATTAAACCAGGTGATTACACTTATTACACTTGGGGTAATGCTCCAGATACTTGGTGAAGTGCTAATCAGACTTGGTGAACGTACTGAACGTGAATGCCTCCAGTAAGCTGGAGTGAAAGATCAACAGTCTCAACTATTTATTCCTCACGAATAATCCCATAATATGTATACTCTTCAATCCACTGATTACATAAATGCTACTTACGATGAAATAAACAACAATTTCACCGAACTTGATACTTGAAAGCAAAGTAAGATATTGGTAACTGTTTGACCTACTGGAAGTGGTGCAGACTATGAATCAGACACGCAAGCCTGACTACAAAACGCTATTAATTCACTTCCAACCTGACCCAATAATGGATGACAAATATTCGTAATGGAATGAGACTATACAGTTAGCTCTCCTATTACTATCGACTCAAGAAGTAATGTTTACATCATAGGAGAAGGTCGTGAGAATACACGATTCATAGCTTCAACTGATATTAATATTTTTAGTATCACTGATACATCAGCCCCAGTATACGATATGGTATTTGAGAATCTATGGGTACAAAACACTCTTTCTAGCAATTCAAAGAGTTTGTTTAGTTTTACTCCTACTTCTTCCTCTTCCGATATGAACGACATCCGAATCGAGGATGTATATATGGCTCTTGTATCTGGTTACTGTATAACGCTAGATCAAACAGGAATGCCTGGTTGACGAGGTTCTTATAACTACTTTATCAAAGATTGTCTTGCGGAAAATCTAAATACTGCTACTGGAACAGTAAAACCAGTATTCTTTACTCTAAAATCTGGAACAAGTACAATTTGTGAGAACATATATTTTGACCAGAACATATCTAACGATATGGAATGTGGACTAAGAATCACCTCAACTAACACAACAGGAACAAGTTATATCCGAAACATCAACACTATTAACAATAAATGGTACTCCTCAAACTCATACACTACAAAGTATGGTATTCATTGGGATTACTCAACTGGTGCTGGAAGCTTAGTAGTTACGGATATAAAGCACGAGGATTATATATTTGTTGCTGGTGGGACTAATGCTTACGGAATAAGATTTGATGGAAAAGCAGGAAAAACAATAGATAACGGAATTGTATTATCTATCATAAACTCAGGAACAGGGCAATCAATAACTAACAATGCTGTTTCTGTACCAACAAATATTACTTATGTAATAAGTGATATAGCAGGAAAACAAGCAACGCTTGTATCAGGAACGAATATTAAAACCGTAAATGGTGCTACTCTGTTATGATCTTGAAATCTTGCGGTATGAGATGCCCTAGTTGCCAATTCATTATCTCAATTTGCCTCCAGTACATCAAATACTATAGGAGTAGGCAATATTGAATTATGACACGCTTCTGATACTACTATATCTCGTGCTTCTGCGTGAAGAGTGTCAATAGAATGAGTTAATGTAGTAACCACATCAAGTACGGATACGTTAACCAATAAAACAATCGATTTAACCAATAACACACTGAATGCTACTTCTGCACAACTTGCAACTGCACTTAGTGATGAAACGTGAAGTTCTGGTGGTGGAGTGGTAGTATTTTCAAAATCTCCAGTTATTGAAACTCCATTTTCTCAATGAATAGACAGTACGACCTCCGACATAGTTCACACTATGAATGGAAATAATAGCGGACAAGGAGCAATGGTGCAATATACAGATGCAGCTACTTATAACCTCGGTATTGGTTCAAGTGGTAGTGGAAACTTTGAAGTACGAGCTAATCATTTTAAATGAAATAATGGGGATCTTTTAATAGAAGCTCGAACAAATGGGACTGTGGCACTCTGAAAACAAGCCGCTCTTTCAACCAGTGCAACAGATGGATTTGCATATATACCAACTTGTGCGGGAACGCCAACAGGAACGCCAACAACAATTACCTGACTCCTACCAATGGTAATTGATTCAACAAATAACAAAATGTATATCTACTCTGGTGGGGCTTGGAGAATACTTAATTAACCTTTTTCTTATGTCTAAATTCGACTTTGCTCAATGATACAAGACTATTACTGGTCTTATCATAGTAATAATTGCCCAATACTTCCAAATTAAATGAATGGAGGTAAATTTGACCGAACTACAAGAGCTATTTACTTCTATAGGAAACACCGTAGGAGCAATCTTTGCAACCTATGGAATAGTTATGAAATTGATTAGACAATCTAAAAATAAACAATAATATGGTAGCAAAACAATTAACTAAAGAAGACTTGCTTCAATTTAAAATTGACTTCTCAAAAGAAATCCAGGAAGAAAGACACGCATTTAGAAATGAAATCGGGAAAAAATTATTTGTAATTGATGATATGGCAAAAGACTATCAATCAATGAAAACAGAAATGGAGTATATCAAGAAAGAACTAGGAGAAATAAAAACAATGATAAAAGAACAGTTTTGAAACTTCGCCACTAAGGAAGAACACGAGCAAAACAAAGAAGCAATAACTGAAATACAGGAAACACACAAATGGATTATTAGGTCATTACTATGAGCATTTTGAAGCTTAATACTATGACTTGTGTATCTTTTTCTTAAAAAAATATGAATCACATTATAACACATACAGTAATTCCACTAATATTTTGAATTATATTATGAATATTAGTGATGATGAGTATAATATATATGAGTTGAGTTGCGGAAGAAATCCACAATACTTATTCTTTATTATCATCCTATGACCAAAGTTGTTCTGAAGAAAGGCAAAGTTAAACTAACTAAGCCAGCAAACAAACCAATGAAAAGAAGTGACAAGCGAAAGGCTTGTTAATTTTATTTCCAAAACTCCTAAATGAATCAATGGCTAAAAATAGCACTCTACATTCTCGTAATACTTATACTCTGTATTTGTTTTAAAGTCTATGCAACAGAACTCGGGTAAAGAAATCTCAATAGCAAAATTCAAAGACTGACGTAAGGAAGTTTATGATACTTCTGTCTGGTGAGTAGAAAAACCCTGAGTAGATGTGTATACAATACAAACCGTAACTCTGGAAAGATGGAATTGGATACTATCCCATCCAGATGAAAAACAGGTTATCCAGTCTTTATTTCCTAATTTTTAGGTATATGCAGTACGAACTCTTTAGTAATGAGGAACACGAGGCAAACTGTCAGTGAACTCATCATATCCACCTTCCAAGAAGGTACAATCGTTCAGAGGCACTGATGGATTTAATACGAAGAGAACAAATGGACCAATTAAATCAAGACCTGAGCGAAACAGAGGCAGGGCAAAATTACTGACCATATTATCCATTTAATACTATCAATTCCTAATATGTGAACTCTATCAAACGCATACGAACTCGATAAAGAGTACGAGGAAAAGTGGCGAAAAGCCCAAAAACAGCTCGATAGACGAGAGATAACAGAAGAGGAGTATATTTCTATCACCGAGAATCTCCAATACGATTTTAGAACGAAACTAATGAATCTCGTAAATGCCTAAATTCTTTTGTCACAACTGTGATTCTGAAATACTGCACACTTTTCATAAGTGCGGATTTAAAGACAAACTTTATAAAGTCGAAGTAACTAAAAAATAGTATGCAACATTCTGAAATTTTAAAGAAGTATCTCGGAAAGGCTATGATAGAGCCTGGGATGAAAACTGCCGAATGTGTTTATTGGGCTAAACTCTATTGCAAAGAACGATGATATCCTATAAAAGCTTTTGGTGGTTCGGCTTGGAATGGATGGAAAACAGGATGCCCCTTTGACTCTAAGTGGAAACGAATAGTGAAGACCCCAACAAACTATCCAAAAGAAGGAGATATAATTTTCTGGTCTGAGGGAAGATGCCTAAACTGACACGTAGCAGTAGCAAATGGGCTTTCAAATCCTATGTTACTAAGATACAGTGACCAAAACTGAACTGGAAAACAAGACCCTATCCAGAATCGATGGTGAACGTATAAAAATATAGTTGGTTGGTTCACTAAGCTATAATTATGAAACTAAAAGATTTACAAAAAACATTGATTGGCTATAGAGATTCTGAAATTATATTTTTTGTTGATTGAAAAAAATATAACCTTGAATCTATAGACTCAACATTTATAGAGTGAAAAATAACTTTTATATTAAAATCAGAAAAATAAATCGTATGAAAATCTGCCCTGAATGTAACTGATCCTGCGAAGAACAATACGATATATGCAGTAAATGCGCTAAAAAGCTTATTTCTGATGTCCTAAAGAAATACACAAAAAAGAACCCATCTCGATACTAAAAGAACACGTGTGCAAACGCGAAATCATAACGGAGTGATACTATCTTTCTAGCAATGTACGATGGCTTGTGATAAATTTTTCTCTCTTGAAAAAGAGAGTTTTTTCTTTACTTTTCCTAAAAATCAAATAAATTGTTTTTATGAAAAAACGAATATACAACGCTACTTTTGAATTTGAAGTAATAGTTACAAATAAAAAGAAACACTATCCGAATCAAATACCAAATAGAGCAGAGGCAATATGTTATATAGAGCCAGATTCAGCATATTTATATATAAAAACAATGACGCATAGAGTTCTTGTCCACGAATGTATACATATAGCACAAGGAATACTCCACCACAAGTGAATAAAAACAGGATATAAAAATACAGAAATTCTCGCCTATGTAACAGATTGGATATATGAACAAGTTTTAAAATCTATAACCTAATTATTATGTCAGTACAAGAACTTTCCCAGATTAAATCCCAGATTGAACAGCTTATATCCATATACAATGAATGAGTGAATGAAGTATGATATAAACTTGAATTATTTACAAAATCTATATAATAAAATGGGTCATTTCAACTTGATTTACCTACTAAATGTAGAAATACATTTTAAATCCCTGTATATCTGAGCCGACTTCAAGTCGTCTATGATAGTATATGGGATTTTTTTATTGCTTTCTTCCACAAATCAATATACTATATTTAGTCATAAAGAACGACTGACTATTCCTTTTTATTATTAAACTTATAAGGCTATGTCGCATATCATTTTTTCTTCTGACAATTTTTCATTGACATGAGAAGTGTATAACTCAAGTTGAGATACTTCCGTTTTAAGTGATAATCATTACTTTAGATTATGAGTATCAATCCTCGTAAACTGAAAACTTAAAACATTTAATCTTCAGTTTCAAATAGATAAGGCAGAAAAATTCTGACTTATGGGAGATTATTATACCTTTGTAAATTGGTACGAATGGGATACATTTCGTAAAACAATTGAATCTCTATGATACTCTTTTTGAGAATTTTCTATTTCCAAAGCAATAGAAGAACTTACATCAGAACAATCAATAGCTGTAGAAGTACAGAACTAATAAATTCTCCTAGTCGTTCGGGAGATTTTATATCAAAATATTTGCAAATTAGAAAAATCTGATTAATATATGAATGAAATCGAATTTCAAACTCTCAGGCTTGGACACCTAGAGTTCGTCCAAGCCCTCTAGGGTAAAGCCTGAACTAAAAGTGTCTACGCAAGTAAGCACTTTTTTTATGAATGAAATTTGGAAAGACATACCATGATATGAATGACTTTATAGAATTAGCAACTATTGAAGCATTATTTGAAATAAATGATTAAGAAAAAATAATCCTCATAAAAGAGGATATTTACAGATATGCTTACATAAAAATAAGATAAGAAAATACTTTTTTATACATCGATTGGTTGCTTTAAGTTTTTTAAAAAATAAAGATAATCTTCCACAAGTTAACCATAAGAATTGAATAAAAACGGACAATAGAGCTGAAAACCTTGAATGGTGTACGGCTAGTGAAAATCAAAAACACGCATATAAAATATGACTATCAAAACCAAGATGATATACCTGTAATGTGTGATGACTTAATTATAGGGCAAAAAAAGTATCACAATTTTCTCATGAATGAACTCTTATAAAAGAATGGGAGGCATGTTCTATAGCATGAAGAGATTTATGAATAAATAGTGATAAAATATCAAGATGTTGTAGGGGGGAAAGGAATACATATAAGTGATTTATTTGGAAATATGAATAAAGCTATACCACTCTACACATACGAACACGAACAAAGATATGGGATTTATCTCTCTTTTTTACTTCGTGTTTATTTTCGTTATGGGAGATCTACAAAGAAAATGTTTATAGATACTCTTGTAAAAGAATGATTCTCTAAAGAGACTCTTCGTAAGCTATGGGATAGAGGGCAAATTTCTCGTCATACGCGAGTTATTTGAAATTATACGATAGTACATAGCCGAAAAGATATGGAAATGTATGGAAGCGTTTTATCTTATGTTAGTGATGATATTCTCAAGTCAGTACGTTCTCTTACTGATTTGCGTGATTTTATTACTTCTCTTCATGCCTGAAAGCCTATGAAGATACGAAAAGATGTATCATTAGACGTATGCCAAGGAAGAAGACTAAAGAAGATTGGAAAATCTACGAATACTTCTTATAAATCTACAGTATGTAGAAGAGTAAAAAGGGCTTGCAAGAAATTCTGATTACAGAAATTTCATCGTTTCCAAACTACATCTAATGGAAATAGAATGCAAATAGAGAACGCTTATTATTACGGAAGGGTAGATTATATTTTCGATAAACTGAATGGGTCTAACGGGAAGACTGTAAAAAGTTGCCATCATCATACTATTGAATTTAAATCTTTCTATTCTCTTGAATATAAGTGAGAAATGGGAATAAGAAACTTTGAAGATATTTACTCTCTCGAAAGATTACGATATGTGGTATAAAATGACAACCCTTATAGTCGGGATTATATTATAACTTACCTGTATGTTACAGATATTCACAGATGGTTCTTGTATAAATGAGTGGGAAGCTAAACAAAAGTGACTTCTTGCTACAGATGAATGATGAATTTGAATTGCTATTTATCGAAATTGAAAACTTGAGAAAGAAGTAGCTGAAAATTATATGCAAACTACAAATAATAGAATGGAGCTTCTTGCTATATTAAAATCTCTCCAATACGTCAACGATGATACTTATATTATTTCTGATTCGCAGTACGCACTAAAATCAGTGTGATGATACTGGGATTGTGAAAAAAATATTGAAGTTTCTTGATGGGATAGATCGGATTTATCAAAAGTAAAAAACGCAGAATATATAAAAGCTATTTTAAAAAAACTAAAAACCCTCCGTAAAAAGTATCATGTATCATTTTGATGGGTACGATGACATTCTTGAAATGAGTGAAATGAAAAAGCTGATGAATTATCATGTAAAAGAGATAATCTAAAGGTGGATAAATTTGCAAAAAACCAATAAATTCATATAATACCTAAGCTATGGCGAGATAGCATAAATCTAGGTTTATATCCACGACTCGCCTCGTGGGTAGAAACTTGGATTTTTATT
>ERZ724522.470-NODE-470-length-25876-cov-4.801479_pt1 | contig 25876 bp, 47 predicted proteins | sample MGYA00376055_ERZ724522 | MGnify/ENA primary metagenome ERZ724522 (study PRJEB28724, sample SAMN07190884) | wastewater metagenome | isolation source: effluent of sewage treatment plant in Hong Hong | place: Hong Kong | collected 2016-03-17 ...
TCGATATGTCTCATTCATCATCATCTCCTACGCCTTGACGCTGGCGTTGCATAAACCCGCGAGCAAAGTTTTTGGCGAACGCGCTGACCGTTTCCCCGTCGTCATCGTCTTCGATGGTATCGCGCGACCGTCCGCCGCTTTTCTTCAAATGGCGAATGATTTCGTCCGCGAATGTTTCAAGTAGTCGCTGTACGTCCTCTAGCGTGATACCGCTGGACTGCGGCATCTGCTCCAACAGTTCGCGGATCTCGTCAACCGTAGCGGGCTTCTGGTGCGGGTATTCGTCTTTCTGGAACACAACGGGATCGATGCCCTGATAGCGCAAAATGGCGTCTGTCACCAAGTCCTTGAAGCTAACCTTTTTCGGTCTCTGCTTTTCGTAGTAGTCGATGATGTCAAGCACTTGCGCGTCTACATCCCGGTCGCGACGAAAACGCGCACTCTTGAACACGTACTTGTCATCTTCATTAGTCATTACAGTTCTCCGATGCGCCGTAGCATTGCAACCAACTTAGCGCCGCCAAACACGTTCGCATACTTCATCAGCGGTCGATTAGGCTCTGCGAGTAGAAACTCAGCACGCGGGAGCGCATCAACGAGACGGTCATAGATGAGCGCCGCGCCGCCGCCCGTGAGCAGCATTGCCTCATAGTTCGCGATACCGCCCGCCGCGTTAATCACCTGCACAACATCATTGACGAACGCGTTAAGCGCCGCGTCTGATTCGTGGTGGCAATCGATGACAACCTTACCGAACTTGAACTCACCAGTGAGCAATGACGTTTCAATCTTCTTTGCGTCAATGTCGCCTGTGTCCTGAAACATGGTTGAGTTATTCCGGCGGAGTTCTGTCTCGAACTGCTCGAACACGTCGAGAACACCCGTGCGCGTTGACTTCAGGCTGATCGGATCGATTTCCCCGCCCGCGTCAATCGCCGCCACGTCAACGGTGTAACCGCCCGCGTCGATAACGAGCGTGGTCAGCGTCAACAGCGGATTACGCTTCTTGTCCTGCCCCTGCTCCGTGAACACGAAATGAGAATAACCGCCGAGCGGTTCGTCAAACGTGAACACGTCCTGCACATCGAACTCGGTTTCACCGTGTACCGATTCAACGCGCCATGTCTTCTTAGCAGCGCGGACGAGTGCTGGCGCATAAGGAATGTCAACGGGCGGATGCGAGGCGATCAGATTAATCTTGCGCATTGACCGCTTAAAGCCTTCTGCCAGCGCATAGCACATGCCAACGCCGTAGTAGGTATCACGGTAACGGGATGCGCCCTTCGGACGCTCTTGGATGATGTAGCGGCGGGCGGCGTCACCAACCGCGAACGGCGTACCGTTCACGCGGATGAAACCGGGTGCGGGTTTACCGCGTCCGATCATGGCGTCCCATTGAGCCTCGGTAAGCTGGACAATGGCGTGACGCGCATCACCAGACGCGTTTTGGCGCGGTTCAAACCACTTGATTCGAGCGTTCCCGAAATCGAGAACAAAGTCTGCCATTTGCATTCCTTTCAATTGTAAACTAGCGTTGTAAACAGTTTACACTAGTATACAATTGCCCGCTGATTAATGCAACAAGTGTTCGGTTACAGTTTCCAAACATCCGTTCGCCCGCCAACCCCCGCCCGCGTAACCGAGCGCCGCCGCGTTCACGCGTTGCCGCTTTCGTCTGCTCATGCCGCCTAGTTCCACTTCGCCGCGTCCAGTGGCGGCAATTCCGTATAGTTTTTCTTGGTGTATCCGAGAATAAATCCGTCCATGCCCGCAAACGCGCCGCTTTCCTTGACGCTACGCTTCACCCAAATCACATAATCCCTCATAGGCGGATCGCATTCAGCGCGAAACAAAATCACCAATCCGAACCGCTCGTGCCAGAATGCCTCAATGGGCGTCATACTGATAACGTTCACGTCCCCACCGCCTTTCTGAAATCGTAGACCTTGCCGTTCCCGGCGTCGTCCGACACCGGGCGTTCACCCGCTTGCGCCGGGCGCGGGCAGCGCGTGAACAACAGCGCCGCCAGCCCCGTGATAACTGCACCGAGCACGAACCCGGTTGAGAACTGATTGAATCCCATTAGATAGCCTCTTTCAATCTGCGTTCGGCGTAAGCCTTGATCGCGGCGAACGCGGCTTCTTTCGTGCCCGTGTACGCGGTGATCGTCTTCACGTCAAGCGCCTCTAAGACCTGAAACTTGCTCATGCTGAATGAGGCGTTCGCCTTATCGAAAATGGCGTCGGTGAACTTCTTATCCTTGACCCATTCCGGCGTCGCATTCGGCGGGAACGCGGCATCGAAAGCGTCGCCGCTCGTCTGCGGCGGGAACGGGGTGACGTTGGGCGCGATGCCGTGCCAGCGCACGAACTCTTTGCGTTCCTTACCCTTGTCGGTCACGCCGTCAACCTTGTAGACCACCTTCGCGGGGCGGGGTAGGTCAACGATCATGTCTTCAGTGTTCGGATCGCGGCGGGCGGCGGCGGCAACACCCTTGTGCAGCGGGAGCTTATCGAAGTCCATGCCCGTCGCCAGCGTGAATGCCTCGAAATCGGCGGGGCTGTCCATGTAGTGTGAGTATTGCAGGTATTGACCGTTCTCCGCCCACATATCGAGAACGCGCTTCTGCTTACTGTCGCGTCCGACGAATTCGCGGCGGCAGACCGACGTGATTTCTTCCGTCCGCTCGCCCGCTTCCAAGCCCGGCGCGTTCGGCGTGTACCCCGCTGCCGCGAGTTCCGCGATCCGCGTGTTCGCGCTGCCGACGGGATCGGCGGCGTCGAGCACGAAGCTAAAGTAGACCTTCCACCCGTCGCCGCGATACGCGGTCACGGATGCCGTATGATTACCCGCGAACAGGTTGCCGTTATCGGTCATGGTTACGCCTCCGCTTTCTCGGTAAGGACTTCCGTCTCGTAGATACGAAAATGGTTCGTCCACGACGCCAAACGGTTCTCATCAGGCTGTGTGTCCATTTGCCAGAAGTGATCACCACTCAACGCTTCACCCTCCCACCAATCCGAGATAAGCGCGTGGTCTTCAGTAACAGTAACCTCTTGAGCCTTCCGCTTCGCCGCTTCAAGCGTGCTGAATACGCCACCGTAAACGAACCATTCCCTCTTAGGATCGTGCGTTAGCACATAAACCTTCATGGTTACGCCGCCTCCTTATCGATAAACCCGTACTCGGCTGTTTCCGTCACCGTCGCGTCATCATCGATCACTGTGAACTCGGTCACACGCGGCGGCATCGTAAACACCCAATCGTCGCCGTCACTGCCCTCGGCTTCGTAGCCGACCGCATACGCGTACTCGCGCCCGACGCTGCCGAGCACGTCAACGGTGATCCCGGTCGCGCCTAGTTGACGGAGCGCGTTCGTTACTGTTTCCAATTCGTCTAGTCCAACCGCTCGTAATGTGCTCATGCTGCCGCCTTTCTAAGTTTCGTCTTGAACAATTCACCCTGTACAATCCACGTCGGCGGGTCAACGGTTGGCACGAACACGCGCCGATCCGCGTCCCACACAATCTCAGCGTCAAACGTTTCCGGTTTCGGCGCTTGCATGACTTCGCGAACACGTTCACGTAGGTCTTCGCGGGTCATGTCCATCGCCTCGGCTTCCTCTAGCAGCGCGAACGCCTGATCGTTGGGCAGGGCGCGAACTGCTTCATAGTGCGACCCGCTCACATTCCAGTTCCGATCATGGATAGGGAAGCGGCGGCAAATGCTCATCCGGTTAATCATCCCGCGATGTGACAGACGCTTGCCGTCCAACACGGCGGCGTAGTCTTCACCGTATGCGCCGCTTTCCTCAGCGTAGACAAGCAGATCACCTACGCCCCAAAACGCCTTTTCTTTGTCGTCGAGCAGAGTGGTGAACGCCTCACACCAATCTTCAAAATCAGGCTTCCCCTTGATCTCGACACCGTAGCGACCGACCGCTAACGCTTGCGTGACTTCGCTCATTCCGCCGCCTCCGTCTGCGCGTCCGCGATGTCATCCGCTGCCAGCGCCGCCCACGCTTCCAATACGTCGTCGCATTGCCCGCTGCGAACGCACGCCGCGTACACGAGTACCGTGCACACGATACCGAGTGCTAACGCCAGCGCGATCCATCCCATCATTCGCTCTCCTTAATCAAAAACTCAGTCGGCATCCATTCCACGCTGACACCCCACACCGGAGCGCTTACCCCGTACGCCGTCGCGCCGTCCGCTGACACGCGACCGACCGTCACCACGTCATCGAACGTGAACACGCTCGATCCCATGCAGCGCTCGGACAGCCAGCGCTCGTAGGCCGCGATGTCAACGCGGTAGCGCATGGTTACGCGACCTCGGAGGTCAGCGCGGCAAGCAGGGCACGGGCGGCGGCTTCCTGCGGGGTCGCGCCGTGCGCTGTATAGCGTTCCGCGTTGAGAATGCCGTGCGTCATATCGACAATCACCCACCAGTACAGTTGTTCCCCAAAGCGCTGGCGTCCGCTCACGAAGCAGAGATCGCGCTCGGCGCAAACGGCGATGACCGCGTTCGCGTCGGTGTGATACCACGGCGCACTTTCCCATGCGCTCTCTGAGCCTGCATAAAAGTTGTCGTCAACGGGTAGTCCGTCCTCGTCAACGAGCCAATACATGGGCGCAAGGGCATGGTTATTATCGACATAGTACCCAAGCGCCTCCGCGATCTTGCGGTCAACCTCTTCTCTCATCTCGTCAATGTTGTCGTTCACGCTGCCTCCGTGCTCTCGTTAACGCCGTTCGCCGTAACCGACGGTCGCGCGGGGTGCTGCGCTTGCCAATCCGTGATACGCTTCTGCAACTCTTGTGCAAAATGATGTTCCCGCTTGCGACCCAATGCCGTCGCGGTACTATGAGTTGCAAGGTACTTATGAGTCTCGTCTACTACAAAGTCTGGTAACCGATTTAGGTTGGCGAATTCCCCGAAAAATCTCACAGCGGCGTCGTTATAAACAATCGCAGCAACATAGGGGCTTGCGTAAGAGCCAAGATTTACACTGCGCCCATTACTTCTAATAGTTGCCAACCAACGCTTACGAGATTGCACAAATGACACGCCCTTAAATCCGGATTTGTTGTCAATGCGCAACGAGGAATTGCAAACATTCTGCGCCTGACTACACACGCGTAGATTTATCAGAGTGTTGTTCAATGGGTTTCGATCTATGTGGTCAACCTTGAGATTGCCAATTTCCACGCCATAGAAACCCAATATCTCCCGGTGCATATGAATGGGCTTACTGACAGGGCGGGGAGAGCGCCGAATAGCCCGACCCTGCGAATACGTCCACTTCCATTGACTTAAATACTCATATGCGCCGTCATCCACGAGTGCAACCCTGCCTTGAGTGAGTTCAATTTCTCTAGTCATTGTTACGATTCCAATTCCCCATGAATGTTTACCGTTTCTTGCATCTGTGACTAAAAACCCGCGTTATGATTGGTTTTAATCACCGTAGTTACAACGCTGAAACAAGAATGATTTCCTTGCTCCGTTGCGCTACACTCATCATTGTAACCGAAAACGCGCACTGTGTCAACATAAAACCGTCAAAATGCTTGACTTTTGTCACAGCCTCGCGTATACTACAAAGGAGCATAAGGAGATGGGCAAGTTGAGAAATCGGTTGGCGGTTCTGATAGCTGAATACAACGTAAAGCACCGCCCGCAGCAGGACAAGTTGACGCTTCAAGAACTGTCCAAGAAGACGGGCGTAGCACGCGAAACGTTGTCGAGAATGGTCAACGGCGAAGCGGGTGTCAGTGGTAAGACAATCGAATCGCTGTGCAACTTTTTTCAATGTCAACCGGGCGATCTGCTGTTTATGGATTACCCAGACGACAACCAGTAGCACACACTCACCCCACTGGGAAACTGGTGGGGTGGGGGAGTAACAATCGAGTCGCACCTTAAAATCGCCCATTACCACAAACTACCCGATTTTGTCAATATCGTTGTTGAAATTGTATCACACTTCGGCTAAAATTGGAACAAGCGGTCTGATCAATATGGGTCAAGTGGTCAAGGGGAAATGGGTCATGTGTTGCATTACTATAACTAACCAAACCTGTTTTGAGGGAACAGATGGGCAATTAATACGGTAATCTGTTAACAAACGCGACCACTCGCTGACAGTCATCGCCGCCGCCGCTAACAGAAACCTATACGCAGTTCACGACGTGCACGAAAACGCGTTGACAGAACGCGAGGCAGCGGTAGTCTACTTATAGGAAATTTGTTCGATAGCCGAGAGGCAACTAATTAGCTTTTGTAAGGAGTTGGAGTTATGCACGACCCGTATGATTTGTTTGACCGTCGCGAACGCCAGCGGGAGGGGATAGACAACCCCGATCTGTGGTCGTATCGCTTGCGCAAGTTGTCCCGGTTGGAGATGTTTGACCGTTGGGCAGACGAAGCGTGCGACAACACGATCTCGTTTACGCACGCGGTCGCGCCGAAACACGATCTCGACGGATACGACGCCATTCGCAAACTGGCACAGCGTATCCAGAAACCGGACGCGGCGTGATGCGTACCGTACCGAGCTATGCGCGGCACATGGTCAGCGAACCCTCGTTGACGCTGTTGCCGCCGCCACCGAAACCGCCCACGCCGCCGAGCACGCCGTTAGCGCGGCGTCGGAGACCGCAACCGCAGCAACAGCCTTCGCGCTGGCAGTTGTGGAGCCGGATCGCCGTTCGTGACGCTGAGAAGTTCGGCGGCGTGGCAACGACTGTCACGGTTGAGCAGGTGATCGCGCAGACGCCGAACCGCCGCTCGCTGTGCAACTTTGCGCCGACATACCTGTATGTTGTGCGTTATCGGGATGGGTCAATTCTGATCGTGAATGAGGATGCGCTCTCCGCAATGGCGGGGCAGGCGCTAAAGCAAAACGCTCGTGCTGTTGGAAGCAACACGAGCGTCTCGACGGATACCCGCGCGGCAACGGACACGAAACCAACCGCCGCGTAGGTTCATGCAGGTACAGCACGCCCGCTAGCTAGGCGAGCGCAAACGGCGGGGACGCCGATCACGCGTTCCCGTCAACGAACTTTTCATCCAACTTCTGTATGAGAGGAGTAGGGCTACTAAGCCCGTTACCGCTATGTTACACGAATCTGTAGAAACCTACAATTCCAATTCTCAAACCCTGAACTATATCCCTAACGATATTTCAACCGCCGACTTCGAGACCGCCGTCAACGGCTACCTGAACATGTTAGCGGCGATGTCGGGCGAACTCGGCATCGATGCCGTCGGCGCTGCCGATTACCGCTTCCACGTCGTCACGTCGTCGGGCAGCGAAAACGAGCGCGCGGCACTCCGTGAAGCAATCAAGCGCGATTTCAGCGCACGGGCAGCGCGGACGCGCGGAAACGGGGCAGCGTGATGAAAGCACTGACGCTCAAGCCGGATTATGCAGCATACATTCTGCACGGTCTGAAACAATTCGAGACGCGCCCCAAGTCTGTGAGTACAAAGTTTCGCGGCGACCTCGTAATTCACGCGGGGGTATCGTGGGCAACAGCAGATCACCGTCGATGGTTGCGGTTAATCGGCAAGTTTCCAGAAATGAAACGCGCATTCCCCACTAACCGACAGGGATACATTGCCGAACCGCGACAGGGCGCAGGTCTCTGTATTGTCACCGTCGTTGACATCGTACCCGTAACCGACGTTTTCGACGTGCTGACACCGCTTGAAATCGCAGTCGGTGACTACAGCGATAACCCCAAGAATCCGCGCTATGCGTGGAAACTCGAAAACGTGCGCCCGTTCCCGACGCCGATTGCTCGTAAAGGCCAATTGGGGCTATGGAATTGGGGAGAGGTGGCATAGTCATGGCGAAGATTTCACCGATTTATCACTGCAAATATTGTGGTGAAACAAAACCCGCTTCATCGTTTTATCGTGGGAATAAGTCTAAGTGCCGAGAATGCTTGAAGCTTGACTATTTGGAAAGAAAAAAGCTTCCGGCTAAACCGCGCAATAAGAAGTTGCCTAAACCGAAACCCGCCCAAACAGCGGAACAATCTTCAAAGCGTATTGAACAAAGTGGGTGGGTGTATTTTATCCAATCTGTCGATGGGACTGGATTAATAAAGATTGGGCACACTACCACTTCTATTACCAGACGCCTAAGCAGTATTCAGGGGCAATGCCCTGTGATTTTGAAGGTGATTGGAAGTTTTCAAGGAACTCTGTTAGACGAACGCGCCACACAGCAAAGGTTTGACTTTTGCAGAAATCACCACGAATGGTTCTATCCCGATCCCGAACTGCTTGAGTTTATCGCTGAACTGACCAAATTGAAAAAGGCAGCGTAGCCATGACGCAAAACACCCTATTTAACCCCCATGAAACCGTTCCCATTTCAACGCTACCCGATGACGTGGTATCAGCGTCCACAACCGCGCCCGACGTTACTGCGTGGCCGTCGGATGCGCCGCGCACGCCGTTCACGGTGGGCGGCGTGTACACGTTCGCGGATGTCTACGGACGCCAGCGGACAGCGCTCGTGTACACCGAACAGCAGGCGCGGGTTGACGGCTCGTGGTGGCACGTTAGCGAGCTGCCCGCCGATGCCGTCGCCGTCGGCACGTTTACGCCCGATACCGCGCTGATCGCGGATGCGCGGCGGTTTGTCCGCGAAGTTATCAACTCGGAGCAGTGGTCATGAACGATCTGCTAAAAGAACTGTCGGAAATTCGGGCGCGGATTGCCGAGTACCACCGCGCCGATACGGAGTGGGATTACACGCCGACGGGTTCCGCGCGTGAAAACGAGATCGCGGCGTTCATGGAAAAAGTGCATGAGCTGTTCCCGTTCGACATTGACACACTCCTCAACATCGTTGACGCGCTGCTAGCCGAGAACGCCCGCTTGCGCCGTCACCAGATCGCGCCGTCGGATACCGTCAACGCGGCACACGGGGAGTAATGACATGAGCCTTGAAGAACTACGCGAAATGCTGCAAGACGATTCGATCACCCGCGATCCCGAAAAGATGCGCCGCCTGATGGCACACGTTTCGCGGATTGTCGCGCAGTTGGAGGCGGACAACGCCGCGCTAGAGGATCGGTTAGCCGAATACGACACGCCGCCGACCGTGAGCGTGCGCCCGTCGTGGGCGGTTCGCTTCGGTCACACCGAGAACGGGAGCGCGGCATGATTCGCCTGACACTTCCGTATCCACCGAGCGTCAACCGCATGTACCGCAATCAGCGCGGCATCACCGTCAAGTCTGCTGAGGCGAAAGCCTATGCATGGCAGGTCACAAGCGCGGCGAACGAACAAGGCGCAACCTGTTTCGACGGCAATGTGACCGTGAGTATCCGCGTCTACCGTCCGCGCAAGTCGGGCGATCTGGACAACCGGGCGAAGTGCGTCCTCGATTGTTTGCAAGGGGTTGCGTACTCGAACGATTCACAGATTGTCGAACTGCACATGTACCGCTACGACGACAAGAAGAACCCGCGCGTTGAGGTGGAGGTCAAAGCCGCATGAAGATGGACATGGAAGCCGCCGAACGTATCCGCCGCAATGCGCGGGCGCTAGCGCGTGATCTCGATTACTACGCTGACAAGGGCAGCGAGAACGCGATCAACCTACTGAAACATCTTGAACATCTCGGCGAGGAAATCGACAACGTGATCGAAACATTTGGAGAAACCCAAGAGGAGATGGACTTCTGATGCGGACTGACTACGGCAAGTTGAACGATGCATTTTACGCAGACTGGAAAGCGCGTAATGGGTTAGCGGGTGACGACGCGTGGAAACTTGACCTCAAACCGGGGCAGGTGGTGGTTGCTGCTAACGACATCGAACTATTTGAGGGATCGCGGTCACGCGTTCACTATGGTCGCGTTGGCGTTGTAGATCGCGCGACGAACAACGCGAACCAGTGGGCGGTATGGTTTCGCGGCAAAAAGTACGAATGGACTGCCACCTACAAACCGAACGCGCGTTACGAAGACCTCGAAGACGGGACGTTCTATTGGTTCGACACCGAGATTGTCACCCTTGAGGAGTGGAACGCAGTACACGGCATCGAAGCGCCGATCAATAACCCTGAAATGTACGAACGCCAATTGATTGGGGATGACGCCGATGTCTAACGCACAATCGAACCGCTGCAAGCGCTGTAAGAAGTTTCACGGCGGACGCGGCGAAATCTGCGCCGACTGCCAGCGCGAAACCCGCGACCATATCGCCCACGTCGGCAACATGGTCACGCCGAAACCGACGGTTGCCGACGTGCGCCGGATGCCGCCAGCGAACATCCGCGACGGGAAGGGGTGAGCGATGCTGAAAGAACGCAAGTTCATTGCCTACACCTGCAAGTGTGCGGTCTGCGGACGCGCGAACAATCGCGGGCTGTACTGTTCGCGGGCGTGTGAACTCGAACAACAGCGCCGTTCGTATGGATCGGGCAAGTACACCATCAAGCAACTCCTCATCATGGAGCGCGGGTGGATCAGGCGGGAGGGGCGGTAATGGCGCACGGGTCACGGTATCCGAAAGCAACCAAGTGTCTCGACTGCGGATCGCCCAACCTAGCGACGTGTATGGATCGGGGGCGTGTTCGCACGCTCCCCCGCTGCGCAGAACACCACAAAGAGTACCAACATAAGCAGTATGAACTACGCAAGGCGAAGCTAGGCAATAAGCAGGGGGCGCGGCGCAATTCAGGTTACACGCCGCGTGGTCGTACCGTGGACGTGCCGCCGGGGATGGTTCGCGCGGTCATCCGTTCCAACTTCGGCAAGGTCATCATCTACGACGGCGGAGAGCGCAAAGAAGTGATGTACCGAACGTTGAAACGTCTGAACACGCCGAAGAAGCTGATAGAGGCGTTCGTCGGCATGGGGTATCACATCACGAAGAAAACGCACGTCGAGACAGTCTTGGAGAAGCGGGTCGCATGAAACGGATCTACGCTGACACGTTCGCAGCGATCCGCGCTTACATCGTTCGCAACGGCTACGCGCCGACGGTAGACGAGATCGCGGATACCCTCGGTATCGGCTACAACACGGCGCGTAAGCGGGTGTTGCACCTTATCCGTGACGGGTATCTGCAACAGAAACCGTATGTATGGCGTGGGTTGAGGATACCCGAAAACGTCCGCTATAAGAACGGCAAGGTGTTCAAGTACACGCCGCATGAATCGACCGCGCGGTACTGTGTCGAGTGTGGGAAACCGACCTCGCGGGGGATGTACTACTGTTCAGACCAGTGTCGATTAGCACCACCAAAAACAAGGAGCAAGACAGCCTAATGGCACGACTTTACGATGATGTCATGGCGCACAAGCGCCTCGATAAACTCCAACGCGACTACCTACGTAAGTGTACCGTCATCAGCGCGGACAACGTAGCCCGTTACCTCGAAGACAGCGGTCACGCGTGGGCGGGCAGCATGTTCACGCTCCCGAATATCGCGCCGCCGCTCAAAGACATGTTCATTGAATTCAAGATGCCCGCGCCGCTGCACGCGATTGGCTGGTACTTCCAAGCGTTCGACGTGCGCGACGGCGACCTCCCGGCAACGGGTATCAACGCAACCGAATACGAGGGCGCGCGCTGGATGCTGCGCGGGTTCGAGTATCTCGGCAACGACACCAGTCAACCGCACATGTGGGCGCAAATCTTCGTCAATCCCGACGGCACGATGCTGCGCACGAAACACGACGTGTTCATGCTCCCGACGCGCGGCGGCATGTTCGAGTATTGGCTCACGAATCCGGAGGAAGCGCCGGAGAACGCGTTCGCGCCGCATCTGTTCTTTCTCACGATTGCGCTGTGGACGATCACCTTCATGCACACGAAGAACGTCATTCAGGAAGAAGTACCGCCAATTGTCAAGTTGAGCAAGAAGCACGAGGCACGCTACGGCGAACCGCTGGTGACGTACCGCGTCATCAAGATCAAGCCGATGGGCGGTAAGCGCGCCGCTGGGGAGGATCAGGGCGGGAGTCATCGCGCAATCTCTGCGCACATTCGGCGCGGTCACTTCAAGACGTACACCGAAGATAAGCCGCTGTTGGGCAGGGCGACCGGGACATTCTGGTGGGAACAGACGCTTGCGGGCAGCGAGAAGCAGGGCAAGGTTACGCACGGTTACGAGATTGGAGAAGTGACAGCATGAGCGAAAAACACCCCTACGTCGAAAATGGTATCCCCGGCGGCGTCCGCTGTCATGGATGCGGGAAGATCAATACCTGCGTGTTTCACGAGGGCTATTGGATGGAGACGCAGCACAATGGCGAGCGGGAGTGGCACGAATCGATCAAGTGTGAGGAATGCGGCACGGTACGCGAGATCGTCTGGTGGACACATGACAGCAAGGTAACGCCCGCGTGAACACGGTGACGCCGCTGCTCCAGCGCTACCTCCTCGACCACCTGCTCATGAACCGGGTGACGTGTATTCCCGCGCTCGATTTGCTGGCGCTGTTACCGGATGCCAGCGTGGATGCCGTGATTACCGATTTGCCCTACGGAACGACGGCCTGTGCTTGGGATGAGATTATCCCCTTTGCGCCAATGTGGGCAGGCGTCAAGCGTGTGCTGAAACCGCGCGGCGTATTCGTGACGACCGCGAGCCAACCGTTTACGTCCGCGCTCGTGATGAGTAACCCGTCGTGGTTTCGGTACTCGTGGGTGTGGGTCAAGTCGAAAGCGGCTGATTTTATCAATGCGAACTACCGACCGATGAAAGCCCATGAAGACGTTCTTGTTTTTTCTGCAGCCTCGGCAGCGCCCGGCGCTTTGCAGATTATGAACTACTACCCTCAAGGCGTCAGGCAGGCAAGCATCAAGCGTAAACGTAAGGGGACGCTAGGTATTGGACGAGATAGGGAGAGCCAGCAAGGGGAGTACATTTCGCGCGGAGAAAACTACCCGCTATCTGTCCTTGATTTCGCGTCCGAGGGGGGCACGGTTCACAGCACACAGAAGCCCGTTCCCCTCTACCGCTACCTCGTGCGCACGTACACGCAACCGGGCGACCTCGTGCTCGATTTCTGCTGTGGCAGCGCGACCACGGGGATCGCGTGTCGTGAGGAGGGGCGGCGCTTTGTGCTAGGGGAGAAGGATACCGAGATCGCGGCAACGGCGCAGGCGCGATTGGATGCGCCGTATACCGTCAACATGTGGGCGGGTGTCGCGTGACCGCCGCAAACGAAAGCCGCCCACGCGAAAACGTGGGCGGCGCGGGAACGCGGCGACGGCGGCTACGAGGCGCGGCGCTTACGTGGTTCGGAGTCTTTGGAGCCGCGTTTACGGCCTGCGTTCGGGCGCTTGTTCTTATCGCCGTCCGCCACTTTACCCGTAAACGTGATTGACCGTTCGCTCATGTAATCAGCAAGCGCAACGCGAACGATGTCAGCAACATCGATGTTTTCGACCTCCGCAACTCGTTTCAGTTCGTCGCGGTCTGCGGGGGTCATTTTGACGGAGAATGCGACTAGCTCAGGCATTGGATCACCCTATTGACAATATAGACCATTCAGACTAAAATTGGGTAACACTGAATTTTAACGATTGTGATTGCCCTTCAAAATTCAGTATACACCGGATTGTTTCTCCGGTCAACAGTGTCAGACATTGATAGTAAGCGAGGTCTTACGTGGATCTACTTCCTGCATTCACTTCACCGCCCGAACGCAACCGCGTATACGTCGCGGATTCCCTTGATTACTTGCGCTCAATCCCGCGTGGAAGCGTTGATCTTGTGGTCACATCGCCCCCGTACAACATGGGGACAAACATCAACGGCGCAGAACCGTGCAGTAAGAGCGCGTCCAATTGGGGTCGCTCAAAACTGCTTTCATCGGGCTATGAAGACTATAACGACGCTATGCCGCACGCAGAATACATTTCATGGCAGCGGGAAATCCTTCACGAACTGATGCGCGTTATCGACGACAGCGGCGCGATTTTCTACAACCACAAATGGCGCATTCAGGGCGGGTTACTCGATATGCGTTCCGAGATCGTGCGCGGGTTCCCTGTTCGCCAAATCATCATCTGGAATCGCGGCACGAGTAACAATCATAACCGCGCCTTTTTTGCCCCTCAATACGAAGTGGTTTACTTGATCGCAAAGCGCGGTTTCTATATCAATCAGTCGTCGACGGCGTTTGGAGATGTTTGGAACATTAACCCCGAATACGGGAATGAACACCCCGCGCCATTCCCGCTCGAACTAGCAGAGCGGTGCATCGCGTCGACGACTGCGCGAGTAATCCTCGATCCGTTCATGGGTAGCGGCACTACGGCGCAAGCAGCAAAGAACCTCAAACGCGATTACATGGGATGCGACAAATCACCCAAGTATGTACAGATGACTAACGAACGTTTAGCGCCTATCCCGCAACCGATTGTCAACGCGGACGGATCAGCGCAACTAGCACTCTTTACGGAGGTAGCAGCATGACCGACAACACGACACCGCGCGAACTGTCAGCGGACGAACTCGAACGGATGCGAGAACGCGCCCAACTGAACGGGGCGCAACCCTTTGACACGTACACAATCCGCGCGCTGCTCGCGCACGTCGCCAGCGTGGACGCCCGGTGTCGCGCTTACGAGGCGGCGCTGATCGAAAGCGTACCGCGCACTAAGCCGGGTAGGGCGGGGTTCGTCTACCTCGTTCAATCCTCAACTGGGTACTACAAGATCGGGCGTACCAGTGACCCGAATAACCGCATGAAGACGTTTAGCGTCAAGTTGCCGTTTGAGGTGAGTTACGCCTGCGTCATCGAAACCGTTGACATGAAGACGCTTGAGCAATCGCTACACGAACAGTTTGCGGGCAAGCGCGTCAACGGTGAATGGTTCGCGCTCGACGCTGCTGACGTTGAGTACATTCGAGGGCTAGCGTCATGAGCAAGTCGAACACGTCCGACGAAGTACAGTCGGTTAAGGGGCAAGCGCACAAGTATTTTCACATGATGCTCAATATGGCGGACGACGACCTCGATCCGTACCAGTACCGCCTACTTGGTCATTACATTCGCAAGATCGGTCACGGTGAAAACGACAGAGAAGGGCTTAAGCAGACGGCGCGGATCTGCCGGATGAGCTTACCCAAGTTGCGCAAGACGCGTGATGAACTCGTGACAATGGGGTACATCAACATCACCGAGCCGACTGAGGCAGAGCAGGCGCAGGGCATCGCGGCTGTAATCGAAGTCATGGATCGATGGGCTGAGAATATCGCTCGCTACGCTAAGAAGGGCGGTGAAGTAGTACCGGGTAAAAATATTGACCCGGTAGAGGCTGAACCGGGTAAAAATATTGACCCGCCCCCGGTGTCAAATATTTACCCCTTAGAAGAACAGGAAGAAAAACAGGAGCAGAAGAACGCGCGCGCACCGATTGACGACATTCAGACAACCGGACTGTCTACGAAGGTCTACAACTTCGATGAGTTGTACAAACCTATCAACCCCGCGATGAATGACACAATCGCGTTCATGGAGGCGCAGAAGTACATGCGGGCGTATGAGGACGCATTCCCCGCGAACGCTCCGATCAGGTTGCCGAACAGCAACACGAACCGCGAGACGGCGCTTTTCCTGCTCAAAGCCGGGTATAACCCCGATGACGTAACTGAACTCGTAAAGCAAAAGATCGCTGGCGGCAAGTCGTACCCGTTCGCGTGGTTGCAGTCTGACATGTCGGGTTTTGTGACCGCCCGTGAAAAACCCGCGCCGAATATCTTGGGCGGATTGAAGCTCATGACCACCGATGACGAGGAGAAACGTACAGCATGACGACGGCGGAGCGCGTTCTCGCGGCGTTACAGCCGTACAAGCTTAAGCAGGAGGGGCAGGGCAAGTATCGCGCTAACTCCCCGCTGCGACCGGGCGCGGATTCGCACAGTTTCCGCCTCAAGATTGAGGCAGACGGCGAACACGGCGCGTGGATTGACGAGACGGGCGGCATGAAGGGATCGCTGTACGAGCTGGCGGATCGCCTGAACATTGATACGCCGCGCGCCAAAGTGGAGAACAGCAAGCGCGAATACCGCGATCTCGATGACTACGCTGCCGCGCACGGGGTAACGGCGGACGTGATGAAAGCGGCGGGGTGGTCGGATAAGCGTATGGTCTATGACCACGATCACGGCGCTGAACGTCCCGCGCTAGTTTTCCAGACCGAAGGCGGGGAACGGTATCGGTTCATTGACGGGCTGAAACCCTCGTACAAGAGCAAGTCGGGTTATAAGCCGTGTCTCTATGGCATGAAGCAAGCGCCGCGTATTGCCCGTGAAAAGGGGATGCCGCTCATCCTGTGCAATGGCGAGGTGTCAACGGTCGTTGCTCAATCGCTCGGTCTGCCCGCCGCCTGTGTGACCAATGGCGAAAAGAAATACCCGAATGAGTTAGTGCAGAAGCTTCTCACGTCATGGGATGGTGACTTCTGGATCGCGATGGATTGCGACGACACGGGGCGCGGCGCAGCGCGGGAAGTATCCGCTCAGCTAGTCGGGCGCAACGTCACGATCATTGACCTCGGCTTAACTGACGCGGGCGATCTCGCGGACTTCTGCAAGCTGTTCACCGATACCGCCGCTGACGAACTGCGCAAACGCGCGGTCGCGCTGCCGAAAGACGAACCCGCGCCCGTGTCGGATACGGCGCTCTTGGCACAGAGTATCGACGCGCTGAAATCTGCGATCCGGCAGGATGACAAGGCGAAAGCAGCGCAAGACCTCGAAACCCTGATCGCGAAAGCGCAGGGAGAGATTGACCGGATCGCGACGCACATTTCGCGCCCGAAAGTGCTGTCATTCGAGGAAGTCGCCGCGCGGAACCTTGCCAAACTCGAATGGGCAATGCAGAACCCCGAACCGATTCAGGGTCTGCGCTCCAAGATCGGCGCACTTGACAAGGCGGTCGGCGGGTTTACGCCTGAAATGTACGTTATCTACGGCGCGACGAACATGGGCAAATCGACGCTGGCAGTCAGCATCACCCGTGAATTCGTGCATCAAGCACCCGGTTTCATTGCGTCAACCGAGAGCCACCCTGACCGCTGGATGACAAAGCTTGTCGCATCCCTGTGCGGTATCTCGTCCGACCGGATCGAAGGCGGACAGTTGAACCGCGACGAATACCGCATGGTCAAACAGAAGTACGAGTGGTTGGCGATCATGAAGTGTCACTTTCTCGAAAGCGGATCGCCCACTGTCTCTATGCTCCGCGCGTCCCTGTTGGACGGCAAAGAGAAGTACGGCTACGAATGGGGCATTGTAGACAGCGCAAGCAAGATGGAACACCCCGGCGCATATTCGATTTATGACACGACGCGCGGCGTTGCGAGTGGTCTGCAATCGCTATGGCAGGAGGCGGATCTGCCGCTGATCGTGACCTCACAGGTCGGACGCGATGTTGCGGAGCGTCCGGCGGGCAAGAAGCTCCCCCAACTTGAGGACGGTTACGGCGGCGGCACGATTGAACAGAACGCGGGCGTCGTCATGGCGCTGTACAACCACAACTACTACGTCGCACGCGGCACGGAAGAACCGCATCCCGATTTCCCTGAGAATACCGCGCTCGTTCGTATCCTCAAAAATCGCTGGCACGGTGGATCGCAGGTCAACGCGGTCATGCTGCGGTTTGTCGGAGGAGCCGGGTTCTATGAGCTTGAAACCCGTAAGGTGTCTTTAGAGGAGCTATCGACCAATGGCAAACATTAACCCCCAAACGGCGCTCGTCCTGCTCTACCTGCTCGACGCGCACGCGTTCAGCGCGCACATCCTGCGCTTACAGTTGGCGCGGCAGCGCGAGATCCTCCGCCGCGTGTACGTGTGGTCGGACTACGCCGACGCGTTCCCGGTGGACTTGAAGCGCGAGATCGCGGCAGCGATTGACGCCGCCGATGCCGCGCTGACGGTGACGGAGGCGGCGTGATGCACACAGGAGAGGCTATGACCCAACGTACACTCAACACGATTGTGATCCTTGTGGGCGCGTATCTGGCCGCCCAAATCTTCGCGGACATCACGTCGCTGCGCATCGTCCTCATCGCCGGATTCAGCATTGACGCGGGGACGCTCGTTTACCCGTTTACGTTCACGCTGCGCGATCTCGTACACAAGGTGGCAGGCGTTCACGTTGCGCGGACGCTCATCTTCCTCGCGGCGGGGCTGAATATCGCAATGGCGGCGCTCTTTTGGCTCGTGGCGCAACTCCCCGCCGATCCCGCCGTCGGCGCACAACTGGAATTCGCGACGGTGCTCGCTCCCGTGTGGCGCATCGTGTTCGCGTCCATTCTGGCAGAAGTCGTCTCCGAACTTCTCGACACGGAGGCGTACCGCCTGTGGGGACGGCGTTTCGGCAACCGTTACCAGTGGGGGCGCGTACTCGTCTCGAACGCGGTGTCGGTTCCGGTCGATAGCGCGGTGTTCGTCGTCGGCGCGTTCGCGGGGGTGCTGCCTGCTGATGTCGTGCTCTCGATTTTCGCCGCGAATGTACTGCTTAAAAGCGCGGTGACGCTCGTGAGCTTGCCGGGGATTTACGCCGTGAAGGGACGCGAACATGCTGCCTAGACTGGCCTCCGGCAACCTGCTTGACCGCCGCTTTCGCATCCGCGCCGCCGTCGCTGACGACGCGCCCGTGATCGCGCGGCTGCTGCGAGCGCAGGAGAAAGCGCATAAAGGGTCACTCGGTGGCGTGCATTACCCGTCGCTCCGTGAGAGCGTACGTAAGGGGTGGGTGCATGTCGGGCTGTTCGGTGACGAGATTGTCGGGAGCGTCGAATACTACCGCCGACAAGACGGGTGGCAGACGGTTTATCAACTGGCAGTCGATCCGCGTTACGAAGGCTTAGGCATCGGGCGTAACTTGCTCTACAGCGTGGATTGTCCCGTGCGCCTGAAGTGCCCGGTCACGGTGAACGGCGGCGACGCGAACCCGGCGAATACGTTCTACGCGAACGCGGGGATGCGGTTGGCGGCGACGGATACGACGCGGACGGGGAAAGCGCTCAACGTGTGGGAACTCCCGATCCTGCCGATCCTCGTGCAAGGCACAAACCGTCGAATGCCAGAAGTGGCACGGCGTAGCGGGTGGGCGTATGGGACACGTAACGCCGAGATTCCGCGCGATTGGTGCTATCAACTGGACATCGAATGGCGTGATTACGTGTGGACAGAGTATCTTGACCTCGTGCGACAGATTCGACCGTTCGCCGCGCTCGTGCCGGATTACGAGCACAGAGGTCAACGTCGAACCATGCTCAACCGGATCGAACATCTCAAGGCGCTCGGCGTCATGCGCGTGCTCGTGTGTCCCAAATTCGACGGCGCGGTCGCAGACATCCCCGCCGATTGCGTGGTCGCGGTCAGTATCCCGTCGAGTTACGCGGGCTTCGTGCCGCATTACCACGAACTCAAGGGACGGCGCGTGCATCTGTTGGGCGGTACGCCCGCCTCATGGGTGGGCGGGACGCGCGAAACCAAGACGGGATATATTACAGGGATGCAGGGGGTGGGCGCAAAAGTCATTAGCGCCGACGGAAACTCGCATTTTAAGATGGCGCAGGAGTTCGGAAAATACCGCGCTAGAGGATCATGGATACAGGATCGGCGCACGATGGATATTTATGATATGACGATCACTAGCGGACGCGCGATCCTCGCTGACTTGCACGCGGTGTCAACGCGGCAGCAATTGAGCCTGTTCGCCGCCTAGTTGACAGCACAAGCGTTCTGATGTACCATTTAGGTTATATTGGACTCATTGACAGAAAGCGCAAACCTTGTCCGCAGTTATCATCGATTTCGGAAAACGTCACGCCCGCGTTACCGCGCTCTACGATGGCGACCTGTTCACGAACGGTGACGGGACGCCGCGTGTGAGCTGGTGGGTCAAGCCCGCGCTGTGGGCGGAGCGTGAACTTGTGGAAGTCATCAGTCGCCCGATTGAGGATCGCGCGCTGCTCAACATCTACCTGCAAGCGCGGGCGCTCGAACACCTTGACGAGTACCGCTTCACGCTGTCCCCGTGGGAACACAAGGCGTTCGCGTTAGAGCAAACGTGTAAACGCGATCACGCGCACGTCACCGGGTGGGCGCTCTACGAGTGGGTGGGGGAGCGCATGGGCGGTTACGCGGGTGAATGGACGCCGCGCCGCGTCAAGGGGCTGCTCGATGACGTGACCGAGATCGTGCAGGCGTGCGAAATCGAGCGGTTGCTCGAACGCGTGGAAGCGGAGCGCAAACGCGGGGCGCGCGAGTTCCGCGAGATCGTGCGCGAGGTCGTTTTCGAGACAGCGGCGGAAACGTGGGCGAGGGCGGCGTGATGCAGACATTCAGTGAATGCGGGGTCACTATAGGGTTCGGCAAACCTGCTAGCTACAGCGGACAAAAGCGCATCGCTGTACAGTTGGGCGGACGTGCGTACTGCGATATTGAGATTCGTCAGTCGATGTGGGGTGAAAGCGGATACTACGCTTACAGTCGCAGTCGTAAAGTCGCGCTGACCGAGGTACATAGTTTGCGCGACATCAAGACGAAAATTGTTCGCGGGCTGAATAAAGCCGAGGTTATCGACAGCGGCGAAGTCGTTCTCAACGGATTTACGGTTGCGCACCTGAATTGGGATCGACGGCATGACGCGAACCGCTTACCTTGAAGGCGTTCACCGCTCACTGTCAGCGGATGCGAACGAGTTAACGCTAGAGTTTCGACCGTTTAGCGGCTGGTATCTGTGCGGCGAACCGCGTCACTTCGGAGACGACGGATCGGAATGGATCGGCGCTAATTGGCGCGAGGCTGAGAAGTCCCTGCGATGGCTCTATCCTCAAAGAAAAGTTGCTTAGTTTGTCAACCCGCCGACTGTGGTAAACTATAGTTAGTGAGAAATGTACAAAGACGCCGCGAGGCGTTTTTTGATTCCGAGGGGAGGTTCAAGCATGGCAATGAGACGCCAGTTTTCAGACAACGACAAAGCCGCCGCGCTTGCCGCTCTCGACGCGAACGGCGGGAACGTGTACAAGACCGCGAAAGAGTTGGGCGTATCGTATTCAACGCTGCATTCGTGGTCGAACGGTGTCGGCGTGAACAGTGATGTGTCAGCAGTTCGTGACGAAAAAAAGATTGAACTTGCCGACAAACTCGAAGCGGTCGCGAACCGCTACGCCGATCATCTGCTTGAAGACGCAACCGTGTTAAAGACGGGCGCGAAAGATGCCGCGATTACGGTGGGCACGGCAATCGACAAGATGCGATTACTGCGCGGTCTGCCGACTGAGATTATCCAAGTCATTCCCCCGCTAGTACAGGCGTTAGAGGACGCGGGGCTAAAACCCGCCGAAGTGTTTAACGCGATGCTAGCGAGGCTCCATGCTCACAGTCAACAGTCTACTTGACGACGTACTCGGAGACTTCGGGTACGCCGCGAACGAGTCAACGCTTGATGTCAGCGTATCGTTAGCCGACTACTGCAATGCCATGTATCGCGGCTACGTGCATACTGATTATCAGGTGCTACTCGACACGTACCTGATGCAGGTTGCCGAGTACGTGCGGTCGGGTGGTAAGCGGGGGATCGGGCGGTTCATGTGCTTCATGCCGCCGCGACATGGGAAGACGCTCAAAATCTCGCGCCTGTTCCCGTCATGGCTGTTAGGCCATGTGCCCGACTTGCGCATGATTACCGCCTCGTATGGCGCGGTACTTGCCAAGCGCAACAGTCGTTTCGTGCGCAATGTGATTGACAGCGACCGTTACCGCGAGTTCTTTCCCCGCGTTCGGTTGTCCGCAGATACGGCAGCGGCGAACGAATGGGACGTTGACGAGTACGGTGGCGGCATGATGGCAGTCGGCGTGGGAACAGGCGTCACCGGACACGGCGCGCGGCTCATCATCATCGATGACCCGATCAAGAGTAGGGCAGAGGCAGAGAGTGAAGTCTACCGTGATCGTCTGTACGATTGGTACACGGATGACTTACTTACCCGTCTCGAAGAGCCCGGCGGCGCGATCATTGTCATGCAGACGCGCTGGCATCAAGCCGATCTCGCAGGATGGTTACTCAGCGATGAACACGCGCACGAGTGGACGGTGCTCAACCTGCCTGCGCTGGCGGGTGACGATGACCCGTTAGCGCGTGAACCGGGCGCGGCGTTGTGGCCTGAACGCTACGACGAGCAGTGGTTGAACAATCGGCGGGCGCGGATGGGGGAATACTCGTTCGCCTCGCTCTACCAGCAAACACCGCTCCCGTCTGGCGGCGGGCTATTCGATGCAACCAAGATCGAAGTGGTCGATTACGTTCCCGAATGCAAACAGGTTGTCCGCTTCTACGATCTCGCGGTGACGGCAAAGAAAACGAGCGATTACACCGTCGGCTTGAAGCTTGGCATTACCGCCGATGAGCGCCCCGTGATCCTTGACGTGTACCGCGCTCAACGCGAGTTGCCTGACGTGCAAGAGGCGATTGTGCAGAATGCGCAGATGGACGGCGCAAGCGTGCCGATCCGCCTCGAAGCAGAGAAGGCGGGGATCGTGCAACTGCAATTCCTGTTACGGGATGCGCGTATGCGTTCGTTTACGTTGGACGCGAAAGCGCCCGAAGGCGATAAGTACACGCGCGCCGCCCCGGTTGCGGCACGGGTGAACGCGGGGCGCGTGCTGATGGTAAAAGCGGCGTGGAATAGAGCATTACTAGACGAGATCGCCGTGTTTCCACAAGGTGAACACGATGACCAAGTAGACGCGCTGTCAGGTGCGTATGGCATGTTAGAAAGCATGCCAATGGCAGCGCCGACACGGATAAGGTTAGGTGGCAAATGGTAGCAGCGGCGTTACAAAAATTCATCAGCGGCGAATCGCCCATGCAAACGCCGCTCCCGTTTCCCGATCCCGTACCCGCGCTGACGGTGGTCAAGTCACCGCGCGTCAAGGCGGCGACCCCGGCGGCGTTCTATTGGGGCGCAGACGGCATCCAGCCCGTCGCGCTCAAATACCGTGACGGGGAGTTTCATAGCTCGTTCGGCTCGTGGTCAGCCCCCGGTTACAGTGCACGCGACTTCGGCGCGAACGAAGACGGCTACGCGCAGGCGTACCTAAAGTGTGTGTGGGCGTACCGCGCGATCAACGTGTTCGTGCAGAAGGTCGCGGAAGTCCTACGGCGTGGTCAGGTGGTCGATAAGCAGACCGCCCGCGAAATCCCCGATCACGCGCTTATGCAGGCGTTCGACCTCGCGTTCCGCTTCTATCAGCAGGACATCTTTGAGTATTGGCTTCTCAGCAAACAGATTTACGGCGAAGCCTACGTCGAACTCGTGAACGCGTTCCCGTTTAACGCGCAGTCGATTGGCGTCCCGCGTGCCTTGCGCGTCCTCAATGCGCTCGGCGTTGAGCCTGTGATTCAGCGCGGCGCGATTGTGCAGTACCGCTACAACGGCGACGACGAGGCAACGACGTTCACGCCGTATGAAATCGCGTTCGACCGCTACACGAACCCACTAGACGATGTTCGCGGGTATTCGCCGTTAGCGGCGGCGCTCGACAGCGTGAACGTGGATCGCACGATTGTGTTGTTCACGCGCTCGCACCTGAAGAACAACGCGCGACCCGGCTTGATCTTCACGCCGAAAGAAGGGCGGCTCTCACAGGCGGACGTTGACATGATTCAGTCTACGCTCTCCGAAGACGTGAAGGGCGCGGCGAATGCGGGGAACCCGCTGCTCATGCCGACGGCGTTCGATGTCACGGTGGCGCAGCCCCCCGCGATGGACGACCTCAACGCGCTCACGGATGAGCACAAGCGGCGCATCTGTTCCGCGATTGGCGTGCCGATTGCGCTCGTGGACTATACCGATATGGCGTTCCAGTTGTCGCCAGAGCAGAACAAGACGTTCTACGAACTCACCGTCATCCCGGCGGCGGAGAAAGTTGTCCGTGTCATCAACACGCAGGTGCTCCCGTTCTTCGACAGTTCGCGCAAGACCGAATTCAAGATCAACGTGGACGGCATTCGCGCGGGTCTCGCTGACCCGAAGACGCGTACTGAGATCGCGAACCTCCGTTTGCAAGCGGGCGGGATTACGTTGAACGAGTACCGTGAACAACTGGACATGGCCGCTGTTACCGACGGCGACGTGCGCTATGTACCGATGGGCGTACAAATCGTCAAAGCGGGGATGCTAGGGCAAACACCCGCGCCGCTCCCGCAAACGCCGCCAGCCCCCCTTCTTGGGGCAGGAAACGGCAACGTAGCAGACGCGCAACCGCCAGCCGTGAACGCGGTTCCGATGAAAGCAGAAGCGAGCGCGGAAATCGTCAAGGAACTCAAAGACTGGCGTTTAGTCGTTGGGCGCAAGGGGATTGAATTTCCGTTCGTGCCGCTTCATTTGCCCGCCGTCGTGTCGGCGTATGTCCGCTTGGCGCTCGATGACGGCGAAGACGTTACCGACGTATTCAAGGCAGCGCGTGAACTCGCAGACGGGATCGCGGCGAAAGCGTTCATCAATACAAGGGCGGCGTTTATCCGTGACATCAAACAGATCATCGGGGACGCTCAGGCCAGCGCCGTAAGTCGCGCAAAGTTCGGCGGGGCAATGCGTTCGATCATTCGCAAAGCGGGACTTATCGCGCTACGAGATGGAATGAATGAGGTTCAATACGATCCAGAATCTCTAAGCGTCGAAGAACTTTCGGCGTTCCGCTCGTGGCAAGAGGAAGCGAGTTTGCGGGTAACGAACCTTGGCGCAGAGATCTTCAAGCAGGGGATTAGTGAGGCAGAAGTTGCCATACGAGCGGAAATGTGGGCTAACATCACATTGGAATCGGCGCGGCAACTCGGCATTCTGCTAGGTAAGCCTAATCAGCTTATGGAGTGGCAGCGCGGTCCGACCTCTGATTCGTGCGAAGACTGCATCCGCCTAGAGTTCCAAGTACATACCATGAAGGAGTGGGTAGACAGCGGGTGGACACCGACAAGCCGCAAAACTGCATGCGGTTCGTATAATTGCTTATGCTCACTCGTGCCGACCGATAAACCCAAGCGAGGTGAGTTCTGATGATTACCCGTGAACAGTGGGACGCCATGAGCGACATTCAGCGGTGGGATCTCTTTAACGCGATGCAATACGAGATCGCGGAAGCGGACAACGCCGTTGACGCTGGCGACGATGACGAGGACATGACGTATGAGCGCGCAAAGCCCGATCCCGCGCGCCGACCGAAACCGGGTGCAAACGCAAGCGCGAACGAGTACCCGCCACCGCCGCGCCCTGACCCCGCAGTTAACCCCATTGTCGTAAAAGGGGAAGTGGGCGGCATTTTTAGGCGAAAGCGGTAGACGATGATCCGCAGTAACACAGTCTACAACCTGAAAGCGCTCGATAACGCTTACGCGGTCGCGCAGCGGTTTCCTGAGCACGCGGCAACGTTTGGCGAACAGTTGTTCCGCAAGTATGAGCCGCGCTTTCTTGAGGAGGCACGGCATCGGCCTGCGCAATCGAAGAACGGGCTAAACAGCGGACGCCCATTTGAGTGGTCACTAGACCGCCGTGCTAACGCCCGCGCTCGTGCTTGGTTCTTTGCACACTACCCCAACGGATACCAGCGCACGGGTAAATGGGAACGCGGGTGGGTACTGCGCTTCGACCGTCCAACGTCGAACACGTTCGGCTTCACGTTGTTCGGCAACGGGCGCGAGAAAGAGTACACGAGCGGTTTTCTCAATCGGCAAGCGCCGAACCGCCCGATCATCGGTCACGCGCGGTCGGGTTACATCCCGATCAAGAAGACGGTGGACTACTGGACAGGCGCATATCAAGACGAGTATTCACGCGAGTTCCCCGTTTTCGTGAGCGGGTTACTCGGCAAGTAA
>ERZ724522.471-NODE-471-length-25862-cov-4.350254_pt1 | contig 25862 bp, 24 predicted proteins | sample MGYA00376055_ERZ724522 | MGnify/ENA primary metagenome ERZ724522 (study PRJEB28724, sample SAMN07190884) | wastewater metagenome | isolation source: effluent of sewage treatment plant in Hong Hong | place: Hong Kong | collected 2016-03-17 ...
GAGCTGGCTTACCGTGCCGGATATTTCTTCGGCGCAACTGTCCTATTTGGCGCACCTGGGTGAAGGTGCACGCGGACAACTGTGGGACTCCGCCGTGACGATCGATACGCTGCAGCATGTCGGTAAGCTGTTGCTCAACCAGGCTGTTTATGTTCGCGAGACCATGACGGCCATGCAGACGGCTGTCGATGCTGTAGCGGAGGAGTTGGGGCGGCTGGCGTTGCGTTGTGGCTGGTTGTCGACGCCGCAGACAGCCGAATGTCCCGAGGGCGCGCTGACGGCACCATATCCTGACGGAGTCAGTTACGCTCCGGCCAATCCGGTCACCGTCGGGGTGGGTGCACGCCGTTCTCTGGTCAGCCAGCAGGACGCCGATCTGGAAGCGTTGCAACTGGCGCGTTCGCTTTTGTCCTGCGTGTACGGCAATACCGTCCAGCAAGCAACCTGCCCGGGAGAAGAGGAGGTGCCAAATTCCCCCGCGCAGACGATTGCCGGCATCGATATTCCGGCACGGGTTGGAAACGTGACGGTGCCGGCCAACACGTGGTATTCGCACATCGATCAGCAGGATGCGGACAACCAAGCCAGGCTGTCGGCTTTGGCTGCCCTGCGGTGCCTGTACATCAATGAGCGTCTGTTGGTCGACTGCTCGGTGTACGGCAAGCCCACGGCGGCATTACAGAACGGAGGCAGCCTGCTGGCCGGAACGGTTGGTAATCCAGTAGTGGCAGAAGAAGGTGTCGTCATCTCCACCATATCCACACAGGATGCCAATACGAATGCGACCAATCGCGCCCGTGCTTTGCTCAACTGTTTGTTCTACAACGAGGAGATCACGGTGGAATGTCCTGATGGTGCCTATGGGGATCAGACCATTCCGGCTTCCGACAAAAGTCCGGTCCGTACCGTGACTATTGCGGCTGGTGAATTTTCATCCACGATCAGCGTGGCGGAAGCCAATCTGTCCGCCCGTGTTTTTGCTGAGGCGCAGCTTCAGTGTCTGTACTGTAATCCCCGGATACCTCCGACCTGTATTGCTCCATCCGTATTGGCCGCATTGGCCGCACCGTATGGAGGCAACCAGGAATTGATTCCTCTGCCCATTCCGGCATCCATGGTGGATGCACGGTGGTCGACTGCGGCTACGCTAGGAGTGGCTGCTGGCGCGGTGTGCGGCGCATCTCCGCAAATACCTGTTGAGGTCGGTGCGCTGATTGGCGTCACGAAGCCGCGCACGGATGACTGTCCGTACGAATCTGATGAGATCGTCGTCAGCTGCATCAGCGGTTCGATCGGATCCGGCACATCAGCGCAGCAGGTGCACGGATTGTTCGAAGAGTCCCAGCGAGCCATACTGTCGAGCAAATCGCTACCAAATCCCAGCGCTGCGGATGAATCCGCCCGTGTGATTAAAATTGCGGCCGGCTTTCAAGTGATGCTGGAATCGCGCGTGCCGGATTCTTTCCGCCCAGATATTACGACGTTCCGGGCAAAGGCGTATGCCAATTATCTGGCTCTGCAGTTCGGGCTCGGGCTGCTTGATTGTTTCTTTGAGAATGATGCGCACGAGCTGACCTGTGCGGAGGTCAAAGGTGGTACCGGTTATGCGTCCGGTTTGATTGGGGGATCATTGGTGCTGGATCGGTACGCTATTGCTGCTGGCGTCGAACGCTCATACGTATCGAAGTCGGATGCTGACACGCGCGCCAGGCAGAATGCCCAGATATTCCTGACGTGCATTTTCGCCAACGAGCGTATTACGCTTTTCTGTCCGGATCCGAGTGGTGTGGCACCCGATAGCGCCGGCTCGACGAGCAACCCGGTGGTTGTTGATGTAGGGGCTATCACGAGCGAGATCAGTCAGGAAGTGGCAGACGATCAGGCACTGGCGCAAGCCAAAGCCATGCTGAATTGCTACTACCAGAGCGTGGCCATGACGTTGCTTTGCGGAGCCTACGTGGCGTCTCCAACCACCATCGGGGCATACGGAGACGGCACCATGCTGGCCGAAATTTCGCCAGGATCCGGCGTACTGGAAAACACACTGGTTGACCCCACCTCTTCTGGTTCCACGGCCAATCCGATCGTGCTGCCGTTGGGCTTCGAGCAATCCGATAATTCACAGGCGGAAGCAGACATGCGGGCTTTCACGGCCGGGTTGGCCTATCTGAATTGCTACCCACCGGGCGGCTCGGCGCAGGGCGCAGCTCAGCCGCCGAATTATCCGACCGCCGGAGCAGGACCGGGGACATCGAATCCGATTGGGGGCGGTACTGGACCACCTGGCGCCGACGGCGCTCCCGGATCGCAGACTGGTTGCACATCGAAGTGTTTGGCTTACTACAGTTAGTATGTCGTGCGCCAAAGACACTCCGGTCACGTGGACCGATATGCATGATCTGGCGGAGCTGATCGAAGGCACGGCAGATGCAATGAATGTGCCGGTGGAGAAGCTGACGCCCCAGACCGATTCCCCATTCAGCCTGTCGGATTGTCCGCGGTTGGATGCGGCCTACACGTTCGACATTCTGTTGGGTACCACGGGCGTTGTTGATCACTGGATCGCCAGAACATTTGGCAGCTATTCGGCATTCTGGTCGCCGCCGAATCCGGCCATATCGACTTTGATCGATCAGGAGCAGGCACTTTTCATCCATGATGAGGATCAGTGCTGGTGCACGCTCGGATTTTGGATACGCAAAGCTGGAGCCAAATATCAGTTGGTGGAAAAAGAGGATGCGAAATGCTGTCCGACCGTACCGATTCCGACCGATGTGGGCGCACAGAATGCCTGGATTGATTCCGTAGCGGCCAATTCGCACAAGAAGATCAGGAAGCGCTACCAGGGGAATAATTACGACGAGGACATCAAGCGCTGCGCACGCGATCCGACTGGCGAGCGCTTCCGCATGGCGCTCAACGGAACGGATGATGACGGTACCGTCACGTACAGCCTGCAGTACGCCCATCGGGCCATCAAGGGCAAAATCGTCTGGCTCATATCCCCGGCTTATTACGAGCAGCTTTGGAATTTGATTACGCAGATCATCGAGGGGTCGTGTGGAGCCCGTCCAGACATGGTACAGAAGGCCGAGACCAAATCCTACCTGTGCGAATTCTCGGTCGTGCGTCCCGTGGATATTTTGTGGACCTTGCAGGAAAACGGTCTGCTCGTAAATGAGCCGGGATGTTTGCGGGAGGATGGTTGCGAGGTACAGAAGCCGTGGGAAGAAGCGGCCTGTGGTGCGGAATTTTGTGACGGACAGCTTCAACTGTATTGTCGCACGTTGCTGGATCTCGAGCTGGTGGCGACGTCACTGCCGACCTTGCTGTATCCCAAGAACACGCCGGCGAAATGCGGTGGTCTTCTGTCTTGCAACAACGGACCATCGTCCGCCAATGGATCGTGTCAGTCGGCCACCATTTTTGACCGGACGTTCTATGCGGCCAATGCCATTGAGCCTGACATCGATATTGTCTTGGATGGTACGACGGGCGCCGGTCCTGAATTTACCCTCTCGTATCCGAACACAAATGATACCGGGATTGGTGATCCTACGTACTGTCCGTTCATCTACTGCGATACGGCATCGGGTCCCATATACGAAACACGCCTGACCTGGTATTATGCTTTCAACTCTACCATATTCCGCCAGCTGTTCGGTTGGTACGGTCTGGACAACGTCATCGTGCCGAACATGATGCCGGCCTGCAAAAAGAAATGGTGGCTGCAATACCAGACCTACATCACGACAGAGAATTGGTTCCGCAGAGGTGAGAACGTATTCAACCTCACGCACCTGATCGAACATCCGGAAGGCTTCGTGCGGGCCGACACGGTGGCGCATGTCGACGAAGAATATCTGACGGTGGACTACAGCGCCGATGACGCGCCATGCTCTTACCTCCACATGGTTCGGTACGGCTCATGGCCGGAGGCGGAGCTGAAGGACTATGTCGGGCAGGTCGGAGAGTGCGGGCAGATAAATGCTGACATTTCCATCCGAGACGTACCTGGTTGGTCTGGTGTCGTGAAGGTCGAGAATTACATCCTCGGAACCGAGGAGCGCTGCATATCGTGGTTGCAGGCCCCTGGTTCGTTCCATCTTTTCCAGTGCTGTCAGTGTGGGGATATTTCGTCGGACCCGGCCGGTGGATCTCTGGATCCGTACATGACCTGCGACACCGAAACATATCCTTGCCCGAACGGGGGTGAGTGCTAAGGCTTGAAGATGCAGTGGCCTTTTTTGTTTGTCCGAAATGGTATGGTGATGCTGCGCGGATCCGTACCGACCGTAGAGCGCATCTGTCAGGCGGATGGGCAACCGGATCGTAAATTACAGGTTCGCCAGTTACAGGAGCGGACGCTCGACGCTGATCCCCAGGATCTGAACATGGAAGGAACGGCCTCCTGGTCGCTACCGGACGGGACGTTTGCACGCTACCGCAATTTCATGGGACGCGCCTGCATCGAGCAAGGCATGACGGAAGTGACTGCTCCCGACGGGAAGGTCACGGAGGCGCACGGTATGTTCGTACCATTTCCTGGCGGCTATTGCGGCATCATGCATCAAGCTCCGGGGCGTCTGACTGTGCGGCGGGAAGGGCAGCCTACTGTAGAGTGGAGGCTCGTTGGCGAGATACGGATGATGATGCCAGTCTTCGATGATCCCACCTGCATTTTGCTCGACATCGTCGAGGTACGACAAGATGCCCTACCGCCTTCAGCCCGGCATCTTTTGCGCCTGGCGCCGAATTTGGGTGTACGCAAGCAGGCCACCTATTTGCTGCGCACCAACGACCTGGCAACATTCAGGATCGATTTTGGTTTTCCAGAAGTACTCCATGCATCGCTACTGCTGAATCGCGGGCTCGCCATCGTGACGACCAGCCGGATCAGTCCGCAGGATGGTTCCAATATCGAGGTGCGCCATCACATGGTGCCGCACTACAAGCTGGTGCCAGCTTCTCCCGGGTGGATACCGGTGGAGCGCAAAGTGCACGCGGCCACCAAAGCCCTGGTGACGGCTGCCGGTGACCAATTGCTGCGCACGACCAAAAGCTCCAAGGACGTGTCCGCTCAGTTTTTTGATCCGGATACGCCGTGCTGGTTCGAGGGTTGTGAGGAGTTGCGCCGACGGTATGAGGAGGATCTGCAGAAGGCTGGAGGCAACCAGTGTCCGTCCTGTGTTCGAGATTCCCTGCGTGCCACCACCCTCTACAAAGTCAGAGAGATCTTGCAAGCGGCCAATCCTGTCCTAAGTAACCAGCCATGAATATCCTGAACGTGATGTGCCTCTGGTTCCTGAATTGCGCGGTCGTGTCATGCCTGCTCTTTTGGTGGTTCGAATCCACGCTTCCCGTGTTGGCGACGCAGCTGGTTCGCCTTGTTCTGAACAGGCCCGATGCGGCGTGGCAATTTCCCAATCAGATGGCATGCGAACCTATGCGGACATGGTCGAGATCAGATTGGGAAAAATGGCGACTGCAGACCCTCATGCCGGAGTATCCAAAATTCGCCCACATGCTGGGCTGCTCCCGCTGCATTTCTTTCCACATGTCCTACGCGACCGCCATAGTATTGCTGGCGTTGGGAACGCAGGACTGGCCCATACTGATGCGCCTTCTCTTTTTCTTCGCTGCGTCTTTCGGTTCGTCGACGACGGCGCATCGTTTAATTCCAGGGACTACATCATGGAGCCAGAAATAGCCAGATTACAGTTCTACCGCCTGAGCGCGGAAGGCGAGTTGGTGCCTTGGATATTCGAGGTAGAAAGGCAGACCAAAGTGATCGTTGCCGAATATCGACGTAATGATCGGGTACCAACAGATCCTGCAATCGCTACGCCGGCAATTGCCGAGTTTGCCGGGCCGGCGCAGCAAGTGCAGACGGCTGCTCGTATTCTTGGTGCTGTCACCCGTCCGCTACCTGGGGGAGGCACCGAGATTCTTTCGATCAGTACACGTGGGCAGGCAATGCTGCACTTCCTCAACGACAATGGCCCATGTCCGCCCTGGTTTGTCGACTGCGAACGCTTACGGCAGCGATACCGCCATGATCTGGCGCAACTCCCAAAAGACGAGGCCGGAAAATGCGCCGACTGCGAGAGTGGTGAAATAATCCGCGCCTATCTGGAGAAGCTCGACACCATATTTCCACGCTGATGCAATTTCCGCTCATCGCCGGCATCGAGGAATTCCCCGCCCTGAAACGCGCCTACGAGCAGGCCATGCGGGCAGCGGGTTCGCGCTGCCGAGGCTGTATCGTGGACGACATCGTGACCAAGTACCAACAAATGCTGGTAGGCGAGCGTCAGCGCGTGCGTTCACTGCGAGGCGTCCGCACCAAATATCCCGGCATCCACAACTGATTTGCGGGGCTGGTCAATTACTGGCATGGTTGGGGGTGGTCGTCCCTCCAACTGCAGAACCGCCGTCACCCTTTGAAGCCTACAAGGCAGAGCCGACTCATGCCCGGCTGAACGCAGTGGTGGATTCGGTGCGTCCGTCAATCAGTTACGCGCTGGTGCAGGCTGGAGCCGGAGACGATCCGTACCTGCAGATTCAAGCCCGTACGCTGGCGGCGAAAGCCATCAAGTCCTACGACCCATCCAAAGGAGCATCATTGCCGACGTGGGTGACCCAACAATTGATGCAGTTGCGCAGGATGAAGCGCACATCACAGAACGCCATACGGTTGCCGGAGCAGGTGCAGCTCGATGCCTTCCAGATCCATAAGGCGACGATGAATTTCATGGATCAGAAGGGGAGGGAACCCGATATACTGGAATTGTCGGATGCCGTTCACTTGTCGCCGAAACGGATCGCGCATGTCCGTAGCTTTTCGACTCCGATTGTCGCCGAGGGTGCATTTGGGGAGGGCGGAGGCGCGACATCTGTATCCCACGACGAGGAAGCGCTCGCATACCTGTACAAGGATTCGGATGCCGTGGATCGTCAGATATTGGAGATGCGGATGGGATACGGCGGCAAGCATCCGACGCCACTACCCAAGAACATCATCGGCGAACGGTTGAAGCTGCATCCGTCCCAGGTCACCCGCCGGGCAGCCCGCTTGGCCATGCGGTTGAACCAAATACAGCAGGATCTTTCCGAAATCTGACATGGTTCCGACCAAGACATTACTGAAAGACGAACGCGAACGCGCCATGACGACGCTGACGCGGGCCATTGGCGGCGCCGATCAGATTCCGCTGATTTCAGAGGAATATGGCGGGGCTGACATGGATTTTGCCGACATCAAACCAGAGCCCACCAAGGCTACCGATCAGGCGGCTTTGCTGAAGCGTGCCCACGCCTACGCGTTGTTCCGGGACGCCCAGTATGGGCATTTGAATCGCGGACAGCTGCTGGCATTGGCGGCAAACAATGAACTGCGCATCCATTACGAGGCTGGGCGGATCGCCATCCTGGGAGGAGTCGAATGATGGAGGGAATCAAGATTGTCTTCGAGGAAGCTGGCGCACGGCTGGATTTTACGGCTCCGGTCACCGGCTTCGACACGACGGTGCAGTGTGTGCTGGTCAACATCGGTACGACGACAGGTACCGACAAGATTTATCCAGAGCGAGGCACACGCCTGCTGGTCGCCGGCCTGGTCGGTAAATTATTTTCCCGCAATCAGGCCGTTCACGAGTCCAATTTTGCGGCTGCGCAGGCCAAAATATTTGTCGAGCAATCCACGCCCCCGGAAGTCGAGGAACGGATACGCCGTGTTCGCATCGCGCCTGTCGTTCTTACGCGCGCCCGCATGGAAACAAATGTAGTCATCGAGACCACTACGGGTAAACTGGTGGGTACCGAACTCACCGCCTGATCTATGTCCTTCGATCTCATCAACACCTACTTTCCGGCCGCCAGCGAACTGACAGACGCGCAACTGCAATCCATGCGGGATCGGCTGGTTACCTACGGGGCTGTGAAATTTCCAGATCTGGATATGCGTCCGGATTCCGTGTTCGGAAATTACATTCTGAATCCGCTGGCATTTATGCTGGCCGGTACAGAGGAGGCTCTGCGACGTCAGCGCTCCGATCTCGACACGGAACAGATAGCCGGAGGCGTAATTTACGATTGCGACTTCGTCGAAGCATTCCTGAAGAATTGGGCGGTACAGGACCGAGCGATCAAGCAAGCCAGCGGCACCATCCGGTTGGTATGCAGTTCCGACGAACTGATCGAACTGGATCGGGGCACTCGCTTCAGTTTTGCCACCGACACGACCACTTCGGTATTCATGATCCGGCTGGCGCATCCGGGCTTGCTGCAATTGCTACCGGTCGGTTCGGACGTCCAGCCTGGGCAGAACCAGCTGGTGTTCCAGCAGATCGCCTCCGCGCTCTACGCCGTCGACATCCCGGTATTGGGGCAGATGGCAGCCGCTGGAGTCACACAGGGATTGGCTGCGACACTGGACCGTACTGTGACCAATCTGGTGAGCGCATCGGCGCTCTACGACTTCTACCAGGGGGCTCCGACGCTTACGCTTCCGCAGATGGCCCAGCAGGCACGGCAGACTGCCTATGCGGTCGGGCTGGGCAGCCGCGGGCAGTCCGTGCAGATGATACGCCAGAACTTCCCAGAGGCAATTGGGTGCTCCGCTGTCATGTCTGACGATGTGGAATCGATGCGGGGCGGCATGAATGCACTGGGGATCAAGCGTGGGGCTCTGGACCTGTTCGTCAAGTCCGGTACCTACCAGTTCAAGGATACGGCCTACCTGAAGGTGCCGTGGGTCATCGAACAAAATGGTGACACGGTCAATCGGTTCATCACCAAACTCGATCTCCTCCACACGCCAGTTCGGATCACGGGCGTAACCCATTCGAGTGGCGTCAATCTCTCGTACGAAATCATCGGCCAGGCGAAGGATCCGGCCCGCGCCTCGCTGCTGACAGCCGGCTTTTCTGAGCTGGAGGACCTCTGGCTGGTGATCGAGATGCCCAACCAGGACGGATCAGATCTGATCCCCCTGACCGTCAATGCGGACGGCACCTCCCATGCGGTCTTCCAAGTCGAATATTGGACGGATCCGCTGATCGCCAATGCATCCAGATTCGTGGACGGCGATGAAGTCGTGGCTGAAAATTGTGATCTGGTTGTCCGCGGGTTCCTGCCCTTGGTATTCAGCCAATTCGACATCCAGTACGTCAGGGCCGCCGGGGTGCTGATGACGCTCGAGCAAGCCCGTCGTGATATTGCTGCCTACCTGAACTCTATCGTCTACCCGGATGGCTTCTCGCTGGCTGAGGTGTCGGAGATTATGAAGTACTGCGGGGCCAAGCAGATCACGGATATTCGGGTGAGGGCGGAGCTGGGTTTTACGGTTGCGACCCGTTACCTCATCGATGCGGCCCCATCTCCCGAAGATGATTGGACGACAGCCGTTGACGCCGATCATTCGTTCGTTCCATACCGGATTACCATCGGAGACATTCGAGCGTTGTCGCCGTCCTATCGAGACGCGAATGTCGGTACCGCCGATGAGCAATTGTGTGCGGTTGGTCCGCGCAATTCGGGACTCTGGGTTGATCCCACCACCATCGCCTTCACGGAAGTTGGCGCCCGCGCATGATGCTGTCTTTTCGAGAATTCATCGCTGGCAACCTGGGGGATTTTCACTCCCAGGTTATGGAGCCGAATTCGGCTCGCGTCGCCTCTACGATGCTGCGTTGGTCCACATCGCTCGTGCCCTGGTGGGCAATCCAGCGACATGGGGAGTTGCTGACGACCGCCGAACCGACCGACACATATGCGGTCCGGGTACCGTACGAGCGTACAATGGTTACCCGGTTGGGGTCGGATATTCAGAAGCGGATCCAGATTAAATTTGGGACTGGCGACTCGAATGCTCCGGTGCCGTTTACGCTGATTCGGCGTTCCTCCATTCCGTCCTTTGGCCTTGAAGATCAGGTCGCCGGGCTGAGTCTCGATGCTACTGAGCCAGACCCCAATACGACTCTGATGCTGGGCGAGCAGGGAGAGTATTTGCTTTGGGGTTGGCCGGACGTTCCTGAGCGTATTAGCGAGGCAGTCCTGCAGGAGTCGCCGCGTTATCTGGTACCGGTGCCGGCAGGTTTGCATCCGCGCTCGATCATCAGCGGACAGCGGACGCTCCTCGAGGGTATAGATTTTGCGGTCGGGCGGGGCGTCGTATTGTTCCGGCAGCATCCGGAGGAATTGTTCGGCGCCAGTGCCTTTTTTATCTGCCGGGCCGCCACCGTGTCGGAGCCGCATCTTTTCGACCATCTGTTTTCCGCCGGCGGCACTCGGGATGTCCGTGACATCGGGCGGTTGGTCAAAGGGCAGTTCGGGCAGAAGATACTTGAGCGGGCTTTAGCCTGCGTGGCTGGTCTGCACGTCATCAGACGGGAATCAAAATTGCTGGATATCAGCCAGGCGGACACTGGTTACCACTACGTTTTCGATACCGGGCTGGTCCGGGCAGAATACGCGCATACGCCGCTGGAAGTCGACACCACGTATCCGGATGGAACCATCATCGGTCAAGAGATGATCAAGGTACGGCGCCCTATTCCCGGCTCTGCCAGATGGTACCGGGATGGGATCGATTGGTCATCCGGGTTGTCTCTCGACGAATTTTGCGGCGTGCAGGGACTGACTGCGCCGAATTATCCGGTGCGCGTGGAAATACCAACCGGCGGTTCCACTGGCTCGCTGCGGCATGCGCGGATGTGGTTGCTCGGCAGCGATGAGGCCCGCACCCGCTACTGGACGGCAGTGAAGCGCGCCGAGATTCAGACTGGCAAGACCCTGGCGGCCGCATTGGGCCTGACCAACGAAGGAGATTCAACGGTCGTCAATCCGATCGATACGCTCTTCACGCTGGGAGGACTGGTCAACTCCGCCTTGCTGGTGGAACTGAAGATGGATAAGCTACCCGGTGTGGCCCGCAGTCGTGTCGTCGATTTTCTTCGGCGCGAAAAGCCTACGGCCTCTACCTTGATTATTCGATGAGCCTGATCCTGCAGAGAGCCAAGACATCGTATGTGTTCACACATACGGCTGGAGCCGAACATCAACACGTGTGGCCCCTGCGGGTCACCGCGCTGTCGACCACGTCTGGCTTGGACTCGTCCATATTCGTCATGCAGAAGGGTGATGATGCGGGCGGCTACCAAGGGGATGTATTCGTTGCCATTGCGTCTGTGGCACAGATGACGGATCTCAAGGAATCTTTCCAGACCGGGCAGCCATTTCGCCGTACCAATCAGGTTGATTTGGCGTGCCGCTCCCCGGAAGAGGCCGACCGGGCCTGGAAGGTCATACAGGAGGACGCGATCGATCTGTTTCGCAATTGGAGCGCCATGACGGCATTGCAGGCCGCGGAAGTCGTCACGATCACGGACAGTGGTGTGCCGGCCAGCCCGACCGTCACGGCTTCTACGGAGAACATCCTGACGGCTACGCCATCAGACGATGGGGCATCTCTGGAAATATTCATCAACGGCCAATCGATCGGATTTGTTCCCGTGCGCCTTACGTCTCTACCAGTCTGATTATGCGTTATCTGTTGTCAATATTCGTGCTACTGACCGGCGTGCTGTTGAGTGCGCCTGGAGACTACATTTGGGATCAGCAGCCCAGCAGTGGTCCGCTTGTTCCGCGTAGGCTCACTCCTGCGGTGGGTAAGCTGATTGGTTGGCCCACGTCCGTAAATGACACGAAAGCTATCACGTTGGGTACCAACCTGACCCTGACGGCACAGGGCGTGCTGAACGCCACTGGCGGCGTAGCGTCCATCGGGTTGGCCGTCCCGTCCGGGCTCTCCGTCTCAGGCTCCCCACTGACATCCTCGGGCACTCTGACGATCTCGACCACTCTGTCGGGAGTCCTGAAGGGAACAGGTTCTGGATTCGCGGCAGCGGTAGCCGGTACGGATTATCTGGCTCCGACCGGAAATGGATCCGGCCTGACGGGTCTGACAGCCGGGCAGATTTCCGGCCTCGGAACGCTGGCGACTCAATCCGGTACGTTTTCGGGTACGTCATCGGGCACCAACACGGGTGACCAGACCATCACGCTGACCGTGCCGACCGGACTGTCCGTTACGGGGTCGCCGCTGACGGCGTCCGGTACGCTTGCCATTACGACCACCCTGTCGGGCGTCCTGAAGGGGACCGGTTCTGGCTTTGCAGCAGCGGTAGCCGGTACGGATTATCTGGCTCCGACCGGAAATGGATCCGGGCTGACTGGAATTACAGCGGGGCAGATTTCGGGATTGGGTACGCTGGCTACCCAATCCGGTACGTTCTCCGGTACATCGTCCGGTACCAACACGGGCGACCAGACCATCACGTTGTCGGGCGACGTGTCGGGGTCCGGTACCGGTGCCATCACGACGACGATCGGTGCCAGCAAGGTCCTGTATACGATGCTGGCAGGCTCCATCCCGGACTCGAAACTCGATACGCTGACGACGGCAGGCAAGGTGGCCAATTAGGCCACCACTGCTACGGCGACCAATACGGTGTCGGCTATTGTGGCGCGGGATGCGTCGGGTAATTTCAAGGTGGGGCAGTTGCAGGATGGTACTGGTGTATCGTCCGTTGATGTTGCTCAGCGGTTACTAGACGACGAGACGGGCGCGCACGCAATTCTGTGGGATACGTCGAACTGTACTTTGCGCTACCAGGGGCAGACCAAGTTCGACTGGAAGAATTTGCGTTTCTCGAGTCTGACTACTGATGGCTTCCTGAAGACAAGTAACTCCAACGGCACCATTTCGGTCGATACCACAGCGTACGTGCCGACCTCGACTACCGTCAACGGGCATGCCCTGACCGGCAATGTGAGCGTCACGGCTGCGGATTTGGGAGTTCCTTTGCTGACGGGCAACAACACGTTCGCTGGCACTCAAATTATCACGGGCACGCTGCAGATGGATGGACAGACAAACAGTCAGATCCAGGTGTCGGACCTATCGTCGGAGCTTGGCATTGGCCTCATCATCGAAACAGCTACCAACTCGCACTACATCGGTCTGGCGCCGAAGCAGGTCACATACTACGCGAACGACCATACGGTCAAGGTAGACGCCGGTACCCCAACGGCTGACCGCGCCATCAGCTACCCGGATCGCAGCGGCACCGTCGCGCTGTTGGAAAATCTCAGCGGCGATGTGTCGAGTTCGGGAACTACCATTACGGTATCGAAATTGAACGGCACTTCGCTGGCTGGACTGGCTACCGGGCTGCTGAAGAATACGACCTCGACCGGTGTCCCGACCATCGCGGTCGCCGGTACGGATTATCTGGCCCCTGCTGGTAGTGGTGCGGCCCTGACGGGAATTACGAGCAACCAGATTGTAGGCAGCGGTACGCTCGAAGCCGCCACGCAGTTTACGCTCTACACGGCACCGGCAGCCAGCACGTTTGGACGCTTGACTGCGGAGGCGCAGGATATTCTGCAACTCGGTAGTGATACGGCGACGCCGGCGAATTACGCCACCCAATGGCTCAAAAGCGTGGACGTCACCACCGGGCAGGGAGGCACTTTGTACTCGGCCGGCGGACGTGGTAACGGAACGAATGCGAGCGCTACCGGCAGCTCAGGCGGCCCGGTCATTATCGCCACGCAGGCTGCGAATCCGACACCCGTAACCGTAACGGCTTCGACATCAACTGATCAATTTACGGGTACTTCCCACGGGTTGTTTCCCGGAGCTGTCGTGCGTTTTACCAATTCCGGCGGGGCACTTCCGACTGGAATTTCAGCCGCCACATCCTACTTCGTCATCAGCGCCAACCAGACGGCCAATACCTTCATGGTCAGCAGCTCGCTGCGTGGCAGCCCGAAGGTATTCACGACCAGCAATGTGGACACGGCGGCCAACACCATCACGGTGACGGCGCATGGCTACACCAACACGCCCACGACTGCCGGTACGGCTGTTCGATTCACCACATCAGGTACATTGCCGTCGCCTTTGGCGGTGAACACGACCTACTGGGTCATCGCTTCCGGACTGACCGCGGATGTCTTCAAGGTATCGACTACTCCGACAGGTGCCGCCGTGGATATCACGACGACCGGTACCGGCGACCACTTCGTCCAGCAATGGGAGGGACCTGCGATCGACATCACGGGCACCGGCAGCGGGACCAATACGGTCACGACCTATGAGGGCGTTCTGTTGCCACGACTTGAAGTCAGCCCATCAGGGGGTACAACCATCACGGCCAGTAATTCGCAGGCCAGCGCTACAGATGGGGCGTTGTTGGTTCGATACTGGAATACTGCAAACTCTGGATTTACCAAACTAGCGATGTTTCAGCAGTACGTAGGTGTTTACAACTCCCTGTATCTATATGATCCCAGTGGGAACCCATACAATCTGTATGCTGGCTATGGCATACTTGCGGCTGGCGGAGGCGTTCCATTTGTAATTTACGGTTCCGGTACCGGAGGCGCGTACGGGCTGGCGGTGTACAATTCCAATGGTGTGCAGCGATATTTCCAGCTAGCCAACAACAATACTCAGTATGATTGGATGACACTTGGGCAGGGGACAACAACCAAGGTAATTCCTGCTAATACAGGCGGTGTAATACACCAAACTTTCACTGCTGGTGGCGGACACGTAGCCGATATTGGCGGCGAAGACCTCACCATAGGCGGTGGTCCAGCGACGGGTTCCTCAGCCAAGCCCGGCTCCACCATTTTGGCCACCGCACTACCTGGAGCTACGACGACGACGCAAGGGTACATGAGCACTCGGCGGTACGATTCGGCGCAGCCCGTAACCCTGACGGACAATACGGCTACCAACCTGACGTACATCTCGTGTGGTTACGGTAAGTACCTGTCGGTCGAAATGAACGCTACCGTATTTGTCACGGACGGATCAAACGAGCAGGTGCAGAACAGCACGGTCTCTTTCTCGGTAGCCAATCGTGATGACAGTACTGTTACGATTTCGACAGTCGATACCACTCACAAGACATTGCTCGCCACCGGTGGCACGCTGACGCCCGTGACCTACACGGTCATCAATTCTCCGAAGACCTACACGTTCAGTTCCATCACGTCGAACTACATCTACCTCACGACAGAGCACCGCTTGCGCCGAGGCGACATGGTCACGTTCTCAAATTCTGGTGGCGCCCTACCGACCGGAATATCCGCGGCGACACAATATTACGTACGCGATACAGACTCCCCGGACATGTTCAAAATTTCAACCACGCCGAACGGTACTGCGTTGTCGGTCAGTGGTGGTTCCGGGACCACAACTGTCTCCTGCGCGGGTGTACTCGTGAAGGTGCAGGCCGATACCAGCCTGACGCCAACCACCATGCAATGCAAATGGTCGGCGACGGCCGTGCACTCGAATGGTGTTGCCAGTTTCTTCCCATTGCCAGTATACTCACCTCAGAACTGATTTACGGGTATGCAATCCATCCTGACCGCCCAAGACGCTCCCAATACGACACGCGCCTATCTGCTGGCCATGCAGACAAATGCCGAACGCGTGTTGAACGACATGCGTAGCGCGTGTTGCGATAGCTTCCAGAAGTTTTGGTTCGGGAGTGAGCCTGTTGATAAGCAATTGCTCGAGCTCGGTACGGCTGCAGCCAATTGGTTTGCCCAACATGCCCGCACGGTTGAATATTTGCTGACCAGTGGTGTCGAGATGGATCCAGCCGAATACACACCTCCTCGGGCATTTACGATTCATCAGGATGGTACGATCACACTCGATTAGGCGGTATTGCGTCGAATGGTAAATCCCATTATCGTACTGACATGCAAGCCCTCATCACACATCCAGACAACCAAATCCCGGCTGCGCGTGTCCAGGCGGCCAAGATGGACACGATACGTCTCGGTGCCGCCGAACAATTCCGCGCCCAGCTGCGTGTCTTGCTCAACAGCTTCTGGCACAACCGTTACGCCACACCGGCTGAAATGGCCGCAGAATTCGGAACTGGCTGCGCGCAACTTTTCGCCGAGCACGCAGCCGCCATACGGTTCCTAGCCTCTCGCGGAGTTGAAATTCCAGAAGCCGAATACACCCCACCACTTCCATTTACGATCAACCAGGACGGCTCTGTGACGATCGGAACAGCGCCAACTCCATGAGCACACCTGGCTTCATCTCCCTACCTCCTATCAAAGCGGAATCATTCATCCGGGCCAACACGCTTGGGGTATTCCAGGTGGAAATACTGGTCGTACCGAATTCGGTACCGATACCTTCCGTATCGTGTGGACTTTTCGATGCTGATAATCAGCGGAAATACCATTTCGCCGACAGCCGCAATGTGACGGCTGTGCGGGCCGGCCAGACTACCCGGCTACTTTTCAGTACCACGGTCAAAGACCAAGTTGCTCCTGGGTTCTACAGTCTGATTGCAGAATGGAAGGGCGGTTCCCATACTGTGCCGGTGCTGGTTCCGTCCAAGCAGGAGATTTCGACACCCAGTACGTTACCGGACACGCCGGTAGCTACACTTCCTGGCGTGCCGGCAGAGGAACCCGCTCAACCGGTACCTGCTTCGCGCCGTCGGCGCCGCTAGCAGTGAGGCAGACTTACCGGTACGTCGTAGAACTGGTTGAGAATCTGCAAGCCCGTATGGGCATCGATCTCAATCTCGTCTGACTTGACTTCGCAGGATCGACAGAGAGCGCGAAGCTCGGAAGCCAGATCGATCGGATCGATCTGCTTGTGCAGCTGGCGCATGTCCAACAACAATTGCTGAGACGCAAACCGGTAGCGCATCACGCGCCCAACCGTATCGGGGCTGACGCCGCTGAGAAATTGTTCGGTCGAAGAATACTCGGGCACGAACTGCGGCCAGGCCAATCCAAGATCCTGCGCGGCCATTCGGGAAAACTCATCCCTGACTTCACCTTCGTATGTGACGCGAGGCGTCCGCGCGTAGTTGGTGGGTTCGGCCAGCCCGAGGATGTGCTCGACTGTCAGGCGGGTCAACGCCGATACGAGATCCGGCAGCCATTTCCACGCCGGATGGTCGAGCGGTGTAGTCATGCGTACGCCATACTCGGTGATGACAAAATAGGGGGCCTTCAGCGTCATCGACATTTTATCGGCCGCCAGCGCATAGGCTGGCATGCCGCGCAGATACCCACCCATGTCGCGCTCGACGCGCGGTAACGCTTGGGTCTGTCCGAAGCCGGCGAATACGCGTGCCAGCCAGCCGCCCGACAACCGATCGTTCCGCACGGCCACGACTCTGCAGGGCCGATCCTGGAAGCCACGCACAATCGATCCCATCACGATCGCTACCAAGCTGGCCACATCGGCCGGTAAGGCCGCCAGCCAGCCCGTCTCGAGCACCTCATTGGGCGGCATCGCGCTAGCCGTATAGCAGTCCAGCAACATGACACCAGGATGCAATTTTCCAGCAGGTGCACATCCTTCCATCGAGTACCTCCATCCCGGGGTGAAGAAGCTTTTCTTGTGGTGGTTCCAGCCCAGGAAAGGTGTGCCTGTTTCGGTTGGCAATCTGGAAGGCATTTGGCGCAGATAATTGGTTGCTGCTTTCCAGCCAGTCAGACTGCGAATAATCGGTACAGCTTTGGTCTTGTTGGCTGATGCCAGGCGTTGTAATTCCTGCTGTAAATCTTTTGGGGAATCGATCAGACGACTCGCCAGCAGCAGGGGATACCGGTCCTCTCCGATCATCAACTCGCCGGAATGGAATGTATCGTGGCTTTCCGGAAACACGACATTCGATGTCAGCCTTATGACGAAATTAGACACCATTTCCCCGACCTCTCCTGTCTTGGAGAATTTGTAGCCGTCTGGCGATTCGAAGAGACTGCCGCTCTGATCCTTGTGTATCTCCACCGAGAACAGATTACGGGTCAGTTGATCGGCGATCTCATGCGCTTCCATGTCACGCAAATTACGGATCAGCTCATTCCGGATAGACCCCTGCGGATTTGCAGAGCTCAGAATAGACGTGCCGGTAAAGTTGAGTGCCCGCAGGTGGTTCGTATTTTGCGCCAGCATGGACGCCAGGAACGCCGGCCACGTATGTCGTGCTCCGCTTAATGTCGTTGCCACGGTCATCGTTGGATTCTGCTCATGCAGTCTGGCTGGCAGCCAAGCAGTGACGTCATGGGTAGTATCGAACATGTAGGTCAGACGGGGAGCCAGCCATATTGTAGCTGGTTTGAACCCGCTCAATTTCACGCCATACGAAATACGCGCTGGATCCCCGGACGCCCAGAAGTTATTGGCTCGCGCGGCCGTCATCCAGTCGCGGTGCAGATGCACATCGGACGACGCCGGGCCCCCTTGCAGCAAGCCGGAAAAGGCGACGTCGTAGTCGCACAGATCGAGTGTGCGGCTGGTCAGATCTTTGGGGTCATACCATGTCAGCGATACCAGTCCGTGATGGCTGTCCATCCAAGGCACCACAAGGGCCGGCTGTAGTCGTATCCGCCCCAGATCGGCATCCGGGAAAGCATCGCGCAGCAGCTGGGCAAATTCGCCTACTGCGTCTGCCTCCAACACCATCAGGGTGCGGTCGGCGTTGTCTTCTAGCTTCCACGCCTGAGCTTTTGCGCGGATGTGCTGCCACTTGGCCGTGCCGCTGCCGCGCATGCTCCGGAGCACAAAGTCCAGCACCCGGCGCTGGCGCCGCAACTGTAGGGTCACCGCAGATCGGACTTCCTCCGTGATATCCATGTGGGGGCGCAGCCTGTCCGTGAACGCATCCATCATCTGATCGACCACGGCCCGGTATGATTTGCTCGCCTGCATCATCACCAGGTAGTCCACTACCGAACCGGTGCCGAATGCGCAGCCAGTGGAACCACAAAAGAAACTCCGATGCACCAATGCCATATCGCGTCCGCAGGCTGGGCACAGGGTCAGCATTATCTGATCGTGCTTGCGTACTACGCCGCGGGACATTTCGACGGCCTCGATGGGCGTGATTAAATTTGTGATGATGGAGCTATGGTGGGTCACGCAATTTCGGGATGTTTCACGTCATATATTTTTGACACCCGACAAGGTGCTTCGGGTTCTTTTTACATACCCGTTCGGGAGGTTGTCGTCAATTTGACACTCTGAGTAGAAAGGGGAACAGTGCGGTATGGATCCCGTCAACGATAACAATCCCGTCCCGCTGTACCGAGCGGACGCACTGCATGCTTTTCCGGAGTGGGTAACGAAGGAGGCCATGGTGTCTCCCGCAAATGTAGCCCACCTCCATCAATCCGCATTCGCGGATCCTGTTCGGCGGGAATTCCCGATCCACACCAAGGTCGCCACCTTCCTGTCCTACGCGTACGCCATGGGGGCTGGTGATGTGGACGAAGTGGTGGTGAAGAATATCGAGAAGGCGGCCAGCGCCTGGGGCATCGCCGATGAGCTTGCGCCGTATGCTGCGCTGCTCGATGAATCGACCAAGGAAGCATCCGCGCCCCAACCGTTCGCGCTTGTCGTCGAGCGCGATTCCGGCCCAACCGGCTATTTCCCTTGCGGGGATGCCCACGACACAGACGCGTCCATTCGCGGGATCTGTCGCTCCTTCGGCGACTCGCGTTGGAATGCGGAGCTGACTGGAGCGCAAATCAAGCAGGCAGCGACCAAGCTGGTCGAGGCAGCTGATCGTCAGGGCGTTGATGTCCCGGGGATTCTTCGGGATCTACATGATCGGACTCCCGATGCGGCTTCGGCGGTGAAGTTCGCCAGCATCCGTCAGTTCATGACGGGGTGTGATGACGAGACGGCTGGGCTGTACAAAGAAGCTGCCGCCGCCGTAACTGATGGCGATGTGGATCAATGTCTGGACGTATGGCTGGAGCTGGACCGCGCCTGCGGCGTCAAATACTCAAAGACGCACACACCATCGCCGTGGCATGCCTTCTACGCCGGGGTCTCCGAGGCCGATATCGAAAAGGTTGCAGCCGCCAACGTGTTCATCGGAGCTGCGCCAGTGCCGGCCATGATCCTCGCAGGCGTGCGGGCGGATGACATCGATGCCGCGTTTGCCGGCGATGACCGGACCATCGTCAAAGCAGCGTGTGCGCATGCCGCCACCAACGCGATGGCAGCGTCCCAGGAACTCACCAAGCTGAATGCATTGTCGGCGGGGCGCCTTTCCGCCCTGCTGCTAGCCCGCTGCTGATTTTTAGCTGCATGGTCCTACCGTCGTCATCCCTCCGACTGGACCGCGCACTCTGCGCGGAACTGTTGGAGTCCCCGGACACGTTCGGGTCAGTAATCCTCGCCATCGCCGAATTGACTTTCGGCACCGAGGTAGTGTGGGGTAGCGAGGTAGAAGAACCGGTGGATCCGCTGACGCTCATCCGTCTCCTGGAGGATAAATTTGGCATCCGGTTACCCGAGCAGAGCGAGAACAAGATGAATGCGCTGCTGACCTGCGTGCTCACCAATGCTTTCGCTGAAAATCCCGACGCATTCAGGATGAGCGCAATGGCACTGGCCGATGGCGATACCGGGGACGTGGCGGATACGCTGTTGGATAATCCGACGCTGGACGAAATTCAGTGGGCCGAGTTCGAAATCGGACTTTGGCGCGATGATGATGAGGATGTGGAATACTCCCCTCAGGTAATGAATATCCTGCAAGCCATCATCCAACAGGACGCTGTGGATGAGAGCGAATCAGGTACGGACGATGAGCCTACCCACATGTTGGAAAGGCTGAAGCTGTTTAACCAACAGCTCCGGTATTGCGGTATTACGCCCGCACAGATAGAACAACTCGGGCCCTGATCAGGCCCTGCCCATATCATGTCCAAAAGAATTACTCGCGCCGATGTGGAGCGCGCTAAAAATCCATTTTCGTTGATGCCCCACCAGGTTGATGTTCATGACTTTGCTCCCATCAAATTGGCGAAAAATGTCATCATCAAGCCGGCTCCGACTGCAGGCGAACTGGCCAAGTTCATGATCAAACGCAAGCGTTCAGCGTGAGAGATGCGCAAACGTAATGGCTATCGCTAACTGGAAAGCAAACAGGGGGATGCGGGCGCTCGTGGAGGAACAAATGGCTGAAGCCGCATCCGCACCGCACCGTATAAACCCAGCGGAGGCACCAGCGGGTTACCGCGCCGTATTGAAGGCCACCGTATCTGGTGACGGAAATATTTGCGGTTTTTGTGACTGGCGCGAGGCTTGTCAGGATCCCTCCACGGATCTGTTGGCGCCTGGACACAGGTGCATGTCCGTTCCGGTAGTAGCTTCTCGGGATGGGCGGACGTACGCCCGTGCGGATGGATGTTCGGTGGTATTCAAACGGCTATGATCATCACGGCACGGGGGCAGTTGCAGCACCACTTCTGGGGTGATTATTGCGCCACCATCCGGTTGGGGTTCGCATCCAGGCAGGAAGCTGAGCTAGCCAGGCCTTTGCTTCAGGCGGCGGAACTGCAGGACATACGGATGTGGCAGTTGGGCACCATGGGAGCGCCCACTCTCCGTATATTCGTCGATGCTGATCAGCTCGAGATCGTCGAGAAAGTACTGGTGTCGTTTGGTGCAGATCCGGATGCCATCGGTTCAACAGCGCACTCGATTGATTACGGGGATCCATTCTCCATAGCCATACAGGTGGAGGATCCGGCGCAAATGCATCTCGACCTAACCTGATACGACGTAACCGCCGCTTGGTGGGGTACGGAGCGGCACCATGTTGCCGCTCTGTGCCCACAGCTGACGCGCACGTTCAGCCTCCGTGGATGAATCGAAAATAGGTTCGCCGCGGAGAATCTTTGCCAGGATGTTGATGAAGTTCAACGCGTGGGTCGTGTCGTCCGTTTTTGTCGGAGCCCGGATGTATCTGAAATATTGCTGCCCGAACATCTTTTCGGAAGGGATGCGCTGCACGTTCAGAAATTCCATCAGATACCCCTGTGCCTCTTCCCAATCATAACACGCGAACTGCTGGTGCTTGATGGCATCAAAAAGTACAGACATTGACTCTGTTTTGTTGAGCGTAAAATGCAGGGGAAAATATTGATGCTCGGGCTTCTTCAGCATGGCCGCGTAAGGCGTACCGTAACCGAACATGAAGTGGCGATTGGGAGGTAGCACCTTGTGCAGGTACGTATTGTAAAATGCGCCTGCTCCATAGTCTGAGGCCATCGCAAATCCACCGAACTTGTGATGCTCCTCGATAATCGATTGCGCGATATCCTCGTACTCCATTCCAGAATATCGGCGCATGTGCAGTATGTCGATCGGTCCACTAGCCGGTACGCCAGCGATGGCATGAAGCGTATATGACGTCTTGGCATTCCGGGCCATCTGATGGTCGGATCCGCCCCAGTCGCAACCGGATATGACCCATCGGTATGCTCCTCGTGTGGCCGCAGTTATGCGCTGGTCGCGTGTTTTCTTCGACGTGCAGAGCGCCTGCAGGTCAGCTTTGGTAATTTCCCGCTGCCCCTCCTCGATCGCTATGCCGGCAATTTCCTGTAAAAATTTCTTCTCCCCGTAGTCGACCAGGAATTTGTATATCTTGGTGTACCACTCGAGAGGCTTGATGAAATCCGGGACGATGAATTGCGGAATGTGGTAGCCGATATTGTTCTCGGCGATGGCGGCGGAGTTGTCGAAAACGAAACGACCATTGATCGGATTGATGGGCCGTCCGGTATATGGGCAGATGGGCCCCCGCTCGCCGATCATTCTCAGCACCAAGCTTTTGTCTCCGCAGTGGAGGTACCTTTTCCCCGGGTCGGTAATGTGGGGCAGCGTAATATTCCAGAAGCCTTGGCTGGATGCTTCGAACCGCGTCTCCAACGGACTGTCGATCGTTGTCGATGTCCCGGAATATGTGGTGGTGGGCATTTTGGACGATTTCTGCACGGACGATACGTCGCCCTCCAGGTCTGGATCGAACAGTTGGTACTCGTCGTAATCCACCTCATCGGCCATCTTGCCGCGTACGTGTGCCGCGCTCGTCAGGGCGTGCATGATCATGACCACCGATTTGGTCGCATTGATCTCCTTGTAGTAGAGGTTGTCGCGGAACTTTGATCCAATGCCGGTGACCTGGCGCCAGCGGAAACCTGTCTCGATCTGCTTGTAGTTGTCGGCAAACGTCTTGGCGTGCTCTCCGTGCGGGGACAGGTACAGGGCCTTCCAGTAATGGATCATCCTGGACAACTGCATCAGACGGCAGCACAGGTTGGTGCTGTTGTGGCTGACGATACCGTCCAGAACATAATTGTGGTCTCCGGTAACCTCGACATCCCACGTTGGCTTATCGCCCAAAGGCGTAATGCTCTTTACGGCCTGCCAATTGAGCGAGCTATGCAAGATCCTGTCGACGCCCAGCAGGGATGGATGCGTTGGAGCCAGCTCGCGGAGATGGTCCAGCGCACGCTTTATTTTGCGCCGACCTGGCAGGCAATATTTCTGCAGCCTGAGTCCCAGCCGTCGCAACAACTGGGCTGGCTTGTCCGACACCGATTTAGCCACTTCGTGCAACCTGTCGATGATGCCAGCCGGCAGGACATCGGTATTGCTGTTTGAGTGTTCCTCTGCGGGCAGATCAATTGGAGGTTTACCAGGTATGTCGGAGAAGATGGTGCAGAATTTGGTCCATCCCTCCAATGTCTCGACGCGCACAACGAAGGTATCGCGACACATCTTCATCTCTCCCGACTTTTTCCTGTAACCGGTTTTACGGCGCTTGATGGACGTCGGAATACCGAATTTCGACAATAGGGCGCGTACGTCGGCTGCCAGCATTTTTGAACTGGATGAATAACTGATCGCAATATTGGACCCATTGCGTTTGACCATACCGTACGTGGCCCACAGCCTTGACAGGAACAGTCGGGTCTGTTCGTAATCAAGATCGAACACCCAAGCCGGAAGACGCTTCTCGTATGCGTATTTACCCCAGGACCCATCTTCCGCCAGCCATTGCCTGAGCGTGCTCTTGAATGACAGATCGATCTTCCACGCTTTCTGCTTTTTCTTCTTGTCGCGCTTACGCGTACGTTTGGGTGGATCCGCCTGCAGCGGACGAGCCAGATCGCAAAACTCATCCAGACTGGTCTGACATGCAGAAGTGAAATTGAAGTTAAGACTCAGCCCGCAGCACCCATCCCCGATCATGTAGGCAGTCAGGATAAGCCTGTCCCGCGAAACACTGACTTGATTGGTAAAGAGTCCACCAACTAGCATGCTGGCCACCATGTCCCCCGGTTTCAGGCTGCTCACTTCGCGGTACCCATCCAGGGTAAGCAGTGGGTGGTTGGTCGACAGATCAGCCTGCGCACCATTGCGGAACACAACGCGCACACACGGCTGGACGCCAGCATCATGACGAGCTACCACGGAAGTCTCGCCCATTCGGAGGGTTTTGTGGTCTAGCCCCAGCAAGGGAGTATGGATACGCAGTTCATCCGGTAGGAGTGGTCGACCATTGGCGGCCGATACGGTGTCGTCTGCGCCCACGCGCCGGCATTTGGATACCTGTCTTCCTGCCCGGACTGTCAGCGATCCGTATGGCAGCATGTCGTAGAAAGGAAAGGCAAAGGGACGCTTGGACAGACTCAATGGTTCTACGCCGTTGAACCTGGGGAATGAGTATCTGACCAGCAGGGCGGAATTGTACCGGCACAGCTTCAGCATCTGGAACATCGCCTTCTTCATTGCGGTTTTCCCAGAAGCCCTGCGTGACTCATGGTACCGGATCTCATCGACGACTGTGCACAGCTCAGAAAGGAATTCTGGGTTGTTCCTTGCTTGATCGATCAAATCAAAATATCCTTCGTCCATGGCGCAGGCGAGAGTAGCGGCGGTATATTTGAATGACAAGAACAAACCCGGGAGGTTCCCGGCTGGTCGTATTCGTCACATTCGTTGGACAAATGATCTTCCGAGATTAACTGATCAGACAAATGCACGAACCACCATCAGCTCCTCCGACACAGGCGAAAGCGGGCAAAGCTCCGGCAGTACAGGCAGTACAGGCAGCAACGAAGCCCAAAAAGCAAAGCGGCGCAGAGCCTCAGCCGCCAGCGCTGCTTGATGTGGCGACCGAGCTGGCTGACCGTCTGGCGGTAATCCAGCAAGACCACAATGAGTTCTTGAAACGTGCCGCGCAGGAACTGGACATTGATGATGCGCCGATTCATTTCCGGCGCCACGGACCGAACGATATCGGCATCGCCTACTCACTGCAGTTGTTCGTGGGCGGCCAGCGTGTCGAGGATATGTCGGGGAATTTCCCGTTTCAGAACTTGCTGGACTCGACACAACGCATGGAGGCTTTTGCCCGCGCTGTTCAGATCATGAAGTTCACGATCATGGAACCCTTCCTGTCTCTGATGGCTCGTCGTATCAGCGATGTTGCATTGACGGAAGCCACGCCACCCGCCCTCATGCCTGCGGCTTTGCCGCCGTCAGCCAAACCAACTGACCCATCCGCTACCAGTCTGGCGGACATCAACGGATAGCATCCCATAAAAGCGAAAACAAAACGCCGAGCCAGGGGTATGGCCGGCCCGCACCGCAAAGGCGGACAGACGGAATTCTTTACCCCGCGTGAGTTGTTGTCCCAGTTGGGGCATTTTGATCTTGATCCATGCACGGCAACTCATCGCCCGTGGGATACGGCCGATCGGCATCTGACGCTGGATGATGACGGTCTGGTCGCGCCATGGTACGGAACGGTATTCATGAATCCACCGTACGATTTCCGCCACATTGCCAAGTGGCTCGATCGGGCCAGCGCGCATCATGCATTGGCGTTGGTGTTTGCCAGAACGGATACGATATGGTGGGACACTTATGTGTGGGGGCGGGCCAGCGGTGTGCTGTTTCTGCGAGGACGCATCACGTTTTGCGACCG
>ERZ724522.472-NODE-472-length-25856-cov-6.211155_pt1 | contig 25856 bp, 36 predicted proteins | sample MGYA00376055_ERZ724522 | MGnify/ENA primary metagenome ERZ724522 (study PRJEB28724, sample SAMN07190884) | wastewater metagenome | isolation source: effluent of sewage treatment plant in Hong Hong | place: Hong Kong | collected 2016-03-17 ...
AACCGCGCGGTCTTCGGGTCGCTGGTGGCGGCGACGTGCTTGAGGGCTTCGAGTAGCTCCTGTTCTCGGTGAGTCATTTATAAGTGTTCCTTATACCCAGGTCCAAAGGAGCCAGATTAACCAGATCAGGGCGGATAGGGCAGTCCCAGCCATCCATAGGCCTACCCCCATCACCAGTGCTGTATTGGGCTTGGCGACTGGGAAACACCTCCACCACGCGAGCATGACCAAATAGAGGAGCAGATTCGTCAGTACGAGTTTGGTTGCTAGGCTCATGGTCAACCCCTATTGATTATGCAGGCGCTCGCGCAGCAAGTACCCCTCCAGGGGCCAGATCTTGTTGCGGGCGTTCTGATAGGCGATCTTCTGCCCCAGCTCCACATCGAAGTTCTCCGGACTGGCCGCAGCACTCTCCCCGGTGACGGTGAAGCCATTCCGCAGGTGGATGCAACAGACCGTCAACGTCGTTCCGGGGAACACGTGATAGTCCGCGCCGACGACCGCATTATCGATATCCGCCGGGCTGAGCCGTGGCGCATTCAACCCCTTCGCATTGATTTCGTTCTCGATCTCGACTTCATTCATAACCTTCTCCAATGTTCAGCCACATTTCGATTCACCACAATTAAGGCACGTCGCGCAGCCATCCAGGATGACCACTGACTTCGTACCGCACTTCGCGCACAGGCTCTTCCCTGGCGCCCCCGACTCCAGCTTCTCGGCCACCATGACCTGAGCGGCTTTCGCCAAGGAGTCGTCTTTCGTCATGAGCCCCAACCCGGTGAGGTGGGTCTCCAAGACATCCCCGATCTCCGCGACCAAGGAGGGCATATACCGGCCTCCCTTCTTGAAATAGCCCCCTTTCGGGTCGAAAACCGACCGTAACTCCTCCACCAGGAACGTGACTTCGCCACCGTGCCGGAACACGGCCGAGACGACCCGAGTCAAGGCGACGATCCACTGGAAATGCTCCATCGACTTGGAGTTGATGAACATTTCGAAGGGCCGGCCATTCCAATCGGTGATCGTGATGTAGAGGGCATGCTCCGAGAGTGGGGTCTTGACCTTGTAGGTCACCCCTGAAAGCGCGTCGGGGCGCTCGGGCGGCTTTTGAGCCAGAGTCACGACTTCGGCCTTGGTGATGGGTTGGTTGATGGCCACTGTCACTTCGCAAACGCCGCAATCAGTTCCTCCAGCACCGCGCTGTAGGAGCACATGTAGCCGAACTGCCGGCTCAAACGGTCCTGCTCCGCGCTATCCAGACCCGCGTAGGCAGGTGTAGTAAAGAACCTCCGCAATTTTGCGACCCTTTCATCCAAATCGGCTTTCTCAACAACGACTCGTTCTTGATAATCTTGCATGCAGCTCGCTCCTGACTATTAATGCCCTCGGTATAAGGGCTACTTATAAAAGACGCCGGCTTTTTCGCGCCCTGGCCGGCACAGGTGGCTTATTTCACGCTACCCAAACTCTCGTGGGGTTCCCGGAGCGCCTCGTGGAGGTAACGGCACTTATCGCCCACCTGGCGTTATCGCGGAGTGGCCCGCCCGGCACTACCAGTTAACCCCGGGGCGTTTTAGGGTCCGCCACGACCGATTCTCAACCTTCGTGTTCAATCACTGGCCGCTCCTCCTGCACGATCCCCGCCCGGCGCCGGGCCGCCTCGATTCGACTCGCCAAGGTCTCATCCAAGGTGATTTCGACCTTCTCCGTCAGTAATCCAAAATGCTTCATCAACAGTTCCAAGGCCTTGGTCTTATCGTGGAGCTGGATTTCCCACGATATCGAACCGTCTCTCCCGACAACCCGGCGCAATGACTTGATTGAGGCCGCCTGCTCGCGGGTCAATAGAGAAGAATCAATGGGCTCCGCGCCGGCTGGCGACCAAGTAGCAATGTCCAGCATGTTGCTCTGGGCCACGGTGACCAACTCCTCCAGCGTCCGCTCCGGCGAGAGGTCCAGAGGGGCCGCCTGGTCGAGTAGGATCTTACTGACTACCTGCTTGATGTAATTGTGCAGCGGCGCATTGGCGATGGATCGAGCCCGCAGGGCAATCATGCGCTCGGTCATCACCAGGTTGCAGCATTGACAGAGTGCCGTCAGGGCTTGTTCGTGATTCAACCCGCAGTAGATCAGCAGGAGGGCGTAGGTCTTCTCCGCAAGCACCAGCTTACGCCCGTCGTGCTGGGCCTCCTCAATCTTATCGACCTTGTACCCCATATCCTTGATCGCGCGCCGCAGCCCCGTGTACCGGGCCAACAGGAGGCCTCGGGCTTCGGGAGTCCGAAGCGAGAGCTGGTCCGCGCGGAGCAGCGTGTCGATGCCGGATTGGGGTATGAGGAGGCTCATCAGGACTTATCCGGGTCAATTCTCATGATACCCCTCCAACACCTGGTTCAAAGCCTCGGGAATGACCCGCCGCCAAATGACCTCGATCCTATCCAGCTCGTCCCAGGAGGGCCAATGCTCGACCTCCAATTGAGCCCCCATCTGCTCCAAGAAGGGCTGTTCCCCCGGCAACAGGAAGCTGGGTTCCGCCAGACAATTCCGGACTCGGGATAAAACGGCCTCGCAGCGGTTCACTGCTCTAACTCCCGCAGCCTTAGCTCCAACACCGCCAGCAAGTTCCAAGCGGCCTGAGCCAAGTGTCGGAGATCGGTATCCTTGTCTATTTCCTCAACGGCGTCATCGACCAGATGGCGAAGCCCAGCGTCCATGTAGCGCTCTTCTCCATTCTCGACCTCCATCCAACCGTTCGGGGAGTATTTCCCGGCCCCATAAGTGCCGACCCGACCGACCTCGAACAGGGCGCGGGCGAAGCCCCGCATGACGAGGCCCATCCGGACCTTGCCAGCGTCGAGCTTGGCCCCTGGCTGGTGAGGATCGAGGCCGTTGGGGTCAGTCTCCACATCCTCGTTGCCTGGATCAGGGATCCCTGTCTCCACCCCAATGACCTTGCCCCAGCCATCCCCTACCCTGGGGAAAGCAGCGAATGCCGCCGAACCCGGTCTTTCCGTGGGCTTAGCCTCGATCCGCGCATACCCGGAGGTCTCATAAGGTGAGATCTCCACCGGTATGTATTCAGGGGGTGGCGCCCAGAAGCCCACCACATCAATCAGTTCCAATGGGATACAGCCGTGGCCACGCGGGGCCTCGGCGGAGGGGACACCCAAGGACATATAGCGTTGCCAGTGTTCAGGGGTTTTCATTCAATAGTCTCCAAAGGAACTTTCGGGGGTATGGATGGGCTCCACCGACTGCCCAAAACCACTCCAAGGGTGCGCGCAATCAAAGACGGCCCCTTCGGTCCATGCGCCCCAGCGCCAGATCGCCAGGGGAATAACCAGGGGGAGGCCGACCCACCCGGGGCTCCCCGCCAGCACCGCGATACCCCAGAAAGTGGCGGCGTAGCCCCCCACGGTGAGCCCCATCGTGAACGGTTGGCAGAACTCGGCCGGCGTGAATCTCACGGCGTAGGTCACCCCGATCTTGGCCGCTAGGATGGCCGGGCCACTGAGCCCAGCGAGCACAGGGTTGGCCTCGCTGATGTTGTCGGCATGGTCAAGAGCCCACCAGGTCAGCCCTCCATCCAGGATCTGAGCGAACAGGGCCTCGGAGGCCTGGCTCTGGAGGGGTAGGAGCAGGGTAAGGATGAACAGTAACCGGTTCATGCGGCACTCCGGGGCGGGGATTCAGGCCCTGGGAGGGGGCTTGGCGGGCAGGAAGAGACTTCGGTTTTGGGCCTCGGGCGCCATTCACGGCACGTCGCACCAGGCTTGGCGTGGAAACCCCCCAGCAGACACCGCTGATGCACCCGGCGGGCGGCGGAGAGCCACGCATGGGGCTTTTCCGGGGGGTGACCGGTGAACTGGACGCAATAGGCGCAGATCGCCGGTTCCAGGTCCTCCCGATAGCCCTGCCGGAATTTGACTTGGGTGCCAGCGCCCATGTCAGCCCCGCTGTTCCGTGGTGCGCACGTCCAACCGGTCCAGGCGCTCGATTTCGGCCACCAGGAGGGCACACGCTTGGATTAAGGATTGACGGGGGGCGTGGCGCTGTCTCGGCGCGGATTCAGGCCAGGGCCAAATCAATCCCTCGTAGAGAACTTCGGACGCATCGTCAATTAACCAACACGCGGCTTTTGACAACTCTCGATCGCCATGCTGATCGTCGTGCGCGGACGAAAACCCCTTCTCGACGATCTGCCGGCGGCGTTCGCTGGCCACCTCGATCAGAATGTCGTGAATCGGCTTGATGTTCAAGACTGAACAGAGCGCTTCGTTCAGTTGCCTTGCCTCTGGCGACGTCATCCCCGCATCGTACCGCTGGTACCAGGGCTTAAAGGCCAGCAACGATTCGATGGAGGGCCACTGACCGGTGAAGGTGAGCGCGCGGTCGTCGATCGTGAGCATGGCGGGGGGTTTTTCGGTAGGGAAGCGTACCGGGTAGTAAGGAAATCGGGAGGCTCCTAGCTCCTCCTCCACCCACAGGTCCAGCCACTGCATCATGGCGACTATCCCACCCGGCTGCCCGGAGCGTGAGGAGAAAACATGCACCTCGAAGTGCTCCACCGCCTCCGCTAGAAACCGCAGGGCCCCTGGCACCGGGGGGTCAGGGATCACGTCCGCGCCCTGCCAGCCACTGGTGTAGGAATGGAGGACACCATCGAAATCAAGGCAGAGAATGGGTTTGCGGGGCATGGGTATGAGCCTCTGGGAATTTGGGGGTTGGGTATCGGAGAGCATCTCCACGAGCCTCTCGCGGAGATGATCCCAATAAGGGCCTTCAGCTTCCGGGATGATTGCCATCTGATGCCTCGGTATTGAATGCTGGGCTACTTGGATGCTCGACGACCAAAGCCCGGATTCTGGTCAGGTGGAGGTGCGCGATGTTGTGCTCGGTGAAGGCTTCGTCCTGACCCGCCTGGAGCGACTCCATCATCAGGTCGTGGTATTCAAGTTCTTCGTCGAGCCACTCCAACAGGGTGGGGTGGATGTCTTCAGCTTCGGACTTCATAGCATCGGTCCAGGTGGTCACGAAGCAGGTTGAGGGTTTCGGTGGCGCGGCGGTGATCGCCCACAGTCCAACAGGGTCGATTACGCGGTAGGGAGTAGGCCTTGTGGTATTCAATCAGGGCGTTTAACACATCCAAGGATTCTTGATAGCGGAGCCGCCGTTCAGATTGGGTTCTCTGGGGCTCTTGGATGTTGAGGCCTTCGGCACGACGGCTGGATACCATGGCCCGTAGCTCAAGGAGTTGCCCATAAGACTTCATGTAGCTCTCGGTGCTGAAGTCGGTATAAGGGGAGGCGCCGCATAAATGCCGCGCCATATCCCCTTCAAGCCGGTCTAGTTCGGCCTCAAGCAGGCGTGGTAGGGTTTGTGGGTCGGTCATACATCGCCTCCAATGTAATGTGCCCCTGGGACCAGGTTTGCAGGACCAGGAAATGTTCGGGCGTGGGTCGGTACCGCCGGGTCTCCCAGTTGTTGACGGTCTGGAGACTGACTTGCGCGCGCTGAGCCAGCAGACGGCGCTTCTGAGTCCTCTCCGTCCGGGTAAACCGCTGTAGGTACGTTCGTAGGTGCATGTAAAAAGGGGGGCCTAGACCCCCAAGGATTGAACCACCAAAGGAGTCTGTAGTATATAAGGGTTACTTATATTTGTAAAGCGTCAAATATCGCCCCCACATACATCAATGACATCGGTCTTCTCTGGTCCGATATGAAACTCATGGTCCGGGCAATCCATAGGGACTATATAACCGGTGCGGCAATCCTCTTGCAGGCCTGCACAGGGAGCTAGATCATCTTTTTTGCAGGCACATGGGTTTAGAGAGTTGAACAGCCCGTCAAAGCCATGGGCATCGAGGTAGTTTCTAATTATATCGAGCACTGAGGGGGTGGGCATTAGGTTCCTCCAGTAATAGGGTTCAAGTAATCAGTTATCCCATGGTATTACGATTAAGCGCTTTTGTTGTTCGCTGGGGGTCCTGCGCCATGCTCCTATCTATTTGAAGTCCCCAGGGGTCTTCCCTGCTTCTCTCACGAGCCCCAGGAACGCATAGGCCAATTTTTCATACTCCGCCACAGCATCACCTAGATTATCCCATTGCGTATAGACCTGACCTAAGTCCTTTCCGTCGTAAAAATACTCCAACAGTTCCTCATCGCTCCAACCGGCCCTCTCTGGATACTCTTCCCTTAGTTGGGATAGGCAGGATTCATCGATAAGGCTTGGCCACCACCAGGGGGTGTCGTCGTTCATTGTGATCTCCAGGACCAAGGTTCAAGTAAGCGGAGGACTCGAACCTCCGACCATGACATCTTCACAAGCGGCCTGAACGCCCTAGGATCTCATGTGTTCCTGACCACTGCACCTGCTGTGGGTCTTACTTGATGCTTCTTATTATATAAGTGTTGCTTATAAATTGGAAGCCGGGTGCGTGATCTCCCCCGAATTTTTATGGGGGTGGGTATAGGGGGATGAGCGATTCATTTCGGGGGCTACCCCCCTGGCCTCCCGGCCCTCGCTCGCTTCGCTCGCTCGGGAACAGGGTCCTGTCGTAGGGCTGCTCCACGTCGCTGTTGGTGCTTTCGACCAACAGGAGATACGTCATGCTTACCAAACCTACCTCGCCCCGCACTCGCACCATCCGGCTACCCCGCTTCCCTACCTTGGCGTGTGATTTTACCTTCGACCCGGTACCCAGCGCGCTGGCACACCACTACTGGGCTGGCCACCAGCAGGGTGAGCGCTACAACCAGGCCTTGGCCCAGGCCGCCGAGGACCTGGGCATCGAGATCCACTGACCAGAGCCCCCGAAAGGGGGCTTTTTCACACCTCGTAAACAGAGTGGTCAATAGTTTTTAACTATCGGCTGTCCCGGCCCGTCGCTCGTTCCGGGCTTCGCCCTCCACTCGCTCGGGAACCCGCATCCCGGCCCCTAGAGGCTGTTTAGGGCCGCTTCCCGTCGCGACCCTAGCTCCCGTAACCCCGTAAACCCCACGCCTCGCAAAACAGCCCGGCATAGGGCTGCCTGACGTCGTTGGTCCTGACTTTCAACCCACCAGGAGCAGGACCATGGCACGATTCGATCTTGGCAGCTTGTACGAAGTCCTCGAAACCTCCCCGATCGGGACCCAGTTTCAAGGCCCTGGGGGCCGGCAGTGGGTGAAGACGGTCTTTGGGCTCCGGAAAGTGGAGTATCCAGAGACCGCGCCCGGGGTGGTGGCACGGGCCTACCTGGGGTCCTCGGTGCCGGGCGGCGGTGTGTGGGGGCTGCGGTGAGCCCGGCCAGGAAGGTGGTAAGCAGGAGGGTGGGACCGGACGGATGGCGCTTTGGCGTCCGATCCACGCACCACCGGGTACAAGGGGCCAACAAGCAGATGTGGCGGCAACTGGAGCGTCGGATCGCGGCTCGTTGGCTCCGGCGTGAGGTCACCGAGGGCTGGTGACGTGGAAACAGGCTCCTTGGGGGGCCTGTTTTTTGGGCCCGTAAGGGGGTGTGCAGGTGTAACGGTTGTGGGCATATTAGCAAACTCTGATGTTCGATATTAGGGCCCCAAAATGGTGCACGGTTATTTTTTATACAATCTCAAGGAAATCAATCAGTTGTTAGTTGCATTTTACTTGTATCTAATCTAGACAAATTTTTAGTCATTTAAGACTAAAATAAGCAAGCAGGGTGCCAGTTTCACGCGCGCATGGAAAAAGAAAAACAGGAAAAGGGTGCTCAGAAGGGTACTTTCCGACGAACGGTACTTGACAAAATCGAATTTGTGTGAAATTTTTGTTCCTAGTTCAACTTACGTTCAGGAAAAAAACAGCTATTTAGAACAAATAACTTCTTTAACTATAAACACTTATAGTATTTGTTCCAGAGTTCCATTTTATTATCTATATAGTCTATATAGAATATTTATAAATTACAGAAATAAGGACAGAAGTAACATCTATAGAAAATTAAAAAAAAAGCTGTATAGGCTATTTAGAAAAAAAAGTGGAACACTGGAACAAACACTGGAAGGCCTTGAATGGATTCAACTTTCTTGTTCAAGATTGGCCTTTCAATCTTGAACACATCTTGAACAAAACACCGTTTAAAAACTTTTTCACTCCCAACTACCTGATTCCCTTCAACTTTCCTGTTCCAGGTTGTATTTCTGCAACAAGGAACCAGTTTCCTGCTCTGAAGGACCCCGCATTGCACGGTTTTTCCCCCATCGGTGGTATTGACGCCACCGTCGATCCTTCCTGGACCCACATTCCATCATACTCCATTCCAAAAAAAGAGTCCACTCTTCCGGAGCCACCAGTTGATCAAGCCTTTCGAAAGTATCCATAAAAAATAAACCTATAAATCAAAAGACTAGGGAAGCATACCGTCGCTATCCCTGCTTTTCAACCAACCATGAAGGAAATAACCATGAACCTCAACAACCTCCAAGCCACCTACGGCGATCCCGAGGCCCAATTCGACGACGAAGACGACACCTCCCTGCTGGTCGAGCGCCAGAACGACGGCACCACGATCCCAGTATCCGCCTTCGAAGTATCCGGCAACGAACGTTCCCGACTCCAGGCCACCCTGCAAGCCAGCGCCAACAAGGCCGCTCAGCTCGACAAACAACTTACCGCCAAAATCGCCGAGGTCCAAAAAACCCTCGATAACCTTCTGCTCCAGCTCACCACCGACCGACGCAACCTTGCCGTGGCTCAAAAGCTCGCCCGAGTTCGCAAGACCCCTCAAGAGGTCCTGGACGCCCAGGAAGAGGCCGTCGCCACCCTAGAAGTCGAAACCGAGACCCTCCAGAGCGACCTCCAAGGAGCCAAGGAGCAACTTTCCCGGCTCCGGGCAACCCAGACCAAGGCCAAGCTCACCCTGGCGCCCCTGAGCCACTGTGAGTTCTCCCTAGGCACCACCAAACCCCTACTAACCATCCAACTCATCAGCGGACTCCGCCGCAACCTAGTCTACCGCCAGCACTACCTGGAAACCCAGATCGATCGGCTCCAGGAACAAGTCACCCGGTCCCTGGAGCTCACCAACTACAGCACCGGTATCGCCGGCTTCGAATCCCGCCACGAGCGCGATATGGACCGCATCACCGACCTGGAAGACGAACTCGGCGAGGTCTATGCTCTCCAGGAGGTCACCGGCCTCCTGTACGACAAAGCGACCGACCTCCTATCCGAGCAACAAATGACCGCCGCCGCCTACAGCCCCCGCGACGCCATCACCATCGAACAAGTCCGGCGGCAAGCCTACGAACGACAAGCCGAACGCGAGGAAATCGCCGCCGAACTCGCCCTCCGCAAAGCCGCGATAGCTAAAAACTATCGCTAGAACGAAGACGTTACACTCCTACCTACCCAGCCCCGCAAGGGGCTTTATCCTGCTTCGTAACCCAGCCCCAATACGTGGAGACCGCCACCATGCCCCTTACCTTAAACCAATTCGTCGAAAAATCAGGACTAGAACCCACTCTGGTTCGAGCAGTAGTCCGTCAACTAGGTGGCTGGCAAGAAGCTCAGCAATCCATGATCGATATCGCAAACCATGGAATCGACGGAGGTTTCCACGGATTTATTTACTACTCTGACACCATTGCATTCTTCAAAAAACACCGAACCATCATCTGTAACCTCATAAACTCCACAGCCGATGACATCGGGGAATCCCCTATAACCCTAATCACTAATTTCAATTGCTTAAAAGGCGTAAAAGCACAGGACAGCATAATCCGATGCCTAGGTGGCGGACCTCTTCGCCAAGGTCCCATTGAAGATGCCCTCGTCGCTAACGCCCTAACCTGGTTCGCCGGAGAAGAAGTCGCCAGCCGCTACTCAGACCTCGTAACTTCCCCCTAATCCTAATACGTGGAGACCACCACCATGCACCCAGTTCCTACTCCCCCGCCCACACAACCCCACGAAGACCCCTGCTGGTGGACATGGCCTCAACGATCGACTAAACTATAAGTAACACTTATATGAACACCAACCACCTCCAAGGTATGAAGTGCCCAAAATGCGGATCAGAAGGCCCATTTCATATTGAAATATCGCAAATAGTCATCCTGCACGATGATGGAACCGAAGACCCATACTCCGACAGCCACTGGGGGGACAATTCTTACTGCTACTGCCCCTCCTGTGATTTCGACGATGACGTCCATGAATTCAAGGTATCTCACACATGAACACCAACCTCCTCAAAGGCATGAAATGCCCACAATGCGGATCAAAAGGTCCATTTCGTGCAGAAATCACCACCTGGGTCGATCTCCACGACGACGGCCTTAAGAACCCAGACCTAAAAATCATCTGCGAAACCTCTTCCCCCTGCTACTGCCCAGAATACGGTTACAGCGAATTCCTCGGAGACTTCGACCCCCTCATGAGAAGCGAGACCTCCAAGCCATGATCCCCAGCTCCCAAATCACTGAATACTCCATCGATCTCCCCGACAACAAAGTCCTCACCCTCACCACCTGGTCCAACGGTGCCGGCTGTTCCATTCAAATTACTGGACAAAACCTTCAACTCCAGCTCACTGGACTCTGCACTTGGGAGGAACTAGAAACCCTCCTACAACTCGGCCACCAAGCCCTCATAGCTACCAAATGAACACCTACCAAGTTACCGTCCTCATCACTAGCATCCAAGAAATCACCGTCCAGGCCCCCAACAAATCAGAAGCCCAAACCAGAGCCTGCAACGCAGTATTCGACCACCTAAACCACAGCAGACACTCTGCTGAAGTAGAACCCCTCAAATGCATCTATTTACCTAAGGATTCCATCAATGAAAGCCTATAAAGCCTTTAACCAAGATTGGACTTGCCGGGGTTTCCAATACGAAGTCGGAAAAACCTACACCTCCAACAAAACACCTAAGCTCTGTCATCAAGGTTTTCACGCCTGTACAAACCCGACTGATTGTTTTGATTACTATGACTTCACCCCCAACACAAAATTCGCTGAGGTTGAACTATCCGGTAAACTCAACGGCCCAGAAACTGGATGCTCAAAAATAGCAAGCTCAATAATCACTATAACCCGAGAAATACTATGGACTGAAGTTGTACAACTCGTAAACCTTGGAACTGCAAACACGGGGATAGGGAACTCAGGCAATTGGAACTCGAGCAACCGAAACTCAGGCAATTGGAACTCCGGCAATCAAAACTCAGGCGATCGGAACTCAGGAAATCAAAACTCAGGCGATCGGAACTCAGGCAATCAAAACTCAGGCCGTCAAAACTCGGGCGAATGGAATTTAGGCAATTGGAACTCAGGCAATTCAAATTTAGGCAATTGGAACTCAGGCGATTGGAACTCAGGCAATTGGAACTCAGGCGATTGGAACTCAGGCGATTGGAACTCAGGCGATTGGAACTCAGGCCATCGAAACTCAGGTTACTTCAACACAAAAACCCCTACCAACATTCTCGCATTCAACAAACCATGTAGTAAAATAGATTGGGAACTAGCCAAAAAGCCAGGATTCTTGTATTTCCATACAACTCAATGGATAGATCTTTCGGCCATGACCGAAGAAGAACTAAAAAAACACCCCATGGCTAAAACAACACAAGGGTACCTCAAAACCCTAACCTACAAAGAAGCCTGGCGACACTCCTGGAACGCCGCTCCCGACACTGACAAACAATTACTTTACAAACTCCCTAACTTCGACCCAAAAATATTCGAAGTAATCAGTGGAATCGATGTCACCCAAGACCCAACCTGGCCCCCAGAGTAACCCACCATGCCCCTCGCCACCTACGACGAACTCTGCGACGCCGGGCTCATCTGCCCCGACACCCCCCAACCCATCACCTACAGATACATGACAGAACTCCATACCGACCCACCCCCCACCATCCAAATCACCATTACCATAGAAGGAGGAGTCGTACAGAACATCCAAGCCACTCAACCAGAAAAACTTACCGCCTGGCTCATCGACCTCGACGAAGACCCTTCAGGTATTCCAGTCGAATATCCCATCACCAAGGAACCCTAATGCACTACTGTTGCCAACTCATCATGCCCCCCGCTGATAATATCGAAGAAACCATCGATAAAATCATGGCTCCCTTCGACGAAAATATAGCCTACGAAGAGGGCTCACACATACCTTTCTATGATTACTACAAAATCGATAGTCGTTGGAAAGACCCCAAAATCCCCAATATCATTCAATACAAAGACCTAACTGGCCTAGAACAATGCTTCCGCTGTATGATCACCGATAAAGACCACGAGCTACAATTCATGATTGAAAAGGAGTTCTGGAATGGAGTTACCTTCATTGAAACTAAATGGGATGGCTATATAACTACAGCCTTAGATCTCATGAAACACAACTTTCGAAACTATACCCCCGAGTTTCAACAAACTCTCACCCCACAACCAAATTGGCTTGTAATTACCATCGACTACCACATGTAAGGATCCCCACCATGCCCCCTAGATTAAACGCCATCCCTACATACTTCGACGACTATCAATTCCGCTCTAGACTAGAGGCTAGGTGGGCTGTAGTTTTTAAGGACCTAAATATCCCATACGAATACGAACCAGAAGGTTACAATCTCAATGGAACATACTATTTACCTGATTTCTGGTTACCATTTAATGAATTCCATAAATATTTCTCTAAATACAGCAATCCAGGATTTTTTATAGAAATAAAACCTAATAGGCCACCAACCGACATAGAAATAAAAAACCTGTATGAACTACAAAACATAACTCACCACCGCTCTTATTTTTTCTGTGGAACCCCAGGTAAACACACTATTTATAACAGTGACGGAAATGATGGAAAGTACTATGAACCATGCGAAATATTCTTTGATTACAACATGCCTGAAGAATCAAAATCCATATGGGACACAGACTTTTTACTTAATCAAATAACACCAACAAAAACAACCCCATATAATATATGCCAAGCTTTCATAAAAGCAACAACAGAACAGTTCAATACTAAATAAGGACCCCTCACCATGCTCCTCGCCATCGACTTCGAAACCTACTACGATCAAACCTACAACCTCAAAAAAATGAATATGATCAAATACATCCACGACGATCGTTTCGAAGTCCTTGGCGCAGCCATCCTCACTGATAACCTTCACACCTTTCTACCACACCACGAACTCGAATCCTTTCTTGCAGAGCTCAACCCCAGCAACACTGAAATCCTCGCCCACAATACCCTATTCGACGGTGCTATCCTCGCCTGGCGCTACAACTTCAACCCCAAACGCTGGCTCGATAGCCTCAGCATGGCACGAGCTAAACTGCCCCTGCCCAGCCACAGCCTCGCAACACTTGCACAACACTACAATCTTCCTGCTAAAGGCGAACTCAACACAAAAGGAAAGCACTGGACAGATCTTAACCTTAAAGAAAAAAACGACCTTATCACCTACGCCAAACAAGACGTATGGCTCTGTCACCAAATCTACCAAAAACTACTCCCTTATCCAAATTCAGAACTCGAACTCATTGACCTTACGGTTCGTATGTTCACCGAACCAAAACTCCAACTCGATACCCAAAAAGCCCATGAACTCCTCAGCCAAGAAAAAGAGAAAAAGAAAACGCACCTACAAAGCACGGGATTCACACCCACCCAACTCAATAGCAACCTACAACTCGCGGAGACCATCCGTAGTTATGGGCTAGAACCCCCCACCAAAATCAGCCTCCACACCGGCAAGGAGACCTATGCTTTCGCCAAAGGAGACGAAGAGTTCCTAGAATTCATCGAAGAAGCCCCCGAGCCCCTTCGCAACATCCTTGAAGCACGTATCGCCCTTAAGAGCAGCATCGTCGAAACCCGCCTCCAGAGCCTCCTGAACGTCCAAAACGCCGCCGGCAGCCTCCCGGTACCCCTCACCTACTACGGCGCCCACACAGGCCGCTGGAGCGGCCGTGGGGCCGGCCTCAACATGCAGAATCTCCCCAAGGCAGGAGGTTTCCGCGAAATCCTGCGCGCCCCACCTGGCCACCTGCTCGTCATTGCCGACAGCGCGAGCATCGAGGCCCGGGTCCTCGCCTGGCTTGCCAATCAGCAGGACCTCCTCGAAACCTTTCGGAATAAAGGCGACCCCTACAAAACCATGGCGGCAGCCATCTACGAAAAACCAAAAGAACAAATCGATACAAAGGAACGAAAACTCGGAAAAGTCGCAGTTTTAGGCTGCATTGCCGAAGGGGAACAAGTCCTTACACCCCGAGGACCTATACCTATCGAGCAAATTTTGCCTTGCGATATGGTATGGGATGGAATAGAATGGGTCTCACATGAAGGACTCATCGACCAAGGACTTCATAAAGTCATCTACTACGACGGACTTTGGGCCACCCCCGACCATGAGGTTTTTGTCCTTGACTCACAACAACACAAGCTTCAAATGTGGGAAGCAGCATCCAAAATGGTCCGGCTCACACGCACAAGAGCCAACTGGATACCTATTCAACTCCTGGAAAGTACTCAGCAATCAATTCGAAAGAATACGCAGCTACCGTTACCTGCTGTGCCAATGCCAATGTGGACGGATACAACTCGTAAACTACGAGAATTTATCCAAAAGAAAAACCAAATCTTGTACCAATTGTTCAGGACAACTACGAGGTACAGCCTACACTCATACCTGGCAAAGCAAATTAGCAGATGTGTTCAACGCTGCACGGCATCGTTGTATCCAAAACTGCGATCCACAATATCCAAATTACGGAGGTCGAGGAATTCAATTTCAATTCTCTTCCATACGACAGGCTGTAGAATGGACTTCGGAAAACTTAGGACCACCAATCCCACCCAAAACAGAAATAGACCGAATCGACAACGATGGCCATTACACACCAGGAAACCTACGTTGGGCTTCTCGCAGAGAACAAAATTACAACAAACGCTCCAACATATATTTCCCAGATGGGACCTCAGTACAATCATGGACCAGCCCTTACTCACAGGAAACAACATCCCAATATGTGCGACAAGGATTCACCCAAAAACAAATCATCGAAACTGCTCAATTAGCAGTAAAAGAGAAACGAAAGAATTGGAGACTACTCAAATCAAAACTAGAACAACTCGGGTATATGACCTCCTAAACGCAGGACCCCGACACCGATTCACGGTATCAGGACGATTAGTCAGTAATTGTGGCTATGGAATGGGTGCTACTAAGTTCCAAGCCACCGCAAAAACCTATGGATTAGATATCGACTTCGAAACAGCCCAGCACGCCGTTACCACCTATCGACAAACCAATAAAGCCATCGTCGATCTTTGGCACTACCTCGATAGCATGATCCCTTTCATGCAAAAACAAACAAAAGCTTCATCCCTATTCCCAAGCTCCAACTTAACTGAACAAACCTACAAATGCCTTACCTTCCGAAAAGAAGAAATCGAACTCCCCAACACCCTCAGCCTACAATACCCAAACCTACACCACGACAACGGCGAAAACCGCTATGGAAATAACCGAAAACTCTACGGGGGCGCCCTCACGGAAAATCTTACTCAAGGACTCGCTCGTATTGTCATCAGTGACCAGACCCTCGCCACCCGACAAGCCGGCTACCCCATCGCCCTACTCGTCCACGACGAGATCGTCTGTTGCGTACCTGAGACACAAGCTGAGCAATGTTTAAAAGACCTACTCAATATCATGTGCCAACCTCCCAAATGGGCACAAGATATGCCACTTGACGCAGAGGGAGCTATCAGCCCAAAATACACAAAACCCTGATCCTTAAAAACAACGTCAGCCATCATAAGGAACACTTATATGCCCTTTTTTACCCCCAATCCTTATCCCGATATGATGGTTGATATTGAAACCCTCAGCACTCGTCCAAACGCCGCTATCATCAGCATCGCCGCCATTCCTTTCAATGCGGAAAAAGGAACTTACAGCCCAGATCAATTCTATGTAGAGATAGGCGGTGATCTATACCCCAATAACTTTCATATCGATCCAAAAACAATCGCCTGGTGGGAAAGACAATCCATTGCTCGACCAACCGGTAATGAAACACCTAACGACTCTCTACAACACTTTCAAGAATACCTCATCCAACAAGCTCCCATTTATCTTTGGGCTAACAGTCCATCGTTTGATCTCGTCATCCTCAAAGAAGCTTTTCGATTCTACGAAATCCCTTGGCCCCATGATTTTTGGAACGAACGCGACGTTCGTACCATTCGAGCCCTAGGAACAACCCCTAAATTTAAACCCACCCACAATGCACTACAAGATTGCTTACTCCAGATCCATGCAGTCTGCAACACCCTAAAAGAAATCAGACAGTAATCCTGTCTCTTTATACCCGACCGCTGGCCCGGCACCCAATAGGATTCCCTCCAATGGAAATTTCATTCTTACACGCCTCTGTACCTTTCGCCAAAACCATCCGCAAAACAGAATCCATTAAAATCGAACCATACCCTAATATTGGAACAGTCACCAGCTCCACACATCAATGGAATTCAATCCAAGATCTCTATGGACTCATCGAAAACCAAGCCGCGAAAGGAGCCTGTATCCTTAAAGGAGAACTCCTACGCCCCCTTAACAGAGAATCACGAGCTGGCGCAACCGATCCAGAAACCCTAACCGAATGGATAGTTTTTGATATTGATGGAATCAACATATCAGGAGCTGAAGAGTTCATCCAGAACCTTCCTGATGAATTCCAACAATGTTCCTACATCGAACAACTCTCATCCACTGCATACTTCCACACCCATAAATATAAGTCCCACTTATTTTTCCACATCCCCCCGACTCACCCCAACATCATTCGCCAATTCATTATTAACCTAAACCTCGACGCCTTCGAAGGCCAAATCACCCTTAGCGCGGGCAATCTTTGCCTATGCTACCCCCTAGATATCAGCGTCAATCAAAATTCAACCCCACTCTACATCGCACCCCCTCTATTCATCGGATTAGAAGATCACCTAAAAAACAGAATCCGATTCGTTAATAAATTGAATCACAAAATCTTCTTACCTATTCCCGAGTATAACTATGCAGCAACCGCGCAAAAACAAAAAAAAGTCCTCACGCAGCTACGACGTAATATCGGGCTTGGCATCAAAACGCCTAAAATCGAAGTACGAGGAACCATAGAACTCCTCAAAAACATCGAACCTATGGCCACCCCAAGCATCCGAGAAGAACGAGACTTCATTTACCTCGCCATCAACCCAAATAACCCCTTCAGCTACTACCACCCAGTCGACAACCCAACCATCATCTACAATTTCCGTGGAGAACCCGCATTCCTCACAGAAAAAGGCCTTCCTGAATATTGGAATAAAGTCAGACCTAAGCAACTCATGCCTCTAATCTCGATTCCAGGGGCCACACCACTTATCTTCCGCGACCGCAAAAGAGACCTTTATTACAATGGGTTCCATAAAGACGGCCACTACGACATCAATCCAACTAAAAGTATTACTCGACTCCAACACTTCGCAGCAAACTGCAGCATAGAAGCCCCTAATTTTATCCCAGATTGGGAAATCTACTTCGACCCCACCAAAATCGAAGCCTTTGATCTTGCCGCGCCCAAAATTAATACCTTTACCCCCAGTAAACACCTCATCAACTGTATCGAAAACCCATATCCAGTCATAGAAATCCCCCCACTAATCGCTCACATCCTTGATTCAGTCACAGGAAATGACCCTATCTGCTTTAGCCACTTCATCAACTGGCTAGCTTTCATATTCCAAAACCGAACAAAAACCCGCACCGCGTGGGTGTTTCAAGGTGTCGAAGGTGCCGGTAAAGGCCTCCTATTCAATTGCATTCTAACCCCACTATTTGGGCATAAATACTGCCCCACAAAAACCACTACTAACCTACTCGACCAATTCAATGGCTGGATGGAAACTTGTATCCTACTCCTCGTTGACGAAAGCCGTATTTATGGGCGAAGTAAAAACGAGCAACTCCCAAACATCCTTCGAAACATCATCACAGAACCTACACAAACCCTAAGACTTATGCAGAGCAATCCATTCTCTGCCCCGAGTTTCTGCAACCTAATCTTCGCTACAAACGACCCTGATGCCCTAGAAATCGGCTCCACCGATCGCCGTTACAATGTCTGCCCCCCACAAAGAATCCCTTTTCCTGCTTATGAGGGCATTGATACCGACATCAACAAAGAATTACCCGACTTCGCCCAATATCTCTATAGCTACAAAACCAGCGAAAACAAAGCCCATACGGCCCTCAATAACGTCGCTAAAGAAATGATGCGAGAAGCTCGACTACCAGAAATTGACCTCTTCTGCAAACAACTCAAAACCGGCAACTTCCTTTGGTTCTACGACGCCTATGTCGAAGAAATCGGACTCGCTCAAGGGCATACGACCTTTAAAAGCATCATCGAAACCTGGGCTAAACGCTGGACAAGTCGAGGAGAAACCCCGCACGTTCAATTACGAAGAGACGAACTTCGCGCCTGCTTCAATTACCTATTCGATAAAAACCTAACTGAAGTTGCCTTCAGCCGTAGCCTCACCCGAAACCAGTTAACCCTTAAACGTGCTCGAATGATAGACACACCTCAATCTATCGAATTAGGACCAGGCGCTAAAATCCCATCCATCATCGAAGTCACCTGGAAATACGGACTCGACGAACTCCATACCCTATAAACCCCACCTAAAACCTTACAACCTAGGACCCTCTCATGCTCCTCGAAACCAACGTAAATTCCATCTCGGGCAACTACCAACCCTCTGACCCCACAGCCTTTACAACTGAACTCAACAGCGTAGCATTCGAAATCCTATCCAAAGGCATCTACAAAGACACAATTAAAGCCATCGTGCGTGAACTCTGTGCAAACGCCCACGACGCCCATACCTGCGCCAACAACCCAAAGCCCTTTCATATTCAAGCACCCACCAGCCTGGACCCCAATTTCTACATTCGAGACTACGGTACAGGCATTCCCCCCGAACAAATTAATCAAATCTATTTCTCTTATTTCAGTAGTAATAAGAGGCACACTAACGAACTCATCGGTGGCAAAGGACTCGGCTCAAAAACCCCTCTGGCTTACACCGATACCTACATCGTCAACAATTACTACAACGGTTTCGTTCACCACTACATCATCTACAAAGATACCAATAACTGCCCAGCCTATAGCAAAACCTCTACCAAACCCACCGATGAACCCAACGGGCTCGAAATCATCGTTGCTGTCCAATACAAAGACCAAACCAAATTTACTGACGAAATTAAACGTACTGCTGCATGGTTCAACTGCACCTCGAACACTGATATCCCACAACAGAACTGGCTATTAAAAACATCCCATGGAGGTATTCTGCCTAAAGAGGACGTTGGATCCACAAAATATATTGTAATGGGAAACATTCCATACCAATTTAATGTTATTCAAACCAGAACAAATAAATATAATTGGATCTGGCGTAGTAACATCTATTTATTTGCCAACATCGGAGATTATCCAACCACAGCCAGCCGCGACCAAATCGTAGAAGATACTCCCACAAACACCAAGATTAGTATTCACCTCGAAACCTTCCTTACCCAAATCGACAATGAAATTAAGAACCAGCTCAAAGGCCTCTCTAAATCTTCCGCCGAGATAAAAGCGGCTCAGCTCTATTGGAACTATGGACTTACCACTCCACTCAACTTCACCCTAACCTACCAAAACGAGAATAACCAACCAGAAACCATCAAAATCCATCAATACATCCACCTTACCCTCCCTGAGAATTACACCGCATGGCTCTACCAATTCCCACTAACCAGAAAATGGGGATACAAGCAAAAAAACACAAAACTCAACTCCCACATCGTTTATAACTCACATGAACCCCCCATTCTTGCCCATAGCATCCACCCAAAAAAAGGAAACCCCTCGCTCCTCGACAAAACCACACACGAAGACCACATCATTCTCTTCAGCGATAATCCGGCTCAGATCGAAGCTTTCTACGCACTAGTTCCTAACACCCCACAACTCGATCTCAGCGCGCATTTTGAGCCTATCCGCAAAGCAAAAACACCCCATATCCCAAAACCAAAAATTCCCGCGACCTACAATCTCCTCACAGCCTACGGCATCAAAAAATCCAATACCTTAGACCTCTCCAAACCTATATGGCTCATCGAACGCCGAGGAACGAAATTCTATATCAATAACAAGCCCTATCCTTTCCCGATTAACACCTTATATTGGGCCTTAAACCCATTACTCGAAGGGCTCATCCTGATCGTACAAAAATCCACCCCCAAGAAAAATATCCCCAACGCCCCATACCTCGACGCCACCATCACCCAAAGAGCCCAACAACTCACTATCGAATACAAAAAGCTCAACCGAGACGCAGCATTCTTTGTAAAGCGCCAGATTTACAACGATTTTATCCGCAAACTCACTAACGCCCACAAATTCAAAACCCTTGGATACACAAAACAATTAGAACCAACCATTAACGATAACCCCATCGCCAATAGCCTAGACGTTCGAACATTTGTAAATTGGCTATTAAACGAAACACTCGGTGAAATAGAACTGCATAAACTCATAGAGGAAAAAATCGCTCAACAGACAAAACTCCAAGAGCAATTCCCGATTTTAGAACTCATCGATTTAGATAAACCTATAGCCGACAATATCCTCGAAATCATCAACCAATACATCTAAGGAACCCACATGAAATACGCCTACATCAAAATCAATGATACCATTGTCATCTGCAGCCCAATCCCCACTACAATTCAAGCAGATCACCCACACTACGAATACATTCTCGCAGCCCTCGAAGAAGAACGAGATGAAGACCTCACCCCCTACCTTCAACCCATCAAAGCCATCTCAAACCACATCAAGGAACACCCAGAGTTCACCTTTAAAAACGACACCCTATACTACAAAGACCAACCCACCCCGGCCTATATCGCCTCGAAAATCCTCGACCTATACAAGGCCAACAAACCTATCACACGTCTACTAAACTTCCTCACCAACCTGGAACAAAACCCCAGTTACCGAATTCGAAAACAACTCTACCAATTCCTCGAACATGGTCAACTCCCCATCACCGAACAGGGTACATTCCTCGCCTACAAAAAGATCAACGCTAACTGGACCGACTGCCGCACCGGAGCAATACCAAACAAACTAAATGAACCTATCCGCATGGACCGTCATCTCGTCGATGATGACCCAAACCATACCTGCAGCGCCGGCCTCCATGTTTGCTCTTTCAGTTATCTCCGGGAATTCCGTGGAGATCGCCTCATCACAGTTGAAGTCAATCCCCGAGACGTCGTATCCATTCCCAACGATTACAACCACACCAAAATGCGAGTTTGCGAATACACCCCTCGCGCTGAAATCAGTATGGACATCGCCGAAAACATCTGGGCACAGACTCCTTTCCCTGATACCGAGGAGTTTATCGAAAGCGACGAAGATGAAGAAGACGACCGTAACAGTCTCCTAGCGTACTGCATGCAGGAAGAATAACCCCAACCCAAGCCATGGTCGGCAAAGGCCAATCCACCAAATACGCCGCCTTCGACGCCCTACTCACCGCCTAAAAGGACCCAATTACCATGATCCCTTGGAGCTTCAGTCGGCTAACCGACTTTGAAACCTGCCCTTATCGCTTCCAACTCAAATACATCGAAAAGCTACCTGAAGCTCCAAACCCCGCTGCTGAACGCGGTACAGAAATCCATAAACAGTACGAAAACTTCGCACTAAACAAAGGACCCTGCCCCTCAGAATTCTTTAAACCACGTCTAGAACACTTCCTCAAATATAACCCCAAATGGTCCATAGAAACTGAATGGGCTTTCGATAAGGAATGGAAACCCTGCAGTTGGTTCGATAATGCAACTTGGGTTCGAATCAAACCTGACCTGCACATTCAACATTCAATCGCAGGCTGCACCGTCGTTGATTACAAAACAGGGAAAGAATCCATCTTCAAACATACGGCTCAAGGACAACTCTACGCCGTAGGTAGTTACCTAATAAAACCCACTACCACAGTCACAATTGAATTTTGGTACCACGACTTAAATAAACCTACCTTCACAACTTACACCGACACCCAAATCCTCAAACTCAAAACTCAATGGACTCAACGCGCCCAAAAGCTCGACACCAATCACTTCCCCCCAAAGCCCACAAAAAGCAATTGCAAATATTGTGGAATGGCCCCCCAATGCGGATATAAAGTCGAATAATGAACAGACAGTATAAACATGACAATAACACTACAGCTTTTGAGCAATACTGTAAAAATAAAAAAGCTCAATACGGCACACTATTCTCCACCAAAAACCTAGCCCAACAATTCATCCCATACCTTCACACCAACACCCGATTAAAAATCCAAGATGAAACTGGGCAAACCTACTTCGGAACAGTCGGAATTTCCACAGGTTGGGTCCCCGTATTCCTTCTTATGCACTCCACGCGAAGTATAGGAAGCTCCTTCATTCTACAGCCACACCACAAAATAACAGCCATCAAAACCGGCCATAAATATACCCCAATCGAGACCCAATCATGATCCCGCCTCTCTTCCAGCATCAACTCGATGACATCGAGTTCATCAAAAGCCGACCCTTCGTCTTCAACACCAGCGACCCAGGAACCGGTAAAACTCGCACCATCATCGAAGTCATTCGACAAAGCCCCCAGCATCGACCTGCCGTAGTCTTTGCCCCCAAATCAATCCTCCAGGCCAGTTGGGGCAACGATCTCGATCGATTCGCCCCAAAACTTACCTGGATCATCGCCAACCCTAAAAACCGCCTTGAAGCCTTCCACCTCGACGTCGATGTCGTGCTCACCAACCACGACGCCGTTCTTCACCTACTTAAAGCGGAACCAAAAATCCTTCGACGCTTCAATTTCATGATTATCGATGAGAGCACCGCGTTCAAAAACCCAACCGCCCAACGCTCCAAAGCAATTGCCAAACTCAGCGAAGGAATCCCCAATCGAACCAATCTCACCGGTACCCCTGCCCCAAACGGGATCCTCGATCTATGGCACCAAATTTATCTCCTCGATAGAGGTACTCGACTCGGCCCACGCTACTACGCCTTCCGCGCCGCAATCTGTGAACCTCAGACCACCCACGCTGGAGGACAATCTTTTAGCACATGGTCAGAAAAACCCGGAGTCGAAACAGTCGTAGCCCAACAAATCCAAGACATCACAATTCGCCGAACACTCGAAGAGTGCGTCGATCTCCCCGAACAAAGCAACTACTATTCCTACTACGAACCGAACAGAAAAACACTCAACGCCTATTACGCCATGAAGCGAGACTCCTTGCTTGAATTCGAATCAGGCAAAGTGACTACCGCCGTCCATGCCGCAGCACTCACCAACAAGCTACTACAGATTCTCTCCGGCGCCATCTACGATAACAATGGAGGCTACGACCTTATCGATCCTGAACGCTATGAATTAGTCCTTGAACTCGCTCTACAACGCCAACACTCCCTGATTGCCTACACCTGGATACATCAAAAAGCCGAACTCACTCGCCTCGCCGCCAAACGAGGCATAAAATACGCCACCATCGATGGAGATACCCCCGCAGATAAACGTAATCAGATCGTTACTGATTATCAAAATGGCCTCTACCAAACTCTCTTTGCCCATCCCCAAAGCACCGGACACGGCCTCACTCTAACCAAAGCCACAACCATTATTTGGGCAAGCCCTACATTCAACTTAGAACACTACCTCCAATTCAACCGTCGTCCTTATCGCATCGGACAAACCCGAAAAACCGAAGTCATCAATACCTGTGCTAAAGGGACCTATGAAGAACCTGCTTATGCTCGTCTCAACCAGAAAAAGGAAACTCAAACCAACTTCCTAGACTTCCTAACACCCATCCTGGAACTCGCTTAATGACTAAACAAGAAAAAATTAATCTTCTCATCAAGGAGATTGATAAAATCATCAAAGAAAGTGAACTAGCCCTAAAGCGGTTAGCTCAAGAGCCATCCAAACCACAAACCAACATAATTCCCTTCCCCGAGCAACCGAGGACCCACACATGAATAACACACAAGACGCCGCAGAGTCTTTGGCCGAAGGTCTATTCTTCGATTACATTGACTTCGAAGAAACACTGCAAAGAGCAGCCGAAAAAAAACCACCACAACTCGCCTCACTCATTGATCAACTACACGCCCTACGGGAAGAAAAACGCCTGTTAGCAAGTAAAGATAAAAGTATCACAGCCGAAATCGAAGAGTTAGAATCAGCCGTCATTACAGCTCTCAAAAAAGCTAACTGCACCAGCTTCAAAACCACTAAAGCCGGGGCTTCCCTAACAACCCAAGACATCCCCATCATCGAGGACATCACCGCATTCGAACAATATGTCCTAGACAACAAGGCCCTATACCTACTCCAACGCCGACTCAGCAGCAAAGCCTGTCTCGAACTGCACCAAATGGGAGACACCCCCGCCGGGATCAGCATTCTCGTCAAAGATAAAATCGCCTTGCGCTCAATATAAGTAACACTTATAATTGAACCCTCTTTCTACTCCCTCAAACCAGGAACTGTATCATGTCCGAAACAGAAACTCTCGAACGTCCAACCTCGACCAGCACCGACCTTGCCCCACAGGACATTTACAACTACGCCAAAGACTTCCTCAAATCCATCTCGCCCCCCTCGACTGCCATCAGCACCAAAGGCAAACGCTTCAAACTCACCAACGGCGACTCGTCCCCCGGACCCATGCAAGGAATCGTCATCGACTTCGTCAACTACAACGCCTTCTTCCCCAACGCCTACGACCCCGACAACCCAGCACCCCCCGACTGCTGGGCCATTCACGCTATCAAAGACAATCTCGCCCCCGACCCAGACCTCGTCAAAGACATCCAACACAGCCAATGTACCGGATGCACCCAAAACACCTGGCAAACCAACGCCAAAGGCAAACCCTTCAAAGGTTGTAAAAACCAATTCCGCCTCGCCCTCATCACCCCCGACGCCACCACGGAATCCGAAATCTACACGCTCGCGGTTAGCCCAACCGCACACAAGAACTGGAGCCGCTTTGCCTCCAAATGCCGAGAAAACGGCCTGCATTATCGCCAGATCATCTGCGAGTTCAACTGGGACCCAAATGCCCAACAAACCCTAACCTTTAAAGCCCTGGGTAAACACAACCTAGAAGCCAGTTTGATTCTCACCATGGTTCGACGTTGCCAAAACAACCGGCTCCTCTACCGTTCCCCGGATGCGAATCAAAACTAGTAGCTCTCGGCCAGGGAAGGCCCTACCCAGGCCTTCCCATGCTCAAACTAATTCCAATCTCCTCAAACGAAAAAACCGGCCCTATCGCCACAACCTATCGAGCAGGAGCCTACGACCCCTATGCCACCTGCCCAACCACTTGCCCCCTACTCCCTACCCTTCAACCTAAACAAACCACCGCCCATGAAATCGACCAAGAATACCTATCTGCACTCCGACAAGCTGTCCCCAAACACGGACAAGCTTGGACCTACAGTCACTTCCATCACACCCAGCTCCCCATTACCGACACAGGTACCATTATCAATGTCTCCACGGACTCCGTGGCAAAAGCCCTCGCCGCAGTCTCCCATGGCTACCCGACCGTACTCGCCGCACCCCAATCCTGGCACCGCGCCACACCTAAATACCCCACGGAAACACCAATCAAATTTGCGGAGTGCCCTGCAAATCTTAATATTCGGATCAAGTGCAGTAATTGCGGTAATGGCCGCCCTTTATGC
>ERZ724522.473-NODE-473-length-25785-cov-8.086514_pt1 | contig 25785 bp, 34 predicted proteins | sample MGYA00376055_ERZ724522 | MGnify/ENA primary metagenome ERZ724522 (study PRJEB28724, sample SAMN07190884) | wastewater metagenome | isolation source: effluent of sewage treatment plant in Hong Hong | place: Hong Kong | collected 2016-03-17 ...
GCAAAAGAGACATCGCCAGAGGTTTTGAGGGTTTGTGAGCAGCCTATTCTGACTTCCTCAAGAAACGAACTTGCTCAGTCGCTAGGAATTCAAACTTTGGTGCTAGTTCTGCGCTAGAATGCCCATTAGCGCCCCGTAGAGGGGTCTAGGAGCGTTCTGGTGATGTGAGTGGTAGTAGATGACCTTGCAGTGATGCGAGGGGCTTAAAACGGCTATAAACAGGCATTTTCCTAGATGTTGGGGGTATCAAAAAAAACCACTACATATAGTGGTCTGCCTGGGGCCGCCCCCGCCCCGCATATTATTTCGCTCTCAGGGAGAGAAAAAAGGGGAGGGAGTAAGTCTTCTCTGTTTTGGTTGTATATATAATATATATATATATATTAAGAACTAGATAAGAAAGTAAGTTAAGACTTTTAGAATTACCTAGAGAATATTAAAAGGTAAATAAAAAGATATTCTCTTAATTCTAAAAGTATTTAGAAAATATAGAGAAAAGAATATTAGGATACTTTTTGAAGTTAAAGATATTTTGAAAGTAAAAAAATAGAAGATATTCTTAGAAAATTTAGAAGGAATAAGTAAGTTAAAATTTTAAGAAAGTTTTAGAGAATTTTGAATAAAGAAGATGTTTATAAAATTTCTTAAATAAAAGAAGGATAAAAAAAGTCTAATTATTTTGAAACTTTTTCTATAGAATAAACGTATAGTATTCAATGAATTCAAAAGTCAATGTATTTTTTTTACTTTTGGAAGCTCTATTGTATTAGAAAGAGAGAGAGAAATAGGAATATCTTAAGAGTAAGAAGAAATAACCTTAGTATTTAAAGAGCCTTGAGAGTTCGATATGCTGGATATGCGGCGAAGCCGCAGAGTCTCAGTATCTAATGTTTTTTAGCCTAACCTACATTAGAAACATCAATAATTGTTAGAGTTTTGTTAGAATTCATTAGTCTTACAAGAATTCTTACTAAAATGGGTAAAAAAGGGCTATTTTGAGTGTTTTTTGAAATTATTAGGAAGGCATTTATGATATAATACCTTTGTGCGCTGAAGAAATTTATATTTCTCAGCAAACCATTTCATTCTCCTCCTTCCTAATGTTTTGGAAAACGGGTAGTGGTAATTGCAAGTATCACTACCCACCCCAAAAGTTTCCTGAACATTGAAGGCGAGAGACATTCAAAACATTAGCAGTAAAGGAGCAACAAAATGACTATTGAATTTTTGGTCGCATATGTGACTACAGCTTTTGAAGAAGCAATTGACTACTACAACGAACTCGCTGAAATTCCTAACCCTTTCATTTTTCAAGACGATATGCTTTTTGAGAGCCAGTTCGTTAGGGTGAGGGTTGGGGGAAAAACTAAGAGTTACTATGAGAGGCTTTTAGACGAAACCTTGAGTCTTGGACAAGAGATAGATGTACCAGTTGGGTGGCTGTCTAAAGGTAGTAGTGAAAGAGTTTCTGTAGTTTGTCCTAGATGTGAGGAAATTAGGGAAGTCAAGTTTGATAACTTAATGAGAACTGTTCATAGTTTTTGTAACGCCTGCTCAAAACAAAGAAAGAATGACTGGATGTTAGGTCAGACTTTTGGAAGGCTAACCGTCCTTCGTTTTGGCAGTGGAATTTTAGAGACTGGTGGTCAAATTAGTTCAACGTTCATTTGTAAATGTGAATGTGGGAATGAGGTTGAAGTTAGGGCTAAAAACTTGAAAGTGGGGGAGACAAATTCGTGCGGCTGTTATCAAAAACAGCGTACTTCTGAAACCAACTACAACCCAAACCTCACAGACGAAGAACGAGTTATAAAACGCAACTTTCCTGAGTATCGTCAGTGGCGCAAAGCTGTTTTTGAGCGTGATAACTACACTTGTCAAATGTGTTTCCAACGTGGTGGAGAGCTTCAGGCTCATCACCTGAACAGTTGGGCAAGCAACAAGGAGTTACGCTTTGACCTAGATAATGGCTTAACACTTTGCGAAGAATGTCACACTGACCTTCATTTTTGGAATGGTGGTCTGCGAAATGAAATTACTGGACTTGACTGCCAACTGTTTTCTGAGAAACAAATATATGACTTCAAGAAAATTTTGAATGGCGCTAGTTTGAGAGAGGCTCTAGTTTTGGAGTGAGAAAGCGAGTGAGTATGACAAACACAAAGAAGTTCATTTTGAGCATTTTGTTACTTTTGAGTGTAGTTGGAACTGTTGGCTTGAGTGAGACTGCAAGAGAGCAAGTGGCAGATGCAGTTTCAAATATAGTCGAGGTAATTGATGACACAACCAACTATTAAGCAAGAACTCTACGACGTTAAACAGGAAATTGAATTGCTTCGCTCTGAGGTAAAACTGCTGACGCTAGAGGTAAGAGTTCTGATAGAAAATTTGAAGAAGGAGAAAGAAAAGGCAAACACAATATAGCTGGTATTTTGGGGCTTGATGGAGCAGACACAAAACAGATAGAAGCGATAGAACGTCTTAATTGACTCGCTCAGTTCTTCAAAGATAGTTTTTCCCAACACAGCTAAATACACACTGAGGCAGGTTTTGATAGACCTGTCTCTTTGCCTTTTGAAATTATGGCTAAGAGTGCTGGAAAGTCATGTACTGACAAGAGTTGTACTGGCCTTGTTTTTGATGGCGTTTGCAACGTCTGTGGAAAGGCAAGGCGGCGACAACTAGATAGAGAGTATGACGATAGAAGAGGGTCTTCAACAGAGAGAGGGTACGGGAGTAACTGGCGTAGGACAAGAGCTATGTTTCTGAGAAGGTATCCTCTCTGTGAAGACTGTTTTCTTGAGGGTAGGACTGAGGCTGCTACTGAAGTCCACCACATCATTGCTAAAAGGGATGGTGGCTCAAATGAGTTCACAAACCTGATGGCTCTATGTCGCTCACATCACAGCAAGAGAACGGCAAAAGGAGAGTAGAAAATGGACAAAGTAAAGACACCATACGCTTATGCGTTTTTCGAGAACTTTTGGAACAAGCTCTTTGTAGCTGGTCTTGTTCAGCAGGAAGACAGACTGGTTTTTGAGGAACTGTGTTTCGCTTTTGAGCTAATGGTTCGAGCAAGAAAAACTTTGCTTGATGAAGGACTTAGTGAAGTTGACCGTGCTCATGGTGGGATGCTTAAGAAACACCCTGCTTTTCAAATTTACAGAGACACACAAGCCAGTTTCTTGAAGTTGGCTGCGAAGTTCGGCATTACACCTGCTGACAGAAAAGAGTTAGGGGTTGGAATTGTTGAAAGTAATTTTGACCTAGAGGAACTCTTGGGAGGTGTGAATGTTGAATGAGCTACGAACAGACATTTTGGTTTGACCAAGATGCTTCCAACAGAGTCATCACTTTTATCGAGAAGGCTCTATTCCATGTAAAGGGTGAACATGTTGGCAAGCCATTCGCGCTTGAGGAATTCCAAAAGAGAGACATTATTGAGCCTCTATTTGGTTGGAAGACTGAAGATGGTCTTCGACGTTACAGGAATGCTTTTGTAGGCATTCCACGCAAGAACGGCAAGAGTCATTTAGCAAGTGCAATAGCACTCTACATGCTTTTCGCAGATGGTGAATTTGGTGCTGAAGTCTATTCTGCTGCTGCTGACAGAGACCAAGCACGACTGGTTTTCAACTTGGCTAAGAGTATGGTGCAAGGCTCACCGTACTTATCAAAGATAGCTAAGGTCTACAAGAATGAAATTGCCTTCCCAAAGATGGAAGGTATTTACCGTGTTATCTCTGCTGATGCAAAGACGAAGTTTGGTTTCAATAGCTCCGCTATCATTTTAGATGAGTTGATGGCTCAGAAGAACAGGGAGCTTTTTGATGCTCTCACTACTTCGACTGGTGCTAGACGACAACCGTTGATGTTGTCCATATCTACAGCAGGTTTTGAGGAAAATAGTATTTGCAGAGAGATATGGACTTACTCTGAACGAATTTTGAATGGAAGCATCAAGGATGATGGTTACTTCGCTTACATCACACAAGCCACTGAGCAAGATGACTGGACAAGTCCAGAGACTTGGAAGAAGGCAAACCCAGGCTACGGAGTGACGATAAAGCCTGAGTATCTTGCTGCGGAGTGTGAAAGAGCAAAGAACAACCCTGCATATCAAGATACGTTCAAGCGTCTTCACCTGAATATGTGGGTGTCGAGTGAGTCAAAATGGATACCAAATTCTGAGTGGGATGCTTGTGGTACAGAGAAATTACCTGACCTGACTGGCCGCAAGTGCTACGGTGGTCTTGACCTTTCAAGTGTCTCTGACTTGACTTCATTCGTTTTGGTTTTCCCGCCTGAGAAGGAAGGAGAACCAATTTACGTTTTGCCCCACTTTTGGATACCAGCAGAAAACATTATCGAGAGAGAGCGTAGGGACAAGGTTCCCTATTCTGCTTGGTCAAGAGAGCATCATATCTACGCTACCCCAGGAAACACTGTGGAGTACGACGAAGTCTACAACAAAATTGTTGAGCTTGCTGCGAAGTACAAAATTGTCGATGTTGCTTTTGATAGATGGAACAGTGCTGCAATTGTGACCAAGTTAGCTGACGCTGGTTTGACAATGGTGCAGTTGGGGCAAGGGTTCGCTTCAATGTCAACACCATCGAAGGAACTGTACAGGCTCATTTTGGACAGAAAACTGTCTCATGGTGCTCAACCTGTTCTCAGATGGAATGCAGAGAATGTCATTGTAGTCAGTGATGACGCTGGAAACATCAAACCTTCAAAGGCCAGGAGCAAGGAAAAGATAGATGGCATCGTTGCTCTCATCATGGCTCTTGACAGGTTGAATAGACATGACAGTGAGAGGAAAAAGTCTTCGGTCTATGAAGACAGGGATGTTCTGGTTTTTTGAGAATGTTTGGTGGACAACTGGTTTTATTTCTCTCCTTTCCCAGTTGTCTTAGGTAGAGGGTCTTTATAGGCTCTCTACCAATTTTCTTATACACGATAGTCTGAAGACTAAAAGAGGTAAATACATGAATTGGTTCGACAAAATTTTCTCGCGTCTAGCTGAAGCTGAAGACGTTGAAAAGCGTGATATGACCATTTCACCAAAACTAATGCAGGCATTGATGAACGGCAGTTTCGGTGGTGGTGTCAACGTTACTCCTAATGGAGCTTTGAGTCAGACTGCTGTTTGGGCATCTGTAAAAGTGCTTTCAGAGTCGGTTGCTCAAATTCCTTTGTTCCTCTATGAGAGGGATGGCGAATACAAGGTTAGAGCGACGAAACACCCACTGTACAAAGTTCTTCATCGTTCCCCAAACGAACTAATGTCTTCGTTCCATCTTCGTCAGTTGATGATGGTTCACTTGACAACTTGGGGAAACGCTTACTGTGAAATTGTTTGGTCAAGGGATGGTCAAATTGAGGCTCTTATACCTCTGAGACCTGACAGAGTGACTCCTGTTTTGGTTGATGGCAAGAAATACTTTGACGTAGAGCTTCCTGATGGAACTGCGGTGCGCCTTCCCGCTTATCGTGTTTGGCATGTTCCTGGTCTTGGTTTTGATGGTCTTGTTGGTTACTCGCCAATTAAGTTGCACGCAAATACTGTTGGTCTTGCGATGGCTGCTGAAGAATATGGGGCTAACTTCTTCAAGAATGGAACAAGTGCAGGAATGGTTTTGCAGCATCCTGGTCAACTCTCTGCTGAAGCTGCAAGCAGACTCAAGAGAGCAATTGAAACTTCAAATGCTGGCCTGAGTAACGCTCATAGAGTGATGGTGCTTGAGGAAGGCATGGATATGAAGACTCTTGGCCTTTCTCCTGAAGACGCTCAATTGCTAAGTACGAGAGAGTTTCAGGTAACAGAAATTGCACGCATTTTCCGAGTTCCACCACACATGCTTGGTGACATGAGTAGGGCTACTTGGGGCAACGTCGAAGAAATGGGTGAGGAATTCTTGCGTTACACGCTAATGCCTTACCTGAAAAGTTTCGAGGCTACTATCACACAGCAGCTTTTGGTTGGTGATGAGCAGGATACTCATTTTGCTGAATTCCTGGTTGACAGCTTCCTTCGCGCAAACACAGAGAAGCGATATGACGCTTATTCAACAGCTATCCAAAATGGGTTTATGTCTGTGAATGAAGTGCGTGCTAGAGAAAACCTAAACCCAATTGAAGGTGGTGATAAACACTTCGTTCCATTGAACCTTGCTCCTATTGGACAGAGAGAGTTGGAAGTCGAAAAGGAAAAGAGATATTCGTTCGCTGTTGCAGAGGAAAAGGGTTCGCTTGAATTCAGAGAAGATGATGACAATTTTTCGAGTGACAGAGTTCTTCTAGCCGACAGTTTTGTGCCTGTGTTTGAAGATGCTCTTGCACGCTGCCTAAGACGTGAAACGAAGGCTGTTCAGAAGGCTTTTGGTCAGTATATGAAACAGCGCAACCGTCTTGAATTTGATGCTTGGTTGACAGAGTTTTACGAGGAATTCAAGGGTGTTTTTGAACGTGACTTGACACCTGCTCTACTTGCACAAGCCAAGCAAGTTTTCGTTGATGCAATGAAGGAACTTGAGCGAACTGGAGAGTCATACCCTGAAGAAAAGGCTAAAGAGTTCGTGCAAGAGTTCCTGAGAGTGGCTGCAATTGGGTATGTGACACAAAGCAAAACAGACATCTATGCAGTGCTTGAGAATGAAAATATCGAGGATGGTTTTGATGACTTGTTGGTCAAGTGGGAAGACGTAAGAGTGCAAGAGAACTCTAGGAACATTGCTTTTGAGGCTTTGAACGCTCTAGCAATTTTCTCCTATAGGACAGTGGGTGTGCGAGAGATAGTCTGGATAGTAAACAAGGGCGCATGTCCATTTTGCCAGAAGTTCGCTGGAAAAGTTGTTGGTATAGAGGAGTATTTTGTAGAGGCAGGTTCAATAATTGATGCAATTGATGTGGATGGCAAAGCTATACAGATGAAAGTTCATGGTGCAAAACGCTCAGGAAATTTACATTCCGGTTGCAGTTGCACGATAAGGGCAGGAAATTACAGGAGTGTAGCGTGAAAATTCTAGACAGCACAACCCAAGTCATCTTCAAGGAAGATGTTTCCACACTGACGCATGGTTCAAACAAGAAAGTGACGGCTACTTGCCCCATGTGTCTTGTAGAACGAGTTGGTAATTACTGCACATTCGCAAAGGTCGGTCACACCTACTGCAAAACGTGTCGGCAAAGCATCAATGCCTACGGGCACTTGATAGATACTAAAGTTGGAAGGCTTACCATTCTAGGTTTTGTGGACTTCAAAATTTACGACGGTAGAAAAAGAGCAAATTTTCTGGCAATTTGTGACTGCGGAAATGAAACAACAATTTTGGGTGAGAGGGCAAAAGAGTCTCTTACAGAAGGTCGAATATCTTCGTGTGGTTGTTACAACTTAGAAAGAACACGAGAGCTTGGACTTAAAAACGTTGGTGAAAACAACGGCATGTTTGGAAAGACTGGTGAACAGCATCCGAATTATGACCCGACTCTGACAGACGAATACAGGAAAGCCAAGAAAAACAGAACGAAAGATGTCAGATGGCAGCGAACACGGAAGATGGTTCTAAAGGTCTACGACAACAAATGCGCTCTTTGCCATGCGAACAAGAAGAAATTGGAAGTGCATCACATTGAGGGCTTCAAGAACAACGAAGAACTTCGCTATGACCAAAACAACTGCATTCCACTTTGTGTGTCTTGCCACAATTTGTTCCACTTGTGGAACGGATGGAACAAACAAATTTCTTCAACGAAAGAACTTTTTTTCGAGTTTGTTGAAGGTCTAGGTGGAAAAATTATTGAGGGGTTCCGTGCTGAAGGCTAATTGTGAGGTTAGAAAACGATGACAAATAAAGAGGTTCGCTACTTTGATGTAGCAGAGTTTAGAGCGTTGCAGGATGAAAACGGCGAAAAGGTCTTAGAAGGCTACGCTGCTGTCTTCAATTCACGCTCTGAGTTGCTTGGTAACTTTTATGAGGAAATTGAGTATGGTGCTTTTGCTGAAGTTTTAGGGAATGACGCTGTGGCTCTTTTGAACCACGACAGCAACTACCCACTTGCAAGAGTATCGAATGGCTCACTGGTTTTGGAACAGGATGAAGTTGGTTTGAAGACTCGCTTCAAACTTCCTGACACATCCTACGCAAGAGACATCTGGAACCTTGTAGGTGAGGGAATTTTGAAGCAGATGTCATTTTCATTTGCTGTTAGAAAAGACAGTTGGTCAAAGCTGGAAGATGGTACGCCACTCAGGAAAATTCGCTCTGTTTCGAGGCTTTACGATGTGAGTGTTGTTACTTACCCTGCTTACCCTGAGACAAGTGTACAGGCTAGAAGTATGGCTCTTGAACTCGCTGAAGCGAGTGAAGATAAAAATGATGTGATGCTGAAGCATCAAGAACGTGAACGTCAGTTAAAACTCTTTGGATACTAATAGGAGAAATACAAATTATGAATATCGTTGAAATGCGTCGGAAGCAGAATGCTCTGGTCAATGAGGCTAAGGAAATTCACAATACGGCTGTGAAAGAGGGTCGTGACCTGAATACTGCTGAGAACGAAAAGTGGAATGCTCTGAATGCAGAAATTGAAGGTATGCAGAAGGGCATTGAGCGTGAGGAACGCTTGCTTGCTTTTGGTGGGCAGAAGGCTAATGATGAACTTGGCATGTCCGAAAAGGAAGTCAAGGACTTCAGTGTTGTGCGTGCTGTGCGTGCTCTGGTCAACCGCGACTGGCGTGACGCTGCTTTTGAGAAGGAAGTGTCTGACGCTGTTGCTGCGAAGCGTGGCCGACAGCCACAGGGCATCTACATTCCTACGGATGTGATGGTTCGTGACCTGAATGCTACGACTGGTGCTGGTGCTGTGTCTACGACGACAGCCAACAGCATGTATGACATTCTTCGCAACAAGCTGGTTATCCGTCAGGCTGGCGCTACATTCCTGGGCAACCTGAGTGGCATCGTTCAGCTTCCTAAGCAGACTGGTGCTGGCTCTTACTACTGGGTTGGTGAGGGTGTTGCTCCTACGGCTTCAAACCAGACTGTTGGTCAGGTTGAACTTTCGCCTAAGACCATTGGTGCTTACACGGATGTGACTCGCCAGTTGCTTGCTCAGTCTTCGCTGGATGTTGAAGCGTTTGTGCGTAATGACCTGATGACTGTTTTGGCGTTGGGTATTGACTACACTGCGCTGCATGGTGACAGTGGTGTTGATGCTGACTCGCCTGATGGTATTGAGAATATCTCTGGCGTTGGTGCTCCTACGTTCACTGCTTCGTATGCTGGCATCGTTGCTCTTGAGACCGAGGTTGCTACTCAGAATGCTGATATTGGCAGACTGGCGTACATCACGAATGCCAAGATGCGCGGCAAGCTGAAGACAACTGCGAAGGTTTCTTCGACTGACAGTGTGATGGTTTGGAATGACGGTGCTGCTCCGCTGAATGGTTACAACGCTTTTGTGACCAACACTGTTCGCTCAAATGGTGGTGCTGGTACTAACGAGAGCTTTGTGTTCTTTGGCAACTGGGCTGACCTGTTGGTTGGCACTTGGGGGCCAATTGACATTATGGTTGACCCTTACAGCCAGTCCAGCACGGGCAAGGTTCGCATTGTGGTCTTCCAAGAGGCTGATGTGGACGTGCGCCACAACAAGAGCTTTGCTTTTGGTTCCGCTGTTGCGTAATTGACGCTTGTCAAAGTGACTACTGCTCTAGCAATAGAGTGGTAGTCACTCTTTCTAATTGGAAAAGAATATGAAAGTGGAAATGCTAAGAAATTGTGTTGCAGGAAGACAGCCAAGAAAAGCTGGTGACATTGTTGAGCTTAGAGACAAAGAAGCTGAAGCTCTGGTTCTTGATGGCTCAGCAAAGTATTTCACTTTGATGGTTGTCGCTTCTGAGAACACTTCTCTTGGGAGTGGTGAAAACGCAATGTTACCTGCTTCCAAAAAGAAAGGAAGAGGTTCAAGAACGAAGTAAAAGAGGTGTTGAATGTACCTAGAACGAATTACTGCTCCTGCTGCTGAACCAGTGAGTTTATCTGAAGTAAAGGAACATCTGCGAGTTATCTCAAGTGCAACTGAGGAAGATGACCTTATCACTTCGCTGACAAGTGCTGCAAGAGAACTCTGTGAGGATATTTCAAGACGTTCCTTCGTGACACAGACTCTTGAACTCACTTTGGATGCTTGGCCTTTAGACTTCATTCAACTCCCACTAAGACCCATCGCTTCTATTACCAGCGTCAAATATACAGACAGTAATGGTGATGAACACACTGTTACTTCTACTGACTATGTTTTGAGCAGTGACAGGCTCTTTCTTGCCTCTGGATATAACTGGCCTTCTGATAGCCTACAACCTTTTGGAGCTATCAAAGTCAGATACGTTGCTGGCTATGGTGATGCTGCTGCTGTACCAAACAAGTACAAACAGGCAATTCTCCTGACTGTTGGTCATTGGTTCCAGAATAGAGAAGGCGTTGTTCTTGGCGATACTCCAAAGGAGCTTCCTTTAGCTGTGAAGGCTCTCTTGCTGACTGATAGAGGATACTAAGATGCGTATAGGCGACTTGAGAGACAGAATAACATTCCAGACTGCTACACAGGCTAGAGATAGCTTTGGTTCTGTCACTGAGACATGGGCTGACACTGTGACAGTTTGGGCTAACGTCAAGGCATTGAAGTATGCGACTGGTCTTGAGTCAGTGGTAAGCACACAAGGTAGAGAGACAGTTACGCCTTCCTATACTGTGACTATTCGCTATCGCACAGATATTGATGAGACACAGAGAATTGTGTGGGGCAACAAGACACTAGACATTAGGCGAGTCATTGACCCTGATGGAAGAAGGGAGTCTTTGGAGCTTTTCTGCGAGTTGATGTTGACATGAAAGTGAAAATTGAGGGTCTGGATAAGCTATCAAAGAAGTTGGATAAGCTCAGTAGTATTGAGGCTGAGAAGGCACTGAAGGAAGGTTTGGTTGATGGTGCTCTAGACGTTGTTCAAGAGGCAAAACGCAGAGTTCCAGTACAGACAGGGGACTTGAAGAAAAGTCTTCATATCGGTGGCTATACAAAACTCACTCCTGACTACAGAAAAATTGGCATCTACGGCTCTCTGAGAGAGTACAAGGGTAGAGGTAAGAGTTTTGGCGTCTTGGTTGGCTCAACACTTCCATACGCTCATCTTGTCGAACTTGGCACGAAAAGAGCAAGACCAAAACCATTCCTAAGACCTGCTGCTGATGCGAAGCAAAAGGATGTTATCAAGAAGGTAGAGAAGGGTATTCAGAACGTAATTGATGAGAGGTGACGATGGCACATATTGAGACAATTTTATACACACACTTAACTTCTGACGCTTCTCTCGCTACTCTTGTCTCCAACAGAATTTTCCCTGACTTAATGCCTCAGAACGTTGCGCTTCCTGCTGTCAGATACACGCTTATCGACAGGAATGAGTTACTCGCAAAGCCAGAGGTAGCTACATTCAGGTTTGTGCAGGCACGCTATCAGTTCGACATTTTCGCCAAAACTTATAGTTCTGCCAAGAGCATCGAGAGTGCTTTGGTTGCTGCTCTGTACCTTTTGGGTTCAGATGTTGATAGTAGTGTTGTGAGTACAAGAGTGTTTAACGTAAGTGGGTCTTCTGACTCTATTGAAGATGAGTATAGGGTCACAGTGGAAGCGTACATAACTTATAACGAATAATTGGAGGTTTCTATAATGGCACAAACAACTGGTGCAATTTCTCAGAGTGGTTTCAAGGTCGAAGTTAGCACAGATGGTACTAGCTGGACTGATATTAGTGGGCAGGCTGCTGCTGTAAATGTTGATGGTGGTGATGTTCCTGTTGGCGAACAAATGACTGCTGAAGGTAGTGAGTCCATCGTGGTTTCAAGTAACAAGGTTGAACCAAGAGATGTGACGGTGCGCTCTGTTTATACAGAGGGTGCGTCTGAGGCTTTTGAGGTTGTCTATGCGCGATACACTGGCTCTGACAAGACCATCTACTTGCGCTGGTCGCCTGCTGGTGGTGCAACTGGTGAAGTCCAGTATACGTGCGCTGTTGGTGGCTCTGCTGCGGCAGTTCCCATCACATCTTGCACGTTGCCTGAGCTTGATGCTGGCAGTGCTGACATTGCTCTTTTTGAGTTCACTGTCAAGACACCTGGCATTCTGAAGGCTGATGTTGCGTAATTGAATTTTACCTAATGAAAGGGTGGTTGGTGGTTCTGCTGCCACCACCTTTTTTGTTTCAAAAAGGAGACAAAGAAATGACTGAGAAAACTATGGTTGAAGTTGAAGTTGTACAGGAACCTGTGTCTATCAAGGTTGACTTAAACAAAGTGACCTGGGGCAAGGTTCTCAGAATTCAGAGAGCTTTGGGTAAGGATGCTTCTGAGGAAGAAGCAGAACGTATCGTGACAGACATTATCTCTGATGTGACTGGTCAAGATGCGTATGAGCTTCCTGCTCATGTCGTCAGTGAAGTTTTGAACAAAATTATCAACTTCTCTGAGAGTACAAAAGCAAAAAACGCCTAAAGGAGCGAGTGATGACCCATCTTTGGGTTGGCACTGAAGCTCCTTCTGAGTACATCGAACTTCAGCTTTGTAGAGAGTTTAACTGCTTACCTTCGCAACTTCGCAACGAGTCATTTGAGGACGTTTTGAACATTCTCCAAATGATGAGTGCTGAAGCTCAAGTGAGGGAAAAGACTAACAAAAAGAGGCAAGGTAAGTACAAATGAGTTCAAAACTGGATATTCTAATTACTGCTTCAAATGAAGCGAGTGGGCCAATAAACCAAATAAAGAAAAGTCTTGGTGGTCTTGGCACTGTGGCAGGCACTACGATAGCTGCTGCTGGTGCAGCCTCTATTGCTGCTGTTGCTGGCATTACTGCTGTGGTCGCAGATGGTGTTGGCAAGGCTGCTGAAATGGAACAGCGTGTAGCTGACATTGCTTCTGTGATGGGTAAGAGTGCTGATGAAGTGCAGCCTCTCTCAAACCTCATTAGCCAACTTGGTATTGACCCAAAATTGAAGGTTGACGCTACTGAAGCTGCTGATGCAATTGAAATGTTGGCGAGAAATGGTGTCTCTATGCAAGAGATACTTGATGGTGCTGCAAGAAGCACTGTCCTTTTGGCTAATGCTACTGGTGCTGACTTCGCTACATCTGCTGACGTTGCCACAGATGTAATGTCGCTCTTTGGCATTGAAGCTGACAATATGAAACAGGCTGTTGATGGCATCTATGGTGTCACATCGAACAGCAAATTTAGTATGGATGACTATGCTCTAGCACTTGCTCAAGGTGGTGGTGTAGCTGCTGCTGCTGGTGTTGAGTTTGAAGACTTCAACACTACTATCGCTGCTATCTCTCCCTATTTTGGAAGTGGCTCTGATGCTGGAACGTCATTCAAGACGATGCTCCAAAGGCTAATTCCTGGCAGCAAGGATGCTACTGCTGCAATGAAAGAACTTGGTTTGATGACTGAGGATGGTGCAAACCAGTTCTATGACGCTAATGGACAACTCAAGAGTATGAGTGAAATTTCAAAACTCTTGAACACTGCTCTTGCTGGTCTGTCTGAGGAGCAAAAGAATGCTGCGTTGAACACCATCTTTGGCTCTGACGCCATTCGTGCTGCTAACGCTTTGGCTGAAGCTGGTGCTGGTTCATTCGACCAACTGAAGACTTCGATGGCAGGTGTGAACAGTGAAGCGAGTGCAGCTACCAGAATGAACACGTTCTCTGGTCAGATGGAAATTTTGCAGGGTCTTCTTGATGGCCTTGTGATGCAAATTGGGCAAGCCTTCTTGCCTATGTTGAGAGAGCTTGCTAATTGGGCGACAGACTTCGTTGACCAAAATGGTGCTGCAATTGTTGAGTGGTTTAGCCAGTTGGCTGAATGGATAAAGGTTGTGACGCCTATTGCTCTTGAGTTTGCCAAGACCTTCTTTGGTGCTCTAGGTGAACTTGGAGCTTGGGTTAGTGGACAGGAAACTGACTTCGCTAACCTCAAGAACATTTGGAATGGTTTTACTGAAGCTGTCAACGCTGCTGTTCAGGCAATTATTGGCTACGTTCAAGTTCACTGGCCTGAGTGGGTTGCTGCTCTGCAAGAATGGGCAAAGGCTGCTTGGGAGTGGATAGTAGACGAAGGTGCTCCAAACGCTGTGAAGGCTCTTGGTGAGTGGGCTGTTGCTCTTTTTGGAGAGCTAAGGGCTAACCTTCCAACCTTCCTCAAAATGCTTTTTGAGTGGGGCAAGGAGTTGTTTACTTGGATAGGCGAGGCTATTCCAAGAGCCATTAGGGGTATCTCTGAGTTCATCATTTCCCTGGCCGACAGTGGCACAAAAGAGGGTGGTGATAGTTTTGGTCAGATGGCTGGCAAGTGGTTACACACTCTTATCGACTGGATATGGAATGACTTAATTCCTCTTGTTGGGCCTGCATTCCTAGACTTTTTGAAGGTTGCTCTTGCTGCTCTTGGCAACATCGCTCTTGAGTTTGCTATTGCTGGTGCAAAACTTGGTGTAACGATACTCACAAGCCTTGCTGAAGCATTGCTCAACATGGTTGGTATCAACGTTAGCCTGAATGAGCTTCGGAACAACATCTTCAACTTCATTGATAACTTGCGTGGGCCTGTAAAAGAGAAGGCTGCTGCAATGACAATGGCTATTGGTCAAGGCATTCAGCAGGGTGCTAAGTGGTCTTCTGACAGATGGTCAGAATTCATGGGCATCCTTCACAAGCATCTTGACGATGGCCTGCAAATGTCTGACTTCGTTGCTATTGGCGCTGACTTGGTTTCATGGATGGTTGATGGTGTCAAGAGCATGTGGAATGCGTTGCCAAGTGAATTTACAAGCTTAGCGGAAAGCGCACTTGCCTCACTTACCAACATCTTTTCCTGGGAGACATTCTACAGAATTGGCGAGGACATTATGAAGGGGTTGCGCGATGGTATAGCAGGGATGTTTGGAGAAGTTCTTGGAAAGATGGCTGAAATATCTAGTCTGTTGCCAGAATGGTTAAAAGACAGACTGGGAATTCACTCGCCTAGCAAGGTTTTCGAGGGTCTTGGATACAACATCATGCAAGGCTTATCGAGAGGCATTGCTGATAGTGCGCTAATGCCTGCTTACGCTATGTCTGCTGGTGTTGACGCTCTTGCTGCGAGTGCTACGAACACTAATTACTACAACACGTATAACGTGAATGTCTCTGGCACTGGCAACGCTGCGAATGATGTGATGAGTAACGTGCAACTTTTACAGATGATGTATTCGTGAGGTTTCTAAATGGCAAACTGGTCAATTCTATATGGCAATGACGAAGTAAATATAAGCGATAGAAACCCTTACGACTTAGTGTCTATCAGTGGAATTGGGACTGCTCCTTTAAGGCAATTAGAGGAGCGTTCCCCATTCCAAGATGGCTCAAGTAGTGTTGGGTTCAGGTTAGACCCAAGAATTATCAACATGGTTTTGTTTATGAACTCTACTTCAAAAGCAGAGGCAGACAACCAGAGGGATACTCTATACGAGTATTTCAAAGGGTTGCCTCTGCCATTGAAGCTCAAGTGCGTCAAGGACAATGGAAGTACGCGACTAATTGACTGCTATACGAGTGGAATGGTTGATGCTCCCTTTGATGACCAAAATAGAATAGGGGCATCACAGCGTTTTGCTGTGCAGTTGAAGGCTCTTAACCCAATTTGGTATGACCCAACTCCTTTAGCTTGGGGTATTTTAGGTGGTTCAAGCACTGGCGCAAGTGGGTTTAGTATTCCAATGGATGTTCCATTTGTGCAGACTCCAAATACCTTCATTGACGCTACACTTTCACTCTCCTATTCGGGTTCTTGGTATGAGTATCCTGTGATAACAATTTTTGGGCCTGGGACAAACTTCACAGTCACAAACTTAACGACAGGAGATATTTTGGACTTTCCAACTCTTGTTCTTGCTGCTGGTGAGTATGTCGAAGTTGACTTGCGCTATGGAAGCAAGAGCGTTGTTGACAACACTGGTGCAAACGTAATTGGAGAGCTTAGTGATGACAGTGACTTATCTACATGGCGTCTTGTTCCCTCTCCAATAGCTTCAGGTGGCGCTAATTCAATTAACTTCTCTGTTGCTTCTGATGCGACAGAAGATACAGGTGTTCGCATAAATTACTACAGCCGCTATGCGGCTCTTTAAGGAGTAAAAATACAATGGCTGAAAACTCTATTTTCTGGACTACAAACAATGTTGGTGATGGGCCTGCTGCTGGCTTTTCGTCTTCTGACATTTTTGAAGTCTATCGTTCGCTCTTAACTGGTTCAGTTGGAGCAAATTATGGCGGCATATCGCCTGACTACTTGAATGAACTTGCTGTGACTGGTGCAACTTCGCCTGTTTCTGTAGCTACTGGCGCTGCTTTGGTGTATGGCATTCCATACTTCAACTCTGCAGGCGTTAATGTCACAGTTCCTACACCAGCATCAAGCACACGTATCGACAGAATTGTTCTGCGTGCTGACTGGTCTGCTCAGACAGTTCGTATCACAAGAGTTGCTGGTACTGAGGGTGCTGGCTCTGCTCCTGCTCTGACTCAGAGTGCTGGTGTGACATGGGACATTCCTCTTGCAAGAGTGACTATCACAACTGCTGGCTCAATTACTCTGACAGACGACAGACAATACCTGAGTTTAATTGGTGACAGTGCTGTTGTAACTGCGAAGTTGAATGACTTGGCTGTGACAACTGCAAAGTTAGCTGATGCTGGTGTGACTACAGTCAAAATTGCAGACAGCAATGTGACCACAGTGAAGTTGGCTGACAGTGGTGTTACGACTGCGAAAATTGCAGATAGCAATGTCACGACAGCCAAGATAGCAGACAGTAACGTTACTACTGCAAAAATTGCAGATAGCAATGTGACGAGTGCGAAGGTTGCTGATGACGCTATCTCAAATGCGAAGTTGGCTAACATGGCACAGACAACCGTCAAGGGTCGCACTGCTGGCTCTGGTACTGGAGACCCTGTTGACTTGACTGCCGCTCAACTCGTTGACATTTTGGAGACTGCTGATGGTTCAGGTAGTGGGCTTGATGCTGATACTGTTGATGGGCTGCACGCTTCAAGTTTTTGGCAAGCCTCAAATGATGGCTCTGGTTCTGGCCTTGATGCTGACTTACTTGATGGTCAACATGGTTCTTATTACCTGCCAGCCTCAAGCTATACAGCCTCAGATGTTCTGACCAAAATTAAGACTGTTGATGGCACTGGTTCAGGTTTAGATGCTGACTTGCTTGATGGTCAAAGCTCTGCATACTACGCTGTTGCTTCACACGACCACATCGACGTTGACTTCACGACTTGGCACACAGGCACAGTAAACAATTGCACTGTCATTTTCTCTTATGCTCAGAAGTTTGAAAACCTGGTCTTCTTCCATGTTCGCTTCGATGTGACAACCGCAGGAAATGATGTCTATATCCCAATTAGCTCTAGCTTCACTCCGTACAATGCCGCAGGAGGTGGTAGCTATTCCGGCTACGCAATGAACGTCTTTCACGCTGGCACGTACTCTGGTGATATTTACGCCAAAGTGGATACCTTCGGCAACCGCTTGTACGTGTATGGCACTAACTTGGGCAGCGGCATTTACGAAGTCTCTGGAGTCTACAGGGCAGAATAATGAGTTCACAATATCAAATTCGAGTATATGACAAGGAGAAGAACCTGCTCCATATCATTACAGATATGCACAACTTCTCCTATACAAAAGAGGTAAATGCCCCTGGTGTTTTGGCTTTTGAGTTAGCCTCTAACCATCCTTCAATTTTGGACTTTGAACTAGATGGCATCATTGAAGTTTGGAGAGCTAACCTTGAACAAGGAATGAGTTGGTATTGTGACTTTTATTCATTCTTCAGGGGCGAGGAAAGAGTTTCAGATAGTGATGGAAACTCTGTTTTCAGAGTGCAGGCTGTTGGTCAACTAGACCTACTCAATAGGTCTATCGTTGCTTATCCTTCTGAGACAACTGGACGGACAAAATTCACTGGAATTCCTGCTGAGACAATTGCAAAAGAGCTTGTGAAGTACAACGCTACTAGCTCTGGCACAACAGTAGATGGTAGGAAGCGAACAGTTGGTATCACAAGAGTAACAATTGAGCCAGATGGTATTAGAGGAACTTCGCTAGATGTTCAGTGTGCTTGGAGACCACTACTCTCAGTTTTGCAAGATGTTGCTGCTACTGGTGGTGGTGACTTTGACTTAGTTCCTGACTTGCTCAATACGTGGAAGTTCACTTGGTATCCTGGTCAGAGAGGCACAGATAGAAGTGCTTCTCTGGTCTTTGCACTTGAGTATGGAAACATCACAAACCCAAAGCTCACTCGCTCCTATGTCTCAGAAAAGACAGTAGGAATTGTGGGTGGTCAAGGCCAAGAGGCTGCAAGAACGACTGTTGTCAGAACTGGCACAAACTACAACGCTGACTACAACGAAAAGGAAGTGTTTGTAGACGCTAGAAACATCAGCACAACGACTGGTCTTCAGCAATATGGCGATGCTGTACTGAGTGAACTCAGAGCGAAGGACACTCTGTCTTTTGATGTTCTTCAAGTTCCTCAGACTTTGTATGGTAAGGACTACTTTTTGGGTGACTTGGTGACTGGCAGATACTCAGAGTTTTCTGCTACGAAGAAAATTCAGAAGATATCTGTTGCTATGGCTGCTGATGGTCAGGAACAAATTAAAGTGGAGCTTGTAGATACGATATGAGTGAAATAATTGCGAACCTAATAGCGAGAAATAGAGCTTTAGAGAAGCGTCTGAATTATCTTGAGACACAGGAAAACAATAGCTCTGGTGAACCAGCAGCAGATATTCTTACCAAACTACTTACAGTAGATGGTTCAGGAAGTGGTCTGGATGCTGACTTGTTGGACGGTTATCACGCTTCATCATTCTCCCTTGCCAGCCACAACCATGACTCGGTATATGGCAGGCTTGCAGCCACGAACACTTGGACACAACCAAACGTCTTCACCGTTGGTGGTGGCAACGTTCGCTTGTCGTCTTCGTACTATGGGCCTGACCTGTACGTGAATACCTCTGGTGGATGGGCGAGACAGTATACGCTTCGCAATGACTATGCCGGAGCGACGATGCGTTTTGGCGTTGGGGCATACGGAGATGGCTCTGGTGCTGTTCGCGGCTACATGGGTTTCAGAGACGGCGACGAAAACTTTTACCTGTCCACGCTCGGTATCAATGTTCTGAGCAATGGCAACGTCGGCATCGGGAAGATAGACCCCGCTAGGCTGCTTGACGTTAGCAAAGCAGTATCCGGCACGTCATTTGTCCCGCATCTGCGACTGAACGATACCGGCACAGTCGCAGATACAAAGGGTGGCATCGAATTCTACAACTCACAATACTCATGGTCGCAGGGCGCTGTTTCCACTGAACGTCAAGGCTCGGCAAACGCTCACGACTTGGTGTTGTATAGCGGGTCTGGTGGGTCACTCGTTGAGGGTTTGCGGGTTAGTCACGAAGGCTACGTAGGCATCAATTACAATGCCCCGTTCTATCCACTTCAAGTGTTTTACGACAACCCGTCGAACGGCATTTTTGCGGAGTTCAGAAACACGCATGGTGCTTCGGGTAACTTGGGCGTCAAGTTGAATTTCTACAACTCCGGCATTGACGCGTTCAGGATAGGGATAGTGGATGCTACAGCGGACTTTGCGTTTTGGAGTTCCGGTGTAAACGAGCGAGTACGCATCAAGTCTAATGGAAACGTGACCATCAGCACTCCATCTTCGGCAGTTCCAACGATGTCTATCGACCGATACTCTGGACAACCAACGGTGAAGTCCATCAATGCTTGGCTGATAATGGACAGCAACGGCACTGGCGCTGCGCTCAACTACTTCGCCACTGACCCCGTTGTCCTGGCGTATGGTAACGGCTCTGGTGGCGGCGTCGCTATCGGGCAAACGACCGTTACGAGTGGCTACAAGTTAGATGTGAATGGCGCTATCAAGTCGAGTCAATGGTGGTATCAGGCGACTACTGACGCCAAAATTCATATTGGTACCGGCGGAACGCTTCGCTTCCTTGATGCTGCAAGCGGCAGCAACCTCAAGGTTGGCATCGGCATCACGCCACAAGGGCAACTTCACACCTTCGACGGCACTGGTGGAACGGTACACATAACTCAGTCAAACATCACCAGTGCGCTGTTAATGACAGACGGTACAGGAGACATAGCCTATGGTGCAGCTATCAACTGGGTCTGTCGCTCATCAGCAGGAATAACACAAGCTGGTATTGCTCAGGTGATAACGCCATCATCTAGTTACTCGGACTACGCCATGTTCAATGCTGGCGGAAACACGATGGTATTTCGCATCTATTCTGACGGTCGTCTGTATCTTATCAGAACAGCAGGTTCAGCATCTTTTTACGTGAGTGCTCACATCACATACTTATAATGGAGAAAATAAACATACCTACAGTAGATGAATTTGTTAATGCACTTAATAGTGCTGGTGTACAGCCAGTGCAACTCGCTGGTCTTTTGCAGATAGCCTCACTTCAAGCAGAGATAGAGTCTTTGCGAACAAGGGACGTTGAACTTCAAAAGTAACGAGAGCAGGCAATTATCGACGCAGTTGCTCCTATTGATGCAGAGCGACAGCAAATTTTTGAAGACTTGAACACAAAACTTGCTCAATTAGAGCAGCTTAGAAAAGGGGGCAACTAATGGAATACACAGTTAACCAGTCTGAAATTGATGAAGTCAAAAAGAACCTTGAAGAAGCACAGAAAGAGCGTCAAAAGGTTGCGGCATATCTGAGCGAAATTGATACAGTCATTCAGCGACAACTTGGTATCCTCATGTTTTTTGAGGAAAAGAACAAGGCGCAAGAGAACGCTGAGTAAGTGCTAGAAACGCTCCTAGAATGCCCATTCAAGACGCATAGAGGCCACTAGGAGCGTTCACGTTCTTGAGGCTTACTAGATGACCTTGAAGTTTTGGGGCGTCTTAGAGAGCCTCTAGCACGGTTTCTTCCTGCGGAGTACAAAATGAATATCATAGTAGTTTCACCATTTTCTGAAGACTTGAGGCTGCTCCAAGATGAGGTAGACAACATTGCTCAGAAACTTGAAAACGTCACTGTTGTCTCTGGTAAGGTAACAGAGAGAAGGTTTATCGAGTTCTTTAATAGGAGCTACGATGGCTTTTGGTTTGCTGGTCACAGTGATGAGCGTGGCCTTCAATTGAGTGATGGGCAAATTTTCAAGGCTCAAGACCTGGTTTCTTACATCAAAAAGAGTGGCATCAAGTGGGTTGTATTGAACTCTTGTGACAGTGATGAACTTGTTGGTACTTTGCAGATGGCAACCAACGCTGATGTTCTAGCTGTCAGTGACGAAATTGAAGACCAAGATGCTTGGCGTATTTCAAAGTTGCTAATTAGTGAATTAGCGGAAGGTGTTGACATTCGTGATGCAGTAGATACCGTTTTGCCTGGGAACTTAGGGAGGCATCGTTTCTATGCTAATAAAAATAGGGTGATGCGTGTGGAAAATTCAGTTATTGAGAGAAAGTTGGACGAAATTCTTGTGAGGGTTAATGCGGCAACAGAGAGAATGTCTGTTTTGGAGTCTAGGTTTGATGGGCTGCAAAAGTCGCTAGATGAGGAGAAGACGAATGTCTATTTAATTGTTACTGCTGGTGTTTTCATTGCTGTTCTAATTGCTCAATTGCTTCATCACTACACATAGACAAAGAAAAAGGCACTACAACCATTCAAGGGAGTAGTGCCTTTTTTTTTGCTTCACTTCGTCTTGGAATAGGCGTGAGGCGTCTCTTTTCTACTCTACAAATTATCTATCAACCCAAACCTCCTGTGTGCTGACTCTAAGTCGTCATTCAACAGTAGAAGGTAGTGCTTCAGAACTGTTATATCCTCATGCCCCATGAACTTTTGAAGCGTCAGAATATCCATTCCAGCACGAAGGCTCTCTGTCGCAAAAGTTCTTCGCAAAAGATGTGGGTTGCACTTGAAACCCAACTTCCTCTCGTACCTTCGCAACATCTGACCAACACCAGACTCAGAAATTCTCTCATTCGTCTTGTCTGACAAAAACAGAGGTTCACTTGGTTTAGGTACACCACGAACGGCGAAATACTTGATGAGCCTCTTGATGGTCTTTGCACCAACAAAAACAACCCTGTCTTTGTTACCCTTGCCTGAGCGTATGAGAACTTTGCCAACCTTCAAGTCAATGTCTTGGTAGTTCAAGTTGCATAGCTCAGAGAGCCTCAAGCCACAGTCAAGAAAGAACATCATAATTACTTTGTCTCTCTCTGACTCTGCGCTATCAAGCAGCTTTTTCACTTGCTCCTTGCTCATTACAGTTGGCAACTTCTTGGGTAGCTTGGGCATTTTCATGCCGTGCATTGGCGACTTCTCAAGCCATTCCTCAGAGACACAGAAGTTGAAGAATGCTCTTAACGCTCTTGCAATTGTGTTGACAGTGGTTTCTGAGAAGTCAGACTCGCTGCATTTGAACAGGTACAAGCGAACGTGTTTCAGCGTCACTTGGTCAATTCGCTCAAGACCTTGTTCCTTCGACCAGTTGAAAAATGGCGTCAGAAGGGTCTTGTAATGCAGCAAAGTTTTGGGGCTGTAGTTGTTGACTCGCCTATCCAGAAGGAAGATAGAGAGAGCTTCAGAAAAGGTCAAGGCAAACTCTGTAGCAGGCATAAAAAAAGTCCTTTCTTCAATTTCTCTCCTGAAGAAAAGACTTTTGGGTTTTCCTTGCTTGGGAAGCAAACGCTCTGCCGTTGAGCTACACCCGCAAGTTTTCTCTGGAGAGATATAGAGTTGTGGCCTTCAAAAACGTGCAAGGCAAACTCTATTCTAACGGGTATTTCGTAGTTGTCAAAACGTTTGCCTACTCTGTTCAAACATCCACAATTCTGAAGTCACCTTCGTCTTCAATGGGCAAGGTATCACGAACTTCAAAAAGGCGAGGGTCAAAGCCAGTCTTTTCTTCCTGCTCAATTAACTTAGGTTCGCTGCGCTGCTTATCTTTTAGAACCTGCAAGTGCTGTTGAGCACGCACATAGTCTACTTTGTTCTTAGCAGCCTCATACTCCAAAAGCATCTTGAGCAAGTCACGAACTTGGTTGCGCTCATTACCTTCAATTATCAGGATGACAGTAACAGCGAAAATGAACACTCCAACTACTATCGCCAAAAGCTCAGACACATAGAAGTACATCAAACTCAAAGTGGCTAGTGTGATAACCACAAGAGCCACAGTCAGCATCAAAATTCTTTCTCTCCGCTTATCGTCCATTTCTAACTCTCCAAAAATAAGTGGGCCACATTAAGTGACCCTTTGTTTTCTAGTATTGTTTTTGAGCGTTACTTTCACTTTTTTGGACGTACAAAAATGGAGCACAACCCTTCCCATCAGCTTTAATTTCAACGAATAACTTGCGACCACTCTTGGTTGTCAAAATTCCATCAATACCTTTGTACTGGTACTCAAGCTCTGGTGTTTCCTCAAAGTGAACAACGTCATACGGAAACTTACCTTGCTCAACAATGTATCGCACAACATCAACAGCACATTGGCCTTTCTTACTTGTTGACTTGCCTGCTTTGTCAAAACCAAAACGCTTTCTAATGTCAGGCATTTTGAACTTCTTCATACCTTCAATTTGCTCTGGTCGCACAAGCCAGCCTTCAGCAGTTTTGACACCATTCACGTATGTAGGAGCAATATATGGGTCACACTCCTTGATAGCCTGCCTTGCCTTCTCAGTCTCGAAAATGGCGATATACTCGCTTTCAAAACCTACATGGACTCGAATATCACTCTGCTCCTTCTGAATTCCATACTCTACTAACGACATTTTTCATATACTCCCTGCCTTTCCTACTACCCCAAAAGGAGTAGTTACTAGACATAATTCTTAGAAAATTGGATAAAAAAAATAGACCTAAATGCGCCTCAGTTGCTCAGGTAATAGACTTGGCCGCAAGTCGGGCATTGCTGACAGACAACCTTATCTGTGCCTCTTGACCCATCTACTTCAACCATCAAGTTCAGTGTGAATTCTGTTGCTTCTGGTTTCTTGCCAGTCCACTTCTTCAAGTCGAAGTCTCTAGCACCATGCTTGCAGCGAACATCCTTCGAGCTAGTTGCAATGACTCGACTATCATCAAATGTTGAGTCAAGAGCAGTTCTAATTTCAGCTAATTGGTTTTTCATTTTTATTTTCTCCTTTTGATGTTTTAACTAAATAATTTCTTAACAATTCCCTCTAAAAAAAACTACTTTTTATCCTTACTCAAAAACCACACGACCATATCGCTCAACTTATTCTCAATTTCAGCTTCGCTCTTTCCAGCCCTTCTCATCTCAAGCTCCTTCCTAGACATCTCGAAAGCCTGTCTGTCTGTCACCCTACTTGCGTATGCGTTTGTGATGGGTGTATTTCCGTCCACTATTCACTCTCCTTGAGCCACTGGCCCACTTTCTCTTTCATCAATTCAAAAACGGTATCCTCAAAACGAGCGTCCAAACCAAGTGCTCTCAAGTTCAACTCATAGACTTTCAGTTCTTCAATTTGCCAACCCTTCAAAGTAACTAACTCACCAGTTTCAGCGAGTGTATTAAATGCTCTATTTGTCATTTCAACCTCCCTTGTTTTTGCTACCCTTTGGCCTGCCACGCTTGCGTTTCTCAACTGGTTCAGGGGTTTGCTCTGCTTCGACTCTTGCGTTATGCTCCTGAATTCCTAACCAAAGAGCGTGTCTTAGCTCTGCCCAATACTTTTGCTCTTCCTTGTGTTTCGTCCAGTCAAAACCATATTCATCAACCATTCTTTATTCCTCCTTTTTGTACTGCTCGAAAAACCTCTCGATGATGTAACGTATTGCAGAACTTCTATTCATGTAGATGCCCTGGGTAGCAACTACATCTATCAACTCCTGAATTTGGTCTAACATCACCTGCGGCATAGGTGTATTCACATTCACCATTCGACTTCCAAAAATTGCGTTCTTAGTTTTCATGTTTCACTCCTTTGAATAATTGTTTGCAGTTAAGTAAGAGAAGTTCAACATATTTGTTTACTTTCTCTCACTTCCTATAATACATTTTAGCATATTGTTAAAACTATTTATGTCAATTTTGAGCCTTGAAACCTACGTTTACCCTACGCAAGTCAGACCAAAGTCAGACCAAAAACCTACGAAATTTTATAATGTTTGCGGTTACTCTTAATTCAATAATTAAGTGAGGTTAAATACTTTTGTTAAATGAGGTTAATTCATTGCTGTAAAGTTTGTCTAGACTTTCTAATACAAACCTTGTACACCAGAGTAATTCTGAACTTTTGCTTATCGCTATTGACAATAACAAATGGGGAGTGTTTCACATCTTTAAAATGTGTGGGTCGTTTGATGCTGCTGGAAGACCTTCGCAGAGCCAAGTTTCGAGCTTAGTCGCCATTCGCTAGGAACGGCAACTTTGCTCCAAATTTCGCTCTAGAATGCCCGCTATGGCCTCTAGGAAGCGTTTTAAGCGTGTTGGGGTGTTGAGGGTAGTTACCCTACGTTGAATTGACTCTACTCCTTCAAAGTGTGAAAACTCAAAACGCTTACAGAGCCTCTAGCACGGTTTAGGGGAGGGGGAGTCGAAAACTTTCGTGCTGGCTGTCTGAGAAC
>ERZ724522.475-NODE-475-length-25640-cov-9.797303_pt1 | contig 25640 bp, 33 predicted proteins | sample MGYA00376055_ERZ724522 | MGnify/ENA primary metagenome ERZ724522 (study PRJEB28724, sample SAMN07190884) | wastewater metagenome | isolation source: effluent of sewage treatment plant in Hong Hong | place: Hong Kong | collected 2016-03-17 ...
CGCAGCGGGCGCCGGGAAGAGCTGGTTCAGCTCGTCGTCGGTGACGTCATCCGGGACGTCGTACTGCTGGCCGTCAATCTCGACGATCATTGCGGCCTCACCAGCCTGTTAGTCTTCGGGTCACGCACGAGCTTGACCGGGCCGCTGGGCGCCCGCGGCGCGCCCGGCGCGGCACCGGGTACTGCGCCCTGCGCCTTGTCCCACGCCGCGCCTGCAAGGCCCTGAACCGCCTGGAGGTAGGTGTTGAAGTTGCGGATCCGGTTCTGCGTGACTGCCGGATCCTCCCCCGGCACCGGCATCAGCTCCGAGAGCTTCCGCTGGTACTCCTGCTCGGTCACGGCCTGACCGGACTGCACCATGAGCTGATAGGGCAGTGCCGTCTGGAGGTTCTGGTAGAAGAGCTGACCAGCAGGCGACATCATGTTCTGCGTGAGCATCTTCGTTGCCCCAGCCATGCCGGGCGCGCCCTGCTGGGCGTTGAAGAGCATGTAGTCCTGCGCAGACGGCATCTTCGACGGGTCGGCGAAGGCTGCGTTCAAATCTCGGACGGCCTGCTGCGACATCGTCCCGCCGTAAGCGTAGACGCCCTCCCGCTCCGTCGTCTTCGGACCAAACTCGCTGGGCGCGCCCTGGGCCACCCCAGAGAAGAAAGTCGATCCCGGAGGGATCTCCTCTCCGGTCTGCGTGTCACGCAGCTTCCCGTCCGGCCCGGGGGCCGCCGTGCCGCGCTTCGCTCCATCCGGCGAGACATAGTTCTTGATCGAAGCCGCCTCGCCCTGACGCTGCTGGACGGGCTGGGCGCCCCGGATCGCGGCCTCGGAGTTGAACTCCACGCGAGGCTGTCCGTCGGCGCCGATCGTCTCCGTCGTGTTGACGCCACCCAGCACCTTGGCCTGCCGGAGCGCGGGCGGGAGCCCAGCCAGGATTTCGCCAGAGACCTCGCTCTCCGTCTTCGGCTTCGGGGCGCCCGCAAGCACCCGCCCGTCCGGCAGCGTGGCCTGCTCGCCGGGGTTGAGAGAGACGACACCGGTCTGCGTGCCGGGCACGCCGAAGCGCTCCGCCAACTGGGGCGGAACGAAGCGCGTGGCCCCCGCCCCGACCGGGGTCAGGAACGAACGCTGCAACTCCCCGTCCTGCTGGATCCGCGTCTGCTGGATCGCCCGGGCGTTGTCCGCAGCGTTGTTCATCCGCGACGTCTCGGCCGCGGTGTTGACCCCGTAGTAGCCCGACGAAGGCGTCCAGCGCCCAACGGCTTGTCCCATCCGGTCGAACTGCTGCTGGTTGGAGCCAGGGTTCTGCGCTGCGGCCCAGAGATCCGCTAGCCGCTGGCTCTCGGCGCGCTCCGCCGCCGCCCGCGCCCAGCCATAGGCATCTGCCCCGGAGGGCGGAGCAAAGGCCTTCGCGAGACCACCGACGGCTGCGGCGATCTGGGGGTCGTGGTAGGGGCGCTCCGGCATGGCGGCCTCTTAGGTCGGGTACAGCGAGAAACGATTGGTGCGGGCGAAGAACGGCAACGAGGATCCTGGAACGTTCGTGGTCGGCTTGGCCGCCTGCACGATAGGGCTCGCTGCGGCGGGGGCGCCGCTCAGTCCGGCGTAAGATCCTCCGCCCAGGCCCGCGCTCACACCAATGCTGCCCAGGCCGCCCATGATGTCGCCGAACAGCTTCAGGTCGTTGCCGGCCGAGTTGGCGGCGTCGAGCTCCAGCGGCAGGACGTTGGCCGAGTTCCGCTTGAAGTCGCCGAGGATCCCGATCTGGCTCGCGTCGCGCGCCTGCAACCGGCCGATGCCGCCCATCAGATCGCCGAAGGACCGCAGTTGCCCGAGGCTCTCGTCCTGCTGCTTGCCGTAAGCCGCGGACTTACCCTGCTGCTTCTTGATCTCGGCATTCACGATATTGCTGTCGGAGGCCGGGGCCTCCTCCGTGCTCGGCGTCGAAGGCGCCTGCTCGCCGAAGTAATCGCCAAGCTGCTGGGCCTTGTCGCCCTGCTGGCCTTCGAAGTCGTTGTACCGGGACTGCGACTGCGCGTTGATGCCGGAGGCTTCCTGGTCGAGCTGACGCTGCCGGATGCGCTCCGCCGTCATCGCGCCCTTGCGCTCCCCGGCGATCTTGTTCTGCGCCATCGTGTTCGCGGCGATACCGCCGACGGATAGAGCGACGCCTGCGATGGTGACTGGATCACAAATTGCCAGGGCCCTCCTCTGCGAGAAGAAGCTTTCGCCCCTTCCGGTAGTGGACCGCTGCCGGCAAGAACTGGAGGTTCCACGGCACGTTCAGGCCGCAGAAATTCTCACCGCAGAGCGGATGAATATGGTCGACGTGATACCCTTTCGGACACAGGTCGAACAGGAATTGCATGCCTTTTAGATCAACCCACGGTGGCGTGGCTTGCACCCGGCGGGCCCGGTAAGCGGCAGTCCGTGCTCGCACCTTGTCGGGGTTCGCTTGCGCCCACTGGCGGTTGATTTCCTTGTGCCGCTCCGGGTTACTTGCCTTCCACGCCCGCTTCATATCAATGTGCTTCTCGTGATGCCGCGCGTAGGTTCGTTTGCACGCGGCTCGCGTGCAAACCTTGCACCTCGGGTCGAGCCCGTCTTGCCGAGAACGATCCCGGTTGAAGAAGGACAACTCGTGCTGTTCGCCGCAGGTGCTGCAGGTCTTCATTAGCTCACCTGCACTGCGCCAGAGTTGGAGAAGAGCCCCGTGTGGTAGCGGGGCTTGTACACGCCGCCGGACGCGGCGGCCGCGCGCTCGTTGGCCGCCTGCGTGTTGAGGCCCGACGTGAAGCTCGTGAAGAGGTCGGCCAGGGGCGAGTAAGACTGCGGCTGCGACAGGGCCGCAGCGCGCGACACGGCCTGGTTGGCCGCCGCGCCCGCATCACCCTGGGCCACCAGCGTCGCCACGAGATTGGACCGGGCGTCCTCGACGCTGTTGCGGGCCTTGCTCTCGTAGTCGAGCGCCTGATCGGCGACCTGGCGCTTGTTGGTGTCGTACAGCTTCGTCAGGTCCGCTTCCTTCTGGGCCCGCGCGGAGCTGTCGGACAGGCCGGAACGGGCCAGGGCGAAGGTCAGATCCTTCTGCGCCTTCCCGTACTGATCCTCGAGCTGCGGGTTGGCGTAGTTGAGGAAGCCCTGCCGCTGCTTCTTGAAGTAGCCGTCGTTGAACTGGCGGAACTTCTCGTCGATGCGCTTCGTGCCGCGCTTGATTTCGCGCTGCCGGCCGGCCTCGTCCTCACGAGCCTCCGCCGCGCCTCCGTCGCCTCCGCCGCCCATGCACATGCAGTCTCTCCATCGGCTGGAAAGGGTCTGCGGGCGCCCGAGGCCCGCGCATATCGGGTGCCCGCAATCTACCCGATGTGTTTCAGCCCGTCCACGCGAACATCACGAAGGTCTCGCCGCGCTTGCCGAAGTTCGGCATCTCCATCTCGCGGTTGAACCCCAGCACTGCCAACCAGCGATGCATGTCCTCGTAGCCGGCGAGCGACGCGCATTCGATCCTGTGTACTCCGGCCGCCTTCTGAGCGGGGAGCCACTCCCGGATGAACAGCTTCGTGGCCCACAACCCGACCTTCGGGAAGTCCGGCGTGGCATAGAAGAGCATGGACCGCGACCGCGGCCGGATCGGGAGCGCGCCTACGACGGCGACAGCCTGGCCCTCGTGACGCATGACGTAGCAGTGAGGGTGCTTGCCGAAACGGGCACACATCTCGATGGCCAGCGCGGCCCGGGTGTCGACCTCAAGGACGGCGGTGAACTCCTCGACGTCCCGTTCCCGCATGGCGAGGGCGACCCGGTAGACGTCGTCCGGGTTGGCTGGGTCAAGCACTCTCGTCATCGTGCATCGCGAAATGGATGGCGACGGCCGAGAGCTTATGCGGCCCCTGACCCTGGGAGATGAGGATCGGACTGAAGTGTGTCGTCTCCCCGATCCCGGTGACGCTGGGGCCGAAGTAGGTGCTGTCCGTGACCGTCGCGACCTTATCCGAAGCGCCGAACCCCTCTTCCGTCGGGTTCATGGCCATCCGCACCTCCCAGGTGCCGCGACAGGCTACGTCCACCCCCACGAGCGTCTTGTGCTTCGCCGGGGCATCCGCATCAAGGTACGGGAGGCGGGCGATGGCGGGGGTGGCGTCGTAGACCCGTTCGGTGCCTGTACCACCGTAGACATAGATCGTGTCGCCGGAGCGCAGATAGACGCGCTTCCTGAACACGATGGCATCCTCGACGACGAACCCGGTCGTGTAGACGCTCCATGCGCTGATCTTGCTCCCCGGGTAGAACGAGAAGACGTAGATGTGATCCTTGATGATGAGCCAGAACCGACCGTCGAGCGGCTCGATCAGACCGAAGACGTTGCGCCGACGTTCGTCGTCAGTGAGGGCGGCCAGGGTCGGTTGCACGATATCATCAATCGGCGATCCGATATCCGTGGTCGCGGCCGCGTTCGACGCATCGCGAGCCCGCAGGCTCCGCAGGCCGCTCTCGGCGGCGTAGAAGAGGTCGTTGTCGCCGAACTGCGTGACGCTCTTCGGGCTGCTCGTCCCCGTGTTGGAGAGCACCTGCTTCTGCGCGTAGAGGGTCGGATCCGGGTCGACCTGCCAGATCTGGACGTTGTCCTGCGAGAAGATGGCGAGGTCGGTCTGGTACGGCGCGATCGCCGTCAGGTTCTCGGACCCGTCCGTCTCGGAGCTCATGTCTACGAACCCGGCGCCTACCGTGTCCGTCTGCCACTTCGTCGGCGACGAGAGACCGCTGAAGAACCAGTTGGACCCGGACAGGGAGTTCATCTTCTGCTTGATCTGGCGAACATAGGAGCCGGGCGCGAAGGCGGTCGCCGTGTTCTCGGTCCCGTTGGCCATCTTCGTGTCGCCAGTGATCGTGACGCTCGACGTGGTGGTCCCGACGGCCAGGCCGTTGGCCGCGGTGCCGCCCACCGCGGCGATGATGATGACGTCGTTGTCGTCCTGGACGGCGGTGTATTCCGGCGTGGAGTTGTAGGTGTTGATCTGGGCGACGATCAGGCCTGCCGTGGTGGTCGGCCCGGTCGTCCAGTTCACCGTCGACCCGAGGATCTCGATGCCGCCGACTTTGATGGAGGAGATGTTGCCGCCGCCGCTGCCCGAGATAACGGACAGCCGGGCCCGGGCCTTGCCGTCGTACCAGTCGGTGACGTTCGCCCCGTCGTAATAGTGGGCGATCGTCCCATCAGCGAACTCGCCGACCGCGTAGATCTTGCCCTTCGCCAGCGAGTAGGACGGGACACGGACGAGCGCGATCGCGCTGTCGACCGGGTGGACAAGCTTCTGGTACGAGACGCCGACCGGGATGCCTGGAGGGCTATCCGTGTGCCCGAAGACGTAGAGCGACATCGGATTGTGGCCGAGGCTCTTCGTCAAGCCTGCGGGCAGCGTGTAGGCGGTGATGAAGGCCGCCCGCTGTTCGAACTCGCCGCCACGGTTGATGTGACCATCCTGGGCGACGATGAGCGTGCCGCCCTTTGAGGTCTCGGGCAGGCGCCGGGCGTCGAGGCCGCCCGTAAATTCTTTAACCCAGATGGTCCCGATTTCAACCTCCTCTTGGAAATCGGATCCAATCGGTGTAGGTGGGCGTAGAATACGGGGTAAGACGATGAACTACAAGCACGGGCACGCCGCAGGCGGTAGCGTCACCACGACATATCGGATCTGGGAGAACATGCTGCACAGGTGTCGGCACGACCCAGAGTATCACGGCCGTGGGATCTCTTTTGACCCGCGCTGGGCGAATTTCCAGGCGTTTCTCGTGGACATGGGTGAACGCCCGGAGGGTCTAACACTTGATCGGATCGACAACGACGGACCCTACTGCAAAACGAACTGCCGTTGGACGACGTACTCGGAGCAGAATAGGAACCAGAGACCCCGCCGAGAAAGAACTAAGCGCCATGGTAACGCGCGTCTGACAGAAGCCGAAGTACTATCAATCCGCTCCGATCTTCGAAGCGGGGCCGAAATCGGAGCCGATTTCGGTATTTCGCGCAGCATGGCGAACCGCATCAAGCGCGGTGCAGCCCATTCGTACCTCACCGCGCGTCGTCACGTCGTCCGGTAATGGACGCGCGGCGGGCCGCGCAGCAGATCCTTGGTGCCGAAGCCGTCCGCCTTGCCCAGCGAGATCCGGCGGCGCGGCATCAGCTCGCCGCGCAGCTTGGCGTAGCGCTTGTTGGCCTTCTCGAGCTTCAGGTCGGCGGCTTTCGACCCGGCTGCGGCCAGCATGTCGGCCGCAGCGAAGAGCACGAGCAGCCAATCGTCGAGGTCGGAGGTATCGTTGGCATCGACGAGCGGGTTCAGGTTCCGGATCCCGACGACATTGAGGTAACCCTCCTTGTCGGTGGGGTCCGCATTCATGGCCGGGATCGGCCACACCTCGATCTGCTCGTCTTCCCAAATGCGCCACCGGCTGATGGGCCACGAGCGCATGTCGAGCTCGCTATCCCACTGGCGGTAATGCTCCAGCTCGATGCCGGGCGCCAGGCGTACCCAGCGCTGCCCATAGCGCAGCCGAATCTCCAGGATCCGGTCGATCTTCACGTTCAGCGGCGTGTCGTAGAAGCGCTGGCCGTTCTGGGCCGGCTGCTGGCGCTCGACACGCAGATGCGGCCAGTCGAAGTCATCCCACAACCACTCCTGCGTCATCTGCAGCAGGAGAACCTGCTGGTCGCGGACCTGGTTGTTGTGGGCGGGATTGAGCGACGTGCGGGTCTCGGCGCGCAGCATGTCCAGCAGGCGAGTGAGCGTCGTGCCGCGCGCCATGGTTCACCTCAGTCCAGCAGGCCGGGGGCGTCATCCGCCGCAGGGGCGTCGTCATCCTCGTCGTCTTCGACAGGCGGCGGAGGAAGGTCAGCCTTCTTGCCATTGGCCTTCTTCCCCTTCTTGGCCGGGGCCTCGCCGACCGGCTCGGGAGCCGGGGCGGAATAGGCGATCGGCTTGAAGAAGCTCTGGTCGAGGCCGAGTTCGTCCAGGGTCTCGTGGACGCGGGCCGCGCTGCCCGGGTAGAGGCGTTCGAAGACGCGGTTGCCGTCCTCGTCCTTGGCCGGGTAGAGGGCGCGCAGGCGCTCCCGCTCGATGCCGTTGCCGCGGTTGACCTCTCCGACGGGCTCGATGTCGAACACGGCGTCGTTGCCGTGGATGGCGAGCAGAACAGCGATCTCGGCCGCTGTCACTTCGTACTTCGGCACTGTGTTGCCGCGCTCGCCGCCGATAGCGACCATCACGTTTGCGATCTGCATGGTGTCTCCGCTGGGAAGAAGGGCGGGGCCGTAGCCCCGCCCGGGTGATCAGTACGCGTTGGGCTGGTCGAGCCGGATGCGGACCCGGATGTGGCCGGAGCCCTCGGAGAAGGCCGTCACTGCGGAGGCCTCGAGCGAGAACTTGTCCTTTCGGGTGATCCGGTTGTTGCCGGTGACGGCGGATCCCTCGATCACCTTCCCCAGCGGAGTGCAGGCGGCCGAGGTCAGGGCGAGCGTGCCGCCCGTCACGTCGGTCGTGCCGATCTCCATGTTGATGGTGGCGAGCTTGGAGCCGGTCGTGACCGGAACGCCCTGGACCCACTGGATGTGCTCGACGTGGCCGTCGACCCCGGGGAAGCACTCCGTGACGAGATCGCCGTTGGCGATACCCGTCATCGCGAACACCGGGAACACGAGGTCGACGACGCTGTTGCCGTCGACGCGGTCGAACTGGAACACCATCGTCGAGCCGGCGACCCAGGTGGGCTTGCCGGACGGGTTGGTGACCGTGATGTTCGAACCGCCGAAGGAGACGGTGAAGTCGGTCGGAGCCAACAGGACGTCGTTGCCGTTCATCGTGGCCTTGTGGGCGGTGCCTCCGAGGCCGTGGATGAAGTCGTCCTGCGTCGTGCCGGTCGGATAGGGAACCGTCACCGTGTTGGTGGCGGTGACGTCGGCCGCCAACACGATCGTGACGTTCGAGAAGTTGTCGACATACTTGGGCATGGGCCCAGCCTCCAGAGAGAAGATGATGGACGTTGCGGGGCGTTTCCGCCCCGCTCGGTTTGTGTCTTACGAGATATCATACACCGCCGACGTGTTGAGCTGCTGGGCAGTCAGCACGCCCGTGGTCGTGAGACCCCGGTAGAGGACGTAGCGGTCGTAGGGACGAGCCGGGTTCGTCTTCTTCATCTTCTCACCGCTCATGTACATGAGCCGGATCCGGCGCATGTCGATGACGTAGAGACGCTTGGAGAGCGACAGCGTGTCGAGCATGGGGTCATACTCGATCGGCTTCCCCTTGAACTTCAGGTCGGCCATGCTGCCATCCGTCCGGCCCTCGTTGGTGAAGCCGTCGAGGGTGTAGTTGCCGTTGGCGCGCAGCTCCTTCTCCATCGCATCGATGAGGTCGGAACCGGCGAAGAAGCGCCAGCGCGTGCCGCCCTGGGCGTAGCGGCCCAACTGGCGGAGCTCCTTCTGAAGGAACTGCAGGAACACGCCGCCGCCCGTGGACGCCGAGGAGATCGGACCCTGACCGCCGGCGCCGCCGAAGGCCGTCGTCGCGGCGCGGTTGCGCCACCAGGCGTTGGCGACGCGGCTGACGCCGCCGGTCGTGCCGACCGCCGGGCTGTCGAGGATCAGCGAACGGATACCCGCCAGCGCCTTGGCGTCGGACGTGCCGTCGCCGTGGATCAGCGTGTCGAGGCCGACCGCGTAATCCTCCATCAGCTCGTCCATCTTCTCGTCGAGGAGGTTGGCCAGGGCCTGCTCCTCGCGGCCGTCCTTCTCGGAGGTCGACTGCTCGGCGTCGCTCTCGACGACGGTGATGCCGTCGATCTTGAGCTCGGTGTGCGTCACACCGATACCGATGTGATGCTCCTTCCAGGCGTAGTTCACACGCTTGATGGTCGCCGGGTTGTAGTAGGAGACCTGGTCGTCGTGGGTGTAGCCCGAAAACGATCCGCCGCCCTGGCCCGCCTTGATGGCGAGAGAGACGTTGCCCTTGCCGCCGGCGAACGTGCCGGCCGAGGCGTCGAACGCCCGCAGCATCGGCTTGTTCTGGACGTTCTGCTTGAAGACTTCGCGCTTGTTGATGTAGGCGTCCAGCACCGAGTTGGTGATGTTGCCCAGCTCCTGAGCGGTAAACGGCATGGTCGTTGACCCTGTGCGCTATACGTCAGCCTGCCCGCGCTGCCCGAATGATCTCGAGCGTGTTCCGGGGCTCCGGCCGCGTGTTCCCTGACGCTACCTGGCCACCCACGACGGGCTTGATCGGCCTCTTCTGCGCCGGGACCGGAGCCGACTGTGCCCGGAAGGTCTTGTTGACCTCCTTGTAGGCGCGGTCGAACTGCTCGCGGATGGCTTCCGGGCTCGTCGCCCTGCCTTCCCGATGCTGAATGAAGGCGATCTCCCGGTGGAGGAGAGGCAGCTTCTGTTCGAAGTTCGGATCGCGCTCGCGCCGCTCATTCTCCCATGTCAGGGCCGCGTTGTACGTGGCCTGACCCGTCTCCTTCTGCTGCCGCTGCTCGCGGATCCGCTGCTCCAGCGAACGCTGGGTCTCGACGGATGCGACCTGGGCCCGGGCGCGAGACACGGCAAGTGCCGCATCAGGCGTCATCTGGCCTGCGTCGACCAACTGCTTCAGGTCCGGCGGCAGAACCTCTCCGGCGGCTTCGAAAAGACGCTGGAGCTGCGGCATCAGCCGCTCGAGCGCAGCCTGGGGATTGGTGTTCGCCAGGCCCCGGATGAGCAGCGCCTCTGCGGCGTCTTCGGCCGAGAGAGCGTTGTTCTCCAGGAATGTCTCGATGTTCCGGTAGCGCGTCGCGTCCTCACGGTTCGCATTGCGCTCCCGCAGTACCTGCTGGAAACGGGGGTGCTTGTGGAACGGGACGTCCGAGAAGTTCTCGTTGTCCGGCTCCTTGGCTTTGGAAGCTTCGGCGGGCGGCTCTTCACCGTCCTTCTTCTGCTCGGTCGGCGAACCCGAACGGTCGGCCGCGGCCTCGGCAATCACGTCACGCGCGATCGAAGAGGGCTCGGCGTCCTGTTTTGCGCCATCGGCGGAGGACGAAGTCGCCTCTGCTGCGGCGACGTTCGTCTCCGCAACTGCGTCCAGGGTCTCGGATCCGGAGGACGAACCCAGATCCAAATCGTTATCGTCCAGGGGCATGAAGGCTCCTTTGGTGCGCTGAACCTACCTCTTGTAGGTCATATCCGCAAGGCGTGGCCAATTATGACCTACACCTGGTTGCTGCCGAAAGACGGTTCGCTGCCCGCTTGCGCCTCCGGCGGAGGACGTGGACCGTTGTCGCCGCCTGTGTCGCCACCGGGGCCGGGCGGCTGATCGGCGGGTCGTCCGTCCGGTCCCGCACCAGCGGCCGCCTTCCCCTCGATGTTGTTGAGGGCGACGAGGGACGGGACTGACTGGGCGATGGCATCGGTGAGGTCGAGGCGGTCGTCGAGGCGGCGCAGGGCCTCCTTCGCCAACCACGTCGGGTTGATGCCCTTCATCTGGATGAGGAACGGCAGCATCTTCGACCAGTTATCGATCTCGGATGCCTGGTTCGGTTTGCCCGTCGAACCGGCCGCGATCTCCAGGTAGACCTCGTTGGCGATCTCCTCGAGGCTCTGGGCGGGCCACACGGCGCCGCGGCCGGCGATGGCGATCGCCTGCTCCTCGGACATCTCCCGCATCAGGATCTGGCCGCCGGCCCGGGCGATCCGCGTCAGGAAACCGTCGAGGTCGTCGATCGACGAGTTGATGGTGGCCGCGCTGGACGAGGCCGCGATGCTGCTCTCCGTAGCCGTGGCCTTGGCGAGGCCGCCAAGCATGGCCTCCTGCGTCCCGACGACGAGCTGGATGTCCTGGAAGAGCTGCCCGGTCTCGTACAGGTTCGGGTCGACGCCGGCCGTCGGGACGGGCTGCAGCACCTTCCCGATGTCGGTGCCCGGGTCCATGTTCAGGCCCGTCGCGGAGTGCGGCTCGGCCGACCCCAGCCAGTTCAGATCCTGCTCGTTGAAAGCGCCCTGCGGGAAGACCCAGCGCGGCCGGGAGGCCTGCCGATGCTCGCGCAGGCCCTGGCGGGAGCGGTTGTACTCCTGCTGCATGTTGAGCATCAGGGTGACGTCGGACGGCGGGAACAGCTCCTTGTCGCTCTCCACCTCGTTGAAGGTGAGGGAGTAGACGGGCCAGAAGCCGTCGACATAGACGTCCGGCGGGGCTGGATCTCGCAGCATCTGGTCGTAGCCGTCGGCGATGTAATAGACGTTGCCGGACGGCTTGTCGTAGTGCTTCCAGACGCAGACGAGGTCGTCGGCCTGGCGCTGCTTCTCGGTCGCATCGTCGTCGAAGCCGATCTCCCGCTGGCCGTACTCGTCCTCGCCGTTCGGCCGGCCGTCCGTCTTGTAGGCGGTGTAGCGCCCCTTCAGGTCGACGCCGAACATCTCGTCGATCTGCTCCTTCGAGAACAGGTACTCGACGGTCAGGTGGCGGGAGCCGATGAACCCGGTGAGGTTGCGGCAGAGCTTGTCGGGGATCACCCGGGTGGAGGCCGGGAAGTCGAAGATCAGGCCCTCCTTGATCACGATCTCCGGCTCGACCATCAGCGCCTTCATGGACGCCTCGAGTTCGGCCAGCTCCGCGCTGTCCTCGTCCATGTCCTCGTCGGTGGCGTCCTCCAGCAGCTTCCGCAGGTGCTCGATGCGCGCCTCGGCGTCCTGGATCTGCTGCGCGACGATCGGGTCGCGGCCCATCTCCCGGCGGAAGGCGAGCTCGACGTAGCCGACGCCTGTCGTCTTGGTGCGGCGGACGAGCTGCTTCATCGCCGTCTTGAAGTCGACGGGCTGCTGGTCGCGCATGGCGCGCTGGTAGAGGATCTCCAGCGTCTTCCCGACCTTGTTCAGCATCTCGCGACGCTGCATGCCTTCCTGGAAGTCCTGCAGCAGGGCCTGGGCCTGCTGGAAGGCCTGCATGGCCTCCGGCGGGATCGGAGGCGTGATGGGGTTGCCCATCTCGTCGGTCCCGACTGCCTGGGACATCTGCTGGGCCTGCTGCATGATACCGAAGGCCTGCATCAGGCTGGTATCGTTCTCGTCCCAGATCTGGAAGTCGATGGTCTCCTGGCGCCGCGCCACCACCTTCGGGTTCTTGGCGTAGAGGGCGCCGACGGCCTGGTTGATGTGCCGGCCCGTGATGTTGGCGGCGTAATTCTTCTCCGACCAGTCCTTGGTGCGACCGTTCATGGCAATGAACATGTCGCGTTCCATGCGCTCGAACGCACTCTTGTGGTGCTTCTTGTCGGAGCGGATCTTGCGCTGGATCTTCTTGACCAGCTCCTTCTCGGCCTCGGTCGCCGGCGGGCGCGACTTCGGCTGGCTGTCGTCCGGCGTGCTGTCCGAAGGCAGGTAGGTCGCGACGGGATCGTCGGCCGAAAGGGTGACGTCGTTCTCCATATCAGACATCAAAAGCCTCCAGCCTCAGCCTTTTGCTGCTCCCGCTCCTGAACGCGAGAGGCCCATTTCACCCACGCAAGGGTGCCATACTTCGGAACGTCGGCCTTCTTGGCCGGTTGGGCCCCGAACTGACTGCGCAGCCCGAGGCCAATGTATGCCAGAGTGTCGACGAAGTCATCGTGCAGGCCGTTCGGGAAGGCGAGAAGCTCGTTGACGGCCTTCTCGACCCACACGGCGTTCTTCGGAAACCACACGTAGCCCATGGCCAGGCGGCCCGCGATCGACTGGGCCCGCTGCTCCTTGTCGGCGGCGGGCGTCACTTCGGAGACGTTGAAGAACGCGTTGCGCTCCATCATCCGCTTCTTGAGGAACGGCCCGATCGACTGGGTGATGTGGCCGCGCTCCGCCCACCACAGCAGCGGCTTACGGGCGTTGGCCATGTCGATCATGGCCTCCACCACCTCGTCCGCCGGGGCCCGCTTCCACCAGCAGTCCAGCAGGAAGATGTTCTGCTGCTTGTCGAGGCCTACCGTGAGGAGAACCGTGAAGTCGGCTCGTTGCTTGGTGGAGACGGCGTGGTCGCTGGCGGCGTAGATCCGTAGATCATCCGGCAGCTCACCCGGGGAATAATACCGGATGTGTTCGCGCCGAAAGAGGATGCCGTCGGCCACAGATGGACGCTGTTGGTAAAGAGAAGCAAAGCCCAGCGGGTCGAGCCGCTGCTGTGACTGGAGAAAATCCAGATCGTAGCGGGACGGCCAGAGGGCTTGCCCTTCAGGCCGCCCCAACGGGTCACCCTCCTCCGCGATCGCCGGGAGCCGGATGATCTTCCATTTGGCGGCTTCGACGGCATTGTAGCACGGGTTCTCCGGGTCGGTGAGACGGCCGATGATGTCGTCCGAATGCCAGCGGGTCATGGTGAGGATGACGATCTTCGGGTTCATCCGGCGGGTCATGAAGACCTTGGTGAACCAGTTCCACGCCTGGTCGCGGATGGCCTGAGACCGGGCCTCCTCGTGATCCTTGAAGAGGTCGTCGCCGATGCCGAGGTTCATGCCGCGGCCCGTCAGCGCGCCACCTCGGCCCACGAAGACGAGGCGCCCTCCCCTGTCGGTCTGGATGTTCGACTTCGACGTCCCGCCGCGGCGCAGCTTGTAGCCGGGGAAGACGGCCTTGTGCCCGGCAGACGAAAGCATGGCCCGCGTGTCGGCGCCCATGTCCTCGGCCATCGTGTCGGAGTAGGAAGCGACGGCGATGTCCCATTCGGGGTGCAGGCCCGATGCCCACGCCGTCAGCGCCTTCGTCGAGAGCTGCGTCTTTCCGTGCCGGGGAGGCATGCAGAAGATGAGCTGCCGACAGACGGATCCATCCTCGAGGAGAAGCTGGCCGGAGAGCAGCCGTTCCAGGTCGGCGGCGATGGCCTTGTGGAAGGCCTCGGGCTCGTAGACGGAGGCGTCGGGGTCGTTCAGCCGGGTAGGATCCGGCATGACCATCTGCGTGTAGTCGATCAGCCTCTCGCGCGCCGTCTGCAGCTTCAGGTTGCGCTTGATCGTGAAGGCCTGGGAGAGAAGCTCCTTGGCCTCCTTCAGCTTCTCCTTCTCGGGATCGACAGGCGGCGACCAGTTGTAACGCCGTCCCGTCTTTGGGTTGATCTGCTTGTAGTTGGCCATCAGGGACGGCTCTCGACCCTGTCGAGCTTGGCTTCGATGCGCTGCAATACCTGCACCGCAGCAGCCAACTTCTCCTCGAGGCGGGCCATGCGGTCGCGCTCGCGCATGATGTTCTCCCAGCGGTCGTCGGCCAGCTTGGAGCGGGTTTCGATGAGGGTCTGCTGCGTGGCGTCCCTCGTCTCCAGGCTACCGACACGGCTCTCCAGCCGGGCGGCCCACCAGATGAGGCCTCCGGTCTGGATACAGATCGCGACGATGATGGCAATCGGCACCTTCTTGTCGAGATGCCAATTCTCCGGTTCACGGGGTTGGGCCGGCATTTGCGCCTCCAGGAACGCCAGGGGAACACACGCTCCTGTCCGTCTGGAGCTGACGAAGCGCTAGTCTCAGTTGGTCGGCGTGCTGGTCAGCAGCTTTCGCCATTCGGCCCGCTGTTCGGTCAGCTCTCTTGAATAGCTCCCCGAGGGTGGCGGCTCTGCGCCTGAGATCTCCACAGGTAGCGGCTGCAGCTTCGGGGCCTCCGTCACCACGGGAATAGGCGTCGACCTGCTGGCGCAGCTCGTCAGCGTCGCGCTCGACAGCAGCAAGAGCAGCATCGCGCTTCTCGACCTCGGCACGGTACGCCTCCACGATCTGTTGCTGGGCCGCGACGTGCTGCAGCTCGAGGGCCCGTGTCCTTGCCTGCGCGTCAGCGACTGCCTGCGCCCGTCGCGCATTCTCCTCGGCCCTGTCGGCCCGCTCCGTCGCCAGAGACGACTGCGCCCACCACAGACGCGCCGTCTGAAGCCCTCCGCCGACGGCAGAGAGCGCCAGAAGGACGCCCAGGATGAGCGCTCCGATCTTCCAGGGGTTTGGGATCAACCCTCATCCCCGTCATCGTCAGCCGGCTTCTTCTTGGCCTTCGGCGCCGGCTTCTTCCCGGGCGCGGGCGGCTCATCGCCGTCAGGCTCGCCCATGGGAGGCCCGCCGGCCGGCATCGGAGCCGGGCCCGGCATGGGTGGAGGCGCCATCTGTCCAGGCCCGAAGCTCTGGGCGAGCTCGGCCGCCATCTGGTTGAGCTGGGCCGCAGCGGCAAAGATCAGGCTGGGCGGGACCGACGAGGGCCCCTGGGGTGCCATAGGCGCTGGACCCGCAGGAACGGGCCCGGCAGCTTCGGGCGCGGGGCCACCCTGGCCAGTAAACAGAGATGCGAGATCCATTGTCGTCCTCCAGATCCTACAGGCCTGACACGCATAGCTCGGCCTCGCCGATCCGCTGCGCATCCCCCATTTCGCGACGTTTAATCAACCCGTTCACTATCCGCCCGCCGGCCTTGTTCCAGGCCGTCTGCGCCTCGCAGGCCGCTCGCCACTCTCCGGCGCGGATATAGGCCGCCGTCCGCGACCCGCACATCCCGCCGACCCCGAAATTGTAGGCCCCGCTGATGGCGCTTGCCTGGACGGAGACCGGTGCCCGATCGAACCCCGCAATACACGCCCGGATCGGCTGGTAGTAGTCCTTCACCACCCGCCGGATCAGCATCTCGTCGCATTCGGCCTTCGTCTTCGTCATCCCGGGCCGGACACCCTGCGTCTCGCCCCAGCAGATCGTCCAGACACCGACCTGGTCCTGGTAACTGCGCAATTCCAGCCCTTCCCAGGGCTTGATCAGGTGGTCGACAGCCAGCCTGACGGCTGGCGGCACGGCATCGGGCCGCGCTTTCCAGAGGGCGAAACCCCCGGCGCCCGCAGCCATCAGCACTCCGGCGATCGCGGCCTTTCCCCGGGCCGACGGAGAGATCCTACCGATCGGCATGGAGGCTGTCCTGCTTGATGATCCGCACCAGCGGGATCAACGACACCAGCCCCACTCCGACGGCCCCCAGCCCTCCGGCCAAGTAGAAGTAGTTCCAGTCGCCGAGGTCGTCCGCGAACACGTAGACGGCCCCGGCCATGACGAACATGAAGTTGCTCGCCGCGGAGAACCACACCGTGGCCGACCGCAGCAGCACCTTCCTCCAGTCCGGGACCAACTCCATGTCACGCACTCCACACCAGCATGGCCCCGAACAGGGCCCCGACCACCATCTCCGGGATCGCAATCACCAGTCCCCGGGGAGACCAGCGCCAGGACGCCTCGTAGGCGGCCACGATCAGAGGCGGGATCACCAGGATCGACCACCAGCACAGGACGGCGATCGGCAGGAACCCGACCAGGTGCCGCATCCAGAAGCCGATCCACACGTTCCCACCCGCGGTGGCCAGGATCTCCCTCTCGAAGGGATCGATCTCGCGCTGCGGCTCCCACCGCCCAAGGCACATCAGCAGCCCCCACGGCCACCAGCACCACCAGAGCCACGCAACAGCAAACAACCCGCTCCACAGGGGGTCATGGCCTGCCGCCCACGCCGCAAGCCCCATGACAGGTGCCGCGTAGAACCGCGGATGCCCGGGCAACCGGTCGGCGTAGAACCCACCGCCCCGGAACCGGTTCAGGATCGCGCAGGCCGGAATGAGGAACAAACTCAGCATCCGTCGCCTTCCTTGTCGTGGAAGACGATCAGATTGGAGGCTTTCTGCACGGCATATGCCGGGCACGACTGCCGGTTGCCGATCAGCCCGTTGCCGTTGCGCAGCGCAGGCACGCACCCGGCCAACAGCGCGCCCAGCAGCGCCAGGATCACAGCTTGATGCATGTGAGGAACGCGATGTTGGCGGGCCGGTTTTCCGTCCCGCTGTTGGAGTTCGTGACGGGTGCGGCACCCGCATTGCTGGAGCTGTCGGGCTTGCTGGACGACCCCGACCCCGTCGCTGACGTGTTGTTCAGCGTATGAGTGTGCGGCCCGATCATCTCGGCCTGCTGGACACCCAAAGTCGCGCTGTTCCCACCGAGACTACGCCTGAACCGCCCCCGAAGGTCCGGCAGGGTCAGCCTCTTGTTGGCCACCCAGTCGGCGGAGTTGCTCGCACCCCTCGTCGAGGCCGACCCGCCACTCGTCAGGATGGGGGAAGCCGACGCGGACAGTGCCCAAAGCACGTTGAACAGGCTCTGGACGCCGGCGCCCGTCGTCGTGGCTCCGGAAGAGGCCGATCCGATCGTCGACCCGTTCAACTCGAGCCATCCGGCGGGCGGAGTGGCCATCAGGAAGTCGGCCACGGCCCCTGTCGGCAACAGGGACGAAGAAACAGCCGTCAGATCGGCGTTGGACGGAGCATCAATCGCCGTTCGCGCCGCAGCAGCATCCGCCGCCACCGCGACAGAGCTCCCGACGGCGCTCATCCCGGCGGCTGTCCGCACCGCAGCCGCATTTGCGGCCGTAATCAGGCTGTCTCCGGTCGCCGTCGCCCCGAAAAGCACCCGCAGTGCCGCCGCATCAGCCGCTGCCAGCAGCGAAAACCCGTAAGTCGTCGCACCGCTGATCTTCGGCTGCGTGATCGAGCCGTCCGCGATCGTCAACGAGCTCGCATCCAGGCGGATAGACCACTTCGCAGCCGCCAGATCCGTCGAAAACGTCCCCGAAGTGTGGGCCGTCATGCAGCGGTACATGCCGGCGCCGTTGAAGACGTAGTCCCCGACCGCATAGGCCTTGCTTGTGACCCACACCGTCGGTTCCGGCACCCCGATAATCACCTCGGTCGAGAGGCTCTCATCCGTCACGAGGCCGTTGGCGAGCTTTCCGTCCGCCCGGGTGATGGCCCGCACGAACGCATTGAGGCCCGTGACCGCGGCGACGATGTTCGCAAGGTCATTGTCGACCTGGGTGCCCGGGAAACTGGCATCTCCCTGGGACAACGCCCAGTCGGAGTAGCTGTAGTCGACCTCTGGCGGGTCCGGGTACGCCATCCGAGCGCTCCTTATGCGCGACGATGGCCGACAACCTACAGATTTCGTCCGACGAACACAAGAAAGAGGCCGCTCCGGGGGTTTGGAGCGGCCTCAGGCATAGGGAGGAAACGCCTCGACAAGAAGGGTGTGGAGACTTCAATCAGCCTGTAGTCCCCACGGCATTCGAGGCGGGGGTAGTGTAGGCCGGTGTCTGGAGGGGGTCAAGACGCTCGCGGGTGAGTTGGCGCGCCCTGCCCATGCGCCGCGCCTCCCCTCCCCCCAGCAGAAGTGGTCACCGCTAGCCCGCAGCGGCGCCGGGAGTGGACGTCTTGATTGCTACCCGGGAGGGACTTGCACCCTCATCGCTCCACCAGGGCGCGGTTTTGCTTAAACTACCGGGAAACTCGTTGCGGGCCGGACTGTAGGTCAGTGTGTGTCGGGTGGCAAGGGGACGCGAGCCCGGGCATGTACTGGATCAGGCCCCTTCGCAGGGACACACCTAGGATTTCGGGGATCACTACCTCAGCCCAGCTCATTCCCCGATGTCGATTGCTACGCCTCGCGGCGCGGCTCGCGTCCGGATCGGACTGTAGGTCAGTGTGTGTCGGGTGGCAAGGATGGACAGGTTGTCCGGTGCGATTTTCGGCGCAAATTTTTCTGGGCGCTCGGGCCCGATCCCGCGAGGCCGGTCGGACTGACGGCCGGGGGTCGACCCGGCCGGCGAGACCACATCGGCCAGGTCTCGGCACGTAAAACATCAAGCCGCGACCCGGTCAGTTATGAGGTATACCTTCGGAAACCTTGCAATATCAACGACTTAATCGAAGATGTTGGGTGCGTCTTGCGCGCTTTCGCGCTCGAGCGCACCAGGCGTCACGTCAACGGCGAGCTCTGCCAGTCGCGTCTCGACAACGTCCAGCATGGCGCGGAGCTCCGCCGCGCTCTTCTCCTGCAATGGCGTCTCGGTCGCGCCTTCCTTCAATGTCTCGTTGGCCTTGATGACGATTTGCGCGGCCGTGAGCCGATTTCGCGTGGCTTCTTTCTCGTCCTGCAGCACGTGGACGAGGAGGCCAACAGCGAGCGGCAAGGCCTCGTTCTCCAGCCGCGCAAGTTGCTGGCGTCGGACCTCACCTTGCACGGCCGGCCGCGCGAGAGCGTTGTATGCCGCTTTCGACGGGTGTGCATAGCCGGCCCTAGTCGCAGCAAGGACCGCGTTGCCGCTATTGGCAAATTCCTTTGAAAAACAACGCTCTTGAGGCGTCAGCCTCCCTCGCTTGTCGGGCATCCCCTGCAACTCCGTTCGTTTCAGGCCCGCAACACTTTACCAGTTGGTTAAATCCCCCGCAAATCGCGCCCCGCCGGAAGCTGCGAAAAATTGTATGTCAGAATGCTTGACAGCAGCCCAACTCTGACATACAACGGAATTCCATTCTTCATACAGCTTAAGACGAAAGACAGCCTGAAATGCCCGAGATTGAAGCCATCTATGTCGGAACGCGCGAGGCAATGGTTGCAGAGGTTGCAGCCTTTGATCCCATGCAGCGCAACGGCATGAAGGCCTCACGGTGCCGCTACCTTTCAATGCCGTATGGCGACGCGCAATGGGACACTGAGTACTACAGCACCAAGGCCGAAGCGTTGGCCGATGCACGCGCAATCGCCGAAGCCTATGGCGTTCCCGTTCGTTGGGTTGGTTGAACCCACAAACCGCAGGAGACACCAATGCGCCACCTCGCAAAAACCCTCTATCTCGCCAATCGCTTCGCCTTCCAGAACCGCCTCAGCCTCCTGCAGGCTGCGGAGCTCTCCGCACTCTGCACGCTGGCCTTGGCCCGCGCCGGCAAGCCCTCCGGCAACCTGTATCTCGGCCAGGCGCGGGCGTTTGTTGCCCGCGTCGCAACTGTCTGAAAGGACGCACGACAATGACATATCAACCCGCACACCTGAACCGTTGGACCATGCCGAACCACTACGCTGGCGCCGTATGGCCGGACTACTTCTCGGCCGGAGTTGGGCAATCCCGCGACAGTGACGCTCTGGAACGCAGCAACTTCGCCGTGATGCTCCGCGCACTCGGCGGGGAAAGCGAGACGGTGCGCGTCGTCCGGGAAGGTCACTGGGCCGTCGGATGGGTCGAATGGATCGCGGTCCATCAGGACGACAAACGCGCCTTGCAGATCGCGGACGAACAAGCCGCGCGCCTGTCCAACTACCCAATATTGGATGAAGACCACCTCTCGGAAGTAGAGATAGAAGACGCGAACGAAACGTGGACGAGATGCTTTAGTGACAAGGAACGTCTAGATTATATCCGTAAGCACCGTTCACAATTCGAATTTTATGACTACAGCGACCTAATCGCCAACGTTCGCGGCCGCTATTTCAGCGGTTATGCCTCCGAGCTCTTATGCTGAAAGGACGCACGACAATGCAAAGCCGCATCTTCAGCATGGATAGCGCCAAGGCTATCAAGGCCCGTGGCTATGGCTACCTCAACGCCATTCACTATCTCGCCCCCGTCAACCTCGCAGGGGTTGGCAACATCTGCCCGCATGCGTCACCCGCATGCGCCGCCGCATGCCTCGGGTGGACCTCTGGACGGGCCGGGATGGTCAAGTCTGATGACGTGATCAATTCCGTCCGCGCCTCCCGCATCCAGAAGACGCGCCGCTTCATGAAGGATCGCGCGGCATACCTTGACGATGTCGCGCACTCCATCAAGCTCGCAGAGCGTAAAGCGCGCTCGCACATGCTGGCGCTGTGCATTCGCCTGAACGGTTCTAGTGATATCGCGTGGGAAAGCATCCGTATCGGCGCCACAAAGACGATACTGGAGCAATTCCCGCATCTCCAATTCGTCGACTACACGAAGAACAAGCGCCGCGCCCTGATGCACGCGCAAGGCCTGTTGCCGCGCAACTACCATCTGACTTTCAGCCGCTCAGAGACCAACGAGGCCGACTGCCTTGATGTCCTGCGCGCGGGCGGAACCGTCGCCGTAGTCTTCGCCAACAAGCCCGACACATGGCACGGCTTCCCCGTCATCGACGGCGACAAGCACGACTTGCGCCATCTCGACCCGCGCGGTGTCGTTGTGGGTCTCTCGCCCAAAGGCCTGAAGGCGAAGCGCGACACGTCCGGCTTTGTCGTGCGTTGATTGTAGGAAAGGAAGGAAGACCATGTCCGACACCTGCGTTAAACTCCGCCAAATCCACTCCGACGGCTCGCGCGAGACGCTCGGAAACTTCACGAACTGGAACAATGCGCTCCGGATGCTGGAAGCGTGGGGCTTCCGGCTTGTCGAATTTGAGGAAGACAAGAGCAAGCCGAACCATTTTGACGTCGCGGCAACCCGCGCGGGTTCGCTCGACATCTTCACAATCGAACCCTCTCGCGTGTGGTGACAGACCATGTCCACATTCGAAGGCCTCGTTTTACTCGGTCCCTTCCTCGCATTCGTGGCCTTCCTCGGCTGCGGTTTCACTCTCGCCCACCTGAAAGGACTGTGAACCATGACGCGCTCACCGATCCCGCATATCCGTTTCGATCCAGAAGCCAATGCGGAAGGCAACAAGGCGTGGTTTGTCTGGATCGACGATGACGACGACAACCCGCGTGCGATTTACCGCGACGGCGAGCGTCGCGTGTATTTCTGGACGTTGGCCGAAGCCGAAGAAGAGACGAGAGGCAGGCCTTGACTGACATCCTCGCATGGCTTCTCGCGCCCCTCGCATGGGTGGCGCTCCTACTCTGGGAATGGTCACTCCGACACCCGCCGACACCTAGACACCCATCACGGAAGAGGCGCCCCTAGTGGGCGCCTTTTTTCTTTGTCGGAAGCCACGTGCGACAAGCCACAGAAACGGCCCTAGAACGGCCGACAGCAATCCGCCCGCTACCCTGGTACCTGCCACCCTGACGGCGGCCGAATTGGAACGATTTCTGGCCCGGCAATCGCTATCCCGTCCTGACAACCCACCCACTCCGGAGCTCCGATCCGCCGGGTTGCATGTCCGCGCCATGCATCGCGCCTGGCGCTCACGTGCGACCAGGCGGCCGGCTCTCACCTGGTCTTTGGCCTGGCCTCGAGACCATTAGGGCCTGGTCGACGGGAAATCGGCCTCTCCCCTTCTGTATGTCATCGGCCTCGAGACCATTAGGGCCGATCGACGAGAAATTGGCCCCTGCCAATTTTGTATGTGACATACACTTCCGGACAACCTCCGGTAGACACCCGCAGGGAGCAAGGGGCGCCCCAAAAAGGGCCAGCCCCGCGGGTTAGCGGGTTATCTATAGGGAAAACCCGCTAACCCGCCAATCCTTAACCCGCTTTGTTTTCAACGACTTACCCCACATAACCCGCCAAAACCCGCCAAAACCCGCCGAAAAGATAACCCGCTTTGTTTTCAATGACTTAGCACTTTTGATTTTTGTTAAAACCCGCCAGCCTCTGTATGTCAATCGAACACCCCATTAGGGACTGCTGACGAGGTCGGGCAGTACCCCGAAAGCTTCAGTTTTTTGTCGAAGGTTTTGTATGTCACAACGCCCGTCGCGAGCCACGTCTGCAGCAGCTTTTCTGCCTCGTCTTTCGCCATGCCGAATTGCTGGTGCATGACCCCGACGGCTCCCTCCCTGCCTCTCTGCCGCCACGGCTTCCCCTCCCGCCACGCGGCCTCCATGGCTTCGAGGATGTCGCCGGATCGGCCTGCGCTCACCACCTTCGTGGCCTCTGCCTTGGTCAACCGACGAGGGGCGAGGGACTGGCCGACGGCCTCCATCGCGTACGTCTCGCCCCATCCGTCGGGGCCGTCTTTCTGCTTCTCGCAGGTGAGCCGGACTGTGGGCTGGCCGCTGTCCTTGCGCGCCTCGGCCCTGAACACGAAGTCGCCGGACGCGCGGAACACCACGGAGCCGAGGATGTCCCCGCTCTTGTTGGTGTGGTGGACGCCCAGCACCACGGCCTTGAACCGGTCTTTCAGCCGGTCGCAGGCCCGGATGAAGATGGTCATGTCCTTCTGGAGGTTCTGGTCGGCACCGGCCACCGCCCGGGAGACCGTGTCCACCACGATGGTGGCCACAGGCCTGCCGGCTGCATGGAAGGCCACGGTGCGCTCGAGGCGTGCGATGTCCTCCTCCGACATGAAGTTGCAGGGCTTGCGGATCAGGATGAACCGCTTGTCGTTGAACTCGGGGACGAGGTGCTTGTTGAGCCAGGCCTGTGCGCGGTGCTTGAAGCCGGCCGCGCCCTCACCGGCCAGGTACACGACAAGACCGGCCGTGGTGGGGTCTATGGTGTCGCCGTGCCAGTCCGGGAGGCCGTGGGCTAGGTGCATGCACAGGTCGAACGCGATGAAGGACTTGAAGGTGCCGGGCTCGCCGTAGAGGAAGCCCAGGGACTGCTCCGGGAAGTGTCTGTCGACGACATAGCGGGGATCTGGGAGTGCGAGGATGTCCTCGAGGGTCAGGACTTCGTAGAGGTCGTTGCCTCCGGAGGGTGTCGGGTTGAAGGCGTCGAGCTCATTATCGTTGACGGGTGAGAAATAGGCGTGGACCTTCCCGTCCCATTTCCCGTGGCGTTCGGCCAGGTCGTAGAGGTATTCGGCGCCGATCGAGTGCGGGGCCTTGAAGGACCGCCAGAACCTGATGTCCTGGTCGTCGTCGTTCTCCCTGAACTCGTAGCGGGCGCACCACTGCAGCCACAGTTCCTCGCCGAGAGCCGGGTCGTCGGCGGTGGCGGCGTGGAGAGCCTGGCCGACGCGGATCCAGTCGTCGTAGTTGCCGAAGAGGGCGTCTGTGTTCGGGAGGCGGGCCATGGCCTCGCGGACGAGGTCTGGGTCGCCGCGCAGCCGAGCTTGATCCACCTTGGCACGATCGGCGGGGAGAGATCCGTCGTCGACCTGGCCAGCGGGGAGGACCGTGGCCAGCCGGGCGAACAGCGCATTCACCTCGCTGGCGGCCACTGTGGGAACGTCCTCGAGAGCCGGGATCCCATTAGGCCACTGGTACGGAGAATTGGTCTGGGGGTGGATGCCGAAGGCGACGAACTGCTTGCCTTCGGTGAGAAGCTCGACGCGCTCCAGCTTGCCACCGTGACCCTGGAACTTCACGCAGGCATAGGGGAGCGGCTGCATCGTCCTGATGAGGTAGAGGGCTTTGGGTTTGCGGCCGACACGGAGTGGCGTGGCGAACCCCACGACGTCCTGGATCGTCTGCCACACGTTGTGGGCGAGCCGGTCGTCCAGCGTGTCGGCATCGATCGCCAGCAGGTGGCCGTAGAACGTACCGTCCACGGTCTGCGGGCCCAGGGCGATGCCGACGCCGGCATGCCACGAGTTCCATTCGTCGAGGTCGTCTAGTGTTGTCTGCCTGTCGCGCCAGCCGCGCATCGAGCGCCACAGGCCGTCGTCACAGAGAATGGCGGGAGACTTGCCCCGTGATCTTGTGAGACGACTGTCGTGAGGGACAGGGGCATCAGGGGGCGCAATAGGTAGTAGGCGCCGATATCCGAGATCCCAGAACTTGCGGAATGTGTTGGGAGATGGCATAAGCATAACGCCTCCTGGGTCGCTCCAATGAGGTTGCGGGTGTCGCTGCGATCAGAGGGGCCGGTCTTTGCGGGACCGGCCCCTTACCGTTTGCGGCGGGAGTGGGAGTGTATCCGAGAATTTGCCGTTGTCGAACGGCGGATCCTACATCGGGACGTAGCCGGGCAGCTCATGCACCAGGATGCCGTATTTCCGGGCGAGCTCCCTGGCCAGCGGCCAGTCGTGGTTCTTGCAGGCGAGAGCCAAGATCTCTCCGTCCCGGATGGCTTCGCTTTTCTGCCGGATCTTGACGAGCCGCCGGGCCTCCTTCATGGCGCGTGCGCGGCGCAGTGCGAGCTTTGCCGGGCCGGTCACGGCTGCACCTCTGGCCATAAAGGCTCGTGGCTCCCGTCTCTCTTCACGACGAACCGGCGAGGGCAGATCGCGTAGCCGGCCTCGTTGAGTGCGCGTATCGCCTCCGGCGTCTTGCGGAGCCAGTATTCCTTCTGCTCGTCGGTGAAGTCGACATCCCACGACCCACCGTTGCACCATTCTGCGATGATGCGGGCGATATGTTCCATCACGTGCTCCTCCTGTTCCTTCCGATGTGCCCTAGGCCCAGAACCTCCTCGAGCATCTCCCTGGCCACGTCGAACTCCTCGGCCGGCATGGATGTCTCGCCCGGGCCGATCACCACGCGAGACACACCGGCCTGGATCAGCGATCGAGCGCAGGCGGAGCACGGGTGGTGGGTGACATAGGCTGTGGTGCCCTTGAGGGACACTCCTATTCGGGCGGCCTGCGCCACGGCGTTCTGTTCCGCGTGCGAAGTCCACAGGTACTTGGCGGGCCGCTGCATGCGCTCCTCCAGGTCACGCACGCCCCTGGGCAGGCCGTTGTAGCCGGTGGACCGGATCTCGTTGTCCGGGCCGACGAGGACGCAGCCCACCTTGGTGTTCGGATCCTTGGATTTGGTGGAGGCATGGGCTGCAAAGCCCATGAACCAGGTGTCCCAGTTCATGTCCGGCCAACCCTTAGAAAGCCGAAGGGGAGATGTATTTCGACGTTCGGCTTCGACCAGCAGACGTGCAGGCCGAGCGACACGCAGTCCCATCCGACGAACCACCAATAGGCGGACCAGCGCCCCTCGTAGCCGAAGGGTCGGCGCTTGAGCAGAACCCTCTCCCGATCACTCATGGCCGGG
>ERZ724522.476-NODE-476-length-25609-cov-23.842295_pt1 | contig 25609 bp, 32 predicted proteins | sample MGYA00376055_ERZ724522 | MGnify/ENA primary metagenome ERZ724522 (study PRJEB28724, sample SAMN07190884) | wastewater metagenome | isolation source: effluent of sewage treatment plant in Hong Hong | place: Hong Kong | collected 2016-03-17 ...
GGCGGGTCCTCCTCGAAAGGGAAGGTCGGCCGAATCTGGTTCAGGAGCCAGAGCAACAGCGTCACGGCCGGGCCTCCATCTTCTGCGGGGGGATGCGTTCCACCCGCAGCGCGGCGAAGCCCAGCCCCAGCGCGCCGACGATCAGGGCGCCGATGACAGTGCGCCAGAGCCACTTGCTGTTGTCGGCCTGTTCGGCGTCGTTCTTCTGCAGCACCTCGACGGCCCGGTCCTGCAGGCTGACCTTCGTGAGCAGGCCAGGCTGGCCGTTCCCTTCGAGGTGCTTCAGGATGCGGCGCGTGTCGTCCGCGACGGAATCCACCTTGCTTTCGAGCTTGGCGAACGGCACTTCCCAGTCCTGCGGCATTGAGCCCTCGTGCATCGTGTATCCGCCCTCCCGGCCTCGGGTCCCCCGCCCCCGCGGCGGCGCCGGAGCGGTGGATCGGAGCACCCGTTGACCTTCGTTTAGCGCGGCCCGCCCATGTAGCGGCGGCCGGTGGAACCCCCACCCGCGCTGATCGTGTAGCCCCAGATTTCCAGCTTCGGCCTGTACGTCTTCGATGCCGTGTACTCGGACGACGCGAAGCAGGTTGGGGCCAGAAGTCCGGATTCGCTGTTCGTGAAAATCCAGCCGTTGTTCTTGATCTGCCCCGCCACCATCAGGCTGACGTCGTGCGTCACGTCGAAGTAGCTGACGCCCAGGCGCCGCGCAGCCCCACCTCCGAGCACGGATTTGGCGCGCCCGACATCGGTTGGATTGACCGGGATCGAGTTGTAGTCGCCATCCGCGACAAGCCCAGAAGCGTTGTAGACGGACTGGTAGAGCGTGTCCGTTCCAAAAAAGCTGCTGCCGTTGGCCGACGAAGAATCCGTGTTGGCATCAGTAGCTTCAAGCCTGGTGCCCGGTCTCCACTTCTGATTGTTCGGATTGGCGTCATCAAATACCCACGGCGTGCCCGTGGATGCCGTGTCATAGTTGGCCAGCCCGTTGGCGGCGCCCGTGCCGGTGCCCTCGGTCCATGTGTAGAGGGAGCGATAGCAGTAGATCAGTCGGTTGGTTTCATCGACCGCACCGGCGTCGGCTGCCGAATTTATCTTGTATATGCTCAGGCGCGCGTATGTGCAGACGAAGTTGGCCGGTATGCCCCCGGTGATGCCATCGCTGGACAGGAACAGGAACTTAATCATGAACGCCTGCTCGCCACCCGAGTACAGCTGATCCGTGGTGCAGAGCTGGTGAGAGGCGCCATAGTTGCGGATGGACAGGTCCACGCCCGACGAATCATTGTGGACATAGGTGTCGGCGCAGCCCGTATAGGCACTGGTCGGGTAGACGCCTTCCTGGAAGCTGTACGTCTGGAGCCCGGCCGGCCAGTTGCCCGTCCCCGCCCACGCGGGCGCGGCGAGGGTGATGGCGGCTAGGGCGGTGAGTAGGAGGCGGCGCATCACTTCGCCGCCGACGCCCGGTCAGCCGACACGATGACCGTGCAGGCGCCGCCCGTGTACAGCACCCGCAGCCCGTAGAACACCGGCGCGCCGTTGTTCCACGTGTAGCTGGACAGCGCCGGGAGCGTGAGCTGGTTGCCCGTGACCCGCGTCAGGCCGAACCGCGGATTGACCGTCCCCGCCCCGGAAGCCGACAGGAGCGTCCGCTGGTCGCCGTAAATCTGCGCGATGACCTGCTGCGACGTGGTGAGCAGGTCAATCGTGACCTTCTCCGCCGCGAAGCCCCAGGTGATGTACTGGTCCGACGCTGCCGACGTGGCGAACGTGGTGTCGTAGTGCGCGGGCGCCGCCAGATCCCGCTTCGTGCTGGTCGGCACCGGCCCCGTAACCGCCTGCGCCTGCGCCATCCACAGCGCCGCCCCGAGTACCGCAATTGCAAGTAGCCGCTTCATCCCCAACCCCTCCCCGTGTTACGCGATCTCTTCCCATGAAACCGTGTACTTCTCGAAATCACCCATGATGCTGCGTTCAACGCTCGTGACGATCATCGGAATGTCCGCCCACGAGCGCGGCCCGAGCGAGTTGCCGGGGTAGTTCGGCACCGGCACGTAGTCGCCCACGTCGTCATTGATGTAGATGGTCTGGTTTACTTCCAGCGTGGCCGCGATGTTCCACGTGTCGAACTGGCCGTAGATGCGGGGCCGCCATGCCATGTCGAAATACTGGTTCCGCATGTACTTGGCCTGCTCGTCGGTCCAGATCTGGTCGAACTGGAACGTGCGCGCCTGCTTGATGCCGAAGTCATCCCGCGAATTCACGGCCCGCGCCGTCCGGTCAGTGGCCGTGCCGATGGCGCCCGTCTGGTCGGCCGAGCCCGTGCCGTCGTCGGAACTGACCGGGCTGACCCATGTCGTCTTGGTGAAGCTGTTCGTCGGAGCGAACAGGGCGTATTCGATCCGCACCTCGTTCACCACGTCACGCACCGGCGTCACGCCGCACCGGAACGACCCGGCCAGCATGTCGGTGCCGTAGGACCAGTAGTAGACGTTCCCGTCCGCGTCGGTGAACTTGGACGCCGTGGACGGCGTGCGGTTGTAGACGGCCGCCCGCCACTTGCCATCGTTGCCGCACCAGAACGCAACCGGCGACTGTTCGGACAGCCGCGCCAGGCACTCGTCCGGGTTCGTCGGGCCGAGCGTGCGGAAGATCACTTCCCAATCACCCGACACCAACGCGTCCAAGTCCGTCTGCGCCTGGATGAACGAGCCGAACCCGCTGGTGCAGATGTTCCCCGATGTGACGCCGCCAATCTGCGTCAGGATGTCCGACGCGATCCAGACGGGCGAGGCCACGTACTTGGAATTTGTGTCGGTGATCGTGGCCGGGTTCGTGTCCCGGCGCGGGTACGTGTGGTGCGCGTAGAACTGGTAGCCGTCCGGGTTCAGGCTCACGGTGTCCTGAAACACCTTGGACCAGATGCCGGGCGCGATCTGGCGGTAGCCCTTCTTGAGCTTGCGGCGGCCGAAAAGATCCCCGCCCAGCTGCGCAATGGTCCACGCGGTGCCGATGGTTCCGAGGATGTTCCCCGCACCTTTTGCCGCTGAACCCTTGGGGCCGGGAGAATTCACGCCAGCCATCACACCCACCTGTACCCTTTGAGCCGCCCCTGCACGTCGTAGATGGGCACCCGCTGCTTCTGGTGAACGTCCCGCGTGATGTTGTAGGGCACGTACTTGATCTCGAAGCCGAACGCGATGACGTTGGCCGTGGCCAGCGCCGTGCTGCAATAAACGGAGGCGTAGAGCTGGTGCCCGCCCGTCTGCCATGACCACTTCGAGATATCGGCGTCACCGAGCCCCGTGGCGTTCATGGCCGTGGACTTGATGAGCCCGCCGTTGTCCAAGTTGTTCTTGGTCAGGTTGGCGGTGCAGGCAAACACGTCCGCCGACGCCGTGTCGTCGTAGATGCTCACCGTCCCGTTGACCGAGGAGCCCCCCGCGCCCGTATTGACGCCGGTCCCGGCCCCGAGGTAGACGAACGCCTTAATCTGCGTGATGCGCCCCTGCGGGGTGATGTCCGGCACCTGGCACAACAGCCGTCCGGTGGCACCCAGAATCGCCGCCCGTGTCTGCACGTTCCCGTCGAACCCGTACCGCGGATTCGTCACCGTGCCGTAGGTCTTCCCGAACAGCGACGGATTCAGCGGCAGCGTGGCGGTCGGGCTGGCGTCGATCTTGAAGTAGGCTTCCCGTGTGTCGATCACCTGCGACGCCGGAGTGATCGAGGCCATCGCGTTGGCGTCCGGCACCCACATGAAGACGGTCGGGGTGTAGGCTGACGTTCCGGCCGCCGGGAACTTGTTCGAGAACAGCGTGGCCGCCGTGTTGTCGCCCGAGTCGTACTTGGCCGAAGTCATCGCCATCGGCGCCAGCCCCATGAGCAGGTTCGGGCTGATGTAGTTGGCGTCAGACGGCGATGCCGGGTTATAGGCAGCCGTGGTATCCCCCGCCCATACCATCGGGATGGTGCGGTTCACGGAGGATTTCGGGGCATCAGGCCAGTCCTTGATCGTGATGAGCGAGGAGCCGGAGCCGCCCGAGGGCGTGTCCGCGTCAGGGAAGGTCTTGTTGTAGGTCTTGTCGAACACGCACTGGAGCGTGAACGACTCCTCCCCAATGTCCTCCACCGCGTCGATCAACCCGGTGAACATGAGCGAGCGCGAGGCCGTGCCGCCCGAGTGCGGCAGCGTGACGGTATAGGCCCGCACCACCGCGCCCTGCCAGCGGTACTGGTGTAGGAGCTGGCCCAGCTTCACCTCATTCTCGGACGTTTCCCGCCCCTCCGCGCTCACCTCCATCTGCTGCTGCCACGGGTACTTCCGGTTGTGCAGCACGAACATGGCGTCCGCGTCGGCCGCCTGCGAGCCAAAGCCGGAGGTCATTCCCCGGACCTGGTGCGACTTGAGCAGCGGGTAGCAATTCGTGGACGAGAACAGCATCGGCCCCTTGCTGCCGTCCCCCGCGTCACAGAGGTAGAGCGTGGCCGTGCTGAAGTTGGTGGGCGACGCCTGATAGACCGCCGCACGCTTCGTGTACGTGTCGGTCAGGTCGATCTCAAGCATGGTGCGCTTGGGCATCCCCTGAAGGCGGTTGTCGTCTGAGAAGGCCATCAGGTCGTCGGCTTGACCATGCGGCCACGCGGCAGCACGTCGTCAATGGTGAGGGCCAGCTGCGAGAAGTTGCTGGCGGTGAACAGCCCGAGGTCGGCCGTCATGCGTCCGAACCGAGCCGGGCGGCCGGCGTCGCTGATGCCTTGAGCGTCGCCCCGGTGGTAGGGCATGGGCACCCCGGAGCCCGCGCAGAGGCCGGTGCGGGTGAGCGCACCCGACGCCAGCGACACCTGGTAGTCCTCGTCAAAGCACCGCTCGATGAGGTTGTACAGCACGTAGTTGCCGGACCCGCTCTTGCTGTAGTCGCTCATGGTGGTGGACTTGATGTAGTTGCCGTTGCGGAACGTCACCTGCGTGGAGTAGTTCGGCCGGTCGATCCGCGTGGGGATGCCATAGCCGCGCTGTGTAGTGACGATCCCGCCCTGCGGTGTCGGGCTCATGCGCGAGGGGCGAACGGGATAGCCCACGTCAATACCCCAGCCGAACGGGGCGTGCCCAATCTTGACCGTCCCCGGCAGGCCGCTGGACAGTTGGAACCACCAGTACCGCTTGCCCGTTGAGGTGAAAGACACCATAGCGTCAGCGAAGGCGCTGTAGTTCGTGAGCGTCTGCGACACATAGAACGTTGCGGAGGCAAACACGTTCGTCGTGCCGTAGTAGATGTCCCACGTGCACCCGTCGAGGTTGTGATTGAACAGCCCGGCGTAGTTCACGGCATAGTCGGCGTCGCCTGCCGTGGAGGGTGCCGACCCGATGTCGTACCGCCACCGAACCACGCCACCGGACGGCGTAATGTTCCACTGGTTGTGGATCGTCGGGTCGGCCACCATCGTGATCGGGTAGCCGCTGACCGCCGTCCCAACCTCAAGGACGGGCGTGCTGACCGGGGCCCGATTGATGAGTCCAAGGAACCATCCGCTCATTTAGTCCCCCGCCGGGCGGCCGCGGGAAATGTCGGTCGTCGGATCCGACCCCCCGCCGGTGAAGTTCATAAAGAAGCCGGACAGCGCGTCTCCGGCCTTGCTGGTGGACAGCACGTCCACGATCTGGAGGAGGAGCGCCGTCATCGAACGGAAGGTGATCTTCCCGGCCCGGTCCATGTCGGCCAGCCCGTTCAGCACGGTGGACGTGAATCGCTGCGCCATCGCCCGGGCCTCGCCCATGTGCCGGGCCATTTCGCGCTGCGCTTCAATTTCAGCTTTTGTATAGAACAAATCCGTAATCTTGAGATTTGATGGATACGACGGAAGATGCTTCCCGAGGTTCGGGAACGCGCCCTGCTGTGCCGCCACACTGGCGATGTCGGACAGCTCGGAGAACTGCGCGTCCCCGGCCAGCGCCTCGCGCTTCTGCCGCTGGAGCCGGGTGAAAAGCTCGATCTCCTCGTTCTGCTTCCGCATGGCGTCGGCGCCGGCTTGGGCGGCATCCACCTGCGCCTGGTAGGCGGCCTCGATCTGGCGGTTGATGACAGAGGGGTCTACAGAGCCCTCAGGTGCAAACGGGGGCATAGCGGGCGCAGCACTTGCTCCGGACGCCCCACCAACGCCAGTGGCCCCAGGGATGGGGCTTGTCGTGTACAGATTCCCCATTGCGATCTGTCGGGCAAAGATCCACTTGTACATCTGCACACCGGCGTCAGAAAGCGCCTTTTGTACGTTGGTGCTCCACTCGGCCCACCCTCCAGCAGACGACGCCATGTACTTGTCGTTGTCCTCTATTGCGTCCTTCAGTTCACGGATGCGCTTCTCGGCCGGTCCAAGTGCCTTTTCAGAGAAGTCGCCGAACTCCTTGTTGACAGCCAGGACGATGTTTTTCATGTCGGTGGCCCTGTTGCCGGTTGCGTCAAACTGAATCCCGACCTGTTGGAGCTGGCGCTCCATGCCGAAGCCGCCTTTTACTATGGCCTCCATGCCGCTGATCACGTCTGTGTTCAACACGGCCGCGAGGTTTGACGCGGCACGGATTGTTTCGGGCATGTCCTTCGCAGCAATTCGTCCAATGGTCAAGCCGTACGTCTCGGCCTGAAGGATCTGCTGATCGTCAAACAGGAACCCGGACTGCGATTCGGCCTCGTTCGCCATGTCTTTCAGGGCCTGAACATTGGCCTGCGTATACTGGCCGGTCAGGCGGAGCGCCACCCCGAGGCGAGTATTGTTTCGCTCCATGTCCAGATAGACCTGCGATAGCTTCTCAGCTTCAGCGCGGGCGGCTGCGAACGCGCTGACAATCGTGATGCCAGTAACACCCGCCAACGCCACCTGAGCCGCATTGGCAACGGAGAACTCATTCTTGAGGGTGTTGGTCGTGGCCTTCACCTTGGCAGAGATGTCATCTACCCAGGTGCCCTGTACCTCTACCTTCGCCACCCTAGAACCCCCCGCGTCGCATCTGACTCAGCGACAGCCCCCACCACAACCACCACGGCGCGTCGGCCGGCAACGTCTCAACCGGGATCGCCTGCATCCGGTACACGTACTGCGCCTCCCATCGCGGCGCCGCGGCCAGCGGACACTGGCGGCAGGCCACCGCCAGCAGGTTGTCCGCACCCGGTACCCCCAGCCCCTTCCCGACAACCCACCCCGCATGGGCGTCACAGCCCGTCACACACCATGCGTTCTGTTCGCTGGTCAGGGTGCGGAAGTGAAGCTCCCCCTTCTCCTCTTCCGCGTCCGGGTCGTCACGATTCCGCTGGAACTCCCTCTGCTCCTCCATCCGCGACAGGTCCGCCGTCACGAGGAGCGGATGAGAATCGAAACAAGTAGGCGGAGTCTTCGTACAGGAACGAAGTGAACCGCCAGTCTCCTTTCAGATGCTCGCGCACGGCGTCGGCCGTGCCCTGGAAGTCCTGCCCGTCGATCACGAGCCCCGTCACCAGTTCCGTCACCTGGTCCACCGCCGTGCCCATCACGGACAGCTGCATCAGTTCATCCGACGCCCCGTCCTGGAACTCGCCCGGCCGTGGCGCTGTAGCCTGCGCCTGCGCCTCTGCCCGGCTTCGGTGATAGGCCATCCCCTCATCCCGCGTCGGGTAGCGGTAGACGATGACCATATGCGAATCCCCCAAGACCCGCTCCGGTGAGCGGTATTCGCTGACCTTCACCCTTCCCCCCTTAGTTCCCGTAGCTGCCCGTCGTACCCGGCAGGAAAATCGCCGCGTTCGTGGACCCGTTGGACGCCTTGCCGATGTTGAAGTTCGCCGTGATGGTGCGCTTGCCGTTCCGCACGCCCATCTTCACGGATTCGAGCCACAACAGCTCAAAGCCGAGAGCGAACGAGTAGCAGTAGATCGTCCCCGAAGCGTCGATGGGGACGTTGCTGAAGCACTGGATGACGCACGCCGTGGAGTTGGCCGCGCTGTAGCTCTGATAGGTGCTCGGAATCGTGTTGGAGCGCAGCGTCTTCAAGAACGAACCAGAGTCCGCCGGATCCCACTTGAATTCAAGGCTCAGCGTCTGCTTGCGCCCGGCGCGCTCCGGCAGCGTCGTGGCCAGCGTGCCAAGGCTGCCCTGGTGGCTACCCTCGATGTCGATGTTGTTCTGGACGCTGTAGGTCACGCCCAGCAAGTACGGCGTCAGGTTCAGCGCGTTCGTCATCTCGGCACCCGTCGGAGCCTGCCCGCTTGTCGGCAGCACGAGCGATCCGGGCGTGTAGGCCGACCCGAAGTAGCAGTAGGTGTTGTTGAAGAGGAACGGCCCGTAGCTGGGCGGGATAAGGCTGGAAATGCTCGACCCGGCCGACGTGTCGCCGCTGCACACGTACTTGACGCTCTGCGTCCAGGTCTTGGACCCGACGCTGCCGGACAGCGTGTAGGAGTCCACCACGCAGCCCTTGTAGAGCGTGTTCTCGTAAATCGCGCTGCCAGTGGAGAGGTCAGAGTGGTTCACCTGGACCGACTGCGACTTGAGCGACGTGCCGATGACGTTGGGGTACCACTGGAACTTCTTCGTAGCCGTCGCACCGGACGGGGCGGCGCCCGATCCCGTGGAACCCAGCGTGTGCGACAGTAGGTAAATCAAAGACAGGTCGTAGGCCGGGACGTTAGAGAACTCCAGCACCGTGTTCGTCTGCGTCGGCAGGAGCAGCGTGGATTCTTCGTTGCCGTTGGCCTCCCCCACGTTGTCGTAGGTGTCCTGCATCGTCGTCGCGCCAGCCATGTCGCGCGCGTAGAGCAGGTGCGTGGGCGTGGCCGCCGTCCCGTAGGACGATTCCGCCGCGCGACACAGCGCGATACTGCCCGCGTTTACTCTTTTCTCAGCCATCCCCACCCCTCACCCGCCGCCACCCGTGGCGCGCGTCAGCTCTTTACGTGGATCTCAAGCGCGATCTCTACGTGCCCGACCACCACGTCCTTGCCCAATTGCGGATTCACCCCGAGCTCGATCCCGCCGAACGTCGCGTCCACGCTGTACACCGTCCCGAACGAGGTCGGAACCACGTCCGTGGACGTGTAGCAGAACGGCCCCAGCGTCATGTCTTCCTTGTCCATCTGCGACTGGCAGACGTCGATCACCCGGTCCAGGTCGCGCTGCACCCGCTGGTAGGCCACCTCAACGTCCGGGTTCTGGTGCGCGATCAAGACCAGTTCCTTTACCGTGCAGGTCCGCACCTGCGTGGCGAACCAGTCCGCGTCCATGTCGTGCGCGAACCAGAGGATGAACGGGAACGAGGTCTTGCTGCCCTGTCGGTTGAACGTCTGCCGCCCCTTGAACCGCTGGCTGGACGTGAACGCCGACTCCGAGAACGTGGTGTACGACGGCCCGCCCGTGACCAGCGACGGGAACAGCGCCGCCTCGATCATGTTGTTGGCCACCGTGAACCAGTCGCGCGAGACGTTGACGGTCATACCTTCTTCGCCGCCCCCGACAGCCAGTCGGCAATGTGCTTGCGGAAGCTGTCCCGGTCGCTGCTGGTCAGGAACCCGAACGGCGCCCGCTCATTGAACCGCTCCGACTGCTTGGCGTTCGTGACCAACGTCACGGTCTTCCGGTCAGCCGAGAGCGTCGGGTTCGTGGTGAACTGCCGGCGCATGGCGTTCGTGTCCGCGCCGAAGACGCTGGAGGACGTGACCCGCTTCCCGGACGGCCGGAGCTTGCCCTTGACGTTGCCGTACGCCTTCTTAGCCCGGCCGTAGATCTTCTTGCCCGTGGCGATCACCGACGCAACGTGCAGGACCTCGCCCCGGATGCGCGGCACCCCGCCCCACGGAGGGACGGCCACCCCATCAGTCTTTCGCACGTACTGCGGCCCGACGCTGCCCCACGTCACCTCGCCCCGGAACGTCACGGAGCCGGAGTAGAGCGCGCCGTATGTGATGCGGCCCCACGCCTCGGCCACCTTCCGGCCGTACTCGACTGCCCACTGGCGCAGCGGACGACTGGCGTCCTGAATGTCCTTCAGGAACAGGCCGACCTTGCTGTCCATGTCGTCGTAGACGATGCGCGTCTCGAGGCCCATCAGGTCACACCCACTGGAACTTGCCGGAACGGCGGATGCCCGGCTTGCGGAATTCGGTGTATCGCTCGTAGGTCCAGCGGTAGGAGACGGCCGGTGACGCGGCGGCCACCAGCGAGCCCACGCGGTCGGTCACGTACCACCGCTGATGGTCGGGGTGGAAGTCCACCTTGATGTCCCGGCCCATGTGGTACTTGGTCAGCCCGGTCGTGGTGACGCGAATCGACAGCGGATCCACCGTCACGTTGTAGCCGCCGGGCGCGTAGTTGGCGATGGCGAGGAACGCCTGGCTGGTGGTCAGGTCGTACGAACCGCCCGTGCCCCAGGTCAGCGCCTCGGCCGTCACCTGTTCCTCGGGGATCGTGTCGTCACCCTTCAGCAGCCGATCCAGCGCCTCGTTCGCCCGGTTGTTCCACCCGTCGATGTCCACCTCGTAGTCGCTGCCCCGATGGACGCCGCGGATCACTTCGGTAGCCAGCGCGGCCCCCAACCACGAGGCGATCTTGGTGATCGTCTTCGGGGTCGGGGGCGTGCTGGAGGTACTGTTGAACGGGACGTACTTCCGCCCCAGACGCGCGTCGATGTCGCGGCTCACAGTGGCGATGATCTCGGTCCATTCCGTAGCGTCGATCCCGGAGGATGACGTGTCGAAGTTGGGCGTGATGACCTTGCCGATGAGCGTGCTTGTCGTGTACGTCGTGGAGGCGGCCATACGTCAGTTGCTCGCCTTCAGGGCCTTGTTCACCCACAGGCCCGGCGACACCTCATCGAAGTACGCCGAGAACGGGGTCGGGTCGTCGGGGCTGCCCCACGACGGCAGGAGGTCTTCCTGGTTGACGGCGGCGGTGCTGCCCTTGCCCATCACCTTCCCCTTCGGGTAGAGGTTGAGCTTGAGCAGCTGCCGGTCGCCGGTCTTGAGCGAGTCGTAGTAGGTGCCGGTCGGCACGATGACGCTGCGCTCCCCGGGGCCCGACTCGACGGGCAGGACGCGCGCCCCGGCCTTCAGGAAGCGATGCGCCTCCACCAGCTTGGGGTTGCGGCCGTGCTTGTCCGCGAAGAGGGCGTAGCCGGGCGGGGGATCCGCCGGGAGCGGCTTCTTGGCGAACTCGCCGGTGTGGTTCTTCAGCGCGGCCACCTTGGCCCGCACCTCGGGCGGCGTCATCTGCCGCTTGCCTTCGGTGGCCTTGAGCGCCGCAGCGACCGCAGCCTGCGTGACGGTGGCGATCAGTTCCGCCTGCGTCATGCTGACCTCGGGCGCCGGCGCGGCGGCCTTGGGATCCTTCTCAGCCATTGGTCTTACCCCCTCACTTCGGGATGGCGATGCTCGCCACGGTCGGGAACCACAGGTAAACGGTCTTTGCCGTGATCGTGGCAGAGCCCTTGGCCTTGGTTCGGATGCGCCAGAATGGCGCCAGCGGGATCGTGGCCGCCGACACGCTCTTGGTATAGCCGTTCGCGGCCAGCGTCAGCGAATACGTCGCGTTCGTCTGCGCGATGGCCTGCGCCCACGGGCCGCTACCCGTCGGGCCGGTGTCGATGCCGATGTTCAGTGAGTCCGTGGCCGCCGACATATCGCACGACACCGTGAACGAGTTGTAGATGCCCGTGGTATTCGAGCCGTTGACGCCGACATACGGCTTGAGCAGCGCGCCAACCGCCACGATGGTCGTGTCGATGGCGTTCTGGGCCAGCGTGATGTGCCACGACGCGCCATCACGAATGGCGGGAGTGACCTTGGCCACGTCGCGCACGTAGGCGGGCGTTCCGGTGGACGCGGCGGACAGGCCCGCCGACAGCATCACGCCGAGACCCACCGCCACGGCGCACAGAGACTTGAGGAACCGATTCATGGTTTCTGCGCTCCCTTCTTAGGTGAGGATTTCGACGATGTACTTGTTGGTCGTCGAGCTGTTGCGGGTACCACCCACCGCATACCACAGCTCCATGCCGATGATGATGGCGCGCTCGCCCACGTCGAGGCGGGAGCGGTCGATCGACACCGTGAAGTCCTGCTTCATGCGGATGCCGATGCCGTCCTTGGCGAACATCATGTTGCGGTTGCCGCTGGACTGCGTGACGTTGTTCGAGCAGTAGAACATCAGGTTGTTGTTCCCGACGTAGACCTGCCCGGTGTCCAGGTTGGCGCCCTGCTCGATCACGCCGCGCCCGAAGATCTGCGCCTCGGTGAGCTCGGGGATCGTCATCAGACTGGAGAAGTCCGACGTATGCGCGAGGACCGCATACGGCCCCGGCGCGCTCTGGGTCATCAGCAGTTCCTGACCCGCCAGGATGGTGGCCCAATCCCAGCCGCCGCCCTGCACGCCGATCTCGTGGTCAGGAGCGGTGGACGGCGCCTCGGTGTAGAGGGCGCAGAAGTCCGTCTCCAGCGTCACGATGCCCGCGCGGGTACCGGCGTTGATGATGAGCTGCGTGATGTTGCCGACCGACGCCTCCAGCGCCTGCTTGGTCAGCACCACGTCCACGGCCTTGAGGGCGGCGGTCAGGGTGCGGTCGGTCAGCGTGAAGGTGGCCGTCACGTCACCGTTGCCGGTGGTCTGATTTTCAGACAGCGTGGTCATGCTCAGAGTCGGAGCCATCGCCACGTTGGCGGCGGTCCCGGTGCCGTAGAACGGCTGGTAGTCGCACAGCGTCCGCAGCGGCAGCTGCTTGACCAGCGACTCGCGGATGTTCGTCTCGATCCGCGTCTCGTTCAGCTTGGTAACTTCAGTCCCAAGTCGGTTGACTTGAGTGTAGGACGCTCCCATTTCTTACCCCTCCCCACCCATCCCGGTGAAGCGTGTTGACTACGGCGCCCCGGCCGCTTTCATGTCCCAAAGCCGGTTCGCCTCGTCCAGCTTGATCTGGCCGCCGCGCACCGCTTCTGCGATCTGTTCGTCCGTCCACTTGCTCTTGTCGGAGGGCAGAGGCCCGCCGCCCTGCGGCTGGAAGGTCGGAGCCGGTGCCGGCGCGTCAGGGTTGAACCCCCACGCCTGCAACAGGCTCTTGGCCTGCGCCAGTCCGTCCTCCAACGCCTTGTCCACGTTCCAGTCTCCCTGAAACGCGGTGACGACCTTCTCCGCCAGCGCCGCACTCACCTTGCCGCCGGACCGGGCCACGAGGTCCGCCGTGCGTGTCGCCACGGTGGCCTTGCCCTCCAGCTCGGCAATGCGGGCGTCCCTCGCCGTGAGGTCGGCCTGCAAGCGCTGCGCGTCGGTCATCTCCTGTCGCTTCTGTTCGGCGGCCAGTTCGGCCTTAACCCGCTCCCGTTCGGCGTTGCGGATCCCATCCGCATCCTTCTGGATTCGGGCGTTGACCACGGCCAGAACTTCCGGCGGCAGGTTGTTCGGGTCCAACTGCGGCGCCGCTCCCGGCGTCGTTACTGCGCCACCCGCGTCTCCCGCCGGCGGTGTTACGGTGCCTTCTCCAGGCTGAGTCATTGCTTGGCCTCCCCGGCCTTCTTCGGTTGCTCTACCGCCCTCTGGTGGAAGCTCACGCCGGGCGGTAGATCCCGCTTCACGAGCCCTTCGTACAGGCGGGTCCGTGCACGCTGCCCGCCTTCCGCGAACGTCTTCTTGCTGGTCTTGGGGCCGCACAGCACGCGGGTGATCTCCCGCTCGCCTTCCTGCTGCGTGCAGCCTTCGGCCAGGCACTGGTCCACCACGCGCTCAGCATCACCGGCCGTGGCCTTCTCCCAACAGCGGTTGGGCCGCCCCTGCGCGTCCCTGGTGGCCAGCCCGCCGAATCGGATCGACTTGAGCTTGTCCCGGAACTTCCGCTGCGCTGCCGTCAGTCGCGCCATGCGCCCTCCGTGGTCGCGGCCGGGAGCCGCACACCGCACGTCCCTATCACACAAGCCCCCGGCCGCATCAGGCTTCCGCCAGCACGCCGTCTGATACCAGCGTCTTCTCGGGTAGATTCTGGGTCGCGTCGTCCGGTACGGCGGCCATACCACAGCGACAGTTCGGGTGACGCGGGGCGATACCGAGATTCGCGCTCCATTCCGCCAACGTCATCGGGTCCGCCGCTGTGGCGGCCGCACATTCGTCCGACTGGCGGTCATCTCCAACGCCGATGTTGATGAACTTGGAGAAGCCCGCCGCCTCGGCAAAGCTGATGCCGGTCACGTTGTCCACGCGGCCGATCTCGGTGCGGATCACCCGCAGCGCCCGGTGCAGCGGGGCGATCTTCTGCTCGATCACCGGCAGGTTGCTGAAGGCAACATCGCGCCTCAGGAACTGCCCCGCCGTCTGGAACGCCTTGGTGAAGTCACTGGAGGCCAGCAGCCGCCGGGCCGCATCCTGCGCCGACTCACCCTTCAGGATGGCCTTGGTCAGCGCCTCCTGTAGCCCGCGCTCAGCCTTCAGCGTCTCGCCCGGGATGCGCTGGATCCAGCGGTTGTAGCTGGCCGAAATCAGGTCGGGCCGGAAGCTGGCGTTGAACTGGTTCTCGATCACGGCCAGACGCCGGAGCGTGATGCCCATGATTTCTGCGTTGTCCACCGCGGCGGCCACGGCGATGTCCAGCGCGTCCACCACGCCCCCGTGCAGCGCACCCTCGGTCTGGTCACGCGCGGCGGCCAGGAGTTGGTCGAAGTTGCGCATGACCTCCGGCGTCTTGATGCTGCCGCTGCTGGCCGCCTCAAGCAGCGCACGGGTGCGGTCGGACGCCACCACGGAGATGCGCAGCGCCTCGGTGGCCGCCTGCGACTTGGCCGCCTCGATGGCGCGGGCCGCCCGGCGTCGGGCGTTGAGGGCGCGGATCAGCCGCTCGCGATTGCGGCTATCCATTCAATGCCTTCTTCCTCTCGCGCCACGCACGGTAATATGCTCTTGAGCATTCGCGGCAGACGCGCTTACGGCGACTGTTTGCATGAGCAACAGAGACGTACTCATGGCCGTGCTTGCATGTAGTCCTACGTGCAGCCAAAGCGGCCGGACCAAAGCCGCGCAACACATTCTCTCTGCATGTAACAGGCTGAAGATGGAACGGGTAGACGCATTTCCGGTTGCGGCACAGATGATCCAGCTGTAGCCCTTGCTGGATGACTCCAAAGTGGTGCTCATAGACAACACGATGAGCCATTCTTGATCGGCCGCCATGCCTGACAACACCGTACCCGTTCTTGGTTTTATGTCCGGTCCAAACCCAGCAACCGGAGATGACATCGATTCGCACCTTGTCGATCACGCGATTGATTGTGGCGTCGGTCACGCGCCACCCCCGTCGATCGGGATGCGGCCACCGCCGCCCCCACCACCGCCCGCGGTCCCGCCGCCGGTCGTCGCCTTGAGCCCGCCGTTGGCGTTGACCGTGCCGCTGGTCACTTCGCCGCCGTAGAGGTCGGCCATCTTGGATGCGGCAGCCTGGGGCGGGGGCGGCACCGGGAACTTGCTGTCCGGCGGCATCCCGTTGCCCTTCGTGTCGAGGTTCAAACCGTTCAGGAGCGTGGCGTCGGCGGCGGCCTTCTGCGCCTCCAGCTTGGCCACGTACTCCTGCACCTCAAGGTCCGGCGCGCCCGGCAGCACCCACCGGCCGACGAACGTCTCCAGCAGCCGCTGGTTGGCTGTGACCTCGCGGCCCTCCAGCTCCTCCTGCCCCTTCTCGTCAATCGGGATGATGCTCTTGGGGAAGGCCAGCTTCAGTTCGCCCGTGGTGCTGGCGCCGACCAGTTGCTTCGTGCGCGCCACGGCCAGAAGGTTCTGGAAGGCTTCCTTCTCCTGCGCCTCGAACATCATCACGTCCTGCGTCCGATTGGCGAGCGGGCGCTGCTGGCGCATGGCCATCGCCCATGGCTGCTCGGCGGCCTGCGAGGAGTCCGCGCCGTAGCTGGACACGTTCTCGTCCTCGTACGTCTCCTTCAGCATGGTCATCTCGGCGTCGCGGATCTTGTCCACCGGGAAGTCGGGCTTCACCGCGTAGAGCTTCGAGCCCACCTGAACCTGCACGTAGCCGGTGTTGCTGACCTTCGTGCGGCGGATGCCGTCCGACTCGCTGGCCTCTTCCTCGGACAGCATCTCGCCTTCCAGTACGAAGATGGCGAACGACTGCGCCCGCCAGCCCTCCAGTTCCCACGAGCGGAGGTTCAGCGCCATGATCTGCCGCAGCGCCGCGTCGGCCAGTGAGTGACCGGCGAACGGATCGCCGAACCGCGTGTAGGGGATCACGCCGAACGAGTTCGGGTGCTTTTGCGCGCCGTCCTGCCACTGCCACTGGTCGTTGATCCAGCCGGATTCGGTGAGCGTCCAGAGGTAGTTGCGCGGCGCGGTCGGCGTGCCGCTGATCTCTACCACGCCCAGGATCGTGTCGGCCGGATCGTCCGGGTGCGGGATCGGCATCACCTTTTCCAGCGTGAGCGGCGTCAGGCGCAGCTTCTTCGTGGATTCCTGATACCAGGATTTGACCCACGAGATTTGATCCCGGAACGTGTAGAACGCGACCCGATTCCGCCAAAGCGAGTTGCCGCCGCAGTAGTTGTAGACCGACTCGAACAGTTCCGCGTCGGCCTCGTTCTCGAACTCGAAGTCACGGGTCGGCGGGTAGCCGTAGGCGTAGAACGACCGCTGGTCCACGATCTTGCCCGTCACCGGCACGTTGACGAACGCCTTGTCCCGCTGCTCTTTCTTCCACGGGTCCTCGTCCGGCAGCGTGAACAGGAAGCGCCGGCAGTCCTCGCCACCGGCCACCAGGTCGCGGATGTCTTGCAGCTTCGTCGCCTCGCGTGCGGCCCACGCGCCCGGTGCAATCGGTGTCGAGCCGCCGCCGTAGGCAATGGCGACGGCCTCGCGGCACTGGTCCAGCGTGGCGGGTGCGATGAACATCAGGCCAGCTTCCTGCGCAGGAACGTGCGCTGCGCCTGCGTCATCGGACGCGGTGCGTTGGTGGCGCCCCAGACGGCCAGCATCAGGGCCATCACGGTGTCGTCGTGCATCCCGTCGGGCGCGCCGTAGCTGGAGCCCGTGTTGCTCGGGTTGCGGCGCTCCTCGTAGGCCAGGAGCTCGGCCCGCTGCGTCTCATCCTTCAGCAGCTTCCACGACTGCCGTTCCATCGCCAGCGCCAGCGTGCGGACCAATTCATCCTTGGACGTGGCCGACGTGTTGAACCCGCCCTCGGGGTAGACGCGGACGCCGCGCTCGTGCAGGCGCTCCACGATGGGGCCGCCCATGCTGTTGCGCTCAGGCACCACGACGGGCTTGTTCCACTTCCGCCACAGTTCCATGATGCGGTCCTCCTGGATCGTGAACGACACGCGGGAGAACCGCTGCATCTCGACCTGCGTCTTCGAGGTCACGTCAAGCACGGTGGCGACGGTGTAGTCGTTCGAGCGGCCCCAATCCACGCCCATGACGTACTGGCGGCCGGGCGTCGGGGCGAGCGTGGCGGCGACCTTGCTGCACTCGTCCACGTTGCGGAAGACGAGCCCGCCGTCCGAGAGGAATTCCGCCATGACTTCCTGGAGGAACTCGCGCTCGGTCATTTCCCGGCGCTGGCGCTCGATCTCGTCAATGGCGAAGTGCGGGTTGTCGTAGCTGGTGAAGTGGAGGCGGCCCCAATCCGGCAGCGTGGCGGCGTTCTCCCAGAGCTGCCAGAACCAGTCATGGCCGCGCGGGGTGGAGTTGAACCATGCCCAGCCGCCGGTGCGGGCGACCATGCTCATGATGATCTCGGTCCAGATGCGCCGCTTCATGTTGCGGCACTCGTCCAGCACGACGCCGCGCAGGGCGCCACCGCGCAGGTTGTCAGCGCGATAGTTGTCGGCTCCCATCACTTGCAAGCGAGACCCGTTCGGGTACCGAACGCTCAGTGTGCTCTCGTGCAGAGGCAGATGGGAGCCGAGCAACGGCCGGATGTACTGTTCCCAGGCGAACTCGCGGCCGGACTTGAGCGTCGGCCACACCCACCAGTAGAGGCCGGGCAGCGTCGCCGCCGATTCGTGCAGCTTGCGGAGCGAGACGTGCGACTTGCCGGCGCCGCGGCCCCAGCGGTTGACCAGGAAGCGCGCGGGGTAGTTAAGGGCCTTCGTCTGCGGGGGCGTCGGCTTCGGTAGACGGATCGGATTCGGATTCATCAACGACAAGTTCGGCATCCACTGAATGTGGCGCCGGTAGGCTTGACGGACTTCCGTTTCCAAAGACATCGACCCCACCCAGCCTGCCCTCGATTGCCTTGTCCAGCGTGATGAACTGGCCGATCGTCTTCAGCGCCTCGTTCGCTTCACGCATCATCTCGGGCGACAAGTCATCCGACAGCGAAACGCGGATGAACTTGTCCGCCAGTGCAACGAAAGCCTCGGTTGCTTTCGCGTATACCTTCTCCCCAAGTGCTTTGCGCTGTAAAGCGACAAAGTTTGCCACCTTTTCTCGCGTGCGGAATGCTTCCTTGTATCGCTGCAGGGTGCGCATGCTGATACCGTACTCGGCGCACGTGAGTTTGTCGGAGTGGTTCGCGTGGTTGTGTTGGAGCACTCGGGCCACGCGCAGTAGCAGGTCCTCGTTCTCCTCGATGGGTTTCGTTCCGCGCTTCCCCATCACACCGGCACCTCATCCCCGACCCGCCGCTTCCGCGCATCCCTCTCAGCGCGCCGCGCGCCGGCCAGTGCGATCGCCACGGCGTCGGCCATCGCCTCGCGCTCGAGCTTCAGGTGGGCGCCGACCAGCGTGGCGCCAGGCAGGGCCAGCGCCGCGGTGACGACGGCCGCCTTCTTCGCGTAGAGGTCGCCGGTCAGGGCCAGCTTCGCCTCCTGGGGGGTGACGCGGACGTGCGCGTAGCCGGAGTCGGTGAGCAGGGCGAGCAGGCCGCCGACCAGCAGCATCTGCGCGCCGTAGGAGCCGAGGTTCCCGGTGCGGTTGCCGAAGGGCATCTCGATGGCGATCAGGGCGTCGCCGTGCAGGATGGCCAGTTCGACGGCCTTCCGGTGGAGGAGGCGGGCGGAGCTGGGGCCGCCCTCCCAGGTGTCGGCGACGGCGAGGGTGGTGAAGTGGCGGACGGCCGGCGGGAAGGTGGCGGAGTCCACGACGGCGAAGCCGGTGAGCTTCGAAGGGTCGATCCCGACGACGGTCACGGGTACCACCTCCCGACCGGGTGCGGCTTCAGCCCGAGCCTGCGGATGATGTTCAGGACCGTCTGGGAGCAGACGCCGAACTCCCGGGCGAGGGCGAGGCTCCCGGTGCCGGCGCAGTACTTCTTCGCCAGTGCGAGCTGCTGTTGGGTCGTGAGCTTGGGGCGGCGGCCCTTGGTCATCGGCAGGGTCCCCGTGTGACGTTCCGTGTGACGCAGCCCGCCGCTAAAACCACCGTTATTCGTCTGACCTTGCCTGACCTTGCCTGACCGCCAAGGGAAAGCCCCCGAGGCTGTAACACCCCGGGGGCCTTCTTGTTGCCGCCGTAAGACGCTGATCTCTGGGCGGTTATCTGGCGGAGAGGGAGGGATTCGAACCCTCGTCCCAGTTTCCCGGGAAACACCTTAGCAGGGTGATTTTCTCCGAACAGGGGCACGTGCGGATCCTCTTGCTATTGGTTGACTTCCGCCGATTCCGGGGCGTCCGGGTCGGCCTGTGTGACGTTCGATGTGACGCGGTTCAGGTCGAGCGGGGCAAAGAACGCGCGCCAGTCGGCCTCGACGAAGCCCTGCCCCGGCTGCCGGTAGCGTTGCGTGGTGCGGATGCTGGCGTGCCCCATGAGCTTCTGGAGCGCCTCCAGCGTCCCGCCCTGGTCGCAGTAGAGGTTGGCGAAGGCGTGCCGCATCATGCCGGGCGTGATGTGCGTCCCGACCGAGCGCGCCACGACGAGGAAGGGGCCGACCGGGTTCTTCGGCCGCCAGGGGGCGACGAACGGCTCCGGCTTCGGCCGTGGGGTGGCCTTCCAGCGGTAGATCACCTGGAGCGCCGGGTCGGGCAGGTAGACCGTGCGCAGCCGCTTCGTCTTCGGCGCGCGGAATTCCAGCCGCGCCGGGCCCGAGGTCAGGATCACGTCCCGCCACTGCAGCGCCATGAGCTCGCCCGGCCGGAGCCCGGTGAAGAGCAGGAAGACCGCCATCGACAGCACGGGGTCCTCTGCCGCGGCCAGGAACCGGGCGAGGTCGGACGCGGCCGGCGCTCGGGATTCCGGGTCCCCCAGGAACGGCATGATGCCCCGCTCGAACGGGAGGCAGCGGATCGGGTGGTCGCGGGAGAGCCATCGGAGGAAGCCCTTCAGGTCCCGGAGATGGTCGTGGATCGACTGTGACGAAAGGGGGCGGTTGCCTTTTCCGCGGGCAGCGTCGAGGTGTCGGCGGACGGCCTCAATTTCGGCCATGCGGAGATCTTCAGGCTGGAGACGAGCAATCGGCCCCACGCAGCGACGAAGGCGGAGTGCTGCGTCCCGGGAGGCCTTTCCGCAGCGTCGGATCGGGAGGACGTCCCGGACGTACCGGGCGAGGTGTCCGGCGATGATCGGATCGGCTTCGACCGCTTCGGCTTTCGTGGCACGTGAAACCTCCAGTTCAGCGCACCGGGCGCGGTGCCGCGCGGCGGCGGTGGTGTAGTCCTTCGTCCCGAGCGCACCCCTGTAGGGCCACCGGGAGTTCCACCAGCCGTTGCGCAGGTACATGCCGGGCAGTTTGCGAGGCATAGCCTACTCCCCTTTCGGGGATCCCGTGCCCCGCCCGAGATCAGCGAGGGTGAAGGTTAGCGGGTTGCCGCGGGTGTTTCCACCGCTCCCGCGGATCCGGCCGGCGCGGCGCCGGCGTGCGAGCGTGTCGGGGTGGCAGCCCTCGAGGGCCGCAGCCTGCCGGAGCGAGAGCCGCGCGCGGGGGGACACAGAGAGCCGGGCCTCGGCTTCCGCGAGGGCGGCGCGCTGGTCGTCGGGGGTCCAGGTGCGGCGCTTCACGGCATCACCTCGCAGTCCGCCACCGCTGCAACGGAAACCGGCCGTCCTGCCGCCGTTTCGATTTTTCCGAGGCACAGGTCGGGCGGAGCCGCGACGGGCTGTACGGGGCTGGAAATGCGTTCAGCGGGAAACAGCTCCCCCGTCAGCAGCGCCCGGCCGTCCGACCAGTGCGTGCGCATCTCGGAGAGGGCGCCGAGGGCGGCGAGGATGTTCCAATCGAAGCGGGGGGCCTCGAAGCGTTTGCCGGTCATCGCATCACCTGCTGCCAGACCTTCACGTAGGCGCGCCGGATTGCCACGTCCGGGCGAACACCACGAGCGACGAACCATTCCGCGTAGTGTCCCCACCGGGCCTGAAACGCCTCACCACGGGGGGCGATCAGGTGGCTCATCATGACCTCTTCGGTTATCCCGTTGACGCCTAGGCGCACGGCGCGGCGTGCGGTGGCAACGGCGCGCCTCCACTCCCGATCCGTCACGGCGATAAGCCCCAGCCGCGCCCCGGCGGCACAGCGACACGCAGCGGAAACCCGGCGGACGGCACCCGTGGCGGCGTTCCAGCGGCGGACCATGAGCACGCCCCCGCCGTGGCCGGTGTTCTGGTCCCAGGTCGCGCCGCAGACGGCGCAGGACACCCAATCCGTGACGGTGCCGGGGCGCAGGTTCTCGGCAAGGGCGGTGACGCTGATCCGTTCGCCCATGACTTCGGCCATACTGGAGCCGGGCACGGCCAGGTGGGCGAACATGCGCGGCCGAACCTTCGGCGTCGGGGTCGGCGGTGGTTCCGGGGTGCGGGGGGCGTAAGCGCTTCTCATCGCGTGAACCTCGCCACGAGCGCGGCCGTGCGCTCACGCTGCGCCGCGATTTCTTCCGGCGTCGCGGTTTTCAGCCACTCCTCGTACTCGTCAACCGGGCCGGATGCGGGGGCGGCGGGCGTGCCCCCAACGGGGGCGGCGCCCGACCGTTCCCCCGCTGGTGAGGTGGGGGGTTCCGAAAGAGGCGTGGAAGGAGGGGGCTGGGCCGCTGAAGGCGGCCCGCCCCCCTTCTCTTCTCTTCTCTTCTCTCGGGACGAAAACGCTCCGGAATCCTTGTGGTCAATTTCCGGAATTTGATCCGGCGTCGGCGCCGGGATCTTGCTTGGGGTCGGGTGGCTCAACCTTTGATATTTCTTCCAGTTAGTTATCTGGATGAACTCACCGCCATCAGCATCGGTATAGGGGTATGCTGTTCCCATGCTGTATAGGATGCTGAGCCAATGGGTGACACATGCTGAGGACGTTCTCGGGCTTACGCCACCTAGGATCGACCGTTTTAGGTAGATGGTGCTCCCTCTGAGGCGTCCGAAGTCATCGGATATGAGTAGCATCCCGACGAAAAAGAAGGCGCCGGCGGCCCCGAGTTTTTCGACCAGTGGGGAGTCTAGAAGTCGGGGTTGGATGACGCGCGCGCGGGGCATTTACACGGCCTCGGACTTGGCTTCTTCCGGCATGTCAATGGTCGTTTGGGCGGTGACGGCGATCAGGTTTTTCACCGCCTGCCGGTAGTAACTGCCCTTGAGCTCGACGCCGATAAACCGGCGCCCCATCTGAAGGCTTACGTAGCCTTCAGAGCCGATCCCGCCAAACGGCGACAACACGATATCTCCGGGGTTAGTCCACAGGTCAACGGCGCGGCGGACGACCCCGAGCTGTAGCGGGCAAATATGCTTTTCGTCCTCATGCTCACGCGCGCTGCGGTACTGAAGGGTATCCCCCTGGTCAATGTCCATCCAAACGGGCGAGGCGTACCGCTGCCACAGGTCTACCGGATGGGAGTCGTGGGTTTTCGTTACCGGCTCCGGGTTCAGCCCCGGCTTCCTCATGGTCACGAGGTAATCGGCAATCCCCTGGCGGCACATGGCCGTATCCTTTCGGAATTGCTTGTACAGGAGCCCGAGCGCCTTCGTGCGCTGCATCGCTACGACCGGATCCTTCCAGATGCAAACCTCGGAATGGTAAATCCACCCGGCATCCTGAAACATCTTGATGAGAACGCCCCGGAAGTCATGGATGCCGATGTAACCGTGCATCGTCTTGGACGTGGGCAGGTTCATACAGTGGAACGACAGCAGCCGACCCGGTTTGACGACCCGCAGCAGTTCGGGTACGAGTATCCCGAAGTGCTTTTCAAACTCATCATAGTCCTTGGAGTTGCCCATATCGCGCACGGAATCGGAATAGGTGTACAGCGAGGCAAACGGAGGCGAGAAGATGGAATAGTCAACGCTGTTGTCCGGCATGGCGGCGACCTCTTCGACGCAGTCGCCGTTAATCATAGTCCATCCGTCGCCTTCGTCCGTCTGGGCCCGATGGGTAAATCCCGTTCCGTGGGTTGCAATAGTCCCGAGAATCGCATCCTTTACGTGCTTCTTCATCTCCGCCCCCATCGTAGTCATCTTCTCGTGTTTGGCTTGGATGTTCAGAACGACAGCGGCCTCCGCTTCGCTCGTGATGATATGGCAGGTTACGGGCCGTTCCTGGCCGAAGCGCCAGCACCGGCGGACGCTCTGGTAGAACGCCTCGTAGCTGTCTGAAAGGCCGACGAACACCATATCGGCGCAGTGCTGCCAGTTCATGCCGAACCCGGCAATCTTAGGCTTCGTGACCAGCATCCGCGCGGCGCCCGTTGAAAAGGCATCAAGGCGCGTTTCCTTATCCTCTGGCGAGTCGGATCCAGACACTTGGATGGCGCCGGTCAACTCCTCGATCATGTCGGCTTCGGCGTTGAAATCGCACCAGAACAGTACAGGGCCGCTGATCTTGGCCGCGATATCGGCCGCCATGCGGGCGCGCACTTCCACGGAGTTACGCCTGGCTTCCCGCCGCTCGCTCATGGATGAGGCTGGCATCGGGAATAGCGTCATCATGTCGTCAGATCCGATGGCGTCTGTCGTGTGATGGACTATGTGAAGTTCAGGCAGAACAAACCGTGACCCATCGAAACCAAGATCCTCCGGCGACGAGATGAGAGCCGCCCATGAGGATACCCACTTCCAGAAGGCGTCTTTGGCGTGCCCCTTCAATCGCCATTCGGACGTGGTTTCGCCATCGTGGACGAAAAACTCCGACAGCATTTCGGCGGTGGAGCAAACGCCCAAAAACTCCGCATGGTTGCCAAGTTCGATGTAGTCGTTCGGGGACGGCGTAGCCGTACAGGCAAGACGATACGGCGTGGCGCCGAACATCTGGGTGATGAGCGCCTTTGTCTTTCCATCAAGTGACTTGAGGATCGACGACTCATCGAGAACCACGCCGGTAAACCCGCGCGCGTCGAACTTGTGCAGGTTATGGTAATTCGTAACGACGATCCGCGCGTCGGATTCCGGCTCCCGCTCAAAGACGGATTCCAGATTGAGCTTTGCCGATTCTCTCACCGTCTGCTGCGCGACCGACAGTGGACAGGCCACGATCACGCGGCCGGGAATATGGCGGGCCCATTCCAGCTGCATGAGCGTTTTCCCGAGTCCACAATCCGCGAAGATGGCCGCGCGCCCCATCCTTAGCGCCCATCCGGTGATGGCTTGCTGGAAGTCGAATATCACCGGCGACAGGTCGAAATCCACAATCCCGGCCGGCGCTACCCGGCGCTGTTTCGACTCTAAGAGCCGCGCGTACTCTTCATTCATCCGCCTTAACCTCCTCCCGGTCAAGGTATTCGGTCAGCGCCTGTTCGGTTATCCACTGGATTTTGCGCCCCTGACGGCCGGATAGCCCTTTAAGGCGCAGATGGATAGCCACTGGAACCGAAACAGCGTGCCGGGGCTTTTTGCGCCCCCCAGTCGGGGCTTTCCGCGTGATGGTACTAGCCATTGTGTTACCTCCTTAGCGCCATACTAGCGGCACCGCCCCCCCCCGTTGCAATCTTTTTTATAATTTTCCATTTTTTTCTTTGACTTTCCCGCAACCCGGCCGCAAATTAACCCAGAAGCAAGTAGCCACTCCCCCATCGGCCACGAGCCGCCCCAGGTCAGACGACCGGCGCGGCGCAACCCCGGGGGCGGTGAGCAGGCAGGAAACCACTCAAGGGAGGCACGGAGATGAAGGCAATCCTCGTAACGACCAAGCACGGCGGCGTTTTCTTCGGCAACGTGGAGGACAGCCAGGACGTGACCGCACTGAGCATGGGCCTCAAGGGTGCCCGCTGCGCCATCTATTGGGGCACCACAGGCGGCGTGGCCGAACTCGCCAGCACCGGCCCCACTGACAAGTCCCGTATCGGCAGCAAGGCGGACATCGCGGTTCTCCACGACATCACCGGCGTCTGGAACGTGACCGACGAAGCGGCGGCGAAGTGGAACTCCGCGAAGTAATCACCGCTGACGACGTGGTGCGCGCTGGTGCGTGCCGCGAAGGCGTGGCCGAGTTCATGGAAAGCCACGACCTGCTCGTGACCGTGATCCCGGTAGCCGCCGCGCTCGCAATGTGCGAGACGGAAGACGAGCGCGACCACATCAAGCGCGCGGCCGGAATGGACGGCTACGGCGACGGCGGCAGCTACGGCTACGGCTACGGCTACGGCAACGGCAACGGCGACGGCTACGGCGACGGCGACGGCGACGGCGACGGCGGCAGCTACGGCGACGGCGACGGCGACGGCTACGGCGACGGCGACAGCTACGGCGACGGCGACGGCTACGGAGGCATGTC
>ERZ724522.477-NODE-477-length-25598-cov-10.523783_pt1 | contig 25598 bp, 27 predicted proteins | sample MGYA00376055_ERZ724522 | MGnify/ENA primary metagenome ERZ724522 (study PRJEB28724, sample SAMN07190884) | wastewater metagenome | isolation source: effluent of sewage treatment plant in Hong Hong | place: Hong Kong | collected 2016-03-17 ...
CGCCGCCGGTCGAGAGCAAGCCAGCGCCCGTCCCGACACCGGCCAGGTTGAGGCCGTTGCCGTTGGTCGAAGCAGCCGTAGCGCGGATGCCGTCACCCGTCGAGCCGGAGCCTGAGGTCGCCAGGATGCCGTGACCGACGCCGCCGCCGAGTGCGTTGATGCCGTGCGAGGTGGTCGAGCCGCCGACGGCGTGAAGGCCGTGCTTGGTAGTTCCCACCCCCGTGCTCGAGATGCCGTGACCGCTGGTCGAAGCGGCGATGAGCAGACCGTCGCCGGAGGTAGCGCCGCCGACGAGCTGCATACCGGCCGAGGTGGTAGCGCCACCGGTTGCCAGGATGCCCGGCTGCGTGGTGCCCACGCCGATCGCGTTGAGACCCTTGCCCGAAGTGGCAGCGGTGACGCGCATGCCGTCGCCCGAGGTAGCGCCGCCGGTTGCCAGGATACCATGCCCCGTAGCGCCGCCAGTGGCGTCCAGACCGCTTGCAGAGCCCTGCCCCACGGCCGCAATACCCGCCGAGTTCCCAGCGGTGCCGGTGCCTCGAATGCCTGGCCCACTCGTCGCGCCACCAGTGCCCTGGATACCCGCACCCGTTGCACCACCCGTGGCCGTCAAACCGGCGGCAGATCCCTGGCCGACTGCAGCAATACCAGTCGAGTTGCCCGCCGTCCCGGTGCCCTGAATGCCAGCACCAGACGTCGCGCCGCCCGTGCCGAGGATGCCCGCTCCGGTAGCGCCGCCGATGCCCTGGATGCCAGCGGCCGTACCGTTGCCGCTGACCTTCAGACCAGGCTCGTTGGTTGTGGTCGAAGCGATGATCATGCGCTCGAGGGTCACCGTAGCGGTAGTTCCACCATGCGCCTTGCCGGCAGCCAAGACGGTATCTCGGCGAATGGCCAGAACCTCATAGGTGTCGACGGAGTTCTCCGGCGTGAAGGGAAGTGTGATGACCGTCGCCAGATCGCCCGTGTCCGCCCAGTCTTCGATCCATCGAGCGTGACGCTCGTTGGTCGAGACGTCCTTGATGACGATCATCAAGTCGTTGATCTCGTCATCACCATAGGTCAAGCCCGTTAGGTGAAGATGAGTGGTATCGTTGCCCGTCGAGCCGATCGTGCCGGCGACGATGACGATGCCGCGGTTGGCGTTCGCGGTGAACATCGTGTCGTAGAGGTCGGCCGGGATGACGCTGTAACTCTGCACGACGATCAGCGCGCCCGACTCGGCGACCGCGACGTCGAGACGCCCCAGCGTGTTCGTGTCGGTCGTGTCAACCGGGCAGTCGTACAACCCGATCTCGTCATGAGTGCAGGACGTGCTCTCGTTCTTCTGCGCCATGTTGCCGCCGTTCTTCGACAGGCGAACGTCCGCCTGCGAGATGGTCAGGCCGGTCGTGGCCGCGCCGTCGGTGTCAACGAAGGGGCCGAGCTTCAGGGTCGCAGCCGTAGACTGCCGGAGATACTGTGTCATCGTAGGTTCCTCAAACGCTGCGTATGGTGGAGAAGGGGGACGATGGATGCGGCGCTTGCCGTCTGGAACACCGCCGCGACGTGCATGAAGTTCATGGTCTCAGGGATGGGGCCAGTTTGAAGAAAATCCCAGCCGATTGACGTCGAAATGCCGGTGGCCACCTTCGAGCCGTGGCCCATCTTCCACGCGCCGCTAACCGTGCCTGGGCTGGGGTCACTGTTGTAGTCTTCGGTGGTGCCGCTTTTCGGCGCGATCCACCGGCCACTGCTAGCCTCGCAAACGATTGCGCTGATTACGATGTCATCAACCGCAGTGGTGACAGTTTCGGCATCGTTGTTCGCCGTGCCGTCTTGCTCGCTGGTATCGCCTGCGGGAGCGCTAATGTTGTAGCCTGTAATCTCGAATACAGTAATGGCTGCGGTGCTGCCACCCTGACTCAAGTTCTTGTCGAGAGTGGCGACCACGTTCGCCGTCGTGCCACTAGCAACCTCGTACATCCATATCGACACACTCTCCCAAGGAGAGCCACCGCCGGAAATGGCTTCCACAAGCGTAAAGGCGTTCCCATTCCACGTAACGCCAGAGACTACCGCGCTGTTGAAGGCATCGCCGACCGTAGCGGCCACGACCAAGAGCCGGCCAGTCGTGGCTGCCACACTCCGCGTCAGCGTAGTGAAGCCCGTTCCGGTGTTAACGGCGCTGCCGAGGTCTGCTACCGTTGCCATGCTACGTCCTCGCCTCGATGAAATACTTCCTCGTCCCGCCGCCCGTTGCGGCACCGGGTAGCCACGCCTCGGCATAGGCGAAGGCGTCGTCCGCGCCTGCGATGCCGAGGTCGTGCATCACCGCGCAGGCCGCGCGATAGACGTCGATGTAGTTCGGGTTCGCCGCGTCGTTGTAACGGGCCGGCAGGGAGCCATCTGCCGGAGCGTCTGCCGGGCGAGCCGGCGGGATGGTCCAGGCTGGGGCAACATCGTCAGCGCTCTGCGCGATCGACGTCGAAGCGAACGCCGCGCCGTGCGTGACGGTCGTGTCGATGGTGCATTCGTCACCACCGGCATCAATGGCCGTGATGCGACCCCTTCCACTGCCGGCCTGTATCCACCCGCCGATGTGCCACGTCGTGTGCAGGAGCGCGCTCGGCAGGGTGACGGTAACGCTGGCGCCGCTGGTGGCGCTCAAGCCCAGCGTTCCGGTCGGCTTGCGGCGCACGGTGCCGGCGCCATTGCCGACGCCTGGGACCATCAGCGCGTTCTCCTGGTAGAACGTCGCGTAGTCGGTGATGTAGGCACCCGGGCTGGAGCCGTCATTGTATTCGCGGAACACCGTATAGTAGGCCGCTACGAGGTTGTCGGACACGACGTCGGAATTGCTGTAAAGCTCGACGAACCACGGCCCGAACCACGCCACGAAGGCATCCAGGTCGGCGTTGTTCATGCCGGACGTCTTGATCAGCCCCAGGACATGGGCCAGGTAGCCGTTCTGCCAGGGGGCGAACTGGTTGTCGCTGCCGACGCCGTTGCTGCCGTTGCCGCCCCAGATGAACCGGGGGCCGGTGGTGCCATACCAGTTGGCCCCGCCGTTCGTGTTCGCGGCCGTCGTGTCATTGATCTTCTGGTAGCAATTATCCAGCCAGGAATTGGTCAGGGACTTCGGCCAGCAGAGCTTGCTGTCGGTCTTGTCGTCCGGCGTCAGCAGAGCGAACAAGAAGAGATTGCGCAGGCTCCAGGTGAAGCTGCGCATCTGCTGGAACGCCCACCCGGTCGTGGTCGTCGCCTCGCCGGCCAGCGTCTTGTTGATGCCGTGCGTGCCGGCATAGGCCGGATCGAGGCCGGACGAGTACGCGGCGCAGCGCCCGTTGAGCGTGTCGAGATAGAGATAGCGCCCCGACATGAGGTAAGCGGCGGCGCAGTGGTTCGGTTCGTGCCCGGTGTCGAGCTGCGAGAACGACTTGGCCCACGTGCCGGGCGTGACGATGAGCGTTCCGCCCGAGAAAGCGTTGTTGTTCTTGTAGAACTCTGCATCGGGCCGGTTATACCCGCCAATCGCGCCTGCGCTGGGCGACGTGAACCGCCGATAACACTGTTCGTAGTAGTAGTTCAGGCGCTCGGCATTACCCCACACCCGGCGGCGGCCGTTGGCATCCCACTTCGCGAGCGCGTTGATTTCCCAAACCGAGAACACGCCGATTTCATCGCGCTCCCCACTGCCGCCTTGGCTGCTGGCGAAGTCGCCGATGTTGTCGAACGGCACGGTCTCATCGTATGACCACGAGGCGTTGGTGACGTCCGACGCCGTGAACTGGTAGTTCAAGCAAAGCCCGCAGGACTTCAGCCAGTCCATCATGACGTTGTCGGCAGCCGCCGCGTTCGCCACGTTGCCCCAGGCCACGATGTTCGTCGGCTTGGTCCCGACATGCACCGGCCGCGAGAACCGCTCGCCGTAGGGATGGGTGAAGCCGCTCGAATAGTTGTAGGTGATCGTGTTGCCGTCGGCGTCCGTATCGGTCGTCGAGATCAGCGTGCCGTCGCTCAGGGAAGTGGCGCGGCTGATCGAAGCGGCGGACGGGGCGTAGTCGCTCACCGAGGTGCGATCGATGGCACCGTTTTCGACCACGACGTCGCAGTAGACGTAGGTGATCGGGTTGCCACCATCCACCGCACCCGCGCCGGCCTTGAAGGCGCTGATGATGAACACCGCGCGCAGTCCATCGCCGCTGTTGTGCGCGGTTCCGCCATTCTGCAAGGGCGTCTCGCAGACGATCTCCGTGCAGCATGGACCGGAACGCCACGTCCCGCGCGTCCAGGCCGCCGTCTTGCTGAACGTCGTACCCCCACCCAATGCCGTCGTGGCATCGGCGGTATAAGTCGTGCCGCCAATCGTATAGCTGACGCGTATGTTGAACGACGTCGCCAGGATGGCGGCGGCGGTGATCGCCGTGCCGGTCGGCTCGGCAGCGGACGTCGCGTAGACCCGCAGCTTGCGGTTCTGCGTGGACGTGAAGGATGGCACGATGACCGTCGCCAGAGCAAACCGCTGCTTGCCGGCCTTGTCGGTCGCGTGGCTATCGACCTGGAATACGCCGATGGGGTCACCCAGGTTGCCCGACCCGTCATCGTCGTAGACCGCCACATTGCTCAACCCGCCATCGAACGACGTGCTGGGCGTCGGCAACGGAATCTGGACGATTTCGTTCGTCTTGGTCGACCCCGCCGTGTTCTTGACCGACACGATGGTGATGAGGGATTCGCCGCCGCCCCCGCCCGTCTGCACGGCATCCGACCCTACAAGACCGAGTGCAACAACCAGGGGGGCTACCACAGGGTCTTCCTTTTTAGCGCGGCCGAACAGCCTATCGAGCAGGCCTCGAAAATAGGCAAGGAGTTGACGCAGGACACTCAATCAACCTCCCTGGATGATTGTTGCTGCCAAAGCTCCGTCTGAGCCACTGCTGTTGATTTTGAAACGAATGCCAGTCGGGTAGAAGGCGTAGTTGCCATCTCCGGAAGCGGTCTCGCCCACGAGATCCTCGTGATCGAAGAACGTACCTGAGGACTGCTTGTAGCCAGCGGCGAAGATGTCGTCGAACGTGTGCTCGACGTCCCAGTTGATCGTACCAGCTACGACAGCTGCCAGCGCGATGTTGCAGGGAGAAATCTTGTCGTCGGGAACCCACAGGGCGGTAGTGCCGGTCGTGCCCGTGCCGACTTCGACCGCGGTGCCGACAGCTCCGTTTGCCGTGACCGACGTCACGATAGCGTAGTTCTTGGTAGACGACACCGTCGTGTTGTTCGGGCCGGTCACGTCTTCGGTCACGGCCTGACCGTGCGTGTCGACACCAACGATGGTAAATGTGACCCCGCTGAGGTTGCCGCTGCTATAGAAGGTGACAGTGCGCTCGATGCCCGCCCCGGTGTATGCTCGACGCACGCCGTTCCGGTTGAACAGGTCGAGGTCGAGCAGTACACCGTTGAGGGTGAGAGCCCCCGACGCGCCCAGCGTCTGAGCCGCTGCAATGCCATCTCGGTCAGGAATAGCCCAGGTGACGCGGTGTGGACGCATGGGGTTCTCTCCTTAGGCCTGGGTGACGCCGTAGGTGGAAGCCTTCTCGGCAGCACCGCCCGTGACGAGGAAGAGGCCGCTGTAGCGCCGCGTCGCGTTCGGAGCGGAGTTGAAGCTGATCGTTCCTCGGACGTCGCCTGTGGTAGCCGAGGCAGTCGTCGTGTCAGCCGCCACGATGGTGACCGTCGTCTGCGGCACGCCGTCCATGTTGAGGATGACCTGCTCGGCGTAGTCGACGCGGACTGGGAAGCCGATCAGGACGCCCGTGCCGATGTCGGCGGTATTCGCCGTCGCATCGCTGGCCGAGTTCAGCGTGATCTTCCAGACCCACTTGAACGCCTTCTTGCCGGTGGCGGTCTTCGAGGTCGTACCCGCGGTTACCGAGAGCGTCTCGGTCATCGGCTCCATGTACTCGTCGAAGCCGTAGATAGTCGCCGACATCGCGACGATCGACGAGCCGTGCGTGACTGCCATCGACATGTTGCGCGGCGTCGGGATCACGTAGGCCGTGTAGGAGACGCCGGCGTACTGCAGCGTGGTCGTCGCCAAGCGACCGACTGCGTCGAGCGGAGAAGCGCCGTCGCCAGTCGAGGCGAGGTAGGTGACGGTCGAGTTGTTCGGAAGCTCCGTCGAGGTGGCGTCCTTCATGATCGCTTCGGCGTCGGCCGTGGCGATGGCGCCCCACATCTTCGGGAACAGGTGAGCAATCTCGAGACCCGGGCGGCCACTGTGGCGACCCTGGTGAACGACATCGCCGCGAAAGATCTCATCAGCGCGGGTTAGATTGTGGCGAGGCATGGTAGTGTCCATCCATTGGTTAGAGGACGGCCCTTAGGCCGGACGAAGAGATTATAGCGCTCGTTATTCATCAGATAAAAAGCGTTCTACGAGGCCTGGGGCGATGCCAGCGCCAACGAACGTTGGCAGTCCCTCCGAGAGGATCTTCTTGCGGACTTCGGGAGTCAGCTTGAGAGAGTAGAGTCGAGTCTTCCCGTCGGTGCTCACCTCCCCACTCAGGATCTTCTCGGCGAGAAACATTGCCTCGAACCCGGCACTGTCTGGAGACGCCTGCTCAATTTCCCGAACAGCTCCCGCCCACCGGTTCATATCTACTCCCCGTTCTTTGAGGAATTCGTACAGCTCGTTTGCGACCTCGCGTGGATCACCATCTGGCGGGATTCTGTCCATAAGTTGTTCTTCAACTTCGTTATTCCATTTTGATTGTCCCGGAGCCCGAGCCTCTCCCACCGCTTCCTTCGGCAGACCTAGACGCTTAGCCTCGTCGGCAGCGATTTTCGGGATTACCTCCTCGTACACTCGGTCACGGCCGAGGCGAGCACCGCCCCACCGCTCCTGCTGGATCTCAGCTGGCGTCCAGGTCAGATGGTCGGCGTCCTCCTGCGCAGCCTCCCACAGGGCGCGGCGGAAGAGCAGCTTCGGCCAGTCTTTCTTCCAGGGACGGTCGGGCACACCGCTGTGGTTGGCTTTATGCCCTTGTCTTTCTAGTTCTTGATGACGAAGGGCGTCAGCATGGCCAGGGTGAGTTGGGTCATTTAGGGCGTCGGTAAAGACCCAACGGTTTTGATCGGCTCTTAGTTCGATCTGGGTAATCTCATCACTTTGCTTACCCCGATTCCACCCTTTCTTCAACGCACGCTGTGCCGGGTCGGACTGGAACTCGTCTACGTGGAAGGCTCGGCTGCCGTCGTCGAGCTTGCGCACGTCGCCGCGGATCCAGCCGATCTGCTGGCTACGCTTAGTAGCATCCGGAGCTCGCCCCTGAGGTCCAAAATGTGACGGCGAAATGGATGCATCCGGCTGAGCGCGGGGACTAGTGACGACGATCTCACGATAGTCGCTGGACTCACCTGGTAGACGAGTGCCCGGTCGGTCTTCGTACTTGGGTTTGCCGGCGCCGGCCTTGTCCCGCTTTCCGATCAATCGGTAATGCTCGTCAGTCTCCTCGGGTGTCTGCGGCTTGAATTTGTCGGTGAAGGGATTTTCTGCCTCATCAAGCTCTCTGATCCTCGAACGCTCAGATCGAGTCAGCGGGTTACCGTGGTACAGCTCCTGCACGGGAACGGGGCTGAACTCCTTGAGTAGCTCTGCCCTAGTTACCGACTGGCTCCCGATGTCAAGGTCGAGAATGCCCCCGTTCTTGGCTTTGCTGCCGAGGGTGTATTCGATCTCCTCCGGCTTGACACCGGGGCGGTTGCGGAGGTAACCCATCCATTGGTCAAGCGTGGCCTTACTCTGTGGTGCGTTCTCGATGGCGCGTTCGAGCACGGAGTACCACTTCGGCGGCCCCGCCTCGGCGGTCTCGGGCAGCATAGCAGCTCCGCCGGCCGCTAGCCCCGCGCCAGCAGCCATATTGCTGCCTCCAAGTACATCATCGGCTTTACGACCGGCCCGCGATAGGGCTCGAGCGGCTCCAGCTGCCAGGCTCTTTTCGACCGCAGCAGGGAGTATTGCGATGCTGGCAACGTCAGCAAAAGCACCGACAGGAGCAAGAGCAAGATACGCAGCCGAGCTGCCATAGTTTCCCTCATTCCAGTTCTTCTCAGCCGCGTTCATGTAGTCACTGTAGATCTGCGGCCTCATCACGTCAGCCGCGAACATCGCACCCTGTGGCAGGTAGTCCATGAGCAGCCGCTCGGTGAACGACGGCTCGCGTGTCGCTTCGGCCACCTGCTCGGGCGAGCGCAGCGTGTCCCCACCACGCGTCTGATTGATCGAGCGGGCGTTGCGAGCTCTCAGCACTTGATCTACGAGCTCGTTGGTCACACGTCGCGTTCCCTGCCCTTCCTCGTCCTGAGACAGGTTGTGGTAGGTCGTGAGAGCATCTTTGAGTGCTAGCTTCTCAGCCAGCTCGGGGAAGGGGAGGTCGCGAGGGGAAGCCAGCCCCATCCGAAGGCGACCAAAAGGAGTAGTCAGCGGCTCGAGATCGTCCGGGTCGTAGAGCCCAGAGAGGGCTCCACCAAGCTGGTAGGCCATATCTTAAGCTCCGAGGAAAGTCCCCGGGCGGGCATGGGAGGAGAAAACGTCCCGCCCGGGGTCCCGTACCGCCGCTTAGGCGCCCGGGGTACCGAACATGCCGCGCCAGTCGGAGCGGCCGAACGAGTACCGAGCGCTGACCTTGTAGCGCCAGTTGCCGGTGACGAAGTCGGGCTCCATGCCCTTCTTCAGCGAACGGCGGTTGAAGTGACGAGCGCCCTTCGGGACGTCGGTCTTGATGAACCAGGCATCCGGATCGGTCAGGCGCTGCATGGTGTGAACACCGTCGGGAAGGAAGCCGCCCTCCTTGATGGCATTCAGGTCGTTGTCCGGCGTGCCGACACGGCCCGGCGACTGCAGCAGTCGAATGGCCGTGAAGGTGAGGGCCGTCGGGATCACGAGCAGCTTGCCGATCGCAGCGATGTTGATGCCGCGGTCGTCAACCATGTCCATGATCTGGATCAGCACCTGCTCGAGAGAGGTCTCGTTCAGGTCCGACGGAGTCGCCAGCACGTTGGACTGCAGGCCCACAGGAGTCGGGTGCGACCCGCTGAACCACGGAACGCCGTCGCCGCCGTTGACGGAGAACCCGTCGTTCAGCGGCGCTGCGCCCTTGATCTCCTTGGTGTGCGCCATGGCGCGAGCCATCGCGGCCGAGTAGTCCTGGATGAGCGAGCCATACAGGTTGTCTTCTTCGGCTTCCTCGGTGATCGAGAACGACAGAGCGATCGTCTCGTGGGTGTAGCGCGAGGTGTAACCCTCGTGCCCGGAGTCCTCGGCGACGGCCTGGCCTTCCGGCTTGACCGGCGCAGCACCGAACCCGATGCGCTGGACGTCCTCTTCGAAGGCACGCTTCGACTGGCTCGTCGCGTAGACCTTCTTCCACTGCTCGGGGTACTGGGAGTACTCCAAGCCGAAGAGGGTGTTGATGCCCTCCTCGAGTTCCTTCGGATGGTCGGAACGATACATGGTCATGGCTAGATCCCCGCCTCCTGCTTGAGGAAGTGCTCATTGATCAGCACCTCCACCTTGGCATTCGCGCCCCAGGCATTGCCCGGGAGTGCTTCGAGGCCAAGGATCTTGCACTGCGCCGTCGACGACCCGACCGTGGGGGACAGCTCGGACTGAGATGTCTTGATGGTCGTGTCGAAGTTGGCGACGACGATGTCGGCGCAAGCACCGACGGCCTGCTGATCGAGCGTGCCGCCGTTCACCTGCACGCCGAAGACGATCCACGGATCGTCATAGACGTACGCGATGATGTCGGTCGCCGTCGTGGAAGCCGGCCAGTAGTCAGACCACACTGGGGAACCCAGCGAGTTCGTGTACTGGCAGCCAGCGAAGATGCCCAGCAGGACGTCGCCAGCCGCTGCGCGGATGATCGTGCCGTCGCTATGCATCTTGACCGCGTCACCACGGCCGATGATCGTGCCGTAGGCCGACGCGATCTTGTAGTTCCCGTTGGCGCGCGTGAGCCCGCCTCCGAGATGCCGAAGGGGCACAAACCCCTTGGGCGCGTCTGTGTTAGCCATTCTCGTCCTCTTCCGTCAAGGACACCCGTTCTCCGACTTCCGTCTTCGACTTGATGTCCATGCTGAGTGGCAACGAGTCCCTTGCGACTTTGTTCAACGCTGAGTTGACAAAGCCCATAGCTGCCTGACCTTTCCGAGCGTAATACTCATTACGCTGGGCGACGCGGGCCACCGGCATCTCGCACAGGATAAGTCCCTCAATCCCAATGCAACCGTTGAATTGGCCATGATTGAGGGTCGGCACGGCAAAGCCCTTCGGAACACTGTCCAGTGGACGCGGGGTCCACCCTTCCCGGAACTTCTTGTGCACGTGAGCGGGATCACTCTGACCGAGCATAGCGGTCCTTATCCACCGCTGACGCATCCCGGGACGGGGAGGGGGTGCGTCCAACACGGACGGGGGCTTGAAGGCCCCCTGATCATGCATCGCGTCTGATGCACGAACTTCGCGGTCTGCCCGAATTTCACGGGCGACATTCGATGTACGGCGGGCCATTAGTTGGCACCTCCGGCAGCATTGCTGCGCTTGATCTCTTTCTTGTAGGCAGCCATCTTGACCGGGTCATCCAAAATGCCCAGCATGTTCGCCACCTGGTGACGCTTCGGCGTCAGCTTCAGCCGGCCATCCGCGGTGGTCACTTCGGACTTGCGCGGAGAGGCACCTCGAGCGATCGGTGCCGTCGAGGAACCGGCTGGCTTCTTCACAGGAGAGGCTCCTTGCGTGTTCACAAGCGTAGGATAGACTCGCCCGACGCGCTTGTCGAGTTCATCAAAGTACTCTCGTGAGTTCTTGTCGTAGCCCTCCAGGTAGAGGGCCTGGTCAACCGTGCGAGCGTAGGCCGTCGCCTTCGGGTCCACGTTGAACCAGCTGCGGTTGCGGAGATACCACTCGCGCGCCTGGTCGGTCGGCGGCTCTCGCCGCTGCTGAGGTTGCTCTCGCCGCTGCTGAGGTTCAGGCTGCCGCTGCTCGCGGCGCTGCGAGTTGGCGAGCATCTCGGCGGCGTTCATCTTGGTCAGAACGTCGGTCAGCTCCGTCTCTTTGTCGACGTCGCCGTCCTCCTTCGCTTTCTTGATGCCGGCCTTGACTCGATCGCGCTGCGCATTGAAGCGCGCGATGACGTCCTTCTCCTTGTCCTTGTCCATCTGCTCGAGGCGTTCGGCCAGCTGGCGGTTCTGCTGCGTGGCGTTGCCCTTCAGCGCCTGGACCTCGCCCTCGAGCTCGCGAATGCGAAGCTGCTCCGGCGTCAGCTCCTGTGCTTTCTGCGGTGGAGCAGCGGCCTCTTCCCCCTGCTCCTCGCCTTCGTCTTCCACAACAAAGCCGACTTCCTCGTCGGGGTCGGCCTTGCCCTGCTCGTCCTTAAGGTCGAGCTCCTCCTCTAGGTCCTTGCCCATATCATCCTCCAAACTGGTAGATCCCGTGGAGGAGAATATAGACTAGACCTAGAGGAGAGAGAAAAGAGCTACTGCGGTTTGTCTGCGTCCAGCGCTTCTTTCGGGAAGATGCCGGTTATGTCTTCGCAGTTGATGATGTAGAGGTAGCAGTCTTCGAACTGCATCTTCTGGCCGGCGAACTTGGCGATGCCGACGATGTCGCCTTCTTCGAGCTTGACCTCGGGCTTCCACTTCTCGCCGGTCTGATGGTCCATAAAGCAGTGGTCGCCTACCGCCAGAACACGAGCCTTCATGTTGAAAAGTGCAGCCGCATCGGCTGCTGCATCGGGAATGATAATGCCCTTCGGTGTCTTCTTGCGGTACACGTAAGGGCGAATGAGGACCCTCCACAGGAGTGGCTTAGGCCAGAGGTGGCGGGGCGGGTCGGGAATGTCGGCGTCAGATACAAAGTGAGATAGATCAACGGACACGGGTCTACTCCTCCTCGTTTTCGTGAACCCGCTTCATTGTATCCTTGACCACCTGTTGGGCGCGAGATAGTCCTTTCACGAACCCGACTTGCTCCTTGTAGTGCTCGTACGAGCTCATGCGGCCAGCGGCCATCTCTTCGGCGATCTTGCGCTTCTCGTCGTCGAGTGCCTGGTGTACTGCGCGGAGCGCGTTGCCGATGACGGCCATTATTCTGCCTTTTTCGGATTAAGATCGAAGCTCTCTCCGATATAGCTCTGAAAATCAGGCCATCCCATCTCCTTAGCCCATCGCTCTTCCATCCTTCGTGAAAGCTCCGACGGGTAATTGTCCTTGACATCCGTGAGGAAGTAGCTCAAGTCGCCGGGGCCGTAGTCATCCATGATGACCTCTCGAGCACCTTCGTCACCGTAGGTCGTAAACCGATCGAACTCGTCGAGATAGCTATCAAGCACGTTCTTGGGAATCTTCTTTCCCTTGAGTCCAGCTTCTTCAAGTAGCGCCTTGGCCAATCGCTTGCGATCGACTTCATAAACAACATCGTTCAAGGAAGCCCCAGCTTCATCCAACTCTGGAAAATGCTTGCTGATGAAAGTATCACTGTCTGTGATGGCTTTGATCATGGCATTTTGCATCTCATTCTCGAATGGGGCCAGACTAATAGCCTGAGGAGCCGCTTCCGGCACCATGTCGGCCAGCGCACCAAGCTTGTTGCCCATCGAAGCGACCGTGGCTGCGTTCTTGGCACCTTCAAGCACTGTACGGCGACTCACAGGCTGGTTTAGCATCTCGTTGACGACGGACTCGTTGACCGTCGGCTTCTCGGCGGGAAGCTGCGATGCCTCGCGCAGCGTCGTCATCCAGTGCCCTGCCTTCGGTGCCTCTTCCGTCAGTCCGAGCAACGCCTTGAGCTTACTCGCCATCGTCATCACCCTCGTTCATCAGCAAAGCGCCCAATGCGCCGCCACCGATTAGTCTACCACGATCGTTACGCGTGTCAGACCAGATTTTTCCCGGTTTGAGTTTTGCACGTAGAGACCGTTTGTATGGGTCTATCTCGAGCACCTCGAAGGTCCGCTTCGGCTTGAACAGCAGCTCTCGCTCTATCCCGGGCACGGGGATGAACTTCTCGCCGGCGGGGATCTCTAAGATCGCCTTCACGGGGTCCATGGTACTGGTGAAGTCCTCGGCGATAGCTGGGTCGATCGTTGTCGAGAGGAATCCGAGGTTGCCAATCTCGTCTCCCTTGCTCCGCTGATAGAAGAGTTTCTGGATGGGACCGTTCTCCCATTTGCCCAGTCCCCGATGAACGGTGATGTCGTAGGGCAGATCGACTCCGGTCTCGAGGAGCTGATCGAGCAGGTCAGCTTCTTTCTGGTGAAACTCGGTCGGCTCGCCGAACTTGGGATTGCTAGTGCCCCGCTTGACCGCGTTGATGTACTTGTAGTCAGGGCCCTTGTAAGAGTTGATCGCCCCGTACTCGAGCGGCAGCCCGCTGTTGCGACGCGCGAACTCGTGCCCCATCAGCGACTGGACGTCATCCACAGCGGACACATAACCGAACTTGTCACGAGGTAGCTTGTCAAACCCCTTGCCGGTCCTCAGCACTTCTCCCAAGCCAGACTTCTCGATCTGGTCTAGCATCATCTGGTAGATCTCGGGCTTGCTGAAAACCTTTGTGGGGTCCATGGCAGCTACTTCTTTTTCTCGACGGCCTTCTCGGCTTTCTTAGCCGCACAGGCATGGACGAAGGCCTCGCCGCGGTCGGTGATCTGCCGCCCGCGGACAGTCGTCAGCTTGCCCTTGCTGTACGCCTGCATCGTCTTCTTGAAACCCTTGCTCATGAGTACCTCCTATGAAGTCACGTGTTTAACTGCCCACATGACCGCTTCCTCGACCTTGGTCTTAGCCAAGCTGATCTCGCGGGAACGGCCGATTGAGTCGAGGTAATTGAAGAACTCGAGGCCCATGTCCTTGATCTTCTTCATCTGAGCCTTCTCGTCATCACTCAGCACCTTGTACTCGTGCCGCATGACGTTGTTGACCGTTCGCGCATCAGACGTACTGTCGACACGCTGAACGTTGCCGCCAAAGTCCCCGATGCCGGAGCCAAAACCGCTCATTTCTTCTTCCCTCCCTTTTTCGTGGTCTTCGGAAAGTTGCTGCGTGACATTGGCATCAGACCTGTCCTCCGGTTTGTTCATGTGCGATCTGCATCAGCAGCTGGCGGAAGCTGATGTCGGCCTCCTTCGCCGCTCGAGCGAACTGGCTGGCCGGGATCTCCTCGAGACCACGTGATTTCAGCCAACGCTTAGCGGATCGGACTTCCGACCCCGCCAGTTTCTTCGCTAACCGCTTAGCGCTTGCCATCTTTGTCGCCTTTCTTCTTCGCGAGTTCATCCTCGCGTTTCGCGGCTTTTCTCTCAAGCTCGTCTTCGCGATCGGCTCGAGTACGCTCGATCTCGTCCTCTCGACTGGTAGCCGTCTGGTGCGCCACGTCCTCGCGCATCATCGTGCGGTGCTGGGCCATGTCCTCCTGCTGCATCGCTCGAGTGCGGTCGATATCCTCTTCCTGGCGACGGCGAGCGTTGTCGACCGCCTCTTCCTGTTTCGACTGAGCTCGCTCGATGTTGCTGACCTGCCGCTCGTGCTCGCGATCGACCGCATCGGCGTGGCGCTCAGCAGCCGTGTTCGCCTCGTCGCGGCGTATCTCGTGTGCCGTCTTCGTCGCAGCAGCCGCAGCGTCGGCATCTGCCTTGATCTTCTTCGCCGCGATCTCGGCGTTGGTCTTCATCGTGATCTTCCACGTCTCAAACTCCGCCTTCTCGCGTTCCATCTTCAACTCCTGACGGAACTCAATCATCCTCATCTGGAGTTCAGCCTCGTTCTGCTTCTGCTTGGCCTGGATCTCGGCCTGCGTCTTCATCATAGTCGCCTCGGCCTCTGCTTTAGCGGCCATGATGATCGCCTGCGCCGGGTCGACGGCAGCTCCGCCCTGTGCCCCTCCCGGCTGCGGCAGGGGCGGCCCGAGCTGCGGCGGCAGCTTGTTGCTCATCATCGCCGCCGCCTGGCTGATCATCGCGTCCGTACGCGCATCCACAGGAGCCAGCTGCGCCTTCGGGTCCTTGATGTCGTCCGGATACGCCGGCAGCGGTGCGCCAGCCATCGCCGACTGCACCTGCACGAAGTACAGCATGCTCATGTGCTCGGCTCGATGGGCTATGTACTGCGACATGAGCATCTGCTGCGCTTGAGGAGGCAGTGAGCCGAACCACTGGTCGAGAACCATGATATGAGCTTGATGGTTCTGGTAGATGTACGCCTTGATCGGCTTGCCCCCCATCAGTGCGACGTTCTCGGACACTGGGTCGAGCGGAACGGCCTCGACGGGCTCGATCAGCCACGATTCGTAGTTCGGAACCCTCAGCGCCTGGTAGAGGTTCTTCAGCACCTCGATCTTGTCATGGAACTCGGGCGCCTGCTGCGCCAGCTGCCACGACGCCTGCGCCATCGAGATGCGCTGCGTAGACGAGAAGATGCGAGGGTCGGACACCGGGATGATGTCGATGCGGTCATCGAAGTCACGCGCGAAGATCTTGCGGTCAGCCCCCTTGACGCGGTATGGGTAGCCTTCCTCGGGGATGTACTCGGCATTTAGGTCAGCGAGATTGCGGAAGTCTTGCTTCTGCGACTGGTGAGCGCGGATGTGAATGCCGGCGAAGACTCGGCTGCCGTTCTCGATCATCGCCAGGGTAGTGCCCACAGGAGCCGCGTTGTTGCCTTCGCCGACCATCAGCCCGGACACGGCGGCGAACTTCTCGCCCTGCTCGACTAGCGCGCCCAGCAGCAAGAACAGCGTCTGCCCCGGCTCGGCGTACTCGATCATCTTGACGGACTTGTTGATGTCGTCCGACGTGGACTCGATCGGCGTCAGCTCGCCAGGCACCAGTCGATAAGTCTTCGAAGCGTTCGGCCCCCTGAGCATGAAGCCAGCCCGCATGGTAGAGAAGGCCGAGGCGTCGAGAATGGCGCGCAGCACGTCCGTAGCGGCATGGCCGAGACCGCCGATCACGTGGTAGAGGCCATGGCCGTAGAAGCCGAGACCGGGGAAGAACTTCCACGAGCTCAAGCCGTGGTGCCGACGACGCTTCTGGTCGTCCTTCATACGCCAGCCACGGCGGATGGACACGACGCGCATGGTCGACTTCTCGACGGTCACGACGTACGGAAGCGTGCGTGCCTCCGCGCCTTCGGCGGCATCGGGCTCGAAGTCGATGTAGCGGTGCTGTTCGATCAGGATGATGCGCGGGTCGTCGGCTTCGGTCGTCTCTCGCTTTCCCTCGACCTTCTCAGAACGGCTAAGCGTAGACTCGTCGGCCGGCGGCTTAGGCGGCTCGCCATTTATGTCGTAGAAGCCGCGCTCGACGAGCGTGTCGAAGTCGTTCTTGTTGTAGCGAAGGATGTGCGAGATGCGGTTGGCTGTAGCGAGGTTCGTCGCGGTGTAGTCGACGACGATGTCCTCGGCCAGCACGTACTGGATGGTAGGCCGCTCGAGTATCGGGTCCCACCAGGTCTTGCGGAAGATGTGACCGACCAGCGCTTTGTGCAGCAGCATCTGGTCGAGGTCGTCGAAGTATTCCGTCATCTCCTCGGTGATCTGATAGTTCATGTAGCCCTGGACGCGCTCGCCCTGCTGCTCGAGCTCGTCGTTGACCTCGCCCTTGATGATGGTCGAGACCGGACCGCCGGGTGGATAGAGTTCGGCGATCGCGTTGGACTGATAGCCGGTCGCCGCCTTCATAATCAGCGGGTGAACCACCTGCGCCAGTCCGCTGTTCTCGTCTTCGGTAGCGTCCGTCGGCTGCTCGGCCTTCGTAGCCTCGAGGCCCTTCTGGTAGGCCTCGATCCACTCCGCTCGACTTTCCTCGTCGGCGTCGAAATCCTCGATCACCTTCGAGCCGAGCAGATGCAGCTCGTTTGAGTCGAAGTCGTTCATCAGGTTGGCGTAGAAGTCGTCCGGGTCGGATCTCTCTCGCCGCTCTTCTTCCTCTTCGGGCTCGCCGACAGCGATGTCCCCGTCCGGGAGAACTTCGGTACGCGGTTCTTCCAGCTCGTCGGTGGCCATTACTTCACTCCTGTGATGTCAGCTACGTTCTTCACCATCGTTCCGTAGATCTTGTCGGCCTTGTCGTACTCGCCCGCCGAGATGGCAGCGGCCGCTGGGTCGATGTAGCCGGAGAAGATCGCTCGGTACAGCTCTTTCGAGTCACTGCGCCCGTTCAGCGCCTTGACGGCCTTCGGCGCGACACGGTTGTACTCAGCGATCATGCGTCGGCCTTCGGGAGTGCGGCGCATCACCTTGTCGCGATACCAGCGAAGGGTCTGCAGGTGCGGCCCGTTGTCGGGCAGGCCCATGTGGTCGACTGCCGCCGTCGTCAGGTAGCAGCCTCCACCGGCGCCACCGCTGTTCGCTCCGGTACCGCCAGCGCCAGTGCCGCCCGTCGAGTCCTGGTCAGGCGACGTTGCAGCGTCCTGGCCGTTGTTGCTGCCGGTGCTGCCATCCGTACCGCCAGCGCCCTGGCCTCCGTTCTGGTCCTGGCCCGGGTTGTTGCCAGCGCGTCCCTCGTTTCCCTTGTCATGCACCTGCGTCTCGCCGACAAAGTAGCCGCCAATCTGCGGGTCATAGCCGGCTCGCGTCTCGAAGTGGCCCTGACCTCCCTGACGGCCTACGTTCGCGCGGTCCGCGATAGCAAGCGCTGTCTGCAGGTCGCCGATGAGCGTGCCGCCGAGCATGCCAGGAGCGCCGACAGCAAGGTTCGGCTCGTTGTACATCTCCTGCGCCTTGTCGGCGCTCAAGCCGGGGCGGTCGTCGCCGCTGCCGGTCTGCAGCATGTCGCCGGTGCTCGTCCCGAACATATCCTCGTCGACACCGGGCAACGCTAATGCACCAGTCTCGGTGCTGATGACCTCCGGCTCGGAGAACGAGAACAGCGGCTCGGAGTTGACCGCCGGTGTCAGCGTCTCCTGGTCGAACACAGGAGTCTTCTCGAGATCCAGCAAGTCGAGGAAGCTGGCTGCTGGGGGTGCCTCGATAGTCTGCCCCGGCGTATACATCGGTTCCTCCGGATTGTAGGCTCCGGGTGCCGGAGCGCCGAGCAACGGGTCGGCCGGAGGAGCACCGAACGTGATCGACGGGTCGACATAGCCACGCAGCTGGTCGAGCGTGCCGGCGATAGTCGCTCGGTTGCCGCCGACGGTGGCTCGCTCGCCGAAGGTGTTGAACTCGTCTGGCGATCGGCTGAGCAGACCTTCCATGAAATCCATGGCCGCGCGACCGGCGGGTGAGTTAGCGAACTCAGATGGACTAATGCCGCTCGAGCTGCCAGGCCCCATGTTGCCAGCGATGAAGTCAGCGAGCGCCGCAGCCGAGCCAGGAGCGTTACCGCCGATGGTAGCGCCCCACCCGCCCGCGTTCGTGCCGATGCTGCCGACGAGCCCGCCGATGCCGATAGGACCTGACACGCTGAAGTTCTGTCCCTGCTGACCCACGCTCACGCCAGGGGCAGCGGGCGGTTCTTCCTGCGTGCTCGTCGTAAACGAAGGTGTAGAGCCTCGAGCTTGCTCCTCGGCTGCCATGTTAGCTGCCATCATTGGGTCGATCTCGAGCGAGGCGACGTTGCTCATCATGTCGTCGCTGTAGCTGCCGGGTTGGGCTACTTCGCCCCAGCCCGCCGGAGGCTCGCTCTGCATGGATTGACCCATCTGCGGGTCAGGACCGCGGGAGGCAACCGGACCGTAGCCGGCCATCATATCGTCGGAATACTGTCCCTGCCGCTCGGCCGCTAGGGCAGCTAGGACGTTGCCCAGTGCGGGTCCGGTCATGTCCGGCCATGTATCCTGGGTAGGGAGGCCTCCACGCTCGTACGCCTCCCCGCCGCGCGCGCCGTCGCCCTCGAACAAACTAGGAACAACTTCCTGCTCGGGTCCGCTCGGGAGCGGCAGCGGTGCCGGAGCGCTCGGGGCGGGTATCACGTTCCCTCGCTCGTCGATGAACCAGTTGTGCTCCGCTCCGCCACCGTAGAGGTACGGGTTGCCGGCATACGGGTTGACGCGACGAGACGAGGGCGTGATCATCGGCTAGACTCCCAGCAGCGTCTTCACTACGGCCGTGAAGAGCTTGTCCTTCATCCTCTGTTCCTCCGGCAGCTCGGAGTACGGCACGAAGCACGGATGCTCTCGCTTGACTTCGTCCTTCACCGGACCGTACTTCCACCCATCGGCGCTCTTCTGGTCGAGCCATGACTGGTGCGACTGCTCCGGTGTCGTCGTCGGGTTGTGCTTGATGTTCATCACGCCGGCCATCGCCGACTCGCGCTGCCAGGCCGGTGCCTCATCCCACGGCTTCTGCGTGCGGTCGCCTAGTACGGCACAATAGGCACGATTGACCTCATGAGCGATCATCGCGATGTTCTTCTCATGCAGCATAGTCTTCTCCTCCTTTGTAGACTACCAGAGAATAGCCTCGGCCCCAGTGTGTTTTGATCTTGAAGCCGAGACGCCTCAACTTACAGACGGACAGGCGAATGCAGTCTTCCGCGAAGTCGGGCTCGTTGTCGGGGTAGACCGCCTCGATGATCTCGTTCAGCGATCGAACCGAATTAGCATGCGTACGAAGGTGGTTGAGCAAGTGCGACTGGGCCGACCGGCGACGGTCGAGGGCGATATGCATCTTCTTCGTGAAGGTCCGGCGCAGCGGCAGAAGCTTACCCGTAGATGGAGCGGCGCTTTCGTGGAGCTGGGGCATTATCCTCTGCTTCCTCTATGTCGTCCTCGCTGTCCTGCGGAATGACGAACCACCGGTTGCGATAACGGAGCCAGATCTGCGTACAGGTGTCTACGATGTCCTCCCCATCACCCGCCGGGAAGGCAGCACACCATCCTATGACGTCCTTGGCCCACGTGTAATCTAAGTACCATATCTTACCGGTCTCGAGGAGGATACTCGCCGCCTGTGCTCGTGCTTCCTTGTCGCGGTCAGGCGTGTACTCGACCACAGGAAGGCCAGCCAGGCGAAGGTCTTGGATGAGGCTGATGCCCGACGCCTTCTTCTCGACCACCACCTCGTCGGGCTTGAACTCCTTGAACGACTTCTTCGCTTCTTTGCGCAGCGAGTAGTACGGCACTCGCTCGCGCCAGTAGTCGAGCAGCATGAGCTGCGGCGAGCCGTCGATCTCGAAGACACCCCAAGTCGTGCGAGCGCTGTGAGATGACATCTCGCGGTCCTTCTCGCTGAAGGCGCAGTCGTAGGACTGACTGATGTACTTGAACTTCGGCAGCTTGTGGCGGCCGAGGTCCCACTTGCGCCACCACTTCTCGAGCAGGATAGCACCGCCTCGCGGCGTCGGGCGCTGCTGCAGCTGGCCCGCTCGAGCGTAGGCTGTCATCTTCAGGTTGGCCAGCTCCTCCTTGCCGTACCGAGCCGGCCAGAGAGGCTCGCCCTCCTTCTTGCGTGGATCCTTAAAGCCGATGCTCGAGATGATCTTGTGAGGATGGTCCGGCTCGTACTCGGCCGGCAGCACGAGATGGTCGTAGCCCGCTTCCTTGAGGATGTGTCCGCTGAGGTCGCTCCAGTGCACGCGCTGCATGATGACGATGAAGACACCGGTCTTCGGGTCGTTGAGTCGAGTCTGCATCGTATCGTCCCACCAGTCGATCACACCTTGGCGGACGACGTCGCTCTCGGCCTCGCGGACATTGTGCGGATCATCACAGTTGTGAACGAGTACGTCGTTAGCGAAGTAGGTGTGGTTGTTCGCTACTTCGAGGTTATAGACTTCATGTACTCGGCCACTACGTCGGATACTGGCAATCCTGAGGCGCTGTGTAGCTTCTTGTGGCACTGATGACAAAGCGTGACCAAGTAGCGAGGATTGCGGCCCGGCCTCAGATGATGCACGTCTAGCGGACGATCGTTCTTCGAAAAGGTAGCCTTGCAGTTGACGCAGCAGCCATCCCGTTCTCTGATCGCTTCTTTCCATCGAGCTCGACCATCGATCCATCGACCGTTCAAGTCCCCCGTCAGGCGTAGCGAGTTCCAGGCTCGAGCGCAGGCAGGTGAGCACGTTCGATAGCTCTTCGCATGCGAAGGTGACCGATGCTCCTGCTTGCCGCAAATGCGGCAGGATACCGGTTGAGGCGGAACTCTGCGCCAGGTACCGTGATGCTTCTTCGAGCATTTGGGTGAACAGGTCGCATAACGATGAAGCATGCTTGGCTTCTTCGTGAAGGGGGTTCCGCAGACCACGCAGGGTTTGGAGAAGCGAGTATTTTTCCTCTGCTCGCTTGTCTTGAAACACGCCTGGGAGCAGAAGGTTCGCTTTCGCAGACGACTCGCCAGTTTGTGAATGGTCTTGCCACAGGTCAGGCAGTTGACGGCAAGTCTCTCCAGCTTGGCATTCATCGGCGCGGACCCATCCCCGCTCGTCGGTCCAAATCGGGTGGTTTGGTGTGCATCGCAGGATTACCCCGTTGGTGAATTCTACTTCAACTATATCACCCCCCTTGCTTGTGTAACACTGAGTCACCGGCTTTAATTCTACTCGACCATCTTCACCGCAAGACCATACCAGCTCGCCCAATCTCACCAGCTCGATGGGTATCCGGCCACGTGCAGTCGAAATGAGTGTTCCAGCGGGGAAGCAGACGATGATGTCGCCACCTTCGCCCGTGCCGATGCCGCCGATGGACGATGTCATGCGGTATCCGCTGCAATCGTTCTCGTACTTGTGCTTGGCGTTCTGGTCTCCGGTCAGCGCGTAGAGCGACCCGTAACGGTCTTGGTACCAGTTGCTCTGTATCAGGCGACGCGAGCGAACGGAGTCGCGCAAGCTCAGGTTCATCGCATACGAGAAGTAGCAGAGCTGCAACGACGGGTTTCGCGTCCATGCCCACGGCCCTAAGTCTACTGCCGCGCTGATAGACTTCATATGCCGAGGCGGGATATTGATGATCAGCCGTTTGATCTGGCCTTCTACGCATGCCTGAAGATGTTCGGCGATAGCGTCGAGGTGCCACCCTGGAACGAACGTCTTGCCTGGCTCGATGATTTTCCAGGACCGCTGAATGAACTGCTTGAAGTCCCGGCGGCAGATCTCCGCCTCGACCTCTTTCAGCGAGACTCGCTCAGCTAGCTGACTTAGAGATAAGCTGCTCAAGGGTCTCTAGTTCCTTCTTGGACAGCTTGCTGACGTCAACCTTCTTGGTGTCCGGCTCAGTGATGCGCGCCTCGATGGTCTTGACGTCCGGTACGATCTTGTGCGTCAGCGAAAGCGCTACTACCATCCGGTCGTTGAGGCTGGCCGGTAGCTTGGCGACACGCTGGTTGTTGACATAGACCTCGCGAACCGCCGCGCCGTTGACAATGTCGCACAGGAAGTCGAGGGGCGAGCAGCGGTCTAAGATGTACTTGCGAGCGTCGCCGCCGAGAAGGGCGATCGGGTCCGGCTTGCACTCGTCCGGGTAGCTGGGAGCCGCAACAAGCTTCTTCCTTCGGTCCTTCTTCATGCGGGGGAATTTAATCTCCACCCCGGTGAGGTGTAAACAAGGGTCGGCCCCGGCCTCTCGGAGGGGACGAGGTGTGGCCAGGGCCGAGCGAGGAGTGCTCCCTCCTTGCGCTTTTGCATACTACCGCTTATTCGAATTTAGGTAAACTGCGGTACTCTTCGGGCAACGGAGCGCGGGACTCTCCCGGCAGCATCTTGCGGTACTGCCGCCAGCCATCGAAGTTGCCGTGCTGCTCCCCATGGGCCCAGTGAACCGAGGTGCCGTGGTTCTCGTAGTAGTCTGGCGTCGCCTGGTGCTCGAGCGGGCTGGCGTGCATCGGCTGCGCGCCGACGAGCTTGTAGTAGAGTGCCAGGTCTTCCGCAAGCGTGCTCGGCTTGTCGGAGTCGAACGGCTTGTAGGAGACACGGCAGCACCGTGCAACTGACTGCTTGATGATGTCATGGCCGAAACCAATATGGAACTCGTACTGATCAGTGTACGGCAGGTGCCACTGGCCGACTGCCATGGGACGCGGCTTCGACTCGCCGTACGCTCGCCACATCGCCTCAGCCAGCACGCGGAACTCAGGCTGAGCGTCCTTGTGCAACCGGAGCCCGAAGAAGTTAGCCCACTCCGTCGCTGTGACGACGCCATGTACCCACAGGAACGGCTCGAGTACTCGGTTGGCGATCTGCTTGTGGAGTCCCCCCGCCGCTAGCAGCTCAGCGGAGTCAACGGCTCTGGTAGCTGCATCGAGCCAGGCTCGCTTAGCGTAGTCACGCTCCTCGGGGCTGAGCTCTTCCTTCGCTTGCATGCCCGGCTTGTTCTTGCCCCAGTACACGGGCATAGCCGGGTTGGTGCGGACCTCCTCGATCAGCTTCTCGCTCGGCACGGCGCGACTGCTGCGGTAGTTGCGCGATAGCACCCGGTGCGTGTTGATCTCGGCCAGGATGAAGCGATGGCAGGTGATCTCGAAGGTGGTCAGCCTGTACCCAGGGGTCGAGATGCTGTCGCAGATGACTTTAGCCCTGATCATTTGCTCCCCTTATGACGGTTAGTGCTGCGTCTCTCGTCACCTCGGCTGCTTTGCTGAACAGCGCTGCAGCGTGATGCGCCTCGGAATCGGGCCCCATCCCGAAGGTGCGAAGCTGCACCCCGGCGGGCCCGAGAGTATGCATAGCGAGGACGAGCACGGCGACATGGCCGTACTCCCCGCGCTCGACTCCATCGGCCATCTCACGCAGAGTTGCCGAGACATCGCGGAAGTTATGCTTGTGTAGCGTAACGACATCGGCACTCACAGGTACTGGCCTCCGCTCTGAATGATGGGCGGCATCGTGCCGGGAATGCCGGCGCCCGCGGTCTCGACGACGCCGCAGCGCACCACCATGGCCTTCGGCCCGTTGAAGTAGCCGTTCCAGGCAATGCCCCCCGGGTAAGCGATGGCCTGGTCAGCGAGGATGAAGCCTCGCGGCATCGCCACCGGCGAGGGGATGTCGACGACCATTGGGTAGGCGGCGTCGAGGTTGTTGTTCCAGTAGAGGGCCGAGCCAGACGCCACGTTGCAGAAGCTCGCTGCCGCTCCGGTGATGCGCACGAGCCCGTTGAGGAAGACGCACGAGCCGAAGCCGATGCTGAGGTGATTGCACTCGCTCGGGTCGCCTGCCGTGCCGAAGTGCACATTGCCGAGGCCGAGCGTCGATCCGTGGAAGACGTCGACACAATCCTGCTGCGACGGTCCGTTGTCGAAGAGCACCCCATCTATGTAGATGGAGGCTCCCTCGCTGATCGACACGCACGGCCCGAAGGTCGGCGTCAGCGAGCGGATGAATGCGCCGTGCAGGTGCCCTGGGTCGCCGACGATCGACACGCGCCCTTCGTCGCCGATGATGAAGTCAGGTTTGCCCGGTCTGTTCTTGAGATGCATGCCCAGCCCCCGCTGACCGACGAAGCGGCCCGAGAACTTGAAGCCGGCGTAGAAGCGCATGTGCTGAAGGCCGAGGCTCTCGCCCGGCGCTGGGCGTGGCCCTGTGGTCAGCTTAAACGTGACTCGGCGCCCGCACAGGTCGTACTCTGTGAAGACGGTGTCGATGGCTCGCTGCAGCGACTGCCATGGGTTGTTGATGGTGCCGTTGCCAGGGTCGCCTGGCAGGGGCAGGTTGATGATCAGATCCTGTGTAAGAACAGTTCGCATTCAGTGTCCTCCTCGTCGCACTCGTCGGTGTCGGCCTCATCCTCGTGCAGCCCGCAGTAGATGCAGTACCCCTCGTCGTCGAACTCATGTTCCATCACGCGATCGCCTCTAACACTCTCACCACCTCCTTGAAAACTGGAGTAGCAGTGTCCCATTCCCATCTTGCCCCCTTCGATGCATCCTTGTTGAGTTCCGGGAACTTGTCTCGCTGTCGAGCGGCCTTACGCAGCTTCTGGCGCGCTACTCTCGGCTCAACCTTCATCTCACGGCAGAGTTCGCCTAAGCACTTGCGCGGGCCGATGCTCTGCTCGTGCTTTGGCTCCTCTCGACCGTCGTCCGGGAAGTTGATGATGACCGCTTCCTTGAGTACGTCCTGTATCGGGAAGTCGGTCGTAATGATGACCCCTGACCTGATGTGCTTGGCCGTGTAGGGGTCCGGGAACTCGTAGGCCGGCAGATCATCCATGAACTCGGATAGATATGTGCCGGCCTGCATTCGGGTCTTGAACATCCGTTGCACAGGAGTGCTACGGTACGGCGTCCTGAACTTCAGCTCCAGCATGGCGGGTCCACCTCCGATGGAAAGCAAGTATATATCATTGAGCCTCCTGAGTTTTATGTTTGTTCAGTCGATGCTCAACGAGGGCGTCATTCCACAGCTTGATGATGTTGCGGGCGATTTCCGGCGCATTAGGTGCTTGCACCTCAATCTGCGACTCGTCATCTTCGCCGGTGAAATAGATCACGGCGGTGTCGTACAGTTCGTTGCCCTCGCCACCGGTAACGACGCCAAGCTCCAACGGCATGCTTTGCTGTCTGCTCACGTTCTGTCCTCCTACAGCACGCCCATCGCCTCAAGCGCCATTCCTTCCAGCGTTGCGTTTTGAGCGTCCCAGGCAGCGTCCCAGGCAGCGTCCCAGGCAGCGGCCCTGGCAGCGGCCCTGGC